>Ga0207426_1001651_pt1 | contig 17358 bp, 16 predicted proteins | sample AraplaMF_Cvi_mMS_FD_184265 | JGI IMG/M metagenome (GOLD analysis project Ga0207426, IMG submission 184265) | Arabidopsis root microbial communities from the University of North Carolina, USA - plate scrape MF_Cvi_mMS (SPAdes) (version 2) | ecosystem: Host-associated > Plants > Roots > Endosphere... | reverse complement strand
GGGGCGGGGTCGGCGGCAAGGGGGAAATGGACATCACGGGTCAGGGGCTCCATGGCGCGCCGCATCTCTCGCCCCACCGCACCGAGTCGTCCTCGGCGGGCTGGGACCGGATCCGCGCGCACCTCTACAGAGGGTGATGGCTTGGTCCGCACCAGTCATCACGCACAGCAAAGCGGCACGCAGAGCTCCGCGTCAAGACGAGAAGGGGAATGGCCGGATCCGCCGCCCCGATTCGTCCGCGGAAGGGAACGAACGGCCGGATGGCCACGGGGCCACCGCACGCGCCGCCCCGTGGGCCCCGGCCCCGTTCTCCGGCCGCTCCCCCCGTACCGCCCCGCTCGCCGGCCGCCCCTCCCCCGTACGCCCCGCCGGTCGGGACGCCGTCCGCGCCGCCGCCGTCAGGACACCGCCCGGGCCGCCGCGCGCCCCGCCGTCCGCCCGGAGAAGAGGCAGCCGCCGAGGAAGGTGCCCTCCAGCGAGCGGTAGCCGTGCACCCCGCCGCCGCCGAACCCGGCCGCCTCGCCCGCCGCGTACACGCCCGGCAGGGGCGCGCCGTCGTCGGTCAGCACCCGCGAGGACAGGTCGGTCTCCAGGCCGCCCAGCGTCTTGCGGGTGAGGATGTTCAGCCGTACGGCGATCAGCGGGCCGGCCTTGGGGTCGAGCAGCCGGTGCGGCGCGGCGGTGCGGATCAGGCGGTCGCCGAGGTACTTGCGGGCGCCGCGTATCGCGGTCACCTGGAGGTCCTTGGTGAAGGAGTGGGCGATCTCCCGGTCCCGCGCCACCATCTCGCGGCGCAGCACCTCCGGGGATATCAGCGGCTCCCCGGTCAGCTCGTTCATCCGCCGCACCAGGTCGTCCGGGGACCGCTCGACGATGAAGTCGGCGCCGTGGTCCATGAACGCCTGCACCGGCCCCGGTGCGCCGGCCCTGGCCCGGCCCAGCACGCCGCGGACGCTCTTGCCGGTCAGATCGGGGTTCTGCTCGGAGCCGGAGAGGGTGAACTCCTTCTCGATGATCTTCTGGGTGAGCACGAACCAGGTGTGGTCATGGCCGGTGCCCAGGATGTGCTCCAGCGTGCCCAGGGTGTCGAAGCCGGGGAACAGCGGCACCGGCAGCCGCTTGCCGCGGGCGTCGAGCCACAGCGGGGAGGGGCCGGACAGGATCCGGATGCCGTGCAGCGGCCAGACGGGGTTCCAGTTGTCGATGCCCTCGGTGTAGTGCCACATCCGGTCGCGGTTGATGAGCCGGGCGCCGGCCGCCTCGGCGATGCCCAGCATCTTGCCGTCCACATGCGCGGGCACCCCGGACAGCATCCGCCGCGGGGGCCTGCCGAGCCGTTCGGGCCAGTGGGCGCGCACCAGGTCGTGATTGCCGCCGATGCCGCCCGAGGTGACGATCACGGCCTGCGCCTTGAGCTCGAAGGCACCGGCCACCTCACGGCTGCTGGGCCTGCCGCGTTCGGCGTCCGAGGGCTCCAGGATCTCGCCGCTGACGGTGTCCACGCTCCCCCCGGTGCGCGACAGCCCGGTCACCCGGTGGCGGAACCGCAGCTCCACCAGGCCGCGGGCGGCCCCGGCCCGCACCCGCCGCTCGAACGGCGCCACCAGACCGGGGCCGGTGCCCCAGGTGATGTGGAAGCGGGGCACGGAGTTTCCGTGCCCGGTCGCGTCGTAGCCGCCGCGTTCGGCCCAGCCGACGACGGGGAAGAGCCGTACGCCCTGCCGGTGCAGCCAGGAGCGCTTCTCCCCGGCCGCGAAGTCGACATAGGCCTCGGCCCACTTGCGCGGCCAGTGGTCCTCGGGCCGGTCGAACCCCGCGGTGCCCAGCCAGTCCTGCCAGGCCAGCTCGTGGCTGTCGCGGATCCGCAGCCGGCGCTGCTCGGGGGAGTCCACCAGGAAGAGGCCGCCGAACGACCAGTGGGCCTGCCCTCCGAGGGACTGTTCGGGTTCCTGGTCGAGGAGGATCACCTTCCGTCCGGCGTCCACCAGCTCCGCGGTGGCCGCCAGCCCCGCGAGCCCCGCTCCGATCACGATCACATCAGCGTCGTACGCCATCTCAGCTTCTCCTCCACGGGGCACGCCGGGCGCCCCGGCCGCCTGGTGGAACGATCCTCAGCGCACCCGACTGCCGCGTCAACCACCTGGTTACCGGGCGGTACACGAAGGCGCGCGGGAGAATGGTGGGTGACCAGGGCCACGCCACGCCCGCCGCCGGATGACTATCCTCAGGCGCATCCCCCGCCCCCCGATACGAGGTGCGACGTGACGGTGATACTGCTCGCCCTTGGAGCGGCCTGCTGTCTGGGACTCGGTTTCGTGTTTCAGCAGGCCGCGGCGCAGCACGCTCCGATGAAGGACTTCCTCTCGGTGCGGCTGCTCCTCGATCTGGTGCGGATGCCGCTGTGGCTGGCCGGTATCGGCCTGATGGTGGTCGGGATGGCGCTCGGCGCGATGGCGCTGGGCATGGGCGACATCACTCTGGTGGAGCCCTTGCTGGCGACCAATCTGCTGTTCGCCATGGCGCTGTCGCGGCGGCTGACCCGCCAGCGGCTCGGCCGGAGCGGCTGGGCCGGGCTGTGGCTGCTGGCGGGCGGGGTGACGGCCTTCATCGTGGCCGGGCGTCCGCAGGGCGGGCAGCGCAGCGCCGATCACCTCTGGCAGTGGCTGATCATGGGGATGGTGCTGGGCATCGCGCTGCTGCTGGCCGCGGTCGCCAAGCGGGAGCGGGTCCATGTGAGCCTGGAAGCCGCCCTGCTGGGCGTCGCGGCGGGGCTGATCTACGGGCTGCAGGACGCGCTGACCCGGATCAGTGGGGAGCACTTCAGCGAGGGCGGCTGGGCGGCCCTGTTCACCAGCTGGCAGCCGTACGCCATCGTCGTGCTCGGTGTGCTGGCGCTGGTGCTCGTCCAGAGCGCCTTCGAGTCGGCACCGCTGCGGCTCTCGCTGCCCGCGCTGACCGCCGCCCAGCCGCTGGCCGGGATCGCCTGCGGGGTGGGGTTCCTGGGCGACCAGCTGCAGGTGACGCCCGCGGCGCTGGCGTGGGAGGTGACCGGGATCGTGGCCGTCGTCGCGGGCATCGTGCTGATCGGCAGCCACCCGGCGATGCCGCCGGGGTCCGGCCGGCGGGAGAGCGTGCGGGAGCTGCAGCCGCACTGAGGCGGCCGCCCGGCGGGTGGCGCCCCGCGGCCGGGTGGTTGCATGGCTCCCATGACCGATCAGCAACCGCTCAACGCGGACGAGATCCTCGACATCGTCGACGAGAACGATCAGGTCGTGGGGCAGGCCCCGCGCGGCGAGAGCTACGCCCGCAGGATGCGCACCCGCTGCGCGTTCGTCCTCGCCCGGGACGACCGGGACCGGATCTTCGTCCACCGCCGCACCCCGCGGAAGCTCGTCTTCCCCTCGCACTACGACATGTTCGTGGGCGGGGTGGTCGGCGCCGGTGAGACCTACGACCAGGCGGCGCTGCGCGAGGCCGAGGAGGAGCTGGGGGTCCAGGGGCTGGCGCCGCCGGAACCGCTGTTCAAGTTCCTCTACGAGACGCCCGAGCACACCTGGTGGTCCGCGGTCTACCAGGTGCGCTGCACCCTGCCGGTCGCCCCGCAGGAGTCGGAGATCGACTGGTCCGCGTTCCTGACCGAGGAGGAGCTCGCCCGGCGGCTCGACGAGTGGCCGTGGACGCCGGACGGGCTCGCCGCCTACCGGGAGCTGCTCGCCCGGCGGGAGGCGGGGGAGCTCTGATGCGTCCCGGGCAGGGCACCGGCCGGCCGATAGGGTTTCGGCCATGATCCTCACCGAGGCACTGCGGTCGGCCGGCGCGGCCGTCCGGCTGTGGTGCTCGCCGGCGCGGGTCCGCGAGGAGGGCACCACCCCCGACTACCGCTTCTCGCTCGCCAACGAGCGCACCTTCCTCGCCTGGCTGCGCACCGGTCTGGCGCTGATCGGCGGCGGTTTCGCGGTGGACCAGTTCCTGCCGCGGCTGCACCAGGGGCTGCGGGTGACGTTCACCGTCGTCCTGCTGGTGGGCGGCGCGCTGTGCGCACTGCGGGCGGTCAACCACTGGGTGCGCTGCGAGCGCGCGATGCGGCGCGGCGAGGACCTGCCGGTCGCCCGCTTCCCCACGGCGCTGGCGCTGGGCGTCGGCGTCCTGGCGGTGGCGGTGGTCGTGCTGGTCCTCCTGGGCCGGACCACCTAGCCGGTGGCGGACCACACGCCCCCGGACACCGGGTCGTCGCCGCGTCCGGCCCCCGACCGGGATCCCGGGCTGCAGCCGGAGCGGACCCGGCTGGCGTGGCGGCGCACGACGCTGTCCGCCACGGCGGTCGCGGTGCTGGCCGCCCGTCAGCTGCTGCGCAGCGCGGCCCCGGGAGCGGCGGAGGTGGCCCTGACGGTGCTGACCGGGCTGCTGTGGACCGGCTTCGTGGCGCTCGCGCACCGCCGGATGCGGGCCATGGCCACCGGCCGTCCGCCGGGGCTCTCCGCGCGGACGGCCCTGCTGCTGGTCGGCTGCACCGCCGCGCTGGCGCTGTGCGGCGCGGTGATCCTGGTCCGGCCCGGGCACTGAGGCGGGGCGCGGAGCCCGCCGGGGCGGACGGCGGAGGTACGGTGACGCGACCCTCGCGATCCCGGAGCGGGCCCGACTCCCGCCCCGGCAGCGGGAACGAGGGACCACCGGACGAGGAGGCACACCCGCATGGGCGACTCGGCAGCACGGAACACGCCGGCCCGGACCCCGGCACCGCCCCCGGCGGCCCGGCCCACCGGGCCCGGAGCTCCCGGGCCGGACCCGGCGCACCCGTCCGGCGCCGGGACCCCCGCGGACCCACCACCCGCCGCGGAGCCCTCCGTCCCCGAGCCCTACCTCACCGAACTGGCCGCCGGCGTCCACGCCTTCGTCCAGCCGGACGGCGGCTGGTGCCTGAACAACGCGGGCTTCGTCACCGACGGGGACGCCACCCTGGTCGTGGACACCGCCGCCACCGAGCGCCGGGCGCGCCTGCTGCGCCGCCGGATCGCCGAGAGCGGCGCGCCCGCGCCCCGCATGGTGGTCAACACCCACCACCACGGCGACCACACCTACGGCAACTGCGTCTTCGCGCCGGAGGCGACGGTCGTCGGGCACGCCGCCTGCCGCCGTGAACTGCTGGCCGCCGGGCGGCAGCTGCACGCGGTGTGGCCCGAGGTGGAGTACGGCGACATCCGCCTGGCGGCGCCCGAGGTCACCTACACCGACGAGCTGGCCCTGCACGTAGGGGACATCGAGGTGCGGCTGATCCACCCGGGCGTGGCGCACACGACCGGCGACACCATCGTCTGGCTGCCGCGCCAGCGGATCGTCTTCACCGGCGACCTGGTCTTCCACGGCGGCACCCCGTTCGTCTTCATGGGGTCGCTGTCCGGATCGCTGCGGGCGCTGCGGCTGCTGCGCACCCTGGACGCGGTCACCGTCGTGCCCGGGCACGGTCCGGTGACCGGCCCCGAGGTGTACGACGGCATCGAGCGCTATCTGCAGTTCGTCGGCCGGCTGGCGGAGGAGGGCCGGGCGGCCGGCCGTACGCCGCTGGAGGTGGCCCGCAAGGCGGACCTCGGCCCGTTCGCCGACCTGGCCGAGAGCGAGCGGCTGGTGGCGAACCTGCACCGGGCGTACGCGGAGCTGGCGGGCACCGCGCCGGGCGCCCCGCTCGACCTGGTGGCCGGGTTCGGCGACATGACGGTGATGAACGGCGGGGTGCCGATGGCGTGCCACGCCTGACCGCGGGCGGCGGCGCCGGGGCGGTACGGGGGGGGCGGCCGGGGCGGCCGGCATGGCGGAAAGCCGTCGCGTGACCGACGCCCCACGCCCCGGCACTGGACGCCATACCGACTAGTCGGCATGATCGTGCTGCGACCGATGGACCGTCCACTCCGTACGGAGGAGCACGATGAGCAAGGGCACCCCTCCCCCGCAGCCCCAGGACCGGGAGGACCCTCCCGGCCTCGACCTGGAGCGATTGCGCGAGCATCTGGGCCGGGAGCGGCCGGGGATGGCCGGCGGCCCGCTGCGGGCCCGGCTGATCGAGGGCGGGCGGTCCAATCTCACCTACCGCGTCACCGACGGCACCGCCTCCTGGGTCGTCCGCCGGCCGCCGCTCGGCCATGTGCTCGCCACCGCCCACGACATGCGGCGCGAACACCGCGTCATCAGCGCCCTGCACGAGACGCCGGTGCCGGTGCCCGAGACGCTGCTGCTGTGCGAGGACGAGTCGGTCATCGGCGCACCCTTCTACGTGATGGAGCTGGTCGAGGGCGTGCCCTACCGCACGGCCGGCCAGCTGGCCCCGCTCGGACCGGAGCGCACCCGGGCCGTGGTGCTCTCCCTGGTCGACACGCTCGTGGACCTGCACGCCGTGGACCCGGAGGCGGTCGGACTCGGCGACTTCGGCCGCCCCGACGGCTTCCTGGAGCGCCAACTGCGCCGCTGGGGCAAGCAGTTGAGCGCGTCGAAGAACCGTGACCTGCCGGGGATCGACGAGCTGCACGAGGCGCTGGGCCGGGCGCTGCCCGCCTCGCCCGCCCCGGCCGTCGTCCACGGCGACTACCGCCTCGACAACGTCCTGATCGGGGCCGACGACACCCTCAAGGCCGTACTGGACTGGGAGATGTCCACGCTCGGCGATCCGCTGACCGACCTGGGCCTGCTGGTGATGTACAGCTCGGACCTGGGCCTGCCCCAGTCGCCGGTCAGCACCACCAGCGGCGCCCCGGGCCACCCCTCGCCGGCCGAGCTGATCGAGCGCTACGCCGCCCGCTCCGGCCGGGACACCTCCGCGATCGCCTGGTACACGGCGTTCGCCTGGTTCAAGCTCGCCGTGATCCTGGAGGGCATCCACTACCGCTTCACCCTCGGCCAGACCGTCGGCGCCGGGTTCGACCGGATCGGCGAGCTCGTCCCCGTCTTCATCGACCACGGACTCACCACCCTCAAGGAAGGCTGAGGCACCCATGGACTTCGCATTCGACGCCCGTACCGAGGAGCTGCGCGAGAAGCTCCTGACGTTCATGGACGAGCATGTCCACCCGGCCGAGCAGACCGCCCACGAGCAGCGGGCCGCGCTCGCGTCGCCGTGGGACACCCCGGCGATCGTCGAGGACCTGAAGGCCGAGGCGCGGCGGCAGGGGCTGTGGAACCTCTTCCTCCCCGACGCGGAGCACGGTGCCGGGCTGACGAACCTCCAGTACGCACCGCTGGCCGAAATCACCGGCCGCAGCCCCCAGTTGGCGCCCACCGCGCTGAACTGCGCGGCGCCGGACACCGGCAACATGGAGGTGCTGGCCCAGTTCGGCGACGAGGCGCAGCAGAAGCAGTGGCTGGCGCCGCTGCTGGCCGGTGAGATCCGGTCGGCGTTCGCGATGACCGAACCGGAGGTGGCCTCGTCGGACGCCACCAACATCGAGACCCGGATCGAGCGGGACGGCGACGACTATGTCATCAACGGCCGCAAGTGGTACATCTCCGGCGCGATGAATCCGCTGTGCCAGGTCTTCATCGTGATGGGCAAGACCGACCCGGACGGCGCGGACCTCCGCCGCCAGCAGTCGATGATCCTCGTCCCGCGCGACACCCCCGGCCTGGAGGTCAGGCGCGCCATGCAGGTCTACGGCTACCAGGACCACTGGCACGGCGGCCACGCCGAGGTGGTCTTCCACGACGTCCGGGTGCCGGCGAGCAACTTGATCGGCGAGGAGGGCGGCGGCTTCGCCATCGCCCAGGCCCGGCTCGGCCCCGGCCGGATCCACCACTGCATGCGCCTGATCGGGATGGCCGAACGCGCCATCGAGCTGATGTGCCGCCGTGCGGTGGCCCGTACGGCCTTCGGCAAGCCGCTGGCCCAGCAGGGCGTGGTGCAGGAATGGATCGCGGACGCCCGGGTGGCGGTGGAGCAGCTGCGGCTGCTGGTGCTGAAGACCGCCTGGCTGATGGACACCGTCGGCAACAAGGGCGCCCATACCGAGATCCAGGCCATCAAGATCGCCACCCCGCGCACCGTCGTGGACATCCTCGACAAGGCGGTGCAGCTGCACGGCGCGGGCGGCGTCAGCCAGGACTTCCCCCTGGCGGAGCTGTGGGCCGGCGCCCGCACGCTCCAGCTGGCGGACGGCCCGGACGAGGTGCACCAACGGTCCCTGGCGCGCCGCGAGTTGAAGCGCTACCTGTAGGGCCCGCGCCGGGCTGGGTTCCGCCGCGGATCCGCAGCCGTGCCCGAGGGGGTGGGGACCTCGGGCACGGCCTGCGCACGAGGCCGGCCGGGGCCCCGTCCACCGCCCGGAGCCGCCCCCGGCCGCGGTGGGTGCGCGGCTATCCTCGGGGGATGCGTATCGGAGAACTGGCGCGGCGGACCGGCGTTCCGGTTCCGTCGATCAAGTACTACACCCGGGAAGGCATGTTGCCGCCGGGCGAGCGCATCAGTCCCAACCAGGTCCAGTACGCGGAGTCGCACATCCGGCGGCTGAAGCTGATCCGTGCGCTGACCGAAGTGGGCGGTCTGTCCATCGCGGCCGCCGCCGAGGTGCTGGCCGGTATCGACACCCCGGGCAGCACCCCGCACGGCATGCTCGGGACCGCACAGGCGGCGGTCAGCAAGGTGGCCGCCGAGCGGGGCACCGACGAGATGTGGGAGCGCGCCGAGCGCGAGGTCGCGGAGCTGGTGCGGCGGCACGACTGGGCGGTGCGGCCGGAGAACCCGGGGTGGCGGACGCTGGTGCAGGTCGTGGTGGCCTACCACGAGCTCGACCAGGGCGAGCTGCTCGGCCTGCTCGACCGGTACGCCCAGGCCGCCGGCTCACTGGCCGCCGCGGAGCTGGCGGCGTTCGACGGGGTCCCGAGCCTCGACGCCCAGATCGAGGGTGCGGTGCTCGGGACCGTGCTGGGCGACGCGGCGATGGCCGCCCTGCGGCGCATCGCCCAGGAGGACGTCTCCCGGCGGGTGCAGGAGGGGTCTCAGACGGGCTGAACGGGCTCACCGGCCGGTACGAGGTGGTGCACCCGGGCCGGGGGCAGGTTGCCCAGCACCAGTTCGGTGCGGAAGGTGTGCCGGTCGAGTATGCGGCGCAGCGCGTTCTGGCCGTCGAGGGCGTGGGTGCGGGCGGTCCTGCCGGTGAACGTGCGGCGCACCGTGGCCCCGCCGACGTAGCCGAAGAAGGAGAGCGTGCCGCCGGGCCGCAGGGCGCCGAGCAGCCGGTCGAAGATGTCCGTCGTGGTCGGGGCGTCGAAGTTCGCGAACGGCAGGCCGCAGACGATGGTGTCGTAGGTGCCGAGTTCGTGCTCCTGCACCAGGCCGGTGAGGAACTGCAGCCGGGGGTCGCCGCCGTAGACGCCGTGCAGGATGTCGACGAAGCGCGGGTTGGCCTCGACCAGGTCGAGGGTGTCCTCCCGGCCGAGCGCGTCGGCGATGTGGCGGGTCACCGCTCCGGTGCCGGGACCCACTTCCAGGACCGCGCGGGAGCGGCCGGGGCTGGGGATCAGATAGCGGGTCAGGGCCCTGCCGAGCCGGGGACTGCTCGGAGCGATCGCGCCCACCTCCCGGCGCGTCCGTGCGTACTCCCGGAGAAACAGCGTCACTTCAGCCACAAGGCCACCCACATCGGTAGTGATAGCAGAACTATCGATACCGTAAGTTACGGACGGCGGATGAGGACACCCCCGAGTTGTCGCCGCCCGTCGAGTGTCGCTGCCCGGGAGCGCATTCCCACTGGCCTTGCGCGCAATCCAACAATTTTCCGGAGATGCGGTGAAGGCCCGCCGGAGCGCCCCGGGAGGCGGTCCGGCCCGCCCCGATGTGGCCGCTCCGACACGCACGGTGAGGGTGTGTGAGGGACGCCACTCCCGCCACTGTGGTCAACGGAACACCGCGGCAGAACGGTCCGGGCGGCCCGCGGCACGGCCCGCCTACGGCCGCAGGGCGCGCAGCAGCAGATCCGCCAGGTGGTCCGCGACCTGCCGCGGGCTGAGCGGGCCGTCCTCGCGGTACCACGTGCCCAGGTGGTGCACGGAGCCGAAGTGGTAGTCCACGACCAGGTCGGCGGGGATGTCGGCGGCGAACACGCCGGTGCGCTGGCCCTCCTCGACCAGGGCCCGGAACCGCTCGTGGTAGCGGCGGCGTTCGGCGCGCACCTGCTTGTCCTTCTCCGGGCTGAGGTGGTGCATCGAGCGGAAGAAGATCTTGGTGTCGTCGAGGTTGTCGATGGTGGTGACGACCACATCGGCGGCGGCGTCCCGCAGCCGCTTCTCCACCGGCGCGTCGGCGTCGGCGAAGCGGTCGAGCCGCTCCTGCTGGAGGCGCAGGACCCGGCCGTAGACCTCGTGGAGCAGATCCTCCTTGGAGCCGAAGTAGTGGTAGAGGGCGCCCTTGGTGACGCCCGCCGCATCGACGATCTCCTGGACGGAGGTGCGGTCGTAGCCCTGCTCGGCGAAAAGCCTGGTGGCGGTGGCCAGCAGCCGCCGGGCCACCGGCTTCGTACCGCCGTTGCCGTTGCCGTCCTTCGTGCCGGCCATCGCCCTCACCTGTCCTTCGTGCTCGTCATGCGCGGTGGCGCAGCTCCCGTCGGAGGATCTTGCCACTGGTGGTCTTCGGAAGCTCGGCCAGGATCTCCACCGCACGGGGATATTTGTACGCGGCCAGCCGTTCCTTGCAGTAGGCGGCCAGCTCGGCGGGTTCCGGGGCGGCGCCCGGGCGCAGGCTGACGTACGCCTTGACCGACTCGCCGCGGTAGGCGTCGGGCACCCCCACCACCGCCGCCTCGCGCACCGCCGGGTGGCTGTAGAGGACGTCCTCGACCTCGCGCGGCCACACCTTGAAGCCGGAGGCGTTGATCATGTCCTTCTTGCGGTCGACGACGTACAGCCAGCCGCCGGCGTCCATGAAGCCGATGTCGCCGGTCCGCAGCTCGCCGTCCGGGAGGGCCTCGGCGGTGGCGTCGGGGCGGCGCCAGTAGCCGGGGACCACCTGGGGGCCGCGGACGGCTATCTCGCCCTGCTCGCCGAACGGCAGGTCCCGGCCCTCCTCGTCGGTGATCCGCACGATCGTGTCGGGTCCCGGGACGCCCACGGCGAGCGTGCCGGAGACCTTGTCGACCGGGGCCTCCCGGCCCGGCGGGACGCTGGCGCAGGGGGCGGTGCACTCGGTCAGGCCGTAGCCGTTGTGCAGGTAGGGGCCGAACTCGGTGCGGAACTTCTCGACGAGGGCGGGCGGCAGCGGGGCGCCGCCCGAGGACATGGTGCAAAAGGACGCGAAGTGCTCGCGGGTGACGTCCGGGTGGGCCATCAGTGCCATGTAGGCGGTGGAGGGCCCGACCGTGTAGGCGGGGCGGTGCTCCAGGAAGGCGTCCAGGACGACACCGGCGTCGAAGCGGTAGGCGAGGGCGAGGGTGCCGGAGTTGGCGACGCAGGCCGCCAGTTCGCAGACCATGCCGGTGATGTGGAAGAGCGGGGCGAGCGCGAAGTAGGTGGCGCCCTCGGGCAGGCCCAGGCCGGTGCGCTGGCGTTCGGCGTTGAAGGTGATGTTGCCGTGGGTGTTGGTGGCGCCCTTGGGGGTGCCGCTGGTGCCGGAGGTGTAGCTGATCAGCGCGAGGTCGTCGGCGGTGAGCTCCGGGTCGGTGGGCACCGCGCGGATCCTGCCCGCGGTGCGGGCGACGGTCAGCAGGTCGTCGGCGCCCTCCTGCGGCCCGAGCCGCTCACCGCGCAGCACCCGCCGGTCGTCCCGGGTCTGCAGATCCCGTTCCCAGGCGGTGAGCGCGATCCGTACGGACGGCGCCCCGGCCGCGGTGGCGCGCAGGAAGCCGTCCCAGGTGCGGTCGGCGCAGATGACGGCGGTGACCTCGGCGTCGTCCAGGATGTGCCGCATCTCGGCGGACTTGTACATGGGGTTGACCGGCACCACCACACCGCCGGCCTTCCACACGCCGAGCAGCGCGAGCACGAAGTGCGGGGTGTTCTGCAGCATGACCGCGGCCCGGTCGCCGCGCCGGAAGCCGCGCTCGGCGAGGTGGGCGGCGATGCCGTCGGAGAGCGCATCGGTCTCGGCGTAGGACAGCCGGCCGTCGAAGTAGGCGAGCGCCGTGCGGTCGGGGACGCGGCTCACCGCGGCCCGGAAGGCGTGCAGCGTCGAGGGGGGCGGCTGGACGGGGGCGCGCTGGGCGTCGGTGAGCTGTGCCAGCCACGGCATGTCCTGGTAGGAGGTCATCGGGGTGCGGCCCTTTCTTCCTGATCGCCTGATCATCCCTGCGGGGGAGACACCTGGGTGGCGCGGGGTGACGGGTGGCGCGGGGTGACGCGCCGGGCCCGGCCGGCCCGTCACCCCGCCCTGCCGGGGGCCCTAGGAGCGGCCGCCCCCGGTCTCCTCCAACTTCCGCTGGAGGTGGTTCATCCCGCGCAGCCAGCGGTCGGGGTCCGCCGCCCGCGCGGTGTAGTAGTCGGCGACCTCGGGGTGCGGCAGGACGAGGAAGCGGCCCTCGTCCATCGCCGCGAAGAGGGCGTCGGCGACGTCCTCGGGCTCCACGGCCGTGGGTGTCAGCACCAGGTCCCCGGCGGCGCCGGTGGCGGCCAGCATGTCGGTGCGGACGCCCTGCGGGCAGATGGCGTGGACGTCGATGCCGCGGTGCCGGTAGGTGAGCGAGAGCCACTCGGCGAAGGCGTAGGCGCCGTGCTTGGTGACGCTGTACGGGGCGGCGGCGACCATGGTGAGCAGGCCCGCGGCGGACACCGTGGAGACGAAGCGCCCGCTGCCGCGCTCCAGCCACTCCGGCAGCAGCTCCCGCGCGGCCCTGACGTGGGCCATGACGTTGACGTCCCAGGCCAGCGTCCAGTCCTCCTCGGACGCCTCGGGCCCGCCGCCGGTGCCGACGCCGGCGTTCGCACAGAAGATGTCGATGCCGCCGCCGAGTGCCTCGCGCGCGGCCGGGACGACGGCGGAGGCGTCGCCGGCGACCGCGAGCGCGCCGATCTCCTCGGCGGTCTTCGCCGCCTTGGCCGCGTCCAGATCGTTGACCACGACCCGGGCGCCCTCGGCGGCGAACCGGCGGGCCAGCGCGGCGCCGATCCCCCCGCCCGCCCCGGTCACGACAACGGTCTTGTCCCGTACGGCTTCCACGCTGGGTCTCCCTCGGTCGCGTCCATTCGGCCGACAGGCAGACTAACCAGTCGGTATGTCCCGGCGGAAGAGTCCCTGCCGTACCGGCCGGGTCCGTTCCGCCGCGACCCCGCGCGCGTTAGCGTGCACACGACACGTACCCGGTCGGTTTCTGATCACGGAGGTGTGCGGATGGCTCTGTCGAGACGCGTTCTGCTCGGACGGCTGGCGGTGGCCGGAGCGGCCGGTGCCGCGGTGGCCTCAGGTACGGGGCCCGCACGGGCGGCCGGGCCGGCGCCCGGCGGCGGGCGGCGGGTGCACACCGGCTTCGACCGGCTGTCCGCCGACGGCTACCGCCTCCTGGAAGGCCGCACGGTGGGCATCGTCACCAACCCCACCGGCGTCACCCGGGACCTGCGGCACATCGTGGATGTGATGCACGCCGACGACCGGGTGCGGCTGACCGCGGTCTTCGGCCCCGAGCACGGCTTCCGCGGCACCGCGCAGGCCGGCGGCTCCGAGGGCCGCTACGACGATCCGGCCACCGGACTGCCGGTCTACGACACGTACAACAAGAGCGGCCGGGCACTCGCGGACATCTTCGACGCCTCCGGCGTGGACACCGTCGTCTTCGACATCCAGGACGTCGGCGCACGCTTCTACACCTACATCTGGACCCTGTACGACTGCATGGTGGCGGCGGCGCTGGCCGGCAAGCGCTTCCTCGTCCTCGACCGGCCGAATCCGGTCACCGGCCGCGCGGCCACCGGCCCGGTGCTCGACAAGGCGTACGCCTCCTTCGTCGGCCGGGAGCCGATCGCGCAGGCGCACGGGATGACGGTGGCGGAGCTGGCGCTGCTGTTCAACGGCGAGTTCGTGCCCCAGGTCGCGGGGCGCCCGGTGGAGCTGGAGACCGTGCGGATGACCGGCTGGCGGCGCACCGACTTCTTCGACGCCACCAAACTGCCCTGGGTGCCGCCGAGCCCCAACATGCCCACGCCCGACACCGCCCTGGTCTACTCCGGCACCTGTCTCTTCGAGGGCACCAACCTCTCCGAGGGGCGCGGCACCACCCGCCCCTTCGAGCTGCTGGGCGCGGACGGCATCGACCGGCGGTGGGCCGCGGCCGCCACCGGACTCGGCCTGCCCGGCGTCCACTTCAGAGAGGCGTACTTCGCGCCCACCTTCTCCAAGTTCCAGGGCAAGACCATCGGCGGCGTCCAACTGCACGTCCACGACCGCGCGGCGTTCGACCCGGTGCGCTGCGGCATCGGCCTCCTGGTGACCGCGAAGCGGGTCTGGAGCGGCTTCGCCTGGCGGCCGGACAACGGCATCGACCGGCTGACCGGGTCGCCGACGGTACGGAAGATGATCGACGCGGGCGCGGGGACGGACGAGATCGCCGCCGCCTGGCGGGAGGACCTCGGCCGCTTCCGCGCGCTGCGGCGGCGGTATCTGCGCTACCCGTAAGGGCGTTGGGCCGGCCGCGGCCCGGGCCTGTCCCGGTCTCAGGAACCGGGACAGGCCCATTAGCCTCTTGACTGTCCGCTGCGCCGGGCCCGAAAGTGCGCTGGTGAGCAGTGACGCGACAGCAGCGCAGACATCGGCCGATGCCCCGCCGGAGACGGCAGGGGACGCCGGCGGCGGCGAGAGCCTGCGCCGGGTGGCGGTGGCCTCGTTCATCGGGACGGCCATCGAGTTCTACGACTTCTACATCTACGGGACGGCCGCCGCCCTCGTCCTCAACCAGGCGTTCTTCCCGACGCTCGACCCGGTCAACGCCACCCTCGCGTCCTTCTCCACCTACGCGGTGGCGTTCGCCGCGCGGCCGCTGGGCTCGGTGCTCTTCGGCCACTTCGGCGACCGGGTGGGCCGCAAGTCCGTCCTGGTGGTCTCGCTGCTGCTGATGGGGCTCTCGACGGCGTGCGTCGGGCTGCTCCCCGGCTACGGCAGCTGGGGCATCTGGGCGCCGCTGCTGCTGATCGCGCTGCGCTTCCTCCAGGGCATCGGCCTGGGCGGCGAGTGGGGCGGGGCCGCGCTGCTCGCGGTCGAGCATGCGCCGCGCACCCGCCGCGGACTGTACGCGGCCTTCCCGCAACTCGGGCCGTCCGTGGGGTTCTTCGCGGCGACCGGGGTGTTCTGGCTGCTGTCGTCCGTGCTCGATGACGCCGCGTTCGGCTCATGGGGCTGGCGGGTGCCGTTTCTGCTGTCGTTCCTGCTGGTCGGCGTGGGGCTGTTCGTACGGCTGAAGATCAGTGAGACGCCGGTGTTCGCGAAGGTGCTGGACGCCCAGGAGGCGAGCAGGGCCCCCGCCGTCGAGGTGCTGCGCCGTCATCCGCGCGAACTCCTGCTGGGCGCGGGCGGCATGATCGTCGCCTACGGCCTCTTCTACACCGCGACGACCTACTGCCTGTCCTACGCCACCGGCCCCCTCGGCATCTCCCGCAACACCATGCTGGGGCTCTCCCTCGTCGCCTGCCTGTTCCTGGCCGCCGGCACCTGGCTCGCCGCCACCCGCTCCGACGCCGCCGGGCGCCGCCGGCTGATCCTCGCCGGGTGCGGCCTCGCGGCGGTGTGGGGCCTGGTCCTCTTCCCGCTGCTGGAGACCGGAACGCCGGCGTTGATCGCCCTCGGCATCGGCGGCGCGCTGTTCTGCATGGGGGTGGTGTACGGCCCGATGGGCGCCTACCTGCCGGAGCTGTTCGGCGCGCGGGTGCGGTACTCGGGCGCCTCGCTCGCCTACAACCTGGGCGGCGTCCTCGGCGGCGCGGTGGCCCCGCTGGTCGCCACCCGGCTCCAGTCGGCGTACGGCTCGGCCTCGGTGGGCTGGTACGTCAGCGCGATGGCGGTCGTCTCGCTGCTGTGCGTGCTGGCGCTGCCGGAGACCCGGGAGCGGGACCTGGCCCACGGGGCCGGCACCCGGTCATGAGCTGAGCCACCATCGCCCGCTCTCCCGGGACAGCGCGTCCCACAGGAGGTTGAGGGGGTGGCCGGGGCCGTAGGAGTCCCGCTCGCCCCGGCGGGTGAAGACGCCGACCAGCACCTCCGTCCGGGGGCCGACCTCCCCGACGATCTCCAGGGTGCGCAGCCCGCCGGCCTCCGGAAGGCGGCCGTCCGCGGCGGCCTCCCCGATGCCCCGGGTGACCAGCATCGCCCCGCTCACCACGCCCGACCGCAGCAGTTCGAAGCCGTAGTGCGCGGCCTCGATCTCGGCCGCCACGGACAGCTTGTGCCGGTAGTCGGAGCCGTACCAGGAGGTCAGGAAGCGGCCGATCAGGCCGCGGGCGGAGATGACCAGCGGCAGCCGGGACAGCTCGCGGGCGTCGAACGAGGTGCCGGGGAGCCGTTCCGGCGGCAGGTTCGTCAGCAGCGAGAGCCCGCTGCGCCGCCACTCCATGACCTCGTACGGCGCCAGCAGTTCGGCCTCCTCGCCCTCGGTGACCACGACGCTGCCGCAGACCAGGTCGAGTTCCTTGGAGCGCAGCTTGGCGAAGAGATCGCCGGTGCGGACATGGGTGACCTTCAGATCGACGTCGTCGCGCTCGTAGTCCTCGGTGACGCGCTCCACCGCGTCCAGCAGGAAGCCGAGGGTGTAGCGGGTGGTGCCGACGGAGAGCGTCCGGCCGAGCCGGCGGCGGGCGTCGCGCACCCCGTCCGTCCATTCCCCCAGCGTGCGCCGTGCCAGTTCGACCAGCGCCTCGCCGGTCGCGGTGAACAGGGCGTCCCGCCCCCGGCCCTGCTTGAGGACCAGCTCCTCGCCGCACAGGGCGGCGAAGGTGCGGTTCATGGTGTCCAGCTGCTTCTGCACGCTGGACTGCTCACGGCCCAGCTGCCGGGCGGCGCCCAGTGCGGTACCCGCCTCGTGGACCACGATGAGCGTGCGCAGCTGGTCCATGGTGGTATCCAGCAGCTCCGTCGGGTACTGCTGCGGACCTGACAAGGCCATGCCTCGCTTCCCATCCCTGGAGTTCAGAACCCTGCAGCATATCCCCCTCGAAGATCCGACCCCCAGGGCAGTCGGGCTGCGCGGTAAGGGAGTTGGGGCCTGCCGGTAGCGGAGTTCGGGCTTCCCGTTACCGGAGGGGGGACGACGGGGTACCCGGCGGGCGCACGCGAAGGCCCCGGGGCGGTGCTTAGGTTCTAGTGGTCGTTGCAACACCCCAGTTCAAGGGGTGCGATGGACTTCGAGATCCGTAAGGCCCGTAAGGCTCAGGGGCCCCGGAAGCTCCGGGCGGAGCGGGAGGAATACTTCCGGC
>Ga0207426_1001649_pt1 | contig 17375 bp, 17 predicted proteins | sample AraplaMF_Cvi_mMS_FD_184265 | JGI IMG/M metagenome (GOLD analysis project Ga0207426, IMG submission 184265) | Arabidopsis root microbial communities from the University of North Carolina, USA - plate scrape MF_Cvi_mMS (SPAdes) (version 2) | ecosystem: Host-associated > Plants > Roots > Endosphere... | reverse complement strand
ATCGTTGCTGCTGAGCCGGAACCGGTTGAATACGTCCGCGTCTGCGACGCTTACGGCACCGGCTACTTCTACATCCCGGGCACGGAAACCTGCCTGAAGATCGAAGGTTACATCCGTTTCCAGGTTAACGTTGGCAAGGATCAGTCTTTCCACGGCGACCCTGGCCCTGGTGGCTTTCCGGAAGGTACGTCTGACTGGGATGCCTTCACCCGCGGTCAGGTTCAGTTCACGGCCAAGAGCGACACCGAGTATGGTCCGCTCACCGGCGTGATTGTCCTGCAGCACAATGCTGACGCTGCCAACTCTGCTTTCCAGAACTCGATCCTCGACTCGGCTTACATCGACATCGCTGGCATCCGTGCCGGTCTGTTCTACAGCTGGTGGGATGACGGCCTCTCGGGTGAAACCGACGTTCTCGCAAGCCACGAAACGCTGCACAACTCCCTCCGTTACCAGTATGAGTCTGGCGACTTCTACGCCGGTATCTCGGTTGACGAGCTGGAAGACGGCCACTACAACTCCGACGAGAACCCGAACAACGTTGGCGTTGCTCTCGGCCTCGGCGGCAAGGCTGGCGCCTTCACCTACCAGGTTATCGGTGGTTATGACACCGACAACGAAGAAGGTGCGATCCGTGCGATGGGTACGGTTGCCGTTGGTCCGGGCACGCTCGGCCTCGCAGCTGTCTGGGCATCTGGCGGCAACTCCTACTACGACGCTTCCGAGTGGACGATCGCAGCTGAGTACGCCATCCAGGCCACCGACAAGCTGAAGATCACCCCCGGTGCTCAGTACTTCTGGAACTACGGTATTGAGGACGAGGACTTCACCAACGACGACGCCTGGAAGGTTGGTGTGACGGTTGATTACCAGATCACTGACAACTTCTACGCCAAGGCTTCGGTCCAGTACCTCGATGGCGATGGCATCGACGACCAGACGCAGGGTTACTTCCGTCTGCAGCGTGCATTCTAATCTGATCTGACTTTGGTCAATCAGGAGAGCCCGGCTTTCGAGCCGGGCTTTTTGTTGTGCGGATCACTGCAAGGGTGAGTGGCTTGGAGCGCGCTCACGCCTCCGCCACGAACCGCCTGATACGCTGGAGCAGTGGCTGCATATGCAGCAGCGGTGCGTGTCCCTGGCCAGGTGCCTCCAGCATCACGATTGCTGGACACCGAGCGCTCATCTCCGCAAGCGTCTTGTCGGAGATGAGATCGGAGTTCTCGCCCTTGACGACCATGAGAGGCATCGTCGCGAGCCTGTCGTAATAGTGCCAGAGATCAGGCAGCGGCTGATCGAAGTCAATCATCTGTAATTGAGCGGCAATGGCCGGATCGAAGTCCGCGATCGGCTTCCCGTCGAGTTCCCGATAGATCGCACCAGCCATCTCCTGCCAGTCGCGCTCCTCAAGGGCGGTGAAGTAGGGGCCATGGCAGGTCTTGAGAAATGCGACTGCTTCCGGCCAGTTGCGCGGCGGTGCAGCAGAATTGAGATAGTCGCGGATGCGCTTGAGGCCGCTGGGTTCAATCTCTGGTCCGATGTCGTTGAAAATGACGGCGGCGAGCAGATCCGGCCTCATCTCAGCCAGCAGGTGAAGAATGAGCCCGCCCCGCGAGGTGCCGATGAATATGGCGTGCTCAATGGCAATGTGCTGGCAGGCCGAAATGACATCCCGCGTCTCGACGCCGAGATTGTAGTTCGCCTTGTTGGCATCCCAATCGGACAGGCCGCGCCCGCGATAGTCGAGCGTGATGACGCGTCTCGGCATCGCTCGATCGGTCGACAGGAGCAGCGCCAGTTGGTGAAAGTCACGCGAGTTCCGCGTCAATCCCGGCAGACAGACGATCGGTAGCCGGTCAGTGATGTCAGGACCACCGTAGTCTCGCGCATGGAGCGTGAGTCCGTCATCGCTCTGGTAGGTTGTCGCTTGGAAACCATCGTCTCTTGCTTCATCCACGCTTGGTCGTCCCCCGTTGCATGGAACAAATTAGCGAGGCCAGCAATGTTCGCCAATTGTGATCAGGAGGAACGGCCGTAGGTCAGGTCACGAACGATGTCGCTCGGCTGACCCAACCGGGCCTTGTAGACTTCGTAATTCTCAATCACCCGCTGAACATAGTTGCGCGTCTCGGGAAAGGGGATGCGCTCAATCCAGTCGACGATGGCGTCGATCGATTGGCCGCGCGGGTCGCCATAGCGGCCGATCCATTCGGGCACCCGCTTGGGACCGGCATTATAGGCAATGAAGGTCATGATGTAGGAGCCGCCAAAGGCGTCGATCTGTTCGCCGAGATAATGCGCCCCAAGGGTCGCGTTATAGCCGGCGTCGGCGGTCAGTCGCTCCTTCGAATAGGCGATGTTGTGACGCTTGGCGACGGCCTTTGCCGTGCCCGGCAATATCTGCAGCAATCCGCGAGCATCGGCTGCCGAAACGGCCGCGGGATTGAAGGCACTCTCTTGCCGGGCAATCGCGTAGGCGAGGGCCTTCCCGGAGCCGGAGATGTTGGCGTTCGTCGGAATGACGCCGAGTGGGAAGGCCAGCGCCGCGACATCCACGCCGTGGGAGTAAGCAATCTTCCCGATCTGCAGCGACAGATGGTGGTCGCCGGACCGTTCGGCCTGCGCGCTCAGAACCGCAAGTTCTCCAGGGCTTTGCAGTTGCTCGGCGAGCGCGAGGTAGAGGCTATTGGCCCGCCAGCCATGCCCGGCCGCGTCGAGACGGGCGATGGCCTGCACGGCCTCACGCGCCAGATAGCGCTGGCGATCCGCAGCAGTCGGAGACGGGTACGCCACGTTCAGTGTCTTGCTGCCGAGCTTGTCGCCGGCGAGCTGCCCATAGAAGGTGGTCGGATAGCTTGCGGCCTTGGCGTAAAATTCCGAGGCCTTGCCAGGCCCACCCGCCTCGGCGGATCGACCCATCCAGTACCAGGCGCGCGATACGGATATCGGCCCATTGGAGAAATCGAGGATCTTCCGGAAATGGGCCTGTGCCGCCGCAGGATCCTGCAGCCCGCGCAGCGCGTACCAGCCTGCGTGGAATTCGGCCTCGACGATGTCGGTCGGCGTCGTCGCAGCGTAATTGGCAACGATTCCGTAGGCCGCCTTGAATTCCCCTTGATCGACGAGGCCGCGGCTCACGATCCGCTGCTCGTTCCACCACTCGCCGGCATTGACCAGTTCATCCCGATTGCGTGGGGCCTGCCGCAGCAGCTTGGCGGCTTCCGTATACTTGTCCTGTTTTCGCAGATGCTCGATGCGCGCAAAGAGGTAACCGGCATCGCCTTTCCACTGGCCATCGACCGCGGCAAGAAGCGCACCGGCGTTGGGTGCCTTGCTCATCACAGCGGCCCATGCCTTGTAGAGGGATTGGGCCTGAGCCATGTCGCCAAAGCGCTTGGCCTGCTCAGTGCGATTGCGGTACATCAGGTAGTCCATTCGCGCCTTGTGATCGGCCGAGGTCAGCAAGCCGGAGAACTCAGCCAAAATCTTGTCTTCGGTCGGTTTGTCCAGCATCTCGCCGCGCCAGATCTTGCGAATGGTCTTGGCCGCCTGGCTCTGTTTACCCGTCGCGACAAGCGCACGCGAAAGGATCATCGCGCCCGGCGTGGTCTCCGGCGCGGTCTGGCCGAAGGCCGCCAAGACAGTGGTCGGGTTAGGGTTTTCATCGTAAAGAGCCCGCTCCGAATAAGCCCGCAGCTTTGCGAGCCCGGGCCATCCCTGCAATTCCTGCGCCGCAGCCGTGATCTCTGTCGAGGGAATGCCCTTCTGCCCCGAGACCGCAATCGCCCAGGTCAGGATATGCCGGTCAAGCGTCCCACGTCCAATGCCGTCGCGAATGGAAAGCGCTTGCAGGGGATTGTTGTCCGAAAGCGCGTCCAGGCCGGATTTCAAATCACTGTTAACGGGTGCAATTGCCTGGCCGCGCGGAATTGAGCCGGTAACGATCGATTCCGGTATTGTCGTCTGGGGGACGAAACCAATCGGCTTCACGTCCGGAACGGGCGCGCCCTCATTCGGAAGCGACGACGCGGCGCTGCTCCACGCGGCGACTGTAAAGCCGAGGGCGGACACGATCAGGACTGCTCTCTTCATGGGACACTCACAACGAAAACACGCCCGACCATTTGGCGGGAGCCATCTTAACGAAAGCTTACTAACGTCAGTAAACTTCGTTCACATTTGCTATCGGAATTTGCCCTAAACCGATCCATGCGTGCTTGTCGCGGCGATTTCACCGCACTATGGTGCCCCACCAATATTCAAGGAATGCGGCCGAAGCGTGGATTTGGCCATGAGGAGTTCTGCATGTTCCAGGGATCCATTCCCGCTCTCGTCACTCCCTTCACCGATGCCGGCCAAGTGGATGAAACTTCGTTCGCGAACCACGTCGACTGGCAGATCAAGGAAGGCAGCAGCGGTCTCGTTCCGGTTGGGACGACCGGCGAATCTCCGACGCTGTCGCATGCCGAGCATAAGCGGGTCGTGGAACTCTGCATTGAAGCCGCAGCCAAGCGCGTGCCTGTCATGGCCGGCGCCGGCTCGAACAACACGCGTGAAGCAATCGAACTTGCTCAGCACGCCGAGAGGGCCGGGGCAGATGCGGTCCTCGTGGTCACGCCCTATTACAACAAGCCCACTCAGAAGGGGCTGGTCGCGCATTTCTCCGCGATCGCCGAGGCAGTGAAGCTGCCGATTTACATCTACAACATCCCGGGTCGCTCCGTTATCGACATGACGCCGGAGACGATGGGCGCGCTTGCCAAGGCGCACTCGAATATCGTCGGCGTCAAGGATGCGACGGGCAAGATCGAGCGCGTGTCCGAGCAGCGTCTTACCTGCGGCAAGGAATTCAAGCAGTTGTCGGGTGAAGATGCCACGGCACTCGGGTTTAATGCCCACGGTGGCGTCGGGTGCATCTCGGTGACCGCCAACGTGGCGCCGCGCCTTTGCGCCGAGTTCCAGGCTGCGACGCTTGCAGGTGACTATGCGAAGGCGCTGGAATATCAGGACCGCTTGATGCCGCTACACAAGGCCATCTTCATGGAGCCCGGCCTCTGCGGAGCGAAGTATGGCTTGTCGAAGCTTGGGCGGATGAGCCGCAACGTGCGTTCGCCGCTGATTTCGACACTGGAACCTGCGACGGAAGCGGCGATTGACGCAGCCATGCGCCATGCCGGCCTGCTGAACTGAGGCAAGCCATTCGGCCCGCCTTCACAGGCGGTCGATGTTCCCCTACATAGGGGAGAAGAGAGAAGGGCGCGGTCGTCGCGCCCCTAAGCATTTGGAATGTGTCATGGCCCCCAAAGGCAGCGAGCGCGTGGTCAAGAAGATCGTGGCGGAAAACCGCAAGGCGCGCTTCAACTACGAGATCATCGATACCTACGAAGCTGGGCTCGTGCTCAAGGGCACCGAGGTCAAGTCGTTGCGCGAGGGCAAGGCCAATATCGCAGAATCCTATGCCTCGGATGAGGATGGTGAGATCTGGCTGATCAATTCCTATCTGCCGGAATATCTGCAGGCGAACCGTTTCAATCATGAGCCGCGCCGCCGCCGCAAGCTCCTGCTTTCCGGCCGCGAGATCAACCGTCTGCGAGCGGGGATCAATCGCGAAGGTATGACCCTGATACCGCTGAAGATCTATTTCAACGATCGCGGCCGCGCCAAAATGGAACTGGCGCTCGCCAAGGGCAAGAAGCTGCACGACAAGCGCGAATCCGAGAAGGAACGCGATTGGAACCGGCAGAAGAGCCGTCTTCTCAAGGATAACGGCTAGTCAAAGGCATAGCCGGCGGTGAATTGCTGGCTTCAAGCTTCCAGATCGGTTGGCGTTGCCGTTTCGGTTGGCCGCGGTGGTCGCTCTGAAGGATCACGCCCGATTTCGCTCTTCAGCGATAGAAGGTCGATGAAGTGATCTGCCTGGCGACGCAGATCGTCGGCAATCATTGGAGGTTGTGTTGCCATCGTTGAGATGACCGAGACCTTTCGGCCCCGCCGCTGCAGCGCCTCGACGAGCGTCGTGAAATCTCCGTCGCCGGAGAAGATGACGAGATGATCGACGGTTTCCGACTGCTCCATGGCATCGATCGCAAGCTCGATATCCATGTTGCCCTTGATCTTGCGGCGACCCATCGAATCCGTGAATTCCTTTGCCGGCTTCGTCACAACCTTGTAGCCGTTGTAATCCAGCCAGTCGATCAGCGGGCGAATGGAGGAGTATTCCTGGTCCTCGATGAGGGCCGTATAGTAGTAGGCGCGCAGGAGATAGCCACGTTTCTGGAACGCCTTCAACAGCTTGCGGTAGTCGATATCGAAACCCAAACTTTTGGACGCAGCGTAGAGATTGGCGCCATCGATAAAAAGAGCAATTTTTTCGCGTGGATCAAACATCCCGTACCAATCCAATGTGAGCAATCGTCGTGCTTCCGTCAAAAACCCAACAAAACAATGAGTTATGAGGTCGCCTGGAACAAATCGTACTTTATGAACTTTTCATATAAGAAAGATTTAGGGCACGATTCGTGATATTCCAAGCAACTTCTGGTCGAAATCCGCTTTAGTTCCAAAATTCGTCAGATTCGCCCGCAGAGGCGTCGTGCAATGAAAACTTGAATTTGCCCGGTTTTAATTGTATCGGGCGTGTTAATCCCGAGATCACGACGTAAAGGACAGGCAATGGCCCGTGTCACCGTAGAAGACTGCATTGATAAAGTTGAGAACCGCTTCGAGCTGGTTCTGCTTGCCAGCCACCGTGCCCGGCTGATTTCCCAGGGCGCCTCGATCACGATCGATCGCGACAACGACAAGAACCCGGTCGTGGCGTTGCGCGAGATCGCGGACGAGATGCTGTCGCCGGACGATCTCAAGGAAGACCTGATCCACTCGCTGCAGAAGCATGTCGAAATCGACGAGCCCGAGCCCGATCCGGCGAGCCTCATCGCAGCCGGCGGCGTCGCTGCGGCCGACAGCGAAGAGCAGGAAGACCTGCCGGAAACGATCACCTTCGACCAGATGTCGGAAGAGGAGCTTTTGGCTGGCATCGAAGGCCTGGTGCCACCGGAAAAGAGCGACGATTACTAATCGTCAACCTTGCACGATTATAGCTTCGGCATATTATCGCATATCATGTGCGCCAATCCGTGATTGGCGCGCTTTTCGTTTGTAATGGAGTGGTTTCGGGATGATGCGGCAGTACGAGCTCGTGGAGCGGGTTCAGAAATATAAGCCCGACGCCAACGAAGCCCTGCTGAACAAAGCCTATGTCTATGCAATGCAAAAGCATGGGCAACAGAAGCGTGCCAGCGGCGATCCCTACATCTCGCATCCGCTGGAAGTCGCCGCCATTCTGACGGACATGCATCTCGATGAGTCGACGATCGCCGTCGCGCTGCTTCACGACACCATTGAGGATACGACAGCCACCCGCGCCGAAATCGATGAGCTCTTTGGCGAGGATATTGGTCGGCTGGTCGAAGGGCTGACGAAGATCAAGAAGCTCGACCTCGTCACCAAGAAGGCGAAACAGGCAGAAAACCTGCGCAAGCTGCTGCTTGCCATCTCCGACGACGTACGCGTGCTGCTCGTCAAGCTGGCAGATCGCCTGCACAACATGCGCACCCTCGACCACATGTCGCCGGAAAAGCGCGCGCGCATTTCCGAGGAGACGATGGACATCTATGCGCCGCTGGCCGGGCGCATGGGTATGCAGGACATGCGCGAGGAGCTGGAAGACCTTTCCTTCCGCCACATCAATCCCGAAGCCTATGAGACCGTAACCAGGCGGCTCGAGGAGCTTTCCAAGCGCAACGAGGGTCTGGTCAAGAAGATCGAGACCGAATTGGGCGATCTGCTGGTTACGAACGGGCTGACGGGCGCCATCGTCAAGGGACGCCAGAAAAAGCCTTACTCCGTGTTCCGCAAGATGCAGTCGAAGTCGCTGTCCTTCGAACAGCTCTCTGACGTCTACGGTTTCCGTATCATCGTTGAAGATATCTCGGCCTGCTATAGGGCTCTCGGCATCGTCCACACCCGCTGGCGCGTCGTTCCCGGGCGCTTCAAGGACTATATCTCGACGCCGAAGCAGAACGACTACCGTTCGCTGCACACGACGATCGTCGGCCCATCCAGGCAGCGTATCGAGCTGCAGATCCGCACCAAGCGCATGCACGAGATCGCGGAATTCGGTATTGCCGCCCATACGCTCTACAAGGACGGGGCTTCGACGTCCGACAACGATATCCTCTCGCGCGAGTCCAACGCCTACTCATGGCTGCGGCACACGATCGAGGCGCTGGCGGAAGGGGACAGTCCTGAAGAATTCCTGGAGCACACGAAGCTTGAGTTGTTCCAGGATCAGGTCTTCTGCTTCACGCCGAAGGGCAAGCTGATCGCGCTGCCACGGGGTGCGACGCCGATCGACTTTGCCTATGCCGTTCACACCAATATCGGCGACACGACCGTGGGCGCCAAGATCAACGGGCGCATCATGCCTCTCGTAACACGACTGGCGAATGGCGACGAGGTCGAGATCATTCGCTCCGGCGTGCAGGTGCCGCCTGCTGCCTGGGAAGAGATCGTGGTAACGGGCAAGGCGCGTGCGGCGATCCGCCGGGCCACCCGACTTGCAATCCGCAAACAATATGCCGGTCTCGGCCATCGCATCCTGGAGCGCACCTTCGAGCGAGCCGGCAAGATCTTCTCCCGTGAAGCGATGAAGCCCGCGCTCCATCGCCTTGGCCAGAAGGATGTGGAAGACGCCATCGCTGCGGTCGGTCGCGGTGAAATGTCGTCGCTCGACGTATTGCGCGCCGTCTATCCGGATCATCTCGAAGAACGCGTGACGGCCAAGCCGAGCGGTGACGACGGTTGGTTCAACGTTCGCAGCGCCTCCGGCATGATCTTCAAGATCCCGGGCAAGCCGAAGTCCGGCATCGATGGTGCAGATCTCAGTGCTCTGGAAATGGACACGGTGCCGATCCGCGGCATTTCGAGCAATGTTGATGTGCAGTTTGCGCCGACGGGCGCCGTACCCGGTGACCGCATCGTCGGGATCATGAATACGACGGAAAAAGGCAACGGCATTACCATCTATCCGATCCAGTCACCGACGCTGCAACGTTTCGACGATCAGCCGGACCGCTGGATTGATGTTCGCTGGGATCTCGACGAGGCCAACAAGTCGCGTTTCATGGCGCGCATCATGGTCAATGCGTTGAATGAGCCCGGTACGTTGGCAAAGCTTGCCCAGACCGTTGCCGGCGTCGACGTCAATATTCGGGTGTTCAATACGGTGCGCGTCGCAACCGACTTCACCGAAATGACGCTCGACGTCGAAGTGTGGGACCTTCGGCAGTTGAACCAGTTGCTTGCCCAGCTGAAGGACCTCGAATGCGTCGCGACGGTTCGCCGGCTTTACGAGTAAGTCGGCAACCGCCACTTGGCATTTGCACATTTTGTGATCGCTTCATGACGGAAAACGCACTGATATAAGGCTAGGTATGCGTAAATTGCATGGCTGTGCCCTTGTTAGAGCGTTGGTAATTGCTGCTGCGAGCGCCTATCTTCCAGTCATCAGGAAACGAACAGAAGATGAGGCAAAGAAATGTTTAAACCGATCAAGAAGATTGCCCGCGCATTGCGCGCTCCGACCGCTGAAGAACGCGAAATGGACTATCTGAACGGCTCGTTTGACCGTATCGATCTTGAATATCGTCAGCGTCAGGTTGACCGCGGTATGTTTCGCACCCGTTAATATCGGTTCTATACTTGAAGAATGAAAGGGGCGTATTGCATATCGCGCCCCTGGTGAGTGCTCAGTCTGCAGTGATCAAATAATGACTGAGATAGTTTGACGCTCTTGTAACGCTGGTGCGAGTTGCACTACATACGCGCCATGCTGTTCAGACGTCGAAAACCTGCCGGATTTCGTGAAAAGATGCGCGAGTTGTTGTGGCCTCGCAAGGGATTCTTGCGGCCGCTCCGCTATCTCACGATGCGTGTTCTGCGCTTGACGGCGTCGCCGCACGCCGTCGCCATGGGCGTAGCCGCAGGGATCTTCGTGTCCTGGACGCCCTTTATCGGCGTTCATTTTATCATGGCCTTCGTACTCAGCTATCTATTCGCGGGCAATATGGTCGCCGCTGCTCTTGGCTGTGCGGCCTTCGGCAATCCGCTGACCTATCCGTTCATCTGGGGCGCGACCTGGGAGATCGGTCACCTGCTGCTTGCGCGTCAGGATACGATGCAAGGGCATTCGATCGACCTTGGGGCGCTGTTTCATGAGCTGCATTTCAGCGAACTCTGGCAACCGGTGCTCGAACCGATGCTTGTCGGCTCCATCCCGCCGGCGCTCTTGACCTCCGTCATCGTTTATTTCGGAACCTTTTATGCCGTGAAGGGCTTTCAGACGCGCCGCCGCGAACGCCTTATGACGCGTGCCCGCGTGCGGCTGTCCAATCCAGTGCAGGAAACCGTATGATCATCGGTATCGGCAGCGATCTCATTGATATCAGGCGCGTCGAGAAATCCCTCGAACGCTTCGGCGAGCGCTTCACCAATCGCTGCTTCACCGAGATTGAGCGGGCAAAGTCCGATCGGCGAGCCAATCGCGCCGCCTCCTATGCCAAGCGTTTCGCCGCCAAGGAAGCCTGCTCCAAGGCTCTCGGGACAGGCATGGCGCAAGGTGTGTTCTGGAAGGATCTCGGCGTTGTGAACCTGCCGAGCGGCAAGCCGACGATGCGGCTGACGGGCGGCGCGGCCGATGTGCTGAAGTCGCTGCTGCCGGCTGGCCACAAGGCTGCCATTCATTTGACGATAACGGATGATTATCCCTTGGCGCAAGCGTTCGTCATCATTGAGGCCCTGCCGGAAGATGTCTGAGCAGCGACGTAGAGTCGCTTTTAATGTTGGCGCCATTGCCGCAATCGGTCGAAGCCGCTAGAGAGAAGCAAACAAGAGTTGCGCTCTGGCGGTGCATTGAAGGAACAAGACTGCGTGTCCGAAAAAGTCGAAACCAAGCCGAACGCCCTATGGGAAAACATCAAGGTCATCGCCCAGGCGCTGATTTTGGCGATGGTTATCCGAACGGTGCTTTTTCAGCCGTTCACCATTCCGTCCGGCTCCATGATGCCGACACTGCTTGTCGGTGACTACATCTTCGTCAACAAGTTTGCCTACGGCTATTCGAGGTTCTCGCTGCCGTTCTCGCCGAACCTCTTCAGCGGTCGCATTTTCGAGAGCGAGCCGAAGCGCGGTGACATCGTTGTCTTCCGGTTCCCGCCGAACCCCGACGTTGATTACATCAAGCGGCTGGTTGGTCTTCCCGGGGATCGCATTCAGGTCAAGGAAGGCGTCCTCTACGTGAACGGCACGGCGGTTCCGAGGGTGCCGAATGGCACGTTCAATTCCGACTACGCGCAGGATCCGGGCCAGGATGTGCCGGTGTATCGCGAGACGCTGGATAACGGCGTCAGCTTTGACACGCTGGATCAGTCCCCGGTTTCGCGTGGCGACAACACCCGCGAGTTTATCGTTCCGGAAGGCCATTACTTCATGATGGGCGATAATCGCGATAATTCGCTCGACAGCCGCTTCGACGTTGGCTTTGTGCCTGCGGAAAATCTGGTCGGTCGCGCCAGCGTCATCTTCTTCTCGCTCGGCAACGACACCTCGTTCCGCGAGATCTGGAAGTGGCCGACGAACATGCGGTGGGATCGTCTGTTCAAGGGCGTTGAATGAGCAAGTCACAGACGCTTTCGGCGGCGGATCGAACACGGCTTGAAGCCCTGATCGGTCACGAGTTCGCCGAAAAGGAGCGGCTGGATCGGGCACTGACGCATGCAAGTGCCCGCACGCAGAAGGGCGGCAACTACGAGAGGCTGGAGTTCCTCGGTGACCGAGTCCTCGGCCTCTGCGTTGCCGAACTGCTCTTCCGGACGTTCGGTACGGCGACCGAGGGCGAACTTTCGGTGCGCCTCAATCAGCTCGTCAGTGCCGACACCTGTGCTGAGGTCGCTGATGAACTCGGCCTGCATCTCTTCATCCGGACTGGCGCCGACGTCAAGAAGCTGACCGGCAAGCGTATGATGAACGTGCGAGCCGACGTCGTCGAAAGCCTTATTGCGGCGATCTACCTCGATGGCGGCCTGGAGGTCGCCCGGCGTTTCATCCTGAAGTTCTGGGAAAAGCGGGCAGCGCGCGCCGACGGCGCGCGGCGCGACGCGAAGACCGAATTGCAGGAGTGGTCGCACGCCAAATTCGGCATCACGCCGATCTACCGGGTTGAAGAACGCACCGGACCGGATCATGATCCGCGTTTCACGGTGACGGTAGAGGTCACAGGTGTTAAGCCCGAAACGGGCATCGAACGCTCAAAGCGGGCCGCGGAACAGGTCGCAGCCACGCGAATGCTGGAACGCGAAGGCATTTGGCAGAAGTCCTCTGCCGGAAACTGACGGGACAAATGACGGAAGAACACGATATGGCGGACGACGCCCCTGAAACTGCGGGTGCCACACGGTCAGGCTTTGTCGCGTTGATTGGAGCGACCAACGCCGGCAAGTCCACGCTGGTCAATCGCCTCGTCGGCGCCAAGGTTTCGATTGTCAGCCATAAGGTGCAGACGACGCGTGCCATCGTGCGCGGCATCGCGATCCACAACAATGCGCAGGTCGTGTTCATGGATACGCCCGGCATTTTCAAGCCGCGTCGGCGGCTCGACCGCGCGATGGTGACATCAGCCTGGGGCGGCGCAAAGGATGCTGACCTGATCATGCTGCTGATCGACAGCGAACGTGGTCTGCGCGGCGATGCGGAAGCCATTCTTGAGGGCCTCAAGGAGGTACATCAGCCAAAGATTCTCGTCTTGAACAAGATCGATCGGGTCAAACGCGAAGATCTGCTGGCGCTTGCGGCGGCGGCCAACCAGAAGATCGACTTCACGCATACCTTCATGATCTCGGCCGAGAACGGCTCCGGCTGTGACGACGTCATGGATTATCTGGCAAAGACGCTGCCAGAAGGCCCCTGGTACTATCCCGAAGACCAGATCTCCGACCTTCCGATGCGCCAGCTGGCTGCGGAGATCACCCGCGAGAAGCTGTTCCTGCGTCTGCATCAGGAGCTTCCATATTCGTCGCATGTCGAGACGGAAAAGTGGGAAGAACGCAAGGACGGCTCGGTTCGAATCGAGCAGGTAATCTACGTCGAACGGGATAGCCAGAAGAAGATCGCGCTCGGCAAGGGTGGCGAAACGATCAAGGCGATTTCGTCGGCGTCCCGACGAGAGCTCTCCGAAATCCTCGAGCAGCCGGTTCATCTCTTCCTGTTCGTGAAGGTTCGTGAAAATTGGGGCGATGACCCCGAGCGCTTCCGCGAAATGGGTCTGGATTTTCCGACGTAAGTTGACGGCTTCTACCGCGTTGTTTCTGCGTTAAAAATTCCCGCGCGGGTGGAACAACCCTTGCCATTTGCGTGTTCTCGTAGGAAGCGCTGCCAATTCCGGCAGCGTCCTTCATTCGAGCACAAGGGCCCGTATGCCGACCGCGCGTCCCACCCACTCGTTCAAAACGCCCTGCGAGCACTGTCCGCTGCGTGCCAACCGGGTCTTCCGGGAGTTCACCGCCGATGAACTCGACTTCGTTTCGAAATTCAAGAGAGGCGAGCTGGCCGCGGATGCTGGTGCCACGATCATAGTCGAGGGTGCGCACAGCGCTCACCTGTTCACCGTCCTTTCCGGCTGGGGTTTTCGTTACAAGACGCTGGAGGACGGACGCCGGCAAATCCTGAACTACGTGATGCCGGGTGATCTGATCGGTCTTCAGGGAACGATTATGGGGGAGATGCAGCACTCCGTCGAGGCATTGTCGCCTGTATCGCTTTGCGTTTTCGAGCGCGACAAGCTGATGACCCTCTACAACAAGCATTCGTCCCTGGCCTTCGACATCACCTGGATTGCCGCCCAGGAAGAACGTATCCTTGACGAACACCTATTGAGCATTGGTCGCCGGACTGCGCTCGAGCGCGCCGCCTATCTCATCGCTTTCCTGTTCGAGCGCGGCAGGCAGCTGAAGCTCTTCAACGGCCACGCATCGATTCCAATCACGCAGCAACACGTTGCGGATACATTGGGACTTTCGATCGTGCATACAAACAAGACATTGAAAAAGCTCGCCAATCGCAACCTCATCCGCTGGCAGGAGCGTGCCTGCGAGGTGCTTGATGGGGAGGGGCTCAAGGCTGCTGCCGGTTGGGAGGGGCTTGGAGAGAGGGGCCGTCCGTTCATATAATAGCTGTAAGCGACATGTCTTATTTAAATGCCTTCTGAGCGGCACGCCCGTAAGGTCACCCTGCCATCTTTCTTCCTGCCCTGCTTTTTATCGACCCGAAACGAAAAAGCGGCTATGCAAGCTAAGCGGTATATAGTCGTCGCCAATGAGCCATGGGGCGTCAGAGGTTGAAATCCGGGAAATGCAGGTGCCGAGCATCTTAGTTGATACTCAGCGAGGGGCGTATTGGGTATGAAGGCAAACCGTGTTCTTGTCCTCGAGGACAGTTTGATCATCGCGATGGAGGCGGAGGATATTCTCCGCCAGGTGGGCGTGGAAACGATTGGAATCGTCAGCAGCCTTGAACAGGCGATGGAGGCGACCAAGACCGCGACCTTCGATTTCGCGCTGCTGGACGTCAATCTTGGCGAAGTCATGAGCTTCGACTTTGCCCGTCATCTGGCGAACAGCAACATCCCCTTTGGGTTTGTGAGCGGTTATTCCGATACAAAGGACTTCCCCGAAGACCTTCGGAACGTGCCGCTGCTCGTCAAGCCGTTTGGAGAATCGGCGATGCGCGACTTCCTCCAGAAACTGTTCCCAGCCAGCGCCTGAATGCCTTTTTATGACAGGGCAACGGTCTTGCGGTAGGATCGAATCGTAAGTTTAGGGTTCGCTTCCGATGCAGTGGCATGACCGGGCAATCATCTTGGGCGTCAAGCGCCATGGCGAGACCAGCGTCATCGCCGAGGTGATGACGCGCGAGCGCGGCCGCCATCTTGGCATGGTCCGCTCTGGTCGGTCTCGTGCCATGCAACCGGTTCTTCAACCCGGCAACGAGGTCGAGGTTACGTGGCGTGCGCGCCTAGACGAGCACCTTGGCGAATTCCGTATAGAGCCATTGACGTTACGGGCCGCGCGGCTGATGGAAACGGCGACTGCCGTCTATGGCGTGCAGGCGATGGGCGCACTGCTGCGCTTGCTGCCGGAGCGCGATCCGCATCCGCATCTCTTCGAAGCGCTCGAAGTCATCCTCGACAATCTCCACAATCCGGCGGATGCCGGTGAGCTCTTCGTCCGTTTCGAGCTTGCCGTTCTGAACGACCTCGGCTTTGGTCTCGATTTGACCGAGTGCGCCGCGACGGGCAGTCGTTCCGACCTTGCTTATGTGTCGCCGAAGTCGGGCAGGGCGGTCAGCCGGACTGCGGGTGCTCCCTGGGCGGACAAGATGTTGCTCCTGCCACCATTTCTGAACAGTGAGGAAAACCGCGCGGCTGATATCGACGGCCTCAGCGCCGCGTTCCGCCTGACGGCATTCTTTCTCCATCGCCATGTCTATGAGCCGCGCGGCGTGGAAGCGGCAGCTGCGCGCGAGGGCTTCGTACAGGCAGCTCTGAAAGCACTCAAGGCGGCCGCACCGCAGGACGAATTGTCCGCCTGACCGACCGTTTTTCATTGGCGAAAAACATCATTCGGATCAGGCGCTTTACGGGTCTCACGCATCTTCCTATTTCGATCGCATGCAGCCCAGCGATTGGAGGAATGCGATGCTGACCAAACCGGATGCGATGACGACGATAAATCTCTGGAACGATTATGAAATACCCCGGTTGGGTATGGGCTGCTGGGCGATCGGCGGTCCCTTCTATGCCGGCGACACGCCGCTCGGCTGGGGCGAGGTCGATGACGACGAGTCCGTCGCCGCCATTCATCGCGCGATCGAACTCGGCATCCGTTTCTTCGATACGGCTTCGAACTATGGGGCCGGGCATTCAGAGGAAGTTCTCGGGCGTGCGATCGGTAGTCGCAGCGACATTGTCATCGCGACCAAGTTCGGCTTTGCCACCGATCCGTATACGAAGCAGGCAACCGGCGCCTTCGCCGATGCTGTCTTCATTCGCCGCTCGGCCGAGACGTCGCTGCGCAGGTTGAAACGGGATCGCCTCGATCTGCTTCAATTTCATCTGAACGACTTTCCGCTTGAACAGTCGGACGAGGTTTTCGAAATCCTTGAGACGCTCCGTGACGAGGGGAAGATCGACGCCTTCGGTTGGAGCACGGATTATCCCGATCGTGCCGCGCGACATGCCGGCCGCCCTGGTTTTGTTTCCGTCCAGCACACGATGAACGTCTTCGAGCCGGTGCCTGACATGATCTCGGTGATCGAACGGCATGGCCTGATTTCGATCAACCGCGGGCCGCTCGCGATGGGCTTGCTCAGCGGAAAATTCCGCGCCGACACGAAAATCGGTGACAAGGATGTTCGCGGCGCGAGCCTTGACTGGATGGTCTACTTCAAGGACGGCCGGATCGCGCCGGAATTTGCAGCGCGATTGGAAGCGGTTCGCGAGTTGCTGAAGTCCGATGGTCGAACTCTCACACAAGGCGCCCTGGCGTGGCTGTGGGCGCGCTCGCCCCGAACCCTGCCGATCCCGGGCTTTCGCACCGTTGCCCAGGTTGAAGAAAACGCCGGCGCGCTGGCCAAAGGCCCGTTATCGCCGGCTATCACGGATGAAATCGATGAGGCACTCGCGCAGCTTCGCGCCTAGCCGCGGTTGCGGACCTTGAAGGCCCAGCCTTCGGGCCTCTCCTCGATGACTTTGGCTGTATCGCCGACCGCAATCCGACCGGTCCCGCGAGGCGTGACATTCCAGCCGAAGAGCGGACCGGGTACACGCCGGTCCGCAGACATCCGAATGCGCCCCATGGCGGGCATCGGACTAGGAACGTCGCGCGATCCGGTCGATTGGTCCTGGGTGGTCATGATGCAACGTGCGCAAGGTTTGACGAGATCGAAACGAATGCCGCCGATCTCAATCGCAGCCCACCGGTCTTCCTGCCAACCTTCCTCGGTATCAAGGATGATATTGGGCCGGAACCGCTCCATGCCCACTTGCCCTTCGCCGTGCGCCTCGAGATCGTCATTCAGTGCCCGCAGGGAGCCTGTCGTGGTGACAAGGATCTGGTAGCCATCGGCGAATGTGACCGGTGTGCCTTCGCCGGCCCATTCCGCACTGGCGGAACGCTTGGCATCCTGATCGAAGAACACCAGTCTCACCTCTCGCCCGAGCCAGGCCGAAAGTTCAGCATTCGCAGCATCATCGGCAACCGCCG
>Ga0207426_1001642_pt1 | contig 17448 bp, 13 predicted proteins | sample AraplaMF_Cvi_mMS_FD_184265 | JGI IMG/M metagenome (GOLD analysis project Ga0207426, IMG submission 184265) | Arabidopsis root microbial communities from the University of North Carolina, USA - plate scrape MF_Cvi_mMS (SPAdes) (version 2) | ecosystem: Host-associated > Plants > Roots > Endosphere... | reverse complement strand
TGCGGCGCGCGGCAGCGACAATCCAGGATACGCTCGGCATGAACGATCTCCTCGGCGTGCGAGCCGGCGGGCCGGAAGAAGAGACCGCTCAGGCCCTGCCGACCCACGACGCCACGACGCAGTACGGTATTGCCACTGGCGAGCTCGCTTTGGAGACGGGCGTAGATGGCCTCCGGCAAGCGGTTGCGGTGGCTGTCATAGATCGCCCGCAAGTGCCGGTTGAACTGATGCTTCTGATGGGCTGGCAGTGCGCGCCACAGAGAGCGAGCGTGTTTGCGCAGCCCGTTCATGACGGATTGCCAGCTTCTGCCCTCTTCCTCTGCCTCGCGGCAGGCCGTGCGGATGAAGCGCAGGATGTCAGGGAGGTTTGTTGGCAGCGCGTCGGCCGGAAAAACCGGGTCGGCGGAGTTCGGCGTGTGGCTCTGCGGCAGGAAGCCATGTCGGGAAAGGATGGTAACCTGCCCCGCGTAGCCGGCGTCGCGCAATTGCAAAAGCTGATCGACAACCCTGATGCCGCTGCCGAGAAGGACCGTGTGTGGGCGCGCGACCAGGCGCTGGGCTCTCACCTGAGACGGCTCCTGCTCAGTCTCCTCGGTCTCAGGCAGACCATAGCCAGTGGCCAGTATGACGGTGTCGAACAGGGGATTGGCTGGATTGGCGCTTTCGAGGAGGAAGCGGTTGCCGTGGCTCTTGCGGATCGCCACAACCGGTTCATGGCACACCTGAACCGTAATGTCCTTGCGGGCGGACAAGGCTTCCGAGAAGCGCTGGTAGACGTAGTCGCTGAAAATGTCTTTCGGCACGAAAATCTGGCGAAATCCCGGGATCGCCGCATGCACGGCGGCGCGGAATTCCGCGTTGCTACAAAGCCAGTCGTTGAAATCATCCGTATCGCCCACCGAGACGGAAAGATCGCGAACACGCGTATTCAGGATCGTCGAGGTCCGCGCCGACGAGAGTGCCTGCCCCCCGCTCACCGAAGAGTTGGGGTCGAAGAGTTGCAGATGAAAAGGCAGGCGCACTGTCTTCATCAGCGCGATCGCCATCATCATTCCGGAAAAGCCGCGGCCGACAATGGCAAAACGCGGCACGGCGGAGATCTTTGCTGCCGCCGCTGACTTCGAAGAAAACAGGCCTTGAACCGTCATCTCAACTCCCTTGCGACCGTCTGCGCATCGTGTCTCGATTGGTTTCAACGCGGGAAAAAACGCTCGCGCGTTGCGCTGGTTCACGCGGTTTTGAACCGCCCTATAGTCTATCAAACTGGTCGTGTATCAAAGCGCCAAAAGATGATTTAGGCAAGCCTTTGTTCCGAGTGCCAGCGTCTGGAGCGGATAAGTGTCTGAAACCGTTTTGACATTTCGAGACGCCATGGGCGGTCAAAATGGTGCTTCCCAGTCTTTGTTGCACTCACGATAAAATAACCAGTTGGTGAATTCTTGACTTGAAGGGCCGAAAGGAATCGGCAAAAGTAAGGGCGCTAATCAATCCCTTCATGGATTCGACGTCTTTCCGGACCAACGTCCGACCACACCTCTGTTTTGGAATATGACCGTGAGCAGCAATGCTTTAACACGCACGACGAAGCCATCCGCTTCGATGGCGAAGGCGACTGCGGCAGGCTGGGGCAAGGGCCTCTTTACGCTCGTCCGCATCACCGTCATGGCGTTCCGCCATCCCTGGCAATCCGGTTTCGCCATCGGCGCAACCCTTGTCGCCTCGACCTTCCAGCTGATGATCCCGCGTCTGCTCGGTCGGGCGGTCGACCACACGCAGGTTGCGATGGAAGGCGGCCAGGCGGGACAGATCGCACAGGATGCGCTGCTGACCACGGCGCTGATGCTGCTCGGCGCCAGCGTTCTGCGTGGCATCTTCACGATGATCCAGAATTACTACAGCGAGAGCGTCGGCCACCACATGGGCTACGAGCTGCGTCTTGCCTGCTACGAGAAAATCCAGCGCCTTTCCTTCAGTTTTCATGACAGCGTCCACTCTGGCGATCTGATCACCGTCGGGCTGCTCGACCTTGAAGGCGTGCGCATGTATTTCTCGACGGCGCTGGTACGCATGGTGCTCTTGACCATGCTGATCGGTATCGGCGCCTACATGCTGCTTTCCACCGATGTCGTCCTCGGCTTGCTTGCCTTGAGCTTCGTGCCCTTCGTTGCCTGGCGTTCCTCGGTCACGCAGTTGCGGTTGCGCGCGACCTGGCTCGACCTGCAGGAGCGGCTGTCGGTGCTGACCCGGATCATGGAGGAAAATCTCGGTGGCATCCGAGTGGTCAGGGCCTTTGCCGCGCAGGCGCACGAGATGATGAAGTTCGAGGGCGCTTCCAAGAACGCCTTGGCGCTCGCCCACCAACGCGTCGGCATCCGTGTCATCAATACCAGCGCCATGACCTTCTCCTTCTTCGCTGCCATGGGCCTCGTCCTCTGGGTTGGCGGTGGCAAAGTGATGGCTGGCGAGATGACGGTCGGTACGCTTACTTCGTTCCTGACCTTCATGACGATCCTGCAGATGCCTGTCCGCCAGCTCGGCCTGATGGTCAATGCTTTCGCCCGCGCCTCCACCTGCGGCACCCGGCTGTTCAACCTGCTCGACCTCGAAATTGCCGTGCGGGATGCCCCTGACGCCAGGGATCTGGCGCTGACCGATGGGACGCTGCGCTTCGAGAATGTAAGCTTCGCCTATCCGAGCTCACCGATGCACGAGGTCCTGAGCAACGTCTCCTTCGAGGCAAAGCGCGGCGAGACGATCGGCATCGTCGGGCCACCCGGCAGCGGTAAGTCGACGCTTGCCCATCTGATCCCGCGCTTCTACGACGTCACCAGGGGCAAGATCACCATTGATGGACAGGATATCCGCAAGGCGACGCTGCAGTCGCTTCGTCGTGCGGTCGCCGTTGTCCAGCAGGACTCCTTCCTGTTCACAACCTCGATTGAAAACAACATCGCCTATGGCGACCCCTGGGCAAAGGAAGGCCGCATCGAGCGCGCGAGTGAAAGTGCCCAGCTGCACAACTACGTGCTCGGCCTGCCGACCGGCTACGGCACGGTCGTTGGAGAACGCGGTGTGTCGCTCTCGGGAGGACAGCGCCAGCGCCTGTCGATCGCCCGTGCCCTGATGTTGAAACCCACCGTCATGGTCTTCGATGATTCAACGGCGGCAATCGATGCGGCCACCGAACAGCGCATTCGCTCCGCGATGCGCAAGTACGCGGCTGATCGCGTGACCATCATTGTTGCGCATCGCCTGAGCTCGCTGATGCATGCCGACCAGATCCTGTTCGTCGAGAACGGGGAAATCGTCGAACGCGGCACGCACGAGGAGTTGCTGGCCGCGGGCGGGCGCTACAAGGCGCTCTACGATCTGCAGGTACGGCCGGGCGATGAGGCGCTTAGCGCCTAGGGAGGAATGAAATGGCCGAGGAACTGGAAACCGAACGCTCCGACGTTCGCGAGGATGGGCGCCGACCGCCGCGCGCCGTCGTTGGCTCGCATCGCATTGAAGAGGAGATGTTCGGCAAGGCCTTCGATGGCAACATCATCAAGCGCATCTGGGCGTTCGTGCACCCATACCGCAGGCAGGTTCTGCTATCGGTCGCTGCCGTCCTGACGTTCACGGCCATGCAGCTGCTGATCCCGCTGATCATCCGCTACGCCATCGATCACGGCATGCAGCCGGGTGGAAGTCATCAGGCGCTGACCTTTGCGATGATCGCCTTTCTCGCCGCGATCCTCATCAACTACTGCGCCAGTTACTGGCAAGAGACGCTGGTGGGCAACGTCGCGGAAGAGGTGCTCTTCGACATTCGCAAGGCGATGTTTTCGCATCTCCAGCGGGTTTCGCTCTCCTTCATGGACAAGACCGAGGTCGGCCGTCTCATGTCCCGCCTGCAGGGCGACGTCAATTCGATGCAGGAGTTCCTGGAAACGTCGGTCCTGTCTGTCGGCGATATTACGCTTCTGTTCGGCATCGTCTTCGTCATGCTCTATCTCGACTTCAAGCTCGGTCTTCTGACGCTCTCGGTCCTGCCGATCCTGTTTGTCGTTCGCCTCTTCTGGCTGCCGCTGGCGCGCAAGTCCTTCATGGCAGCACATGAGACCAATTCCGTTGCCGCAGGGGCGCTGGCCGAGGCCATCCACGGCGTGCGCGCCGTCCAGAGCATGGATCGCCAGGGGGTCAATTTCACGCTCTACGACGATAAGGCCAGGGCAAACCTGAAGACGCACCTCACAGCAGCGCGCTACGCCCAGGTGATGGTGCCGATCGTGGATTCCCTGACCGGCCTTGCCATGGCGCTTGTCATTGTCGTTGGCGGTGCACGCGTTCTCAATCAGGCGCTCGATGTCGGTGTGCTCGTCGCTTTCCTGTTTTACATCCAGCGCTTTTTCGATCCGATTCGCTCGCTGACGCTGCAATATTCGGTCATGCAGCGCGCCATGGCCTCCGGACAACGACTGACCGAGGTTCTTGATGTTCCAGTCGAGATCAGGGACGCGCCCGACGCAAAGGAGCTTTCCGCCGACATGGATGGCTCCGTCGAGTTCCGCGACGTGGTTTTCGGCTATCATCCCAGGCACCCGGTCCTGAAGCATGTGAGCTTCAAGGTGAACCCAGGCGAAACCGTGGCCCTTGTCGGGCCAACCGGTTCCGGCAAGTCGAGCTGCATGTCGCTGATCCATCGCTTCTATGATGTTCAGCAGGGACAAGTCCTGGTCGGTGGGCATGATGTGCGCGACCTGACGCAGGATTCGCTTGGCAACCAGATCGCCATGGTTCTCCAGGAGCCGTTCCTGTTTACGGGCACGGTGTTCGAGAACATTCGCTATCACAAGGTGGAAGCGACACGCGAACAGGTCATCGAGGCGGCCAAGGCGGTCGGCGCTCATGACTTCATCATGCGCCTGCCACAGGGCTATGACAGCATGCTCGGCGAGCGCGGCGGCAATCTCTCGCTCGGCCAGCGCCAGCTTTTGAGCTTTGCCCGTGCTCTGGTCGCCGATGCTAAAATCCTGGTGCTGGACGAGGCAACCGCCAATATCGACAGCTATACCGAGATGCTGATCCAGAAGGCGCTCGTCAAGCTGCTCGAAAACCGAACAGGGCTGGTCATCGCACACCGCCTCGCCACGATCAGAGAGGCGGACCGCATCATCGTCCTGCAGAATGGCGAGCTGATCGAAAGCGGTAACCACCAGCAGCTGATGAAAAACCGCAAGCTCTATTCGCGGCTCTATAACCTGAACTACGCGTCCTTCGACGATATTCCGGATGCCGTGCTCGAAGAGACGACGGCGAACGGTTCAGCGACATAAATCTCGCCTTCCAAGCAACGTCACTATTCGAAGAGGAGGATCTTCCATGGATTACCGCAAGCTTGGCCATAGTGGAGCAATTGTAACCGCCTACTGCCTCGGCACCATGACGTTCGGTGCGGAGGCCGACGAAGCTTCCTCGCACAAACTGCTCGACGATTACTTCGCCTGGGGCGGAAACTTCATCGACACAGCCGATGTCTACAGTGCCGGTAAGTCCGAGGAAATCATCGGAAGCTGGCTGAAGGCGCGCCCGAGCGAGGCAAAGCAAGCCGTGATCGCGACCAAGGGACGGTTTCCGATGGGGTCAGGTCCGAACGACATCGGTCTTTCGCGCCGCCACCTGAACCAGGCGCTTGACGCCTCTCTTTTGCGGCTCGGCGTCGAGCATATCGATCTCTATCAGATGCATGCATGGGACGCACTGACCCCGATCGAGGAGACGCTGCGCTTCCTCGACGACGCCGTCTCTGCCGGAAAGATCGGCTATTACGGCTTCTCCAACTATGTCGGATGGCAAATCGCCAAGGCAGCCGAAATCGCCAAGGCACGCGGCTACACTCGCCCGGTAACGCTGCAACCGCAGTATAGTCTGCTGGTGCGCGACATCGAGCTGGAAATCGTCGCGGCATGCCAGGATGCCGGCATGGGGCTACTGCCGTGGTCGCCGCTCGGCGGCGGCTGGCTGACGGGCAAATACCGGCGCGACCAGACGCCGACGGGTGCTACCCGCCTCGGGGAAAACCCCAGCCGCGGCATGGAATCCTACGCCCAGCGGAATGCGCAGGAGCGGACATGGGCGATCATCGAGACGGTAGAGGCGATCGCCAAGGCCCGTGGTGTGAGCATGGCACAGGTCGCCCTTGCCTGGACGGCGGCGCGACCAGCGGTAACATCCGTCATTCTCGGAGCGCGTACGAGCGAGCAGCTCGCAGACAATCTCGCTGCTGCAAAGCTTCTGCTTTCCGAAGAGGAAATGACGAAGCTTAGCGATGTCAGCCAGCCGCATGTGGCCGACTATCCCTATGGGGCTGGCGGCACAAACCAGCGCCATCGCAAGATCGAAGGCGGGCGTTAGGATTGGTGTGCGGCCGGAATTTTCCGGCCGCCTTGTTCTTCAGAGGCGCACGCCGCTCGCGTCGTCGAAGAGGTGCAGTTGCGACGGATCGACGGTCACGCCGACCGTTTCGCCTGCGCGTGCTGTACCGCGGCCCGTCTCGACGATCGTCAGCTCGGGGGTCGTCGCGGCCGTGACGAAGGTGGATGAGCCGGTGGATTCCACCACCGCGACAGGCACATCGAAGGTGCCCTGCCCCGGTGCGGTTACGCCGATATGCTCGGGACGAATGCCGGCAGTCACCTTGCGGCCCGGCTGGATCTGATGGTCGATCGCGATCTTGTGTTTCACGCTGCCGAGATCGATGGTCAGGCTCCTGCCGTCTTCGCCTGCTACCGCCGGGATGAAGTTCATGGCCGGTGAGCCGATGAAACCTGCAACGAACTTGTTGGCGGGCTTGTCGTAGAGATCGAGAGGCTTGCCTTGCTGCTCGATCACGCCCTCGCGCATGACGACCACATGGTCGGCCATTGTCATGGCCTCGATTTGGTCGTGGGTGACATAGACCGAGGTGGCATGCAGACGGTCGTGCAGCGCCCGGATTTCCTTGCGCATGTGAACACGCAGTGCGGCATCGAGGTTGGAGAGGGGCTCGTCGAACAGGAATGCTTTCGGATGGCGGATGATGGCGCGGCTCATTGCAACGCGCTGGCGCTGGCCGCCGGAAAGCTCGCGCGGGTAACGCTTCAACAGATGCGACAAGCCAGTTGTAGCAGCGACCTCCTCCGCCGCCTTTTTGGCTTGCGCCTTGGCGACGCCGCGAATGCGCAGGCTGTAGGTCAGGTTCTCCTCGACGGTCATGTGCGGATAGAGCGCGTAGGACTGGAAGACCATGGCGACATCGCGCTTGCGCGGCGGCACGTTGTTCATCAACTCGCCGGCGATCTTCAACTCACCCTCAGAGATACTCTCAAGGCCTGCGAGCGAACGAAGCAGTGTGGACTTGCCACAGCCGGACGGACCGACGAGTGCAACAAAGGTGCCCTTTGCGATCGACAGGTTGATGTTCTTCAGGGCATGAAACGCGCCGTAGTGCTTGTTGACGCCGCTGAGCTCGATCTGATTGGTCATTTGAGGGCTCCAGAGGTGAGGCCGGATACGATGCGGCGCTGCAAGAGAACGAAGATGGCGAGGATCGGCGTCACATACATCGTGGCGTAGGCCATGATGTTGTTCCACTCGTTGGTGTTCGGTCCCATGAAGGAGTTGAGACCGACACTCGCCGGCTGAAGCTCGGCAGCCTGGATCATCGACTTCGAATAGACGAACTCACCGAATGCCTGCATGAAGATGAGGATGGCGCTGACGAGGATGCCATTGCGGGCAAGCGGCAGCACGATACTGAAGAAGGCACCGACGCGGCTGTTGCCGTCGACCAGCGCTGCTTCCTCGAGTTCCATCGGCACCGCCATGAAGGTGGCGCGCACCAGGACGACGAAGAAGGGCATGCTCTTGGCGGCGATCGCGATGATGACGGCAAGGCGCGGATAGTCGAGCATGCCCAGTTGCGAGAAGCCGACGAAGATCGGGGTCACCATCAACGATGCCGGCAGGACCTGCAGCATCAGGATCATGAACAGACCGATATCGACCCAGACGTTGCGGTAGCGCGCCAGAACATAGGCGCAGCCGACGCCGAGAACGGTGATCAGGGTAACGGCGCCGACGGCGATAACCAGCGAGTTCCAGAGATACCGGCCCATGCCGCGGCTTTCCCAGACATAGCCGAAGGTTCCCCATTGCGGGTCGCCCGGCCAGAAGCTCGGGGGCGTTGCGAACATCTCGGACCCGCCCTTGAGGGCCGTGATGTACATCCAGTAGAGCGGGAACAGATAGATCGCCGCCATGAGGATGGCGATCACGAGCATAATTCGATTGCGTGTCGTATCGCTCATCCGCGCACCTCATGACGTGTGGAGCGGACATAGACGACCGAGGCGAACATGACGAAGATGATCATGATGACGGAGATGGTCGCGCCCTTGGCGAAATCATACTGGCGGAAGGACAGGTCCCAGGCCCAGTACTGCGTGACGTTGGATGAGTTGTTCGGGCCGCCCGAGGTGATGGCGGCAAAGAGATCGAACTGCTGCAGCGTGAAGATAAGCCCAAGTGCGATGATGGCGCCGATCGTGGAACGCATCATCGGCAGCGTGATCGTCCAGAAGCGTTGCCAGGCATTGGCACCGTCGAGTTCGGCGGCTTCATAGAGGTCACCGGGGATGCCGGACAGGCCGACCGACAGCAGGATCATGTTGAAGGCAGTCCCCAGCCAGACATTGGCGATGATGACCGCATAGAGCGAAAAATGCGGATCGGAGCGCCAGAAGATGTTGCTACTAATGATGCCGCTCTCCTTCAGGATGAAGTTGAGGACGCCGAAATCGCCCGAGAGAATCCAGTTCCAGATCGCTCCGACGACAAGGCCGGGCATGACCCAGGAAACGAGAAACAGGCCGCGCAGCCACGAGGCGCCGGGGAAATTGACCCAGAAGAACAGCGCCAGGCCAAATCCGATCAGAAACTGACCTGCGATCGAGCCGACGACGAAGATCACCGTATTGCCGAGGATCGGCCAGGTTTCCGGCTGGGCAAAGAGATCGGTATAGTTCTTGAAGCCGACGAAGGGGCGCGAGAAGGTTCCGAGGCTGAACATGTCAACCTCCTGGAAGCTCATCACCACATTGTAGATGAGCGGCAGTCCCGCCATCAGGAACAGGAAGGCCAGCGGAAAGGCGACCAGGGTGATGTCGAAGCCGCGGCCGTCTCTGACGCTTGAAAGAATCCGTTTCATCGATCCTCCAATACTCCGAACGGGGCTGCCTGAAGCTTGCGCTGCAAGACAGCCCCTGCCGGGAGGAAATGGTAGGGATGGCCCGAAAGCCATCCGGTTATGCAGAGTGGATTAACCGAGCACAGCCTTGATCTTGTCGGCAGCCTGATCGAGCGCGTCCTTCGGGCTCATCTGGCCGGTCAAGGCAGCCTGGATCGCGTCCTGGATCGCCTTGGAGATCTTCGGCCATTGCGGATTCGGGCCGCGAGGCTTGGCGTACTTCAGCTGTTCGATGAAGACCTTCAGCGCCTCATCCTTGAGCTTCTCGCCCGTTTCCGGGATGGTGATGTCGGAACGGGCCGGAAGCTGGCCGTAGTTCTTGAACATCTTGTCGTCCTTCGAGGCAAAGAACTCCAGTGCCTTGAAGGCTTCGGCCGGATGCTTCGTGCTGGAGAAAATAGCCCAGTTGAAGTCGCCCATTGCCGAGGAACGCTCAGCGCCTTCCTTCGGAACTGGAAGCAGGGCAACGCCCCAGTCGAACTTCGCCTCCTTGGTCATGCGGTCGAGTTCCCAAGGACCGGAGATCGCCATCGCGGCATTGCCGGAGTTGAAGGTGCCGGTCGAATCCCACTGGCCGCGCGTCAAGGTGTCCGGAGAAGCAAGCTTCTCGTCCATGATCGTCTTCCAGGTTTCAAGCGCCTTGATCGCGCCTTCGGCATTGATGTTCTGATAACCGCCGCCCGCCATCTGGGCCCAGGGAAGGAACTGGAAGGTGCCTTCCTCGTTTGCCTTGGCCGAGAAGGCGAGACCATAGACGTTCTTTGCGGGGTCGGTCAGCTTGCGGGCATCCTCGACAAGCTCGTCCCAGGTCTGCGGCGGCTTGTTCGGGTCGAGGCCCTTCGCCTTGAACATGTCCTTGTTGTAGTAGAGCGCGATCGTGTTGGTCGCCTTCGGCACGCCGTAGTACTTGCCGTCCCATTCGACGGACTTCAGCGGACCTGGGAAGTAGTTTTCCGGCTTGATGACCGATGATCCCTTGATCATGTCGGTAATGTCGAGGAAGGCCCCGCGCGAAGAGAACATCGCGTGCTCGGGGTTGTCGACGGCGATGATGTCAGGGGCCTGGCCGGTGGCATAGGCGCGCATGGCCTCGGTGACGACATCATCGAACTGGATCAGACGATATTCGATCTTGATGCCATTGTTCTGGGCGTTGAATTCCTTGACAAGGTTCGGCGCCGGCTGGATGTCCTTGTCCAGCGACCAGAGGGTCAAGGTGACGTCTTCGGCCTTGGCGGCCAGGCCGAAGAGAGAAACGCCTGCGAGCGCCAAGGCGCCGATCATTGCAAACTTGCGGATACCCATAGTTCTCCTCCTTTGTGGTTATCCTGTCGGAAGCCGGCGATTCCTCCTCGCCGGCCGCGATGTCATCAAACCGGATCGACGACGAAATCGGCGCCCCGGGCATGCTTGAGATGGTTGAGCGCATAAACCTGACCGGTCATTTCCAGCGCGTCGCGATAAACCGGGTCGTGCCAGCCTTCGATATCGATCGAACCGGACCAGCCGGCAAGCCGCAACTCGGAAATGATGTCCGTCCAGTTGCTGTCGCCGAAGCCCGGCGTACGCATGAAGACGAATTTCTCCTTGCCGAAAATGCCATGTTCCTTGATGACGTCCCAGCGGATCGTCGCGTCCTTGCCGTGCACGTGGAAGATTTTCTTGGCCCACTTGCGGATCTGCGGCAGCGGCTCGATCAGATAGACCATCTGATGGCAGGGCTCCCACTCAAGGCCGATATGATCGTCCGGCGTTTCGTTGAAGATCAGTTCCCAGGCATCCGGGTTGTGCGCGATGTTCCAGTCACCGGTCGCCCAGTTGCCGTCCATGGCGCAGTTTTCGAACGCGATCTTGACGCCCTTGTCGGCGGCGCGCTTTGAAAGCTCGCTCCAGATTTCCTTGTAGCGCGGCAGGCTGTCGGTCAGCGGCTTGTTGCGGATTCGACCGGTAAAGCCGGCAACGCAGGTTGCGCCGAAATGGTGAGCATTGTCGATGCAATCCTTCCAGCCCTGCAGCGTCTGCAGGTCGATGTCGGTCGTTTCCAGCGGATTGCCGAACATGCCGAGCGTCGAGATCGTGATGTCACGGTCACCGATGGCGTCGCGTGAGCGTTTGCCGAGTTCGGCCAGATCCTGGCCGTTGGTCGTCTGCCAGAAGAAGGGTTCGAAGCTTTCAAAGCCCATATCGGCAATCTGGCCGATGCGCTTGTCGGCGCCGCCCTTGGAGGCGCTGACCATGGTGCCGATACGAATGGACTTGGCGGGGTTGCTCACAATCGCTTTTCCTTATGCTGAAATTTCGATGCGCTTGCCGGTCTTGGCGCTTTCGATCGCGCCGAAGACCATGGCGAGGCTTCTGATATTGTCGGAGCTTGCGGTTTCGGGCCGCTTGCCTGTCTTGATCGCCTCGACGAAGCTTGCAATGACGCTGGCATGGCCGTGCGTTTCTTCTTCGTGCGCGGGCTCGGGAACGTTTACGGGCGTAAAGCCGTGCAGGAGGCCGGGATCCTTGCCGGCGACAGCTGCATTGAATGTATCGCCGCCATCCCAGGTCAGCATGCCCTTCGAGCCGACGAGACGCCATTCGCTTTCCCAGCTCGTGCGCTCACCTTCAGCGCACCAGGAGCCGCGATAGGTGAAGACGACGTCGTCGGAAAATTCGAAGGTGGCATTGGCGGATGCGCCGTGCTTGTACCAGGATCCGGTCGGATTGCGTTCGACGCAATAGACGGCAAGCGGCTTCTTGTCAGCGACATAGCGTGCTGCGTCGAAGGTATGGATAGCCATGTCGAGCAGAAGCACATTGTCCATCTCCTCGCGAAAACCGCCGAAATGCGGGCCGAGGAAGAAGTCGCAATGGATGGCGGTCAGGTCACCGATCGCCCCGCTCTCGACGAAGCGGCGCATGCGGCGGACACCGGAGATGAAGCGGCGGTTTTGGATGATGGCGTGGATCTTGCCGGTCTCGGCGGCGAGATCGATCAGCGCGGCTCCTTCTGCAAGCGAGGTCGCCATCGGCTTTTCGCTGAGAACATGGCAACCTCCCTTCAGCGCCGTCGAGACGACATTGAAACGGGCTGTCGGTATGACGACGTCGAATACGATGTCGGCCTTGGTCCTGGCGATGACGTCGGCAAGATCGCTGCCGATGACAGCGCCCTCAAGACCGAACTCGGCGGCAAGTGCTTCAGCGGCTGCCGGATTGACATCGACGAGGCCCTTGACCTCGATCGCGGCTGCAAGAGCCGGGGTTTCCTTGATGGCGCGCAACCAGCCTTTGGACATGGCTCCGCACCCGCATAGAACGGCATTCAAAATCACGATTTCCTCCGGTGGATCGTTTCCGGTTTTCCTCCCGAAACGTATCCCGTAAACGTTTACGATACTAAGCGGAAACGTTTCTTGGTGTCAATAGTGGTTCAAACAGTGCGAAATGCTGCGGAAAACACCTGCAAACCTAGGGCTTTAGATTAATACGTGCTGCACCGCAGCACGGAAAAAATCTGACTGATTTCGCCGCGGTAAATGGCTTCGGACCTGCGCGTGTCCGGCCCGCCCGTTCCCGATGCGAGCGACCAGAGAGGCCGCCTAGAGCACGGCTTTGGCTTCGTCCATTATATAAGTTCGATCTGCGCTGTTGACGGAGCGGTACGCGGGCAGCGTCACTAAGGCGAGAGGGTTGGCGTTCGGAAACAATTCCCCAAGGCTCTGCTCTCGCGCCCACTCAACGACTGTCCTTAGGTTCTGAATACGTTGCTTGACGGTATTGTTGGAGATATCACCCTTCTGCAGTATGGCGCACTTCCACGCCTCAACGTCCTTTGCCGTGAGAGTTGCTACGTTGGGACTCTTCCGATGCGCAACAAATGCAGTAGCCGCTGCTCTGAACTTGCGCTCTGTCCCGCCCTTCATTGGCACCGCGTCCTTGCCTAAGGGCCGCTTCGCGACTTCCGCGTCAATCGCCGCCTCGAACGTCAATTCGCCAGCACGTTCAATAGTGTGAGTTGGTCTGGAGTAGGTGGGGGAGGGAATCGGCTGAGATTGGGATCCGGCGAGTAGTCGTCTCCTTGCGCTGTCTTTAAGAGTTGCACACCGGCATGCGTGAAGACCTTGTGCAACTCGTTTATCAGGCGAACGCGGCTATCGTCATCGGCAAGCCGTCCGCTTTCCATGACTAGACTGTCAGCGGTATCTCCGTACCACTGTTGCAAGGCCCCATGGTCGCCCGCAGAGATGCGCTCCTGCAAGGAGAGCCAAGAGCGCCAGACGCTTTCCTCTCCAGGCTCAGCCGTCTGCCGTTCGACCAAACGACGATAGGCCAGCCCCGCAAGGCCCACGATATCCTTGAAGGCCAGGCTGTGGTCCTTCGCGCAGCGCCCTGAACTCTCTATCCTTCTGAACGTCCATTTCCCCGCACAGGCGTTTGGCCTCGCTTGGGTCCTTAGTTCGGAGGGAAATCGAGTAGCGCTCTTTGCCAATCTTGGCGATCAGGTCTTTGGGAACTCGGTTGACGTAGTAGTAGACGCCCTTCGGGCCTTTGGTCGGATCCGTGATCAAATGCACCATGTACGTCACCCGTGTACAAGACTCGGGTCTCAGCTAGTCCTTGATATCACTTATGTTCTTGAAACGTAAGGGAGAAGAATGGTGGGCGATGAGAGACTCGAACTCCCGACATCCTCGGTGTAAACGAGGCGCTCTACCAACTGAGCTAATCGCCCTCGCGAAATCGGTCCCGTTTGGTCCGCCGCGTCGGTGGCCGTGATTTATGCGGATCGCGGGGAAACCGCAAGAGCGTTTGTGAAGATTTTTTTATTTTTTCGGAAGGGCTTTGCAGGGCCCGAACCACTAGGGGCCAACCAAGCCGATGCGCGGTGGCAAAAACGGCCTGCACCGGGAAGCGATGAGCAGGGCCTTCCGACCACGCCGGAGACTATGCCTCCAGCGAAAAGGCGTCGCTCTCGCCCGGGACGAGCTCAAGGGGCCAGATCGTGTTGCGGGCACCCCTGGGATAGTGCTCGGCGTAAGCCGGCATCGTCGCGAGCAAGGTCTCGGCGAGCTCGACGCCGAGATCGCGCAGTGACATGCGGAAGCAGGTTAGCGATGGCTGCAGAAACTTTCCGCGAGGTTCCTCACGAAAGCCGATAACGGCCAGATCTCGACCAGGAACGATGCCCGCCTCGTTCATGCGCCGGTAGAGACCAATCGCCATCAACTCGTAGATCAGAATGATGGCCGTCGGCTTGCTGTCGAGCCGTAGCATCTCATGACCGGCCTGATAGCCGCCCTGCTCGCTCGATTTGACGCGGATTACCAGCGACGGATCATAGGCTATTCCGTGGCGCTCCAGTGATTGGCGATAGGCATCGACGAAAATATAGCCGAGGTTGATGTCATTGGATGGCGCCGCGATCGCGATATGGCGATGTCCCTTCGACACGAGACGATCGACAGCGCAGGCTGCAACGCCCTCGAAGTCCAGATCGATCCAGGGGTGGCTTCCGCCGGACGTGCTGCGGCCAAGCGCGACGAAGGGGATCTTGGCCTTCACCAGAAGATCGATGCGCTTGTCGACCCGCTGCGTCGCCGAGATGATCATCGCATCGACGATGCGTCGCGCGACCATGCGCTTGAGGTATTCATGCGGATCCTCGTCGTTTGGGCACGGCAACATCAACAGATCAAGTTTGTGACGGGACAGCACACTCTGCAGGCCACCAGTAACGCCGAGGAAGAAGTTGTCGCTGTTTTCGACCGTTTCCTTGCTGGACTCGATCATCAGGCCGATGACATTGGTCGTGCCCTGGCGGAGGCTCCGGCCGGACTGGTTTGCCACATAACCCAGCTCCTCGGCCGCCGCGAGCACGCGTTTGCGGGTTTCCTCGTTGACGTCAGGCCTGTCGTTCAGCGCACGCGAAACCGTCCCGATCGAAATGTCGAGATGCTTGGCGAGTTGGCGAATTCCCTTCATTTGCGACAATCTTCCTCCCGGATTGAACGCGGCAGGTCCCTATCTGCCACACAAAAACGTTTCCGGAAAGCGCGATTGCAACCGCAGCCGTAGCGTCAATTCTTGCTCAGGCAGCGGTCGACAGAGTTACTATCGCTGCCAAAGCGCCGGCGGCGGCTCCGACGGATTTCGCCAAGGCGTCGGGCATTCGCGCATGTCGTGACGGCGACAGCAGTTGAAGTAATTCCGAAAGGCCGGCGCCGACAGTGCAACTGATCGCAATCAGCATCGGAGACTGCGAATAGCCAAGCACAAAGAAGAAGGCCATCGCGGCGAAAGCAAGGCTTCTGTCAAGATTGACGTGAGTGATCGTCCGCGGACGCAGCCGCATGGGAGCGATCGTCACGAAGAGGATGAAGACAAGCAGTAGCCATGCGATTGCTTGGGCAACGACGACGAAGGTCAGCCCGCTGGCAATTTGGTCGGACACGTCGGACATCCTGTCGTCGCCGGTTTGCAAGAAAGTGCAAATTACAACTATGCGAAGAAAACGAAAGCCTCAAGAATACCGTGCATCTGCAAAACCCTCGGCATCTCTTGAAGAGCATCGTCCTTTTGTGAAGGGCAGTCATCACACCCATCGCCTTCAGCGAGGTGTCATAAAGATGACTGCACGCTCGTTCTCGGGCCAATTGACGTCCGTGATCTGTAGGGGAATTGCTCCGAATCGGAGAGTGCAGGAAAGCCGTGGGCGAAACCGACGTATCGCGTTCGCACCTTGCAAACACTTGCAAACGATGACGAGCTAGTAGGCGTTGTGGCGGCCAATCACGGTGCCCATCGTCATGAAGACTATTTTCAAATCGAGCCACAGCGACCAGTTATTGATGTACCAGATGTCGTGACGAACACGGTCAGCCATGCGATCCACGGTCGGGGTTTCGCCTCGGCATCCGTTGATCTGGGCCCAGCCTGTCAGGCCCGGCTTGACGTGCCGGCGGGATGCGTATTGGGCAATAAGCGCTCCGTAGAGATCATCGTGCGCCAACGCATGCGGACGCGGGCCAACCACCGACATGTCACCTTGTAGGACGTTCCAGAATTGAGGGAGTTCATCCAGGCTCGTTGATCGAATAAAGCCGCCAACGCGGGTCACGCGAGGATCATTGCGTGTCGCCTGGCGCACGTCAGCGGCATTTTCCATGACCGACATGCTGCGAAACTTGAGGATGCGAAACGTCCGGCCATTGTATCCTTTTCGCGACTGCACGAAGAAAATCGGTCCCGGACTGTCGAGCTTGATGGCGACAGCAACCACAGCGCAGATCGGGAACATGACCACCAGCGCCGCGATCGAGAAGGCGATATCGAACGCTCTCTTCAGCCCGCGTTCGTAAAGCTCGAGCGGTGGGCGGTGGGTCTGAAATACGCGCCGTTCTCCGACAGTCTGCGCGAAGCCCTCGACGACATCACCGACCACTCCGCCGAACATGACGTTTACCGGCACACAGAACTGGCGCAGGGTGTTCAGACACTCCTCGAGTGCCCGCAAATTGCCGTAGTCGCTCCAGGCAACCAAGACCTCGTCGACTTCGCCTATGCCGCTCTTCACATAAGCGTCGCTCGTGGAAGCCAGCGAATGATCACCCTCGGAAATTCGCATTGTATGCTCTACGGAGAGACCGCTGAGGGCGGCACGTTGAACGACCGGTTCCGTCGACATCGTGCCTGGGCAAACAAGCAGGACCCGGCGGGTGCGGAACGCGGCACGCGCGATCGCCCTGCTAAGGTGGCGATACCAGAGCAAGCGCAAAGCCGTCAGTCCGCTCAAAGAGAGGGCCGCACTTGTGACGATTGAACCGAGCGATATCGTCATGTCGATCTTGAGGAACAGGATGACGGCGAGAAGGAAGAATAGTGCGGCGGGGAGAAACGCCACGATCAGTAACAACTGGCGACGGAAGGAGAACATCTCGCTCGATCGATAGGCGTGGACGCTGAACATCGCAAGTACGAAAACCGTTGCCACAAGCAAACCGATCCCGATGTAGCGCAACGGGTCAGCCGGGGTGCCGTAGGTCATCTGCTCATAGAACAAATGCCCTGCGGCGCTTGCCGCAAGGAGGACGACAAAATCGAACGCTGCTGCGATGCAGGTAATCGCTATGCTGTGGAGGCCGAACCATTTCCGGTCGCTCTTGACGGAAAAATGTGGGCCCCAGTTCTGTTCG
>Ga0207426_1001640_pt1 | contig 17478 bp, 17 predicted proteins | sample AraplaMF_Cvi_mMS_FD_184265 | JGI IMG/M metagenome (GOLD analysis project Ga0207426, IMG submission 184265) | Arabidopsis root microbial communities from the University of North Carolina, USA - plate scrape MF_Cvi_mMS (SPAdes) (version 2) | ecosystem: Host-associated > Plants > Roots > Endosphere... | reverse complement strand
ACCGAACCGGCGATGAGCGGAGCGGTCTTGAGGGAGGTGAACACCCCGGTGCCGAACGAGAAGAGGATGCCGGCGAGCATCGCGGAGACCACGGCGGTGGGCACCTGCCGCATCAGCCAGCCGAACACCCCGGTCAGGCCGACCAGGGTGATCACCAGGCCGGTGACGATGAACGCGCCGATGGCCTCCGCGTAGGAGTACGCGCCCAGGCTGGTCACCAGCAGGGCCGCGCCCGGTGTCGACCAGGCGGTGATCACCGGCATCTTGGTGCGCAGGCTCAGCGCGATACAGGTGAGCCCGCTGCCGATGGAGATGGCCCAGACCCATGAGCTGGTCTGAGCGGTGTTCAGATGTCCGGCGGAGGCCGCCGCGAGCACGATGACGAGCGGGCCCGAGTAGGACACGACGACGGCGACGAAGCCCGCCAGGATCGCGGACAGCGAGGCGTCACGGAACAGGCCGGGCCGGGCCCCCGGTGCCGGGGGCCCGTCCGCCGCCTCCGCCGGCTCCGCGCGCTCCGGCGGGGCGGACCCCGGCGGAGCGGCGTCGGGGTGGGGCGTGGGTGTCTTGGAACTCAACGGTCTTCCTTCACGGCCTTTTCCAGGGCCTGTTCGAGGTCGGCGACAAGGTCTGCGGGGCTCTCCAGACCTATGGACAGCCGCAGCATGTCCTTCGGCGAGGTACTACCCGGCCCTTCGAAGGTGTAGCGGTGTTCGATCAGACTCTCCACGCCGCCCAACGAGGTGGCACGGATGAAGAGTTCGCAGTGGTTCGCGGTCCGCAGCGACTGCTGCCACTCGCCGTCGACATGCAGCGAGAGCATGCCGCTGAAGCCGCCCGCCATCTGCCGGGCGGCGACCGCGTGCCCCGGGTCCGTGGCGAGTCCCGGGTAGGCCACCCGCCGGATCCGCGGGTGCTCGGCGAAGTGCTCGGCCACGGCCATCGCGGTCTCCGAGATCTGCCGCATACGGGGGAAGAGCGTCCGTATGCCTCGCATCAGGAGGTAGGTCTCCATGGGGCCGAGTATCGGGCCGGTCAGCCGGCGGTGCAGCTGCAGGCGCTCCCAGATCTCGTCCCGGGCCTCGCTGCTCCCCGGCGCCTTGACGAGGAGTCCGGCGACGACATCGGTGTGACCGTTGAGGTACTTGGTGCCCGAATGCATGATCAGGTCCGCGCCCAGTGCGAACGGCCGGGAGTGCACCGGCGTAGGGACGGTGTTGTCGACGCCGAACAGGGCACCGGCCCGGTGGGCGATCTCGCCGACGGCGGCGATATCGGTCACCGTCCAGGTGGGGTTCGCCGGGGACTCCGCCCACACCAGCGCGGTCGGGGCGGCGGTCACCGCGCCCGTCACCGCGTCCAGGTCGTTCATGGGCGCCTGGACCACCTCCAGGCCGCGCTGCGTGCCGAACTCCCGCAGCCACTTGGTGAGACCGAAGTACATGGTCTCCGGGACCACGACCCGCGCACCGGCCGGCAGCACCTGGAAGATGGCGGTGGCGGCGGCCATGCCGGACGAGAAGACCAGCGCGTCCGAGCCGCCCTCCAGGCCCGCCACCACCTGCTCGACCTGCTCGTACCCCGGTGTGCCCTGGTCTCGCAGATACGCGAGGCCGGCCGGCGCCCGGTACTCGCTGTCGCGCGCGAAGGTCGCGCCCAGCCCGATCGGGGGCGGCACCATGCCGGTGGTCGGACAGCGCCAGCCGTCGCCCTGCGCGGCGCGCGTCTCGGGCCGGTACTCCTGCGTCCAGGGGGTGAAGGTCTCGCTGTTGTTCATCGCTTCCTCGTAATCAGTGACGGCAGAGCGGTGCTCAGGGCAAGTTCCGCGTCCAGCAGCGCACGGGAGGGCGCGCCGGGAGAGGGCACATAGTGGTTGTAGTAGCTGGATCCCTCGGTGTGCGGTCCGAGGAAGAACAGGCGGGGCTGCGGGGTGCCGGTGCGGTCGATCCCCTGGCCCTCGCGGGTGACGTCCAGCCCGTGCACGGTCGTCCCGCGGTGCGCGAGGGTACGGACGCGGCCGGCGGCGACGAGCGTGCCGAGCAGTGTCCCGGGCGTCCGGTCGGCGCTCGGCTCGGCCACATGCGCCTGCACCACGTGGTCGACCTCCATCCGCGACGGCTCGGCCAGGCAGGTGGATTCCAGCCGCCAGGGCCCCTGGCCGGCCGGTGCGACGACCTTCGGCTGCGGGCCGGGGCCGAGCCGGACGATCCCCGCGTCGAGCAGCGAGAGCAGCTCCGCCGACCGGTCCAGCTGCGGGCCGATCACCTGCCGGTTCACCGTCGCGGCGAACTCCCCGAAGAAGGTGGCCAGGGACACGTCGTCGACGCCCGGCGGGTCGATGACCGCACGCAGCGCATCGCGGTGGTCGCGGAGCACCTCCAGGGCTTCCTTGAGCGGGCTCACCCCGAGGCCGTCGCGGGCCTCGGCCAGGTCGGCGGCGACCTCCGCGGTGAACCAGTCGCGGTAGGCGGCGTACCCCGTCCACTGCCGGTCGGAGAGGTTCGCGGACAGGAGTCCGGGCACCGGGGTCGTGCCGAACCGGGTGCGCAGCTCGTCGCGCAGGGTTTCGTGGCCGGACCGGGCGCAGCGCCGGGCCATCTCCAGCCCCGCGTCCGTGGCGTCGCCCATCTCCCGGCCCAACAGGACGCGGTAGTAGGCGAGTTCCATCTCGGCCTCGATGAGCGGCAGCACCTCGGCGGTGAAGTCGATCCGCCGGTCGGCCCGCCTCTCGCGGAGCGCGTCGAGGCGTTCCGGGGCCAGTGCCAGTGGAGCGAAGCGCATCCGTCCCGGGTGGAGGCGCGGGCGGCTGCGCGAGGGTATCCCGGAGCGGTTGGTGAGCACGATCAACGGCTCCCGCCCACTGGGCAGATAGCGCATCCCCCGCGCGCTCGTCGTATGCGTGCCGCCGCGGCCGAGGGTCAGGGTGGCGATCACGTCCATGGCCGTCAGCCCCATGCCGAGGACGGCGACCCGTTCGCCCGGTCCGATGCTGTTGAGTGCCTCGGGCAGCGGATAGGGGCGGGTGACCAGCCGTGGGTCGGGGGCGGGTTCCGCGGGGGCGTAGAGCGAGTGGTGCCCGACGGTGACGAACACGGCGTCGGCGTCGATCCGGGTGCCGTCGGCGAGGACGACCGTCTCGGTGTCGGAGGCTCCGGGCTGGATGTCGACGGCCGTCGTACGGTGCTCCCGCAGGGTGAGGCTCTCGGGCGCCGCGGCGGTGATCTCCGCCGCCGCCCAGGTGAGGTACTCGCTCAGCAGTCTGCGCGGCAGGAAGTCGTTGGGCTGGATCTCCCGCCCCTCCCCCGCGCGCACGGTGTAGCCGTCGTCCCCCAGCCGCAGGTCCCGGTCCCGGCACCAGGCGTGCAGTGACGGGCCGGAGACCGGTACCGGGCCGTCGACCATCCGGTCGTCGGCGAAGGCCGAGAGCTGTGCGCAGACGGTGTTGAGCAGCAGATGGTCGGGCTGGCCGGGCAGATGGAAACCGGCGCCCAAGGGCTGCGGGTCGATGAGGTGGACGGTGAGCGGGGCCGGCTGCGCCAGGCAGTGCGCGACGAGCCGCTCGAAGACGCCCAGCCCCCGCGATCCGGCGCCCACGATCGCGACGGAGCGAGGTCTGTGATTCACCACCGGCGCGTCTCCCCGAAGAAGTTGGGCACCTCGATGGTGCTGCCGCCCTTGCGGGCCTCACCGAGGACGAACGCCCCCACGGCGAGGTCCAGCACGCCCAGCCCGAACGGCGAGAAGATCACCGGGCGGTCCGCTGCGGGCGTCACCTCCCCGTTCAGCACTCCGGCGAGGGTGCCGGTCACGAACTCACGGGAGCCGGACAACTGCTCGGCGAGATGCGGTGAGGTCTGGGCCTTCAGACAGTGCTCGACGTCGTCGAAGATGTTGTCCGCGCCCAGGACCACCTCGGGGGCGAGGTCACGCAGGGAGATGTTGAGCACGAGCTGACCGGGCTTGAACGGTGTGCGGACGTAGGGCTCCAGCGCGGTCGTGGCGAACACGACGGTGTCGGCCCCCAGCGCCTCGTCGAGGTCGGCGGTGAAGGTGGCCGGACGGTTCTGGGTGGTGCGCACATGGTCGGCCAGCGCCTGTCCGGAGGTCTCGTCGAGGTCGTGGACGAGATAGGCGTCCGGGGCGCAGCCCGCGACGTTCAGGTAGTCGCAGATGTTGCGGGCGATGACGCCGCCGCCCACGACGGCGATACGGGTCCCCGCGAAGCCGTCCGGGCGGAGCGCGGTCGCCGCGACGGCCGCGGAGGCGGCGGTGCGCGCCGCGCTGATGTTGGCGGCTTCGAGGCAGGCGATCGGGTAGCCGGTCTCGTAGTCGTTGAGGAGCAGGACGGCCGAGGCGCGCGGGTTGCCGTGGCGGGTGTTGCCCGGGAAGCTCGCGATCCACTTGATGCCGGCGAGCTGGACATCGGCGCCCAGGAAGGCCGGCAGCGCGATGATCCGGGAATCCGGCTTCTCGGGAAAGCGGAGGAAGTAGCTGTCGGGGTTGACGGAGTCCCCGGCCTCGTGCGCCCGGTAGGCGCTGCTGACAATGCCGAGCACGTCTCCGCGCTTGTCGTGCAGAACTTGACGGACCGTTTCCCCGGCCACGATCTCAAAGTTGAACATCAGGAATTCCCCCCACTCAGGCCGGCGCCTGAGATATTTTCTTGTTGCCGACGTTCTCGGGCCAGCGTTCCGCCACCCAGTCGTCGTTGTAGATGGTCTCCAGATAGCGGTCCCCGAAGTCGGGTGAAATGGCCACCACGACACTTCCGTCCGGGATTTCCTTCGCGGCGTCCTGCACGGCACACAGCACCGTGCCGGACGAGCCCCCCAGCAGCAACCCGCGTTCTTCGGCCAGCGTCCGGCACATCTCCACGGCAGCCGACTCGGAAATGAGCACGACTTCGTCGATATTCCCGGTGTCCAGAATTTCCGGCCGCCGGCTCGTCCCCAGGCCGGGAATGTGACGGCGGGCGGCGGGCCCGCCGAAGGTCACGGAGCCCTCGGCGTCCACCGCGATGATCCGGGTGGCGGGGCTGTGGCGGCGCAGGTACTCCGCGCAGCCCATCAGGGTGCCGGTCGTTCCGGCCCCGATGAAGGCGTAGTCGATATGGCCGATCTCCTCGAGGAGCGCACGGCCCGTGCGGTCCCGGTGGGCCTGCGGCCCGGCCGGGTTGGCGTACTGGTTCAGCCAGCACAGGTCGGGGTCGCGGCGCAGCCGCTCGCCGATGTAGTCGATACGCGACTGGAGAAAGCCGCCGTGGACGTCCCTGACATCGATGACCACCACGTCGGCGCCGAGGACCTCCATCAGACGCCGCGACTGGGCGGTGGCGTTGGGGTCCGTGACACAGGTGAGTTGGTAGCCCTTCGCCGCGCACACCATAGCCAGGGCGACGCCGAGGTTGCCCGACGTCGATTCGATGAGCCGGGTCCGCGGGAAGCAGCGCCCGGAATCCTCGGCCGCCGCGACCAGCGCGACGGCCGTTTTGAGTTTTACCGAACCGGCAGGATTGAGGCCTTCCAGTTTGAGGAAGACTGAACTGCCGGGAACTAATTGGTCAAGCCTGATGAAGAGATCATCCAGTACGAGATCATAAACTTCTTCCGCTATCACCAGAATCCAAACCGTTGAATATGGGCAGCGCAAAACAATTACGCTCGCCGAAGCGAGGAGCCCACGGGCTTGTTGGTCGGCGCACGGGTCAGGTGCGCGCTACGCAGAAGGGACTCTTCCCCCGTCCCCCGTTGTCACAAATCCCCCATTCGCGATGCGACAGAACAATCCTGCCATCACGCAAGGCCGATGACAATGATTATATGGAAAACAAAAACGTTGAATCGTGAAATGTGGCCTGATCCCGCCCCATAGCAACGCCCCTGACCAGCCATTACCTCCGGTGTCACGACAGGGTGAACTTCGGCCGCGCCCGGACAACAGGCAGTGGGCCCGGGGTCAGGACCCCGGGCCCACCACGCGTCCTCTGAACGGATATCAGAGCAGGCCGAGCAGACCGAGGTTGAGCAGGCCGTTCCTGCCCAGGCCGTAGCCGTCGCGGTCGCGGTCACGGTCGTAGCGGTCCCGGTCGCGGCCGTAGCCGTCGCGGTCGCGATCACGGTCGAAGCGGTCATAGCCACCGTCGCGGCCGTAGCCGTCGCGACGGTCGCGGCCGAAGCCGTCATAGCCGTCGTGGCCACGCTGCCCGACGCGGCCGTGGTGGCGGTCGTGCTGCTGGTTGCCGGGGTGGCCCTTCTCGCAGCGGTGCGAGGCGCAGTTGGCGGGCGAGCTACTGGGGGGCGTGGTCGCGGCGGTGGCGGCGCCTGCCGTCGGCACCACGAGGGCAGCCGCGGTCAGGCCGGCCACTGCAAGGCCGCGCGGGATCGAACGGAGCATGTTTCCACCTTCACTCGACTCAGCAGAAAATGAATATTTCCTGCAAAGAAGACGATAAGCGGGCATTTGTCCACTGGCCTGCGACGCGCCGCAGAGTCACTGGAACGCAGCACGCAGGGCAAGGAACCATGCCGCGACCCGGCCGTTCACTCCGGATTCCCGGTGCTTTCCCCGTCTACCGGGCCGCCCTTCGGGAGGTTCTCCAGCAGGTTCCCCAGGGCGCCCGCGACGAGTGCGCAGACCGTGTCGGGGTCGGCACTCGCCAGCGGTTCCTTGGCGACGACCACCCGCATCAAGCCAATTCCCAACAGCCACGACAGCGCCAGATCCGCCCGCAGACTGCCGGTATCGGACTCCGAGAGCGTGCCGAGGACCTCCGCGTACTCCTCCCCCAGCCCGCGCAGCGCCTCCGCGATCTCGTCGCTGCCGCCGATGGAGCGCAGGCACACCTCCAGCGAGCGGTCGGCCCCCGCTCCGCCGCCGCCGGCCAGCATTCCGCGCAGTGCGACCTCGAACAGCCGCTCGGCGGGCGTGCTGCGCAACTGCTCCTGGCCGCCGCGTGCCATCACCTCTCCGAACAGGGCCTTCTTCGATCCGAAGTAGCGGAACAGCAGGGCCTGGTTGGCCCCGGCGCGGGAGGCGATGTCGCGCACCGTCGCCCGTTCGTAGCCGCGCTCGGCGAACAGCTCCGAGGCGGCATCGAGCAACCGCAGCCGGGTGCCCTGCGCGTCCCGCCGGGATGCGTTCGCCGTGCCGTCCTGCGGGGTCTTCGCCATCGCCACGCTCCTCTTCGTCGGACCGTCACGAAGACGGCCACAATGCGTCGTTGACCGCCTCCGGGGGGCGGCTTACCGTGATGTAAGCAGGTGCTTACACAAGGGAGGTCGCCTTGACCACAGCCGACACAGCACCCCTCTCCTACCCCTTCAATGTTCCCGAGAGCCTTGAGCTGTCCGAAGAGTACGAACAGGCCCGCAACCGGCCGGGACTGCTGAAGGTCCGGATGACCTACGGCGAGCCGGCCTGGCTCGTGACCCGGTACGCCGAGGCCCGGTTCGTCCTAGGCGATCAGCGTTTCAGCCGCGCCGAGGGCGCCCGGCACGACGAGCCCCGGCAGTCCGAAGGGCGCACCGACAGCGGCATCCTGGGGATGGACCCGCCCGATCACACCCGGCTGCGGACGCTGGTGGCCAAGGCCTTCACCGTCCGCCAGGTCGAGAAGCTCCGGCCGCAGGTCAAGCAGCTGGCGCACGAGCTGCTCGACGAGCTGGAGGCGGCCGGGCCACCGGCCGACCTGGTGGACCGTTACGCCCTGCCCATTCCCGTGGCCGTGATCTGCCGGATGCTCGGGGTGCCGGCCGAGGACCGGCCGCGGTTCCGGGTGTGGAGCGATGCCGCCCTGTCGACAAGTTCCCTGACCGCGGCGGAATTCGACGCCAACATGGAAGAACTGCGCGCCTATATGCGGCAGTTGATCGAGGAGCACCGGCGTGCTCCGCGGGACGATCTGATGACGGCACTGATCGACGCCCGGGATGTCAACGACCGCCTGTCCGAAGTCGAACTCGTGGACCTCTGCGTCGGCATTCTGGTCGCCGGGCACGAGACCACCGCCACCCAGATCCCCAACTTCGTGCTCGCGCTGCTGGACCACCCGGGCCAGCTGGCCCTGCTGCGCGAGCGGCCGGAGCTGATCGGCGGCGCGGTGGAGGAGTTGCTGCGTTTCGTACCGCTGGGCAGTGGCGCGAGCCAGGCCCGTTACGCCACGGAGGATGTCGAGGTCGGCGGGACGCTGGTGCGGGCCGGAACCCCGGTCCTGGTGGCGGTGGGCGCCGCCAACCGGGACGCGCTGCGCTTCGACGCACCCGGGACGCTGGACATCTCCCGGACCGGAATGCAGCACCTCGGATTCGGGCACGGTGTCCATCACTGCCTCGGGGCGCCGCTGGCCCGCCTGGAACTCCAGGAGGCGATCGGCGCTCTGATCACCCGCTTCCCGGACCTGCGGCTGGCCGGTGACGTGGTGTGGAAGAGCGAGATGCTGGTGCGCGGGCCGCGGGTCATGCCGGTGGGGTGGTGAACGGATGACCTGGCAGGTGGAGATCGACCCGCAGCAGTGCATCGCCTCGGGCTCCTGCGCCGCCATCGCCGCGGACCTCTTCGTCGTGGACGGCGCGTATGCCCGGCCGTTGAAGGACCGGATCGAGGAGGACGAGCGGGCCCTGGACGCCGCCGACGTCTGCCCGGCCATGGCCATCACTGTCCGGAACGGTGCGGAGGTCGTCGGGCCCCGGCCGTAGGGATGGCGAAGGCGACGGGGCGTGGCGGCGGCCACGCCCCGTTTGCGTGATCGCCGCTGGTCAGCGCGAACTCCCACTGTCAGCAATGCAGTTGGGAACTGCGCGCGGCCAACGCCCGCGACCACCCCGCCCCCTCACCCTCCGCGGTCGGAACGCAAGATCATTTCATGTAGGCTTACTAACCGGTAACGACCTATTTTTCGACCAGGGGGATCTCATGCATCGACGTATTTCCGCTCTCGCCGTGACGGCGGCCGTGGCCGGCGGTGTGCTGTTCGCGGCGCTGCCCGCGCAGGCCGCCACCACGGCCGTCGCCCGGCAGAGCGTGGCAGCCGGCGGCGGCATCAGCGTCAACATCGACGAGCTGCGCCAGCAGTCCGCCGACCTGAAGGCCAAGGCCGCGCGGCTGGACAATGAAGGCGAGCACGAGGCCGCCCAGCGCGCCCGTGCGGAGGCCAACGCGCTGGACGAGCGGATCCAGGCGTACCTCGACGCCGAAGAGAACATGTCCTGACCACACGTCAGCGCATTCGCGTCGCCCGCCCCGAAGCCATCGGGGCGGGCGACGCTGCTGTGGGTGCGACATCCCGTGACTGCCGACGTGGCTATGTCAGGTCGGTGAGGAGCGCGTCAAGTGTACCGGTCAGGGCCTCGGAGTTGGCCGGGTCGAACCACGTGGTGCGGATGCGTTCGTTGTTTCACTTCGGGGTCTCGTGGTCGGCTGCGAGTTGGCGCAGGGAACGGGTCTCATCGCTCAGCGCGCGACCGACGCCCTGGAAGAGGCCGCGAACGTAGCGGTCCGCGTCCTCGGAGGCGATGCCGTGGCCGGCGGCCCACGACGTGAGCGTGGCGAGGTACCAGTAGTGGGTGGTCAGCGTCCCCGTCAGCGCGGAGAAGACGTTGAAAGCGGCCTCGTCCGCGACGGGGAGGACCCCGCCCAGGGCGCTCGAAGAGGGAGTTCACCTCCGAGTGCGCGGGGTACACCACCGTGACGGAGCGGCGTTCGCGTATGGCCGGCAGGGGGATGGCCCGGACCAGCGGGGCGCCGGTGGCGAGTGTCTGTCGCAGGTCGTCGTTGCCGACGCCGGCCATGACGTTGACCACGATCTTGCCGTCGTCCACCCGCACGCCGGCCAGGGCATCGTGCCGGCCTTCGCGTCGTACGGCGATGATCACCAACTCGGAGCGGTCCACCACCTCCTGGTTGTCGGCGCAGACCTGTACGCCCTCGTAGCACGCGGACAGCTCCGTGGCCGTGCGGGCGCCCCGAGGGGAGAGGAACACCTCCGGGAACTCGTCGCCCCCGTGACGCAGGCCCGTCACGATGGCCCGGCCGATCTCGCCCACTCCGATGATGCCGATGCGTTTCACGGTGCCTTCCTCCATGGTGCGTGTGGTCGTGACCCGTGTCGGTCCGGGTCTGTGACGTTGGTCTGTGTCAGTGGAGTCCATGGCGCGGGCGCCGCGGTGCCCGCGGCCCCGCCCCGAACCCTTTCGTGTGAGCTGCCGGGTCAGCCGTACATGGCCACGCGGTGGAGAGCCGCAAGCGCGTCGTCGAGGGGATGGGGCTGCGGCTTGCCCGAGGAGTCGAGCCTGTTCCACCTCTGCAGGTTCACCGCGACGGACATCTGCCGCTTGCCGTCGGCACTCGTCATGGCCAGCGCTCCCGCACCCCAGACCGTGCCGCCATGGCCCCAGAAGGTGCCCTGACCGGGAGTCTCCATCGGGTACAGGCCGAGACCGTAGTCGATCGTCTTTCCCTCCTGGGAGACGACGGGGACGGTGCGTTGCATCTGCGCCAGCGACGACGGGCTGACGATCTCGCCGGCAAACAGCATGCCGAAGAAGCGGTTGAGGTCCGTGACGGTCGATATCAGCGAGGCCGCCGGCCCCACGAATGACATGTCGTAGTCGCTGTAGTCGCGCGGCGGGTCGATCATGCCGAACCACGCCTCGTAGATCTGCGAGTGCGGCCCGTTGACATGCGGTGCGGCGGGGAGCTCGGTGTCCCGGAGTCCGGCGCGCTCGATGACGTTCCGGGTGATGTACCGCTCAGCCGGAGTGCCGGTCACCTGTTCCAGGAGTGCGCCGAGGAGCAGGTAGTTGGTGTTGGAGTACACCCCCGGAGTGCCGCCCGGGGCGCCGACAGCAGGTGCGGTGACGCCCATCTCGATCAGTTCGGTGGAGTGAAACCGCGTGAACTGGTTGTCGTCCAGGCTCTGGGGCCCGGTGTCCGCGAAGGCGGGGAACGCCTTGAGGGAGGGGTAGGCATAAGGGAGGTACTCGGCGAGGCCACTGGTGTGGTTGATCAACATCCGGACCGTGATCGCGTCACCGCGTTCTCCGGGAACCAGCCTCGGAAGGTACCGGCCGATCGGCGTGTCGAGACCGATCTGACCGCTCTCGACCTGCTGCAGAACCGCGGCGGCGGTGAAGGTCTTGGTGATGCTGCCGACGCGGTGCCGCATGTCGGCAGTGACAGGGCGACCGGTGGCGACATCGGCGACCCCGGCGGCGCCGCGCCAGACCTGCTCGCCGTCACGCACCTCGGCGAACAGGCCCGGCATCCCGGCACGGTGGACGTTTTCCAGGGCGGCGTTCAGCTCCGCGCTGTCCAGCGGGTTCCTCACGACATGCGTCCTTTCGGATTTCCCGGGTCAGGGCCACGTCGGCCGCCTGATCCGGGTAACAGGGAACGCGCGGCACGCCGGCCCGCCTGCTGCCGGGCCGCTCGGCACGCTCATGTCCTCATTATGCACGCGGTGCGTGCAACGCCAAGTGCATAGGTTAGAATGAGTCGCGGCGAGAGGGGCGAGATGGCAGGCCGACGGCGCTGGTCGACCGAGGAGATTCTGGATGCGGCAGCGGAGTTGCTGCGCACGAGCGACGCCGAGTCGTTCAGCGTGCGCAAGCTCGCCGCGGTACTCGGGACCGATTCCTCCAGCCTCTACCGGCACTTCCGCAGCAAGACCGAACTGCTGCGCGCGGTCGCCGACCGGATCCTCCTGGCCGCCATGGACGGCCACCGCCCCGAGGGCGACTGGAAGCAGCGCATCACGGCCCTGGCCCTGCGCATGCGAGCGGCCTTCGGTGAGCACCCCCAGCTCGCCTCGGTCTGGGGACGCTACGCGTCAAGCGGCACCGGTTCCCGGCTGGTCATGGAAGAGATACTGCAGGCCCTGCGGACGTCGGGACTTCCCGACGAGGAGATCCCCGCGCGCTATCACCGGATCGCGGTCCTCATCTCCGCGTTGATCGCCTCCGAGGCCGGGTTCAGCACTGTCACCCCCGGAGAGTACGAACAGGGCATGGAGCTGTTCCGCGTCGCGGTGCTCGGCGCCGACCCCGAACGCTTCCCGGCCCTGGCCCACTTCGCCCGCGACGTCCGCCCCCTCGGGGTGGACCGCCGCGCTGCGTTCGACGAGATCCTCGCCGCCCACCTCGCCCACATCGAGGCCGCGATCTGCCCGAGCTAGCCGACCGGCTCGGGAGGGTCGGCAGACGACCGCGCCTGTCCGGGGCCGCGTCGGCGGGCGCCGGCCAAGAGCCGCTGACCGCAGGGCAACTGGCCGCGGCCCCCGTCGAAGGCACCCCGGCAGCACGGGAAACGGCAGGTCGGGGCCCCTCTCGTTCCGCTGTGAAGCCGGGGTGCGACGATGGCTCTGTCATGGATGCGGGGCAGGTTCTCAGAGGGCTGCGGGCCGCGGTGTTCGCGGCGGTCTGCGTACTGCTCGCTGCGCTGGGCCACGCGGTGATGTCGGATGCCGTGATACCCGGCTGGCTGCTGCTCACCGCCTGGGTGGGCACCGCGGCCGGTGCCTGGTGCTGTGCGGGCCGGGAACGGGGCCCGCTGCTCGTGGGGTTGCTGACCGTCGGCACCCAGGCCGCCCTGCACACCGCCTTCTCGTTCGGCCAGGCGGTCACCGGTTCCGGTGGCGGCGAGCGCTCGCTACTGCGTCAGTGGGCGGACAGCTGGCTGTGCGGCGCCCAAGGAATGCCGTCCTCCGGCCCTGACCGCGCCGAGCTGATGCGGATGATGCATCAGCAGATGGCGGCCGTGCCCTCGACGGGGCACGGGGGCCGGATGCCCGGCATGGAGCACATGGCAGGCGGCCACATGGCCGGGATGGCCGACCCCGCACAGCAGATGCCGGGGATGCACGGCAGCGCCACCGGCATGCTCGCGGCCCACCTGCTGGTCGCCCTGATCAGCGCCGGGTGGCTGTGGGGTGGCGAGCGGGCCGCGTTCCGGCTCGTACGGTGCGTGTCGGCCTGGCTGTTCGCGCCCCTGGTACTGGTCCTGCGGATCGCGCTGCCCGAGGCGCGGCCCGCCGTGCGCACCGCCCGGCAGGAGCCGCGGCAGGCGGTGCGGCAGTTGTTGCTGGCGCATACGAGGTCGTTGCGGGGTCCGCCGCGGGAACCGGCTGTCGTCTGACAGCGCGGACGAATTCCCGAGCCGGTAGGACGGACGGGCGCCGACGCACGCGCCCGGGGTCCCGGCTCCGACTTCACCGGTCCCCGCCGGAGCGCGGTGGCCGGATCATGCGAAGGACTCCAGATGATGAATCCTGTCCGGATGCCGGTGGCACCGCCGCCCGCATCCGCATACGCACCGGTGAGCGGGGGCGGGCGCCCGCGGGCCGCCGGGTCAACCGGCCCGTTTGCCGCCGGTGTCCGCCGTGCCGGGAGAGACCGGGCCCGGCAGTACGGCAGCCGACCGCAGCCGGGCGAGCAGCGCATCGGCGGCCGCCCGGTCGTCTTCGGGGTGCGCGGTGGCTCGGTCGAGGCCCGCCCTCAGAACCTGTGCCTGCGCGTGCCACCGCCGGCAGTCCGGGCAGCCGGCGAGATGGTCGTCGAGCCGGTGGGCGGTGAGTCCGGGGGGCAGTTCCTCGCCGTCGAGGCGGGCGGAGAGTGCCGTACGGATGCGCGAGCAGAGCATGTGTCCATCCTCCCCGAAGCCGCTCCGGGCGGCGAGGGGCGGTCGCGGGATGCGGGATGACGAGGCGGTGACGGGCTGGGCGCTGGCCGCCCGTACCGGTGACGAGCGGGCCGTGGAGCAGTTCGTGCGGGCCACACAGCTCGATGTGCGGCGTTATGTGACGCATCTGAGCGGTGATCCGCAGGCGGCCGACGACCTGGTGCAGGACACCTATGTCCGGGCGCTGCGCAGTCTGCCGCGGTTCGAGGGCCGGTCCTCGGCGCGGACCTGGCTGCTGACGATCGCCCGTCGGGTCGTGGCGGACCGGATCCGGTCCCAGGCGGTCCGGCCCCGGCTGGCCGCGACGGACGACTGGCAGTCGGCCGCGGAACGGGTGCAGCCGCGTGGCGTGCCCGGGTTCGACGAGGGCGTCGCGCTGGCCGAACTGCTGGCGGCGCTGGCGCCGGAGCGTCGGGAGGCGTTCGTCCTCACCCAGCTGCTGGGGCTGCCGTACGCGGCTGCGGCCGGGGTGATGGGCTGCCCCATCGGCACCGTACGGTCCCGGGTGGCGCGCGCCCGGGAGACGCTGGTCGCGCTGCTGACGGAGGCGGAGCGGCCCGAAACGGCCGAGGGGCCGCGGGTCTACGCGGATGCCGTGGCCTGACGGGCCGCTCGCCCGCGGGCGGCGGGGCTCAGGGACGGGCGCGGGCCCGTTCCGTGAGCCCCGCCGTGCTTCCGGCCGCTTCACCCGTCACCGGGGCGTACCGCGCGGGCCCGTACGGTCTGCGGTGGGCTGTGGCGGAAGTGCAGGGTGAAGGTGAGCCGGTCGCCGGGCGCGAGCCGGGGCGGCGGGCTGACCATGACGTCCAGGCCGGTCGGCGTCATCCTCAGGGCGGCGCCGGCCGGGACGGTGACGGTGCCGACCATCGCCATGCGCCGGGCGTTGTTCCCGATGTCGACGGTGCGGCTGAGCATCGTGCGATGGCCGGCCGGGCCGGTGACACCGGTCAGGACGTCGTCCGCGCCGCCGGTGTTGCGGATGGTGAAGAACGCGGCGGTGGCCTCGGATCCGCCGGCGATCAGCACCCGGCCCTCGGCGACGCTCAGCTTCGCGGGGGTGCCCGCGTTGCCGGTGGCGGTCCAGAGGGCGAGGACGTTGAGCGTCACCAGACAGGTGACCAGCGGTACGGCGAGGGCCGAGAGGGGCAGCCGTTTCATCGGGTCTCCCAATCTGCTTGCGCCCGGGGGCTGTGCGGGCGGCGGGCGGACGTGGCGGCGCCGCCCGGCCGCCAGGCGCGCAGCCGGAGGCTGTTGCCCACGACGAGCAGTGAGCTGGCGGACATGGCGGCCGCGGCCGGCATCGGACTGAGCAGGCCGACGGCGGCGAGCGGCAGGGTGACGAGGTTGTAGCCGAAGGCCCAGACGAGGTTGCCGCGGATGGTGCCCAGGGTGCGCCGGGCCAGGTGCACGGCGTCGGCGATGGCCTGGAGGTCCTCGCGCACCAGGGTCACATCGGCCGCGCCGATCGCGGCGTCGGTGCCGCTGCCCATGGCGATACCGAGGTCGGCGAGCGCGAGGGCCGCCGCGTCATTGACTCCGTCGCCGACGACGGCTACCCGGCTGCCCTGTTCCTTGAGGGTGGTGACGAGGGCGGCCTTGTCCTCGGGGCGGGCCTCGGCGTGGATCTCGGTGATGGCGAGATGTCCGGCCACCGCGCGGGCGGTCGCGGCCCGGTCGCCGGTGGCCAGCACCGGCCGCAGTCCCAGGCGGCGCAGCCGGTCGACGGCGCGATAGCTGTCGGGGCGGAGCGTGTCGCCGATCGCGAGCACGGCCTCCGGGGTGCCGTCGACGGTGATCAGGACGGCGGTGTGGCCCGCCGTCTCCGCGGTGTGTACCGCGTCCGGCAGCGGCGCCGGCAGACCGGTGAGGTCGCCGGGCCGGATGACCTCCACCAGGTGGCCGTCCGCGGTGCCGCGGACGCCGTGCCCCGGTGTGGCGCTGAAGTCCACGACGGGCGGCAGCGGTTGGCCCGGCTGCTGTTCGTCCGCGTAGGCGGTGACCGCGCGGGCCAGCGGATGCTCGGAGCCCTGTTCGACGGTGGCGGCCAGCCGCAGCGCGGCCGCGGCGTCGAGGCCGCCGGTGCGCGCGGTGAGGGCGGCGACGCTCATCCGGCCCGTGGTGAGGGTGCCGGTCTTGTCGAGGACGACGGTGTCGATACGGCGCAGCCGTTCCAGCGCCTCCGGTCCCCGGACCAGGATGCCCAGTTGGGCGCCCCGGCCGGTGGCGGCCAGCAGCGCGGTCGGGGTGGCCAGCCCGAGCGCGCAGGGGCAGGCGACGACGAGGACGGCCACCGCGGCGGTGATCGCGGCCTGCGGGTCGGCACCGGCGCCGAGCCAGAAGCCCAGCACGCTGACCGAGACGGTCAGAACGGCGGGCACGAAGACGGCGGCCACCGCGTCGGCGAGCCGCTGGACCTTGGTCTTGCCGGTCTGGGCGTCCTCGACGAGCTTGGTGATGCGCGCGAGTTGGGTGTCGGCGCCCACCGCGTCGGCCCGTACCTCCAGCAGACCACCGGAGTTGACCGCGCCGCCGACCGCCGCCGCACCCGGGCCGACCTCGACGGGGCGGCTCTCGCCGCTGATCAGGGACAGGTCCAGGGCGGAGCTGCCCTCGACGACGGTGCCGTCGGTGGCGATCCGTTCGCCGGGCCGGACCAGGAAGTGGTCGCCGACCCGCAGCCGGCTCACCGGGATGCGCCGCTCGCCCTCCGGGGTGCGTACGGCGACGTCCTTGGCGGCGAGTTCGGCCAGCGCGCGGAGTGCGGCGCCGGTGCCGCGCCGGGCCCTGGCCTCCATCCGCCGTCCGGCCAGCACGAACAGCGGTACGCCAACGGCGGCTTCGAGGTAGACGTGGGCCGTGCCGTCGCCCGCGGTGGGCAGCAGGCTGAACGGCATCGTCATCCCCGGCGCACCGGCCCCGCCGAGGAACAGCGCATAGGTGGACCACAGGAACGAGGCGGCGACGCCGAGGGAGACCAGGGTGTCCATGGTCGCCGCGCCGTGCCGCAGCCCGCGCAGCGCACGGGTGTGGAAGGGGGCGGCGCCCCAGACCGCGACGGGGGCGGCAAGCACGAAGCACAGCCACTGCCAGTTGCGGAACTGCCAGCCGGGCACCATCGACAGGACCAGGACGGGGAGCGAGAGCAGAGCGACCGCCGGCAGCCGGTGCCGCTCGGCGCGGGCGCCGTCCTCCGGTGGGTCCTGGGGGCCGGCGGTTTCCGGTGCGTCGCCAGGGTCCTGGCCGTCCTGATGGCCGGTGGGCGGCAGCCCGTCCTCGGGGGCCGGCTCGGGGGCGGGTGCACGGAACTGTGCGGTGAACCCGGCCGCCTCGACGGTGCTGATGAGGTCGTCGACGGAGACCGCCGCGGGGTGGCTGACCGTGGCCCGGCCGGTGGCGAGATTCACCGAAGCGGCGACGCCGTCCAGCCGTCCGAGCTTCTTCTCGACCCGGCCCACACAAGCGGCACAGGTCATCCCGCCGATGGTGAGGGTGGTGCTGCGGGCCGGGGTGGGGGCGAGGTCCGGCGACGAGGTGACGGGACCGGGCTCCGGCGTCATCGGGGTGCTCCCACCGGCACCGGGCCGGGGGCCGCGGCACCCATGCCGTGCATGCCGCCCATGTCCCCGTCATCGGTGGGCGTGGACCCTCCCGTACCGGTGCCGCCCGCCGGGTGCAGCCCCGGGGCCACCGGCCCGACGGCGGTCCCGGCCGCGTACGACAGCATGCCGAGCACCACCAGCAGCGCGAGGAAACCGATGACCGACCGGGCGGGCAGCAGCCGTGTGACGGCCTGGCGAAGAGGGGGCC
>Ga0207426_1001638_pt1 | contig 17519 bp, 10 predicted proteins | sample AraplaMF_Cvi_mMS_FD_184265 | JGI IMG/M metagenome (GOLD analysis project Ga0207426, IMG submission 184265) | Arabidopsis root microbial communities from the University of North Carolina, USA - plate scrape MF_Cvi_mMS (SPAdes) (version 2) | ecosystem: Host-associated > Plants > Roots > Endosphere... | reverse complement strand
ACAGATGCGAGCGCGGCCTGCTCCGTCTGAGGCGCGCAAGCCCGCAGCGCAACTTGTAGCATACGGGGGCAGCCGGACCCGGTCAATGCGCGAACGCGCACACCCGGGGCAGAACGCCCCATAACCGGCACACGCGATGTTCCGCGAGGTCGAACGGCCTCACAGTCCCTGCAGCTACAAGCAGAGCGAACACTACGACGACGGGCGCGATGAACCAAGAGCACGAGCCGGAGGCGACTCGCCGTGACGCCTCCGACACCGAAAGCAGCCGCGCCAGCCGGGGCTGGTGGGACAGCAACGCGGACGAGTACCAGGGCGAGCACGGCGCCTTCCTCGGGGACGACCGGTTCGTCTGGGGCCCCGAGGGGCTGGACGAGGCGGACGCGGCGCTGCTCGGGCCGGCCGCCGACCTGAAGGGGCGCCGGATCCTGGAGATCGGAGCCGGTGCGGCGCAGTGTTCCCGCTGGCTGGCGGCGCAGGGCGCGCTCCCGGTGGCGCTCGACCTCTCCCACCGGCAGCTGCAGCACGCACTGCGGATCGCCGACGGGTCGCCGGACGACGCCACCCAGCTGGTCGAGGCGGACGCCGGGGCACTTCCGTTCCGCGACGCCGGCTTCGACCTCGCCTGTTCCGCGTACGGGGCGCTGCCGTTCGTCGCCGATCCGGTGCGGGTGCTGCGCGAGGTGCGGCGGGTGCTGCGTCCGGGCGGCCGGTTCGTCTTCTCCGTCTCCCATCCGATCCGCTGGGCCTTCCCCGACGAGCCGGGACCCGAGGGGCTGTCGGTGGGGGCCTCCTACTTCGACCGCACGCCGTACGTCGAGCAGGACGAGTCCGGCCGGGCCGTGTACGTCGAGCATCACCGGACGCTGGGCGACCGGGTGCGCGACGTGGTGGCCGCCGGGTTCCGGCTGGAGGATCTCGTCGAGCCGGAATGGCCGGAATGGAACACCCAGGAGTGGGGCGGCTGGTCCCCGCTGCGGGGGCATCTGATCCCGGGGACGGCGATCTTCGTGTGCGTGGCGGAGGGTTAGGGCCCGCTGCGGACGCCGGAATCCCGTTGCGGAGGGTTGGGCCATTGGGGTCCTGGCCGCGGGCGCAGCGGAAGCGGAGCAGGGTTCCAGCGACAAAGCGACAAAGGGCCGAGTCCGGGGCCGAGCGGCAGCCGGATGCTCCGGATGGATCCGCCGGCCCTGCTCGGAGCGGTGGGCTCCGGCCCCGCTCGTCGCCTCCGGTGTGGCCCCTGGGACCCGTGGGGCCGGTGTAGGGCCGTGCGGGGCCCGTGTGCGGTCCGGTTGGGCCCACGGCTCGGATCGGACTCGTAGGCGTCGCATCGGCCCGTCACCCGTATCGGCCCGTCAGCCCGTATCCGCCCCGAGGCTCCGTGCCCCGACCGCCGCAGGCCGACCCGGACGACCTCAGACCGGCGGACCGGCGGACCGGCGGACCGGTTTGAGCCGCCCCGCTCGGCGATAGCAGCCCGGGCCGCCCTACCCCGGCGATGGCGGACCGGGGGCGGGCGCCCAGGGGGTGGACGCCCGAGCTGACCGGCCCGCGGTGGCGGATCCGGCAAGGCCCTCGGCCCGGTGGTGCCTCGCCCCGGGGCAGCCGGACGGTGGGGACCGTCGGGGCGGCAGACTGGGGGCGTGATCCGTCGTGATGTTCTTGATCAGTTGCCCGTGCGTACGGCGCTGCCCGCACTGCGGGCCGCCCTCGACGGGCGCGGTGCCGCGGTGTTGTGCGCCCCGCCGGGCACGGGCAAGACGACGCTGGTGCCGCTGGAGCTGGCGGGGCTGGCCGGTGAGGGGCCGGGGCGGCGGGTGCTGGTCGCCGAGCCGCGGCGGATCGCGGCCCGTGCGGCCGCGCGGCGGATGGCCTGGCTGCTGGGCGAGAAGGTCGGCGACCGGGTCGGGTTCACGGTGCGCGGGGAGCGGCGGGCCGGGCCGCGTACCACTGTGGAGGTGGTGACGACCGGGGTGCTGCTGCAGCGGCTGCAGCGGGATCCGGAGCTGGCGGGCGTCGATGTGGTGGTGCTCGACGAGTGCCATGAGCGGCACCTCGACGCCGATACCTCCGCGGCGTTCCTCTTGGACGTACGGGAGACGCTGCGGCCCGAGCTGAGGCTGGTGGCGGCGTCGGCGACGACGGATGCCGAGGGGTGGGCCGGGCTGCTGGGCGGCCCGGCCGGCGCGGCGCCGGTGGTCGAGGCGGCGGGTGTGTCGCATCCGGTGGCGGTCATGTGGGCGCCGCCGGAGCGGCCCGTGAAGCCGGCGCACGGGATGCGGGTCGATCCGGCACTGCTGGCGCATGTGGCGGCCGTGGTGCGGCGGGCACTGCACGAGCAGGCGGGCGACGTGCTGTGCTTCCTGCCCGGTGTCGGGGAGATCGGGCGGGTTGCCGGGGAGCTGGCGGGGGTGGACGCCGAGGTGCTGCAGGTGCACGGGCGGGCTCCGGCCGAGGTGCAGGACGCGGTGCTGGCGGGCGAGGGCGACCGGCGCCGGGTGGTGCTGGCGACGTCGGTGGCCGAGTCCAGCCTGACGGTGCCGGGCGTGCGGGTGGTGGTGGACAGCGGGCTGGCGCGGGTGCCGCGGACGGATCATGCGCGCGGGCTCAGCGCGCTCACGACCGTGCGTGCCTCCCGGGCGGCGGGCCGTCAGCGCGCCGGGCGGGCGGGGCGCGAGGCGCCGGGTGCGGTGTACCGCTGCTGGTCGGAGGGCGAGGACGGGCGGCTGCCCGCGTTCCCCGATCCGGAGATCAAGGTCGCCGATCTGACGGCGTTCGCCCTGCAGTCGGCCTGCTGGGGCGATCCGGCGGCCTCCGGGCTGGCCCTGCTCGATGCGCCGCCGGCCGGTGCGCTGGCGGCGGCGCGGGAGGTGCTGACGGCGATCGGTGCGGTGGACGAGGCCGGCCGGGCGACGGAGCGGGGCGTCCGCATGGCGAGGCTGGGGCTGCACCCCCGGCTGGCGCGGGCCCTGCTGGACGGCGCGCCGGAGGTGGGTGTGCGGCGCGCCGCCGAGGTGGTGGCCCTGTTGAGCGAGGAGCCGCCGCGGGCGTACGGGGACGATCTGGCGGGTGCGTGGCGCACCGCGCGGCGGGGCGGCGACGCGTACGCGGCGAGGTGGCGGCAGGAGGCGCGGCGCTTGGCGTCGGCGGCGGGTGAGCGGCGGGCCGGGGCGGCGGGAGCGCGGACGGAGGCGGGCGCGAGGGGCGGGACGGACTCGGACGCCGACGCGGGGGCCCTGGCAGGCTCGGACGCTCAGGCGGCCCCGGCAGGCTCGGATACCCGCACGAGGGCCGAGGCAGGCTCGCACGCCCAGGCAGCCGGGCCGGACGCGGGCGTCCGCTCCCGCTCGGGTGCCGGCGCCGATGGCTCCGGCGCGGGCGGGAACGGCCGGGGCGGCACGAGCAGGAGCGGCGGCAACCACGACGGGACCGGCCGGGACCGGACCGGCCCGCGCGGACGCCCCGGCGCCCGGCAGGACCGGGACACCGGCGGAGGTACGGACCGCCGGGCGGAGGCACAGGGCCGGGCGGGTACGTCCGCCGCCCCGACGGATGTGGTGACCCGCAGGGATCGCGAACGGGCCGGCAGTGGCCGCGAAGGCACCGGCAGCAGTCATGACGGCGCCGCCGGCGGCCCCGCGACGGCGGGCAGCGACGATGCCGTCGCCGGGCTCATCGCCGCGTTGGCGTTCCCCGAGCGGGTGGCGCGTGCCCGGGGGGCCGGGAGTTATCTGATGGCGTCGGGGACGGGGGCCGAGCTGGCGGGGGCGGGTGCGGGCTCCGCGGGGCGGGCCGGATGGGGGCGCGGCCCGGGGGCTCCGGGCGGGGGCGCCGGGTCGGGGCTGCGGGATGCGGGGTGGCTGGCGGTCGCGGTGGCGGACCGGCCGGTGGCGGCGGTGTCCGCGCGGGTGCGGCTCGCGGCGGTGATCGACGAGGAGACGGCGTGTGCCGCGGCGCGGGCGTTGTACGCCTCGGGTGAGGAGGTGCGCTGGTCGGACGGGGACGTCGTGGCCAGGAGCGTGACGCGGCTGGGGGCGATCGAGCTGGCGTCGCGGCCGCTGTCCGCGCCGGACCCCGGGCTGGTGCGGGACGCGGTGGTGTCGGGGCTGCGGAAGGAGGGGTTCGGTCTGCTGCGGTGGGCGCCGGCGGCGATCTCGCTGCGGCAGCGGATGGGGTTCCTGCACCGGGAGTTGGGCGCGCCGTGGCCCGATGTGTCGGACGCGGCGCTGCTGGAGCGGGTCGAGGAGTGGCTGGGGGTGGAGCTCGGCCGGGCGCGGCGGCGGGCCGATCTGGCGCGGGTCGATGCGGGGCAGGCGCTGTCCCGGCTGCTGCCGTGGGCGACCGGTGACGCGGCGCGCTTCGATGAGCTGGCGCCGGAGCGCATCGAGGTGCCGAGCGGTTCGCGGGTGCGGGTGGACTACGACGGCGAGCAGCCCGTACTGGCCGTGAAGCTCCAGGAGTTGTTCGGCCTGCAGGAATCGCCGCGGGTGGCCGGCGGGCGGGTGCCCGTGCTGGTGCATCTGCTGTCCCCCGCGGGGCGTCCGGCTGCCGTCACGGCGGATCTCGCGTCGTTCTGGCGGGACGGATACCGGTCCGTGCGCGCGGAGTTGCGCGGGCGCTACCCCAAGCATCCGTGGCCGGAGGACCCTTCGGCGGCCGAGCCGACCCGGCACACCTCGGCGCGGCTCAAGCGGGGCTGAGCGCGGGGCCGGAGGGGCGCGGAGGCGGCTCGCCGATGTCATGTGTCCACGTTACGGGCCGGCACCGACAACGCCGTCGCCGCTCGACGGCGGCGCGGGGACGGGCGGCGGGCCGGCCGGGGTGCGGGGGCGGCGGCCGCGGGCTTCGAGGTGCAGGCTCAGGGCGAGCAGCACGGCTCCGAGGGCCAGGAATCCCCAGGGGAGGTAGCTGGTGAGCAGCAGGACGAGGGTGCGTTGCGAGGTCACCAGGGCCACGGTGGAGTCGATGTAGTCGGCGCGCATCTTCACATGGCCGGCGAACGCGGTGACCTTGCCGCCGCCGGGCAGCAGATCGCCGCCGCGCAGCTCCTCCTGGTGGATCTCCTCGCCGTTGACCGGTGCGCCGGTGACGGGCTCCACCCAGAACATCCGCTTGGTGGTGTACCAGCGGGTGGTGCCCATCTTCTCGACGGACCGGGGGGTGATGCCCTTGACCGGCATCTTCTTGGGGAGGGCGACCCTGGTCCAGGGGACGGTCTGCTCGAAGTAGTAGACCTCCAGGCCGTGGAAGGTGCGGGTCCCCTTGTAGTGGATGGGCGCCGAGGTGCGGGTCTGGGCGTCGAAGTAGGCGTAGTCGCGCTTCTCGGTGAGGAACGGCCACTTGAACTCGATGCCCTCGCGGCGGACCGGGTCGCCGTCGACCATCTCGCCGGTGGCGTGCACGGGTTCCTGGGAGTGTGCGTCGAAGAGGTAGCGCTCGGGGATCTCGGAGACCATCTTGCCGTCGGGGCCGACGACGTAGGACAGCGCGTCCCAGACGACGACGTCGCGGCCCGCGGACTGCTCGATGCGCTCGGAGGCGGCGACATCGCCCTTGAGGGTCTGCACGATGGTGACCTTGGGGACGCGCTCGGCCTTCATCGTCCCGTAGTCGAGGAGGGTGGCGGGCTCGGCCTCCAGGACCATGTCCTGGTACTGGCCGGGCGGGATCTTGGCGAGCCGGGGGAAGGCGTACCACCGCATCAGTGGTGACAGGGCGGTGAAGAAGACGGCGAGGGCGAGCAGGACCAGGCTCGCCGTGCGGCGCATGCCTCGTGCTTCTCGGCGCCGGCCGGGGCGGGCGGTGCGGGAGTCGGCCGGGGGTGCGGGGGCGGACTCCCCCGGGGGCTCGGTGCGGCGCATGGCGGTGGCGTCCCTCCGTCAGGGGTGCTTGGGGACGGTGGTGAGCAGCGGCTTGGGGGAGGTCGTGCCGCCGGGTGCGCCGGTCGCCGTGAGGGTGAGGACGAGGGCGAGCGCGGCGGCCAGTCCGGCCGCGGCTGCTGTCAGGGCGCGCATGATCGGCCTCCCGAGAGCTGATGCAGCGTCAGGGCGGGGGCACCGTAGCAACGGGCGGCCGAGATGAGAACACGTGGCACCGCCGTCCCGCCCCGGACGGAGGGCGGAACGGCGGTGACGGGCCGGCGCGGTGGCCGGCCCGGCTGACCGGCCGGCCGTGGCGGCGGACCGGGTGGCGCGGTACGGGACCGGCGGTGGAGCGGGGGTGGGCAGGGCCCGGCCGGGGTGACGGACCGCGGTGCGGTCAGGACCCGGCCGGGGCGACCTTCAGTTTGACGGTGAGGACGGCGCCGTCGGCGGTGGTCAGCCGCAGCAGGAACGTGCCGGCGTGCTTGTCGGTGTAGATCTTCGGGAGCTTCAGGAGGCCGTTGGCGTCCGTGGTGAGCCCGGTGAGGGTGCGCACCGGGTCGTCCTTGTCGTCGCCGGTGGCCTCGGGGTCCTTGAAGTAGGGGCCCTTGTCGTTCTCCTCGGGCCTCGGTCCTGCGGTGATCATGGTCGCGGTGATCGCCACGCCCGCCGCGGCCTTGCCCTGGTAGGTGGCCTCGACCTCGACCGCGTCCTCGGCGAAGGGCTGTCCGGCGGTCGCCGTCAGCTCCTTGTCCGAGGTACGGGCGATCTTGTCGGCCTTCGGGGCCGGCTTGGCCTTGACGGTGGCGCCGAAGGCGACGGCGGGGGCGGTGCGGCCCACGGCGGTGGCCCGGACGGTGAAGGCGCCGGCCTTGTCGCCCGCACGCAGGGTGGGGGCGGTGGCGAGGCCGTCCTTGTCCGTGGGGACGGTGACGGTGGTGGCGCCACCGGGGAAGCGGGCGCCGGTGGACGCGGGCAGGGTGAAGCGGACGGGGGCGCCGGCGACGGCCTTGCCCGCGGCGTCCTTGGCGCGCACCTGCGGCGACGTGGCGAACTCGCCGCCGGCGGTGGCGCTCAGGTCCTGGTCGCCGACCCGTTCGAGGACGGTGAGCCGGGCGGGCTCGGTCGGCGGCTTCGGGGCGGGCGGCGTCGGGGTGGGCTTCGGGGCGGGCGTCTTCGTGCCGCCCGGGGTGGGGCCGGTGCCGTGGGAACCGCCGGGCCTGCCGGGGTGGTTCGGCTTCCCGGTCCTGCCCGGCTTGCCGGAGCCCGGGTGGCGGTCCGGAGCGCCGGAGCCGTGCTTGTGGTGCGTACCGCCGCCGTGGTTGCCGCCGGTCCGGCCCGCGCCCCCGCGGTGCACCGGCAGGACGCCCCGGCCGTCCGGCACCTCGTGGGTGCCCTTGCGGTAGAACGCGTACCAGGACAGCACCGTGCGCAGGTAGTCCTCGGAGTCGTTGTAGCCGAGTATCGCCCGGTCCAGGTCGTCCTGGGCGGACAGGTCGCGGCCGCCGGCGCAGAGGTAGTGGCCCGCGGCGAGCGCGGCGTCGAAGACGTTGTGCGGGTCCTTCTTGCCGTCGCCGTTGCCGTCGGCGCCCCAACCGGCGCCGTCGGGGCCGCCGTTGGACCAGGTGGAGGGGATGAACTGCATCGGGCCCACGGCACGGTCGTGGGTGAGGTCGCCGTCGTAGCGGCCCCCGTCGGTGTCCGTGATCAGGGCGAAGCCGTGGCCGTTGAGCTGCGGGCCGATGATCGGCTGGAGGGTGGTGCCCTCGGCGTCGACGGCGCCGCCGCGCGCCTGCCCGGACTCGACCTTGCCGATGCCGGCGAGCAGTTGCCAGGGCAGCCGGCAGCCCGGGTCGGTGGCGTGGACCGCCGATGCGGCCTTCTTGTACGCGGCCAGGACGCTGGCGGGCAGGCCGGCCTCGGCGGGCCCGGTGGCGACGGCGGCGCTCTGGCCGCGATCGTGCTTCTTGTGGTGCGGCGCGGGCCTGTTGAGGGGCGGCCGGTCGGTGAAGTACGCCGAACCGCCGTCGATGGGGGTGTCGGCGGGCGGGGCGGGCTGCTGCTTCCGGTCGGCCGCGGTCTCGGTGAGGGCCGGTGCCTGAGAGGCCGTCAGCGCGGCGAGCGCCAGGGCCACGGCCGTCGAGGCCGCTCCCCTGTGGAGCCGCCGTCGGAATGTGGCTGCCATACGTGGTCCCCTCCGCGTTGCCCCACCGCGCTCCTGACGCGGTGTTGCGCTCCCCAGCGCTCCAACTCAGGTGACACTACGACAACTCGGGCCAGGCATCTACCACCAACATCGGACACATAATGATCTGAATCGATCCAGGAGAGGTGCCATGCCCTTTACGCTCAGTCATGCCGCGGCCGTGCTCCCGGCCATCCGGCGGACCGGCGCGGCACGTGGTCCGTTGCTCGCCTCGGCGCTCGTGGCGGGGTCGTTCGCACCCGATATGACGTACTACGCGGACAGCCTGGTTCCGGGCGGTATGGGCTTCGGCGAGGTCACCCACTCGCTGACCGGTGTGCTGACGGTGGATGTGCTGGTCACCGTGGCGCTCGTGGGCGGATGGCTGCTGGTGCGCGAGCCGTTGACCGCGCTGCTGCCCCGGGCGTGGCAAGGCCCGGTCCACACCGTCGTCCGCGGCCGGCCACGGCGGGCCCGGGGACTTCGCGAACTCGCCTTGCTGGTGGGCTGGTTCCTGGTCTCGGCGGTCCTCGGGGCGGCGACCCATGTGGTCTGGGACGCGTTCACCCACCCGGGCCGCTGGGGCACCCGGCTGGTTCCCGGCCTCGGCCGGGTGGTGGGCGGCCTGCCGGTCTGCACCTATGTGCAGTACGGCACCTCGGCGCTCGCTCTGGCGGCGATGGGCGCGTTTGCGTGGCAGGCCCTACGGGGGCGCGGCGGCACCGGCGGTCCCATGGCTGCCGGGGCGGCCGCGCCGGTCGCGGTACCGGTGCTGACCGTACGGGCGCGGCTGCTGCTGACCGCCCCGCTCGTGCTGTGCGTGGCGGCCGGTGCCGTGCACCGTGTCCTGCGGGCGCGCGCCGTCTACGGTCCCACGGCGGCCTGGCTCGACTACCTCCCGACCGTGCTCTTCGGCGCCGGGGCCGGCCTCGCCCTCGGGCTGCCGCTCTACGCGGTGGCCGTACGACTGCTGCACCGCCGCACCCGGGAAGCCGACGCCATGGGCCTGCCGCCGGCGCCCCTGGCGGTGTCGCCGTCGGGCGCTGCGGCCGCGTCACGGAACACGTCGCCCGGCGCCGAGTGACGGCCCCCTTGGCGCCTGTGGGGTACCCGCGCGCGGGGCACGCGCAGGGCTACTCGACCAGTGCCGGGCCCGGTTGCGGCACCGGGGCCGGGGCGGCGCGCCGGGCGGCCCGCAGCAGGCAGGCTCCGCAGACGAAGCCGATGGCGGCCGCCAGCAGATGTCCGACGGTGGTGAAGTCGGGCAGCTCCCCGCTCCAGTCGCCGCCGAGCACCGGCCAGGCGACGACGCCGGCCGCCGCGGGCCACCGCGCCCGGCGCAGCAGGAGCGCGCCCGTCGCAAGCACCGTCTCGGCCCCGTAGCTGATGCCGAAGTCGGCGGCGTGCCGGACGTTGTCCGGGTACCAGCCGTGGGCGAGGGCCACGTGGATCAACGGCACGGTCAGCAGCGTGGCGGCGAGATGCCCCAGGACGAAGAGAGCGTAGGCACGCCCCGCTCCGTACCGTCGCTCCAGCCACGCCAGGCACACGATGACGCCGAGACCGAGCGTGATCAGCGTGCCGGCGAAGGCCTCTGAGGTGACCTCGGTCAGCGTGCCGTCGAAGAACAGCAGGCTGCCCGCCAGTACACGGACCGGACGGTCCTGCAGGTTGTCCAGATTCGTACTGACGCCGAGCACCACACGCCGTGCCTCCGCGGTGGACAGCACCGCGGTGCACCACAGATGGGTCGACAACAGCAGTCCGGCATAGCCGGCCGTGACCGGGCTGCGGGAGACATAGGTGCCCAGGGCTCGGGCCACACGACGTATCACGGAGTGATCAAAGCAGAGGCCCTTGAGGTGGACAGGATCCATGACGCGTCGGGCGACGACCGCTTGGGGGCCACCGTCGAGCAGGCCGGAACCGGGCGCGACCCGGCGCGGTGCGGGCCGGGTTGCGTCCGGGCTGCGTGGCCGGATGCGGCGGCGGGGCGCCCGCGCCGCACCCGGCCCGCTTGCCGGCTCAGTGCGCCGCCGACTCCCAGTCCTTGCCGGAGCCGACCGAGACGTCCAGCGGGGCGCGCAGCTGGACCGCCGCGGCCATCTCCCGGCGGAGCAGTTCCTCGACCTTCTTGCGTTCGCCGGGGGCGACCTCGACGACGATTTCGTCATGGACCTGGAGCAGCATCCGCGACCGCAGCTCCGCGGCCCGCAGCGCGGCGTCCACCCGCAGCATCGCGATCTTGACGATGTCGGCGGCGGTGCCCTGGATCGGGGCGTTGAGCGCCATCCGCTCGGCCATTTCGCGGCGCTGGCGGTTGTCGCTGTTGAGGTCGGGGAGGTAGCGGCGGCGGCCGAGCATGGTCTCGGTGTAGCCGGTGGCGCGGGCCTCCTCGACGACGCGCTGGAGGTAGTCGCGCACCCCGCCGAACCGCTCGAAGAAGTTGTCCATCAGCTTGCGGGCCTCGTCGGGCTGGATGCCCAGCTGCTGGGAGAGGCCGAACGCCGACAGGCCGTAGGCCAGGCCGTAGGACATCGCCTTGATCTTGCGGCGCATCTCCGGGTCGACCTGGGTCGTGTCGACCGAGAAGACGTGCGAGGCGACGGTGGTGTGCAGGTCCTCGCCGGAGGTGAACGCCTCGATCAGGCCCTCGTCCTCGGAGAGGTGCGCCATCACCCGCAGTTCGATCTGGCTGTAGTCGGCGGTCAGCAGCGACTCGAAGCCCTCGCCGACGACGAAGCCGCGGCGGATCGCCCGGCCCTCGTCCGTACGCACCGGGATGTTCTGGAGGTTGGGGTCCGTGGAGGACAGCCGGCCGGTGGCGGCGACGGTCTGGTTGAAGGTGGTGTGGATCCGGCCGTCGGCGGCGATGGTCTTGATCAGGCCCTCGACGGTCGTCCGCAGCTTGGCCTGCTCACGGTGCCTGAGCATGATCACCGGGAGTTCGTTGTCGGTCTGCGCCGCCAGCCAGGCCAGGGCATCGGCGTCGGTCGTGTAGCCCGTCTTGGTCTTCTTGGTCCTGGGCAGGCCCAGCTCCCCGAAGAGGACCTCCTGGAGCTGCTTGGGCGAGCCGAGGTTGAACTCGTGGCCGGCGGCGTCATGCGCCTCCTTGACGGCCTGCTGCACCGCGCCCGCGAACTGCTGCTCCATCCGCTCCAGCCAGCCCCGGTCGGCGGCGATACCGGCCCGCTCCAACCGGGCCAGCAGCTCGCTGGTCGGCAGCTCGACATCGCGCAGCAGCTCGGCCGCGCCGACCTCCGCCAGCTTCGTCTCGAACGCCGTGCCCAGGTCGAGGACGGTACGGGCCTGCCCCATCAGGGCGTCCGCCTCGGCCTGCTCGTCCGCGCCGAACGCCAGCTGGCCGTCGCCGGCCGCGGCCGGGGCGAGATCGCGCCCCAGGTATTCGAGGGACAGCGCGTCCAGCGCGAAGGAACGACGGCCGGGCTTGACCAGGTAGGCGGCCAGGGCGGTGTCCATGGAGACGCCGTCGATGGTCCAGCCGTGCTCGCCGAAGACCCGCATCAGGCCCTTGGCGTTGTGCATCACCTTGGGGCGGTCGGCGTCCGCGCTCCAGGCGGCGAAGGCCCGCTCGTCGGCCTCGTCGAGCTGCGACGGGTCGAACCAGGCGGCCGGGCCGCCGGGGGCGGCGAGCGCCACTTCGGCGACGCTGCCGCTGCCGAGCGTCCAGACGTCGACCGTGGCCACGCCCAGCGGGCCGGTGGCGTGTTCGGCCAGCCACGGAGCGAGTTCGCCGGCGCCGATGACCGTGCCGTCCACTTCGACGCCCGGCGCGGGGGCCGCCTCCTCGGCGGCCTCGGCCGCTCCGGGGTCGACGGCGTGCAGCCGGTCGCGCAGGCCCTGGTTGCGGATCTCCAGGGAGTTGAGGAACACCGTGAGCGCCTCGCGGTCGTACGCCTCGCGGGTCAGCTCCGCCGGGCCGCACGGCAGCGCGACGTCGCGCACCATCTCCGTCAGCCGGCGGTTGAGCTTCACGGCGTCGAGGTGCTCGCGGAGGTTGGCGCCCGCCTTGCCCTTGACCTCCTCGGCCCGCTCCACCAGCTCGGCGAACGAACCGAACTGGTTGATCCACTTCGTGGCGGTCTTCTCGCCGACGCCGGGGATGCCGGGGAGGTTGTCCGACGGGTCGCCGCGCAGCGCGGCGAAGTCCGGGTACTGGGCGGGGGTCAGGCCGTACTTCTCGTAGACCTTCTCCGGGGTGAAGCGGGTCAGCTCCGAGACGCCCTTGGTGGGGTAGAGGACCGTGACGTCGTCGGAGACCAGCTGGAAGGAGTCGCGGTCGCCCGTGACGATCGAGACCTCGAAGCCCTGGGCGGTGGCCTGCTCGGTGAGCGTGGCGATGACGTCGTCGGCCTCGAAGCCCTCGACCGCGAACCGCTTGACGTGCATCGCGTCGAGCAGCTCGCCGATCAGCTCGACCTGGCCCTTGAACTCGTCGGGCGTCTTGGAACGGTTCGCCTTGTAGTCGGCGAACTCCTCGGACCGCCAGGTCTTGCGCGAGACGTCGAAGGCCACCGCGAAATGCGTGGGCGCCTCGTCGCGCAGGGTGTTCGCGAGCATCGACGCGAAGCCGTAGATCGCATTGGTCGGTTGCCCCGTGACGGTCGTGAAATTCTCCACGGGCAGGGCGAAGAACGCCCGGTATGCCATGGAATGCCCGTCCATCAGGAGCAGTCGGGGACGGCCGCCCGCCGCCGCCTCGGTGCCGGTCGCTTCGCTCTTCTTCGCTGCCTTTGCTGCCACGCCCCCGATCCTGCCACGCCCCACTGACAATCCCCGCCGCGAAGACCACCGCTCCGTGCCGTGGCCGGTCCCCGGACCACTGCCGGACACCGCCGGGACCGGCTCCGTACCCGGCCCGGACCTGCCCCGGAGCCCCGTCGGACGCACCCCGCGACCGCCCGGCGCGCTCGCCCCTACACCGCCCCACACGTCCGTGACAGGATCGGATGTGTACGGCAACGATCCGCCGCGCCCGGCGGATCGAGCACCGCATCACGGCTCGAGGAGAGCGCCATGGCAGGCAAGCCGCCCGCATCGGATCCCGTCCAGGACGCACCCAAGGTCAGCGCACCCCAGCACTCCGCCGTCGGGCTGCCGGCCATCACCCACGCCCTGCGCATCTCCCAGCAGCAGATGGGCGTCCGCCGTACCGCCCTCACCCTCCTGCGGGTCAACCAGCGCGACGGATTCGACTGCCCCGGCTGCGCCTGGCCCGAGCCCGACAAGCCGCACACCGCCGAGTTCTGCGAGAACGGCGCCAAGGCCGTCGCCGAAGAGGCCACCCTGCGCCGCGTCACCCCGGACTTCTTCGCCGCCCACTCCGTCGCCGACCTCGCGACCCGCAGCGGCTACTGGCTCGGCCAGCAGGGCCGCCTCACCCACCCCATGTACCTGGCCGAGGGCGCCGACCACTACGAGCCGGTGACCTGGGAGCGGGCCTTCGACCTCATCGGCGAGGAGCTGACCGCCCTCGACTCCCCCGACGAGGCCGTCTTCTACACCTCCGGCCGCACCAGCAACGAGGCCGCCTTCCTCTACCAGCTCTTCGCCCGCGAATTCGGCACCAACAACCTCCCCGACTGCTCCAACATGTGCCACGAGTCGTCGGGCTCCGCACTGACGGAGACCCTCGGCATCGGCAAGGGCAGCGTCCTGCTGGAGGACCTCTACGAAGCCGACCTGATCATCGTCGCCGGGCAGAACCCGGGCACCAACCACCCGCGGATGCTCACCGCCCTGGAGAAGGCCAAGGCCGGCGGGACGAAGATCATCTCGATCAACCCGCTGCCCGAAGCCGGCCTGGAACGCTTCAAGAACCCGCAGACCCCGCGCGGCCTGGCCGGCGGCGGCACCGCGCTCACCGACCTCTTCCTGCAGATCCGCCTCGGCGGCGACCAGGCGCTCTTCCGCGCCCTCAACCGCCTCCTCCTCGACACCGACGGCGCCCTCGACGAGGACTTCATCCGCACCCACACCCACGGCTTCGAGGAGTTCGCGGGGCGGGCCCGCGCCGACGACGACTGGGACGAGACGCTGCGCGCGACCGGCCTGACCCGCGAGGAGATCGAACGCGCGCTGGCCATGGTCCTCGGCTCGCGCCGCACCATCGTGTGCTGGGCGATGGGCCTGACCCAGCACAAGCACTCCGTCCCCACCATCCGGGAAGTGGTCAACTTCCTCCTGCTGCGCGGCAACATCGGCCGCCCCGGGGCGGGCGTGTGCCCCGTGCGCGGCCACAGCAACGTCCAGGGCGACCGCACCATGGGCATCTTCGAGCGGCCCGCGCCCGCCTTCCTCGACGCCCTGGAGAAGGAGTTCGGCTTCGCCCCGCCCCGGGAGCACGGCCTCGACGTGGTCCGCGCCATCCGCGCCCTGCGCGACGGGCAGGCCAAGGTGTTCTTCGCGATGGGCGGCAACTTCGTCTCCGCCACCCCCGACACCGACGTCACCGAGGCCGCCGTGCGCCGCGCCCGGCTGACCGTCCATGTCTCCACCAAGCTCAACCGCTCGCACGCGGTCACCGGCGCCCGCGCGCTGATCCTGCCGACGCTGGGCCGCACCGAACGCGATCGGCAGGCCGGCGGCGAGCAGTTCGTGACCGTCGAGGACTCCATGGGCATGGTGCACGCCTCCCGCGGCCGCCTGGAGCCCGCGAGCCCCCAGCTGCTGTCCGAGACGGCCATCGTCGCCCGCCTCGCCCGCCGCGTCCTGGGCGCGGACAGCCGCACCCCCTGGGAGGAGTTCGAGAAGGACTACGCGACGATCCGCGACCGCATCTCCCGGGTCGTCCCGGGCTTCGAGGACTTCCAGGCCAGGGTGACCCGCCCCGGGGGCTTCGCCCTCCCGCACGCCCCCCGGGACAGCCGCAGCTTCCCCACCGCCACGGGGAAGGCCAACTTCACCGCCGCGCCCGTCGAGTACCCCGCCGTCCCCGAGGGCCGGCTGCTGCTGCAGACCCTGCGCTCCCACGACCAGTACAACACCACCATCTACGGCCTCGACGACCGCTACCGCGGCATCAAGAACGGCCGCCGGGTCGTCCTCGTCCACCCCGACGACGCCCGCGAACGGGGCCTGGCCGACGGCGCGTACACCGACCTGGTCAGCGAATGGACGGACGGCAGCGAGCGGCGCGCGCCCGGCTTCCGCGTGGTGCACTACCCGACGGCACGCGGCTGCGCGGCGGCCTACTACCCCGAGACCAATGTCCTCATCCCGCTGGACCACACCGCCGACACCAGCAACACCCCCGCGGCCAAGTCCCTGGTGATCCGCCTGGAGAGCCCCCGCGAGGACTGACCGCCACCGGGCCGGGCGGGCGGGAACAACCACCCCGCGCTGAGCGCTTGCTCAGGGGCCTGATAGGAACAGGCAGGGATCGACGACGATCACGGGCGAGCGAACGGAGCCAGGGGCATGGGTGAGCAGAGCACGACCACGTTTCCGCAGGAGATCCTCGACCAGTGGGCCGGCCTCGGCCTCGACCTGCCGTCCTTCTTCTCCGCCGGTCACCTCGGCGAGCGGATGAGCGTGCAGGTCACCGAAGCCGCCCCCGAGCGCGTCGTCGGCACCATGCCGGTCGAGGGCAACACCCAGCCCTACGGGCTCCTGCACGGCGGCGCCTCCGCCGTCCTGGCCGAAACCCTCGGTTCCGTCGGCTCCATGCTGCACGGCGGCCCGACCAAGATCGCGGTGGGCGTGGACCTCAACTGCACCCACCACCGCGGCGCCCGCTCCGGGCTGGTCACCGGCGTCGCCACCCCCGTACACCGCGGCCGGTCCACCGCCACCTACGAGATCGTCATCACCGACGAGCAGGACAAGCGGGTCTGCACCGCCCGTCTGACCTGCATGCTGCGCGACACGGAGCCCGACGTCTACCGCGGCTGACTTCGATCGGCGGACCTCCCGCCCACGGCCCCGCACCCGGATCCCGGGAGCGGGGCCGTCCGCATTCCCGTGACACTGCGTGACAACCGCGCCCCGCGGCTCCGGCCCCAACTCCCGTCCCCCGTACCGGCCCCGGCGGCGCCGCGCGCAGCGTATCCGCTATCCGGACGCCGCACGGCCCCCGCGCGCCCGATCCCCCCGTGGAAGTGCGAGTTCACCCTCCGCACCGTGTTCGCCCTCCGGTGTAAGGACCATAACGGCATAACGCTCATCGAAGGTCATAACAAGAGCGTCACATCCTGCTCAGCGCATCTGCCGATGTGACGAACACCGCTCTAGAGTCACGGCCAGTCACCGCGCCGCCGGGCGCGCTGCACGCACGGAGCCTGAACGGCCCGTACGGCCCGGCGTGCGATCCGGCCATGCGACAGTCGTGGCCGCGCCAGGGAAAGGACTGATCGTGCGTCACCGTTCCTTGCTCATCCTCACCACCGCAGTCACCACCGGCGCCCTCACGCTCTCCGCGTGCGGCTCGCGCGGCGACGACAACAAGAGCGGCGAAGGAAAGTCCACGGTCGTCATCGGCCTCGACGCCCCCACCACCGGCGAGCTCTCCGCGCTGGGCCTGGGCATCCGCAACTCCGCCCAGCTCGCCATCGACAACGCCAACAAGGCCGGCGAGGTCAAGGGCGTCAGCTTCAAACTCGAAGCCCTCGACGACAAGGCACTGCCCAACGCCGGTCAGCAGAACGCCACCAAACTCGCCGGCGACAAGGACGTCCTCGGCGTCGTCGGCCCCCTCAACTCCGGCGTCGCGCAGTCCATGCAGCAGGTCTCCAAGCAGAACGACCTCACGCTGATCTCCCCGGCGAACACCACTCCCGACCTGACCCAGGGCAAGGACTGGAAGCAGAACAAGCGCGTACGCCCCTTCCCCACCTACTTCCGCACCGCCACCACCGACGAGGTGCAGGGCGCCTTCGACGGCCAGTACGCGTGGGAGAAGATGAAGGCCAAGAAGGCCTACGTCATCGACGACCAGAAGACCTACGGCGTCGGTCTCGCCTCCTCCTTCAAGGACCAGTTCGGCAAGCTCGGCGGCAAGATCGTCGGCACCGAACACGTCAGCCCCGACGACCGCGACTTCAAGGCCGTCGTCTCCAAGGTCAAGTCCGCCAAACCCGACCTGGTCTTCTACGGCGGCGAGTACCCCGCCTCCGGCCCGCTCAGCCAGCAGCTCAAGGACGGCGGCGTCACCGTCCCCCTCATGGGCGGCGACGGCATGTACAGCGCCGACTACATCAAGCTCAACAAGAAGGCCCAGGGCGACTACGCCTCCTCCGTCGGCAAGCCCGTCGAGGAACTCCCCTCCGCCAAGAAGTTCATCGCCGACTACAAGGCCGCCGGCTTCAAGGAGGCCTACGAGGCCTACGGCGGCTCCACCTACGACGCCACCTGGGCCCTCATCCAGGCCGTCAAGAAGGTCGTCCAGGACAACGACGGCAAGCTCCCCGACGACGCCCGCAAGAAGGTCGTCGACGCGATGAACAAGGTCACCT
>Ga0207426_1001637_pt1 | contig 17519 bp, 16 predicted proteins | sample AraplaMF_Cvi_mMS_FD_184265 | JGI IMG/M metagenome (GOLD analysis project Ga0207426, IMG submission 184265) | Arabidopsis root microbial communities from the University of North Carolina, USA - plate scrape MF_Cvi_mMS (SPAdes) (version 2) | ecosystem: Host-associated > Plants > Roots > Endosphere... | reverse complement strand
GGCGTTCGCTCCGGTCCTGCGGGCGGCTCCCGGTACATCCCCTCCGACCTACGCCCGTTGCCGACCGCGGCCCGGTGCCACCGTCCCTCACCGATCCACGCGTCGGCCCCGGCCAAGCCTCGCCCGGAGCAGGCTCGGCCGGATGACGACTCCTCGGCAGCCGGAACCGGCGCGGATGGCCAGAGCCTTGCCAAGGGGCGGGCTCCCGGTGCCGTAACGGTGCTCGGTACGGCGGGAAAGACGCCAACGCGCGGCGGTCGGAGGGGATGTCCGGTGCCCCGCCCGCAGGACCGGAGCGGACGCCGGGCCGATCTCTCCCACGTACCAGATGCGCCCGCGCCGAGGACGGGGTACCGGGCGTCCCCTCCGACCCACCACCCACGACGCCTGGGCGAAACGGCCCCAGCCACAGGCAACCCGCACCAAGAGCACACAGCGAAGCGACCCCGTGCCCGGCCCCAGCCACACACAACGCGCCACCCCGTCAACCGTTCCACCCGCTGACCAACGGCGGGTCGTCCGGGTCGGGGATCTGGGTGGACCAGCCGCCGGGGACGTTGCGGATCTGGCGGTCGCGGAAGCGTACGGGGGCGGTGCCGACGCGGCGGGTGAAGAGGCGGCTGAAGTAGGCGGGGTCGTCGTAGCCGACCCGGCGGGCCACGGCTGCCACCGGGAGTTCGGTTCCGACCAGGAGTTCCTTCGCGCGGCCCAGGCGGATGCCCAGCAGGTAGTCCTTGGGGCTGCAGCCGGCGCCGCGTCGTACGGCGGTGCGGAGTTCGGTGGCGGTCATGCCGTGCCGGGCGGCGTGTTCGGCGACCGAGAGGGGCAGGAACGCGTCGCGGGCGAGCGCCTGGAGGACCGGGTCGCCGTCGGCGTCGGTGTCGGCGCGTGCCCTGCGCAGGGCGACGAGGAGTTCGTGGACCGCGGCCGAGGTCTCCACTTCCAGCAGGGGGTTGCCGCGCCGCGCCGCGCGGGCGATCCGTCCGATGGCGGTCCGGGCGGGGCCGGTGTCCGCGAGGGGGACGAGGGGGCGGTCGGGTTCGATGTAGCCGAGTTCGGTGTAGGTGGCGGTGGCCGGCCCGGTGAAGTCGACGAAGCTCTCGTCCCAGCCGGTGTCCGGGTCGGCGCCGTAGTGGTGCGGCACCCCCGGCATGATCCACAGGAGGGCGGGTGCGGTCACCGTGCGGCGGTGGCCGTCGGGGGTGGTGAACCAGCCGCGGCCGGCGCTGATGACGATGGCGACGTGGTGGTCGAGGGTGCGCGGCCCGACCGTGGGCAGGGTGCCGTGCTGGAGGCCGACCCCCAGGCACACCAGGCCGAGCCGGTGGTGGACCGGGCTCGGGGTGAAGTAGCGCATCCAGGTGTGGTACATGCCCGTACCTCTCCGTACCGCTTCGTCGAACCGTCCAATCACGATCGATCTTTGTCCATGGACCGTCACACCGCCAGAGGGCAAGGGTGGCCGGGGAGCGGGCGCTTCCGGTCGGTGGCGCGCGGGAGACGACACAGGGGCGGGTGGCGTGACGCAGTTCGAGGTGGGCGAGCGGGACTTCGTGCTGGACGGGCGGCCGGTGCGGCTGCTGTCCGGGGCGCTGCACTACTTCCGGGTGCACGAGGCGCAGTGGGACCACCGGCTGGCGATGCTCCGGGCGATGGGCCTGAACTGCGTGGAGACCTATGTGCCGTGGAACCTGCACGAGCCGCGGCCGGGCGAGTTCAGGGATCCGGAGGCGTTGGGGCGGTTCCTGGACGCGGTGCGGGCGGCGGGGCTGTGGGCGATCGTGCGGCCGGGTCCGTACATCTGCGCGGAGTGGGAGAACGGCGGGTTGCCGCAGTGGCTGACCGGGCCGTTGGGGCGGCGGGTGCGGACCCGGGACGCGGTGTTTCTGCGGGCCGTGGATGCCTGGTTCGCGCGGCTGGTGCCGCAGGTGGTGGCGCGGCAGTGCGGGGCCGGCGGCCCGGTGATCATGGTGCAGGCGGAGAACGAGTACGGCTCGTACGGCAGCGACGGCACGTATCTGGCGCATCTCGTGGAGCGGTTGCGGGCGCTGGGGGTGCGGGTGCCGCTGTTCACGTCGGACGGGCCCGAGGACCACATGCTCAGCGGTGGTTCGGTGCCGGGTCTGCCGGCCACGGCCAATTTCGGTTCCGGGGCCCGGGAGGCGCTGGCGGCGCTGCGGCGCCATCAGGCCCAGGGGCCGCTGATGTGTATGGAGTTCTGGTGCGGCTGGTTCGCGCACTGGGGGCGGAGCCAGGTGCCGCGTGCTCCGGAGGATGCCGCGGCGGCGCTGCGGGAGATCCTGGAGTGCGGTGCGTCGGTCAACCTCTACATGGCGCACGGCGGGACGAATTTCGGCGGGTGGGCGGGGGCGAACCGGGCCGGGGAGCTGCATGACGGGGCGCTGCGGTCGACGGTCACCTCGTACGACTACGGGGCGCCGGTCGATGAACGCGGCCGTCCCACGGAGAAGTTCTGGCGGTTCCGGGAGGTGCTCGCCGAGTGGGCGGACGGGCCGCTGCCGCGGGTGCCGGAGCCGTTGCGGGTGCTGGCGGAGCCGGTGCGTGCGGTGGTCGGCGAGTGGGCCGGTGCCGGAGAGGTGATGGAGGCACTGGGCGGTGCGGAGGTCGAGGGGGGCGTGCCGGCGACCTTCGAGGAGCTGGGGGTGGACCGGGGTGTGGTCCGCTACCGGGTCGAGGTGCCGGGGCCGCGTGCTCCGCGGCCGCTGCGGGTGAGCGGGCTGCGGGACCGGGCGGTGGTGTGGGTCGACGGGGTGCGCGGGCCGGTGGTGGACACCGAGGACGCCGTGCTCGGGGAGGTGGCCGGGCCCGCGTCGGTGGAGGTGTGGGTGGCGTCGCTGGGGCGGGTCAACTACGGCCCCCGGCTGGGCGAGTCGAAGGGGATCACGGGCGGGCTGCTGCACGAGCGGCAGTTCCTGCACGGTGTCCGGTCGCGGGGGCTGCGGCTGGACGCGATGGAGGAGGCGGGGGCGCTGGCGAGGGTGCCGTTCCGGGCGGTGGAGGAGGCGGCGGGGGCTCCGGGGCTGTACCGGGGGACGGTGACGGTGGCCGGGCGGCCCGGTGACGCGGATCTTGCGCTGCCGGGGTGGAGCCATGGGTTCGCCTGGATCAACGGTTTCTGTCTGGGGCGCTATTGGGCCCTCGGGCCGCAGCGGACGCTGTATGTGCCGGGTCCGGTGCTGCGCGAGGGCGCCAATGAGCTGCTGTTGTGGGAGTGGGAGGGCGCCCCGGCCCTGGTGGGGGACGAGGCGGGGGCGCCCGGTCTGTATCCCTGCGCGGGCGGGCGCTGAGGGCCCGTGGGCCCCGTGGTTCAGAGCTCGCGGACCTCGAAGGTGTCCAGGACGAACTCCGCGGTCCCGTCGTCGGCCACCTTGCGCAGCCCCACCCAGGCCTCGCCGTCGGCCGGTGCGGTGAACTCGTAGGTGTGGGTGGCGGGGTGGGTGGCGACGGGCAGGGGGGTGCGGGTCAGTTCGCGGGGCGCGGGGGTGTCGACGGCGGTGACCCAGGCGTACTGGCCGGCTTTCTCGTTCTCGTAGCGGAAGGTGACGCGGTAGCGGCGGCCGGGGGCGAAGCGGACGGTGTGCGGCAGGGTCCGGTAGACGAGTCCGGTGTTCTCGCCGCGTGATTTGAGCGACTGGCCGCCGTCGATGACGTCGTCGACGGCCTTGCCGTTCCAGCCGCGCCGGGTGAACGGGGCGTGCCGCTGGGCGATATGGGTGCGGGGGTCGGTGCTGCCGCCCGCGTCGCCCTTGACGAAGACGCCCCAGCCCTGGGGCACGTGCTCGAAGTCCTCGTAGGCCAGGGCGCCCTTCTTGGTGGTGGCCCTGGCGGGTACGACGCGGAGGTTGTCGAACCGGACCCGGGCCCGGCCCGCCGCGGCGGTCAGGGCGAGGGTGGCCGGGCCGCCGCCCGCGGGGACGGTGAAGTGCGTGAAGAGGCGCTGGAAGCGGGTGCCGGACTTGCGGTCGGCGGCGACGTGGTTGCCCGCGGTGGAGGTGTCGGTCCAGTTGGCGGCGGTGACGCCGTCGGCGGTGCGGATCTCCAGGGCGGCCCGCCGTCGTTCGCCCGCCGTGGCGCCGACCTCGACCTGGACGGAGGCGGCGTAGCTGCCGGGGGCGAGGCGGGCGAGTTTCTGGGCGACGCGGGCGGCGGCGCCCGCGCCGATGACCAGTTCGTAGTCGCCCCGGGCGCTGAGCCGGACGGAGGCCGGGCCGGTGACCTGCCGGCCGGCCAGGTTGCCGGAGTGGAAGCCGGGGTCGGTCAGGGGTGTGCCCTCGCCCCAGTGGGGGTCCTTCGGGGCGGGGGCCTTGGTGCGGTGGACGACGTAGGCCACGCCGGGCCGGGCGGTGAGGGTGATCCTGCCGCCGTGGACGGGGATCCGGGTCTCGTCGGCGCGGCCCTGGTCGGTGAGGCGGTAGGCGTGGACGGCCGCGGTGTCCGTCCAGCCGCGGGGCAGGGTCCAGGTGGTGGTGCCGCCGTGCGGGTTGTAGTGGTAGAGCCGGTGCGGGTCGGTGGCCCGGCGGGGTTCCCAGGGGAGCAGGTAGGTGCCGTCGTCGTAGACCGGCCGGCCGTCGGTGGTGATCTTGCGGGTGCCGCCGGCGTCGCTGACGGTGGTGCCCGTGGGGCCCTCGAAGGTGATCTCGTGCGGGCCCCAGGTCCTGATCGGGTACGCCTGGAGGTATTTGGCGGGCAGCGCCTCGGTCCAGATGATCGTGTGGAACGCGTTCCAGTCGGTCTTGCCCACCCAGCCCTCGAAGTTGCCCATCCGGGGGTTGCCGAGCAGGGTGGGCCATTTGTCGGCGAAGACGTCCTTGTGGTGGTGGCGCAGGAAGCGGATCAGCTGGGAGTTGATGCCGCGGGAGGTGTCGGGGCCGTAGTCGGTCTCGTTCGCCCAGTGCGACCACAGGGCGGAGCGTTCCAGGCCGTGGCCCCATTCGGTGGCGATCTGCCAGCCCTGGTCGCGCAGGTGGCGCTGGAGCCGGTCGGAGTTCCAGCCGGACTCGCGGAAGACGTCGAGGTAGAGGGTGTCGAGCGCGGGGTCGGTCTCCTTGCGCAGTTGCGCGAAGCGCCGGGCGATGTCGCCGGAGACCAGGTCGCGGCGGGCGTCGATGCGGTAGGACTGGTCGAGCCAGTCCCACTGCTCGTCGTCCTTGTCGACCAGCTGCTCGGAGAAGGCGTGGGCGACGGGGTAGGACTCGGTGGCGTTGACGTGCACCGCGAAGTCGCTGTTCCACTTCTTGCCGGCACGGAGCAGGGTGTTGAGGTCGGCGAGGCCGCCGGCCCGGGTGTTGTAGTTGCCGCCGTAGTCGGGGTGGGCGGAGTCGTGGCCTTCGGACTGGTAGCCCTTGAGGAGGGTGAACTGCCGCAGCCCGTCGGTGGCCAGGGCGATCCGCTTGATGTGGTCGAGGGTGGCGAGGAACGGGTTGGTGGCCTGGCTGGCGAAGTTGAACGGGATGTGCGGGACGACCCGCAGGTGCTGTTCCCCGGCGCCCAGCGGCATGACCATGATGTCGCGCAGGGCGATGGCGGCGTCCTGCCAGTCGGCCCTGCCGTCGCCGTTGCGGTCGCGGGTGACGATGACGGTCGCGTACGGCAGCGGGTCGGTGGCGTCCACAGGCTGTCCGGCCGCCCGGTGGGTCCACTGGCCGCAGGACAGCCGGGCCTCGACGAAGCCGTCGCCTGTGGCGGTCTGCCGCCACAGGCGGCCGTTCTCCCAGGTGGTGGCGCCGGCGGGCTTGTCGTAGCAGGTGTTGGTCTCGACGGCGGCGGCCAGGGCGTCGGTGGCGACGACGGCGTAGGCGCATCCCGTGGGTGCGGCGTCAACGGGGGTGGTGTCGGTGACCTGGACCAGGGTGTCGCCGCTCTTGGCCTTGTCGAGTTCGATCCGGGCGGCCAGCAGGGCGGCACCGGGCTGGTCGCTGCGGACGCTCAGCAGCGCGAGCCCGGGGATCTCCAGGGTGCCGACGCGCAGCGCCGGGGTGTCGGTGATGTCGGTGACCCGCCAGGTCGTGCGGTCGTCCCGGACGGCGATCTCGACGGTGAGCGTGGTGCCGCCGTCGAAGCCGAGGGTGTAGGTGGCGCGGTCGGCGCGGGTGCGGTGGGTGACGTGGGGGGTGTGGGCGGTGCCGTCGACGAGGACCTCGGTGACGGGGGCGGCCTGGCCGTGCAGGACGGCGCCGGTGCCGCGGTCGGTGTAGGAGACGATGCGGGGAAAGGCGGTGTCGACGCGGACCTCCAGCACGTCGGACCGGAGCACCGCCTCGCCGGCACGGGGTGCGGCGAGGGCGGGGTGCGCGCCGAGCGGGAGGGCGCCGGCGGCCCCGGCGAGCGCGGTGGCGGCGACGACCTGTCGGCGGCTGGGCCCGCGCGGGGCGCCTGTCTGTTCGTTCACGCGCGCTGTCCTCCTTCGTGCCTGCACTGCCTGTCGGCGGACAGCGTGCTGCGCGTGCGGGTGGTGCGCCTATGGACAAAGGAGGGGCAGGTGTTGGACAGATGTGGGCGGGCCGGGGCGGCGGGAATGCGGGGCCGTGGGAGGCCGGCGGGCCCGGGGCCGCTGCCGCCACCGACCGGTGGTGCCGTCAGGCCGTCGCCCCGCCGTCGAGGGGCAGTACGGCGGTGAGTTCCCAGCCGCCCTCGGCGGCGGGGCCCGCGAGGAGCCGGCCGCCCATCGCCTCGGCCCGCTCGGTGAGTCCGGCCAGGCCGAAGCCGCCGCCGCGGGCCTGTTCGCACAGGCGGGCCGGGCTGCCGCCGTCGTTGGCGATGCGCAGCTCCGCGCCGAAGGGGACGGACCGCAGGCCGATCCGCACCGCCGTGGCGTCCGCCGCGTGCTTGCGGACGTTGGTCAGCGCCTCCCGCACGATGCGGTAGACCGCCGCGGCCACATCGTCGGGCAGCGCCTCGGCCAGGCCCTTGTCGAGGGAGAGGACGACCGGCGGGCCGGCGCGGGCGAAGGCCTCGGTCAGTGCGCAGACCTCGGCGAGCCCGGCGACCGGCTGGGGGTGCGCCCCGTCCTCGCGCAGCACCCGCACCAGCCGGCGCATCGCGCCCAGCGCCTCGCTGCCGGAGGCCTCGATCCGTTCGAGGGTGGGGCCGGCCTGCCGGCCGTCGAGGGCGGTGAAGCGGGCGGCGCGGGCCTGGACGACGATGCCGGTGACGTGGTGGGCGACCAGGTCGTGCAGCTCCCGCGCCAGTTCCAGGCGCTCGGCGGCCCGGACGGCGGCGAGGTCGCGCAGCCGCCGGGCGTCCTGCCGGCGCAGGATCGTGGAGTACGCGGCGACGACCACGGTGAGCACGGCGGAGACGACGGTGAACAGGCCCGGCCGGACGTCCCGCAGCGGGGCGAGGACGCAGGCCAGGCCCAGCAGCGGGCCGAGGACGGCGGCGGTGCGGCCGGGGGCGCGGCGGATCACGGAGGTGAGCAGGACGAGCAGGGCGATGCCCTCGCCCAGGCCCCACACCTCCCGCGCGTGCTGCCCGGCGATCAGCACCGCCGACGCGCTGAGGGAGACCGCGGCGGCGGTGCCGGCGCGGGCGGCCGGCGGAATCCGGGCGGCGGGCACGGCGCACAGGCAGACCACGAGGCCGGCGGCCACCACGACCAGGTGCGGGCCGGTGGGCCGGCGGGCCGTCGCCAGGGCCTCGAACCCGACGAGGAGCAGCAGCGCCACCGCCAGTGCGGCCCGGGCGGCGACGGCTTCTCGCGGATGGGCGTCCGCCCACCGCGCCGGCCGGCTCCTGGGGGCGTCCCGCCGGGCGCGCCCGGACCCGCCGCCCGGGACGCGCCGTATGCCGGTGCCCGCGCCGTGCTCGGTCACGAGCTGCCGGAGGACAGGCCGCTCTGCCAGGCCCAGAAGGCGACCTCGACCCGGTTGCGGGCGTCCAGCTTGGTCTGCACGTTCGCCAGATGGGACTTGACCGTGGACAGCGACAGGTACAGGGCGCCGGCGATCTCGGCGTTGGTCCGGCCGCCGGCCAGCGCCTGGACGACGTCGCGTTCGCGGTCGGTGAGCGGCTCGGAGGGGGTGCGCGCCGCCCGGCCCGTACGGTGCGCCGGGGCCAGGTCGTGCAGCAGCCGGGCGGTGACCGCGGGCGAGAGCAGCGAGTGGCCGGCGGCCGCGGCCCGCACGGCCTCCACGAGCAGCGCGGGGCTGGCGTCCTTGAGGAGGAAGCCCGAGGCGCCGCCGTGCAGCGCGGCGTGCACATATTCGTCGAGGTCGAAGGTGGTGACGATGACGATGCGGGGGGTGTGCTCGCGCTCGGGGCGGTCGGCGGTGCGCCCGGTCAGCCGGCGGGTGACCTCCAGGCCGTCGGTCCGGGGCATCCGGATGTCGAGCAGCAGCACGTCGGGGCGCAGCCGGTCGACGGCGTCGAGGGCGGCCTCCCCGTCGGTGACGTCGGCGAGGACCTGGATGTCGTCCTGGCTCTCCAGGACCATCCGGAAGCCCATCCGGACGACTTCCTGGTCGTCCGCGATCACCACACTGATCGGCATGTCGTTCCTCCTCGGCGCCCTCGGGGTCCCGGGTCCGGGTCCGCCCCTGTGCCCGGCGTGCTCACGGGCCGCGGCATGGCACGTCCGGACCGGCGCCGGGCCGCGCCGGTCAGCCCCGGGCCGCGTTCGAGGGCTCGTCGGACGGCAGCTCGACGGGGTCGTGGGCGCCGCCGAGCAGCACATAGGCGAGGGTCGCGGCGGAGGCGGCGAGGAGCAGTGCGGCGAGGACCGTCGTACGGCGGTCGCGGTCGTGTGCCGGGGGTCGGGGGCGGGGCTCGGTGGTCATACCGTTCACCGTAGGAAGCCGTGGCGGGGCCGCCCATAGGCCGTCCGGTCATCCGTGACGGCACAAGGCCCGGCCGCGGGAACGAGCTTGGTCCCGGATCGGACGGACCAAAGGCCGTGGCGTGCCGGGACCAAGGGCCCGGACCAAGGTCGGGGACCCGGGACCGGCGAAGGGCCCGGGGAGCGCTCCCCGGGCCCTCGGTGTGCGCGGTGCGGTCAGCCGCCCAGCTCGCCGGCGGCCTTCTTGATGTCCGCGGCGAAGGTGCTCACCTCGCTGTAGACACCGGGCTTGCCGGGCCGTGCGCAGCCCTCGCCCCAGGAGACGATGCCGACCTGGAGCCACTGCCCGGCGTCGTCCTTGCGGAACATCGGGCCGCCGGAGTCGCCCTGGCAGGTGTCGGTGCCGCCGGTGTCCAGCTTGCCGGCGCAGATCTCGTCGCCGGGTGTCAGCTGGTCGCCGTAGGCCTTCTGGCAGGCGGCGTCGTCGACGAACGGCACGGTGGCCTTGAGGAGGTAGCGCTGCTGGGAGCCGCCTTCCTTCTCGGCGCCCCAGCCGGCGATGGTGAAGTCGCCGTTGTTGAGCTTGTCGTTCTCGGCGATCTTCAGGGTGGGCTGGTCGACGGGCTTGGCGAGCTTGATGAGCGCCCAGTCCTTGCCCTTGCCGTTGTAGCCGGGCGCCTGCAGGACCTTGGTGGAGTTGACCTTGACGCCGGCGGAGTCCTCCAGGTCGACCACGCCCGCGGTGGCGGTGATGGAGGTGTTGTCGCCGCTGCCGTCGACGCAGTGCGCCGCGGTGAGCACGATGTCCTTGGCGTACAGCGCGCCGCCGCAGCCCATCGACAGGCGGACCATGAACGGGAATTCGCCCTGGTCGGCCTTGGTGCCGCCGACGACCTTGGTGTGGACGGAGCCGGAGGGGCCCGGAGAGGGGGCGGCCGAGGCCGAGCCGGGCTGGAGGCTGAAGGCTGCCAGGGCGACGGCGCCGAGGGCAGTGGATCTGCTGAGGAGCTTCCGGTAGCTGCGCAACGGGCTTCCTTTCGTGGGGGGTTGCACGTCGATGACGAGCCCATGCCAACACCGGAGCCGGACGTGGCCGCCGCGGAAGAGTGCGTGGAGGACGGCAGCACGCCATGAGGCGTCCGGACCCAGTGGGGGATGAGTCCGTTGAGCGCCCTGTGATTATGTGGAGTGTCCGATCAGAGTGACAAGGGTGCGCATCCGGCCAACTCCCGTGCCACACACGCCCCGTACGGCCCATACCGGACCTTCCCGGCCCGCCGTACAGTGGCCGGGTGACCACGGGCGGCAGGGACATCGAGCACGGATACCCTCATCTCGACACGGTGCACGAGGCCGTCCACGCGCTGTTCAAACGCCTCTCGTACGACACGATGAGCACCTTCGCCACCAGCGTGCTGCCGGTCGACGTGGCCTTCGACGACACCGAGGACCTGCACCTGGGCGCGCAGCGGGTCGCCCGCGCCATGGTCCGGCAGCTGCATCTGCCGGACGCCAGGACCGTCATCACCTTCCGGGAGATGGAGCACGCGGCCGCGGTCGAACTCACCGCGGGCACCGAGTACTTCATCGAACTCAACGACCGCTTCAAGAGGCACCGCAAGGACATCGGCGCCGCCCTGGCCCATGAGGTGATGCACCTGTATCTGCACCGCCTGGACCTGTCGTTCCCCGGCACCCGCGACAACGAGATCCTCACCGACACCGCCGCCGCGTACCTCGGTGCGGGCTGGCTGCTGCTGGACGCCTACCGCGAGCACGGCCCGTTCTCGCAGAAGCTCGGCTATCTGACGCCGGAGGAGTTCGGCTATGTCCTCGCGCAGCGGGCCGACTTCTTCGGCGAGGACCCGTCGCCGTGGTTCACCAGCCCGCAGGCGTACGACGCGTACACGGCGGGCGCGGCACGGGCCCGCCGCGACGCGCGCCGGCCACCGCTCGCCGCCGCGGGCTGGTCCGCCCGGCTGCGCTACGCCAAGGACCGCCGGGCGGCCCAGGATCCGCGGCGCGCCGGCCGGCCGCCCGCCACCGCCGACTACGCCTTCGAGAGCGGCCCGCCGCCGCGGGTGTCCTTCCGCTGCCCCGCCTGCCACCAGCGGATCCGCGTCCCGGTCCGCGGCCGCCTGCAGGCCCGCTGCGGACTGTGCAAGACGCTGCTGGACTGCGATACGTGACGGGGCGACGGCCGCTTCCCCTGGCGCCGCGCCCCGCGGCGCGTTACTCCGGGGCGCGCCGCTCCGGGACGCGCTTCCCCGGGACCCGCCGGCCGGGAGCGTGCTGCCCTAGACCCACCCGTCCAGCCCCGCCATGAAGCCGTCGAAGTCATCGCGGTGGATGGTGTGGCCGGCGCCCCGGACCGTGCGGACCTCGAAGCCGCGGCCGGTCAGCTCGTCCGCCGCCTGTTCGGAGAAGAGGAAGCCCTCCCCCGCGAACTGCACCAGCGAGGGGACGACCGCCTTCTCGGGCACATGGTCCTCGCGGTGCACGGCGGACAGCGCCAGGGCGGTGGCGGTGTCCCATTCCGCGACGGTGGCCAGTTCGAGGTCGAGATCGGTGTCGTCCCAGCGCGGGTTGAAGGTGCGCAGCATCGCCCGGTCGGCCCTCTTGAACGCGAGGAACAGGGCCGGGTCGACCGGCTCCTGGAACTGGGGGAACGACCACGCCGGATCGCTGTAGACCGCCCGCCGCGGCTGCAGCCGCTCCACGGCCAGGGACAGCGCCAGACCGCCCAGCGAATGCCCGATGACGACCTCGGGGCCGGCGGGCAGGGTCTCCACGAGGTCCTCGGCGAACAGCTCGGTGCTGTAGTCGCCGCGCGGGCTGCGGCCGTGGCCGCGCAGGTCGACGGCGAGGACGCGGTAGCCCCGGTCGGCCAGCGCCGGCGCGACGCGGTGCCAGGTGCGGTGATCGGACATCAGCCCGTGGACCAGCACCGCGGTCCGCTCGCCGGTGCCCCATTCGTGGGTGTGCAGCTGCATGCCCGTGCCTCTCCTCGCATCCCGTGCGCGCCGCCTGCCGATGTCCCCGGCCGGCCGGCACCCGCGCGAGATTACCCGGGCGGGCAGGCGCGGGGGCCGCGCCGCGCCCCGCGCGGGCACCGCTCAACGCCAGTCCGTGTCCGGCGTGGCCGCGGCCAGGATGTCCCGGGCGCCGGTGCGGAGCGGGGCGCCGTGCGGCACGCACACCGTGTCGACGTCGTCGAGCGCGGCGAGCCGCCGGAAGGACGCGACGGCCTCCTCGCGTGCGACGTTGATCGGCCCGAGGACCGCGCGGCGGCCGTCGGGGTCGGTGCCGATGAGGTCGCCGGGGAAGAGCAGCCGGCTCTCGGGGAGGTGCAGGGCGATCCCGCCGGGGGTGTGCCCGGGGACGTGCAGCACCCGCACCGGCTCCCCCCAGCCGTCGAGGGTGTCCCCGTCGTGCAGGACGGTGTCGACCTCGGCGGGGCGCGGCGGCGGTGTCCCGGTGGCCGCCAGGTGGGCCATGATCCCCTCGTGCAGGGACCGTTCCGCGGGGGTGAGGACGGGCGTGGGTTCGGGGGCGGTGCCGCGGATGTACGGGGCCTCCAGGGCGCCGGCGAGTACGCGGGCGCCGGTGGCGTCGGCCAGGTCGGCGGCGGAGCCCATGTGGTCGAGGTGGTAGTGGGTGAGCACGATCTGCCGCAGCTGGTCGGGCCGGCCGCCGAGCGCGGCGAGGGCGTCGAGGACGGCGGGGGCCGAGCCGGGCAGGCCGGTGTCGACCAGCGCGTAACCGTCGTCGGGCAGCGCGACGACGTACACGTGGCCGACGGGGAAGGGGAGTTGCCAGACGGTGGGAGTGATCTCGAGGGGTGCGTCCATGGCCCGGACGCTAGGGGACGGGCGGTGTCCCGCCGTGCGGTTTCGCCGCGGGCGGACCGGGCGCGGGAGCGTCTCCCCCGGCCCCTCGGCCGGGACGAAAAGCGGCTGGAACCTGACTTGCGCCTGTCACGTCCCATCCGTGACACAAGGAGGCAATGTCATGCGAGGATCCCACCTCTCCCGCACCCGTACCCTCACCGCCGTGCTCGCGCTGGCGACGACCGGCGCCGTCGCCCTGTCCGGCTGCGGCCAGGACCAGCAGAAGGCGGCCCCCGCGGCGCCGCCGAAGAAGCCGGATGCGTTCGAGCGGCGCGCGGATCAGATCGTGCAGGACTGGCCGAAGGTCTCCCCGGTCCACGGCCGGCAGCAGGCGCTGCTGCCGCTGGTGAAGGCGGAGCGCCCGAAGACGACGGGGGCACGGGAGATCACCGTCACCGTCGGGCACAGCGCCTGCGACGTCCGGTTCGGTGCGCGCAGTCACGAGTCGAAGGACCTTGTGGTGATCACCGGCTGGGGCAAGCGGAAGAGCGCCAAGGGGATGTGCACCGAGCAACTGGCCACCGACAAGGTGACGGTGCACCTCAAGAGCGCCCTGGACGGCCGCAAGGTCGTGGACGCGGCGACCGGCAAGCAGCTCCTCAAGGGCTGACCCGCGAGGGGGTGAGTGCGCGTCCGCTGCGCGGTTCGCGTGCGCGCACTCCACGCCCCGGGGGGTGTCTCCCCTAGGCTCGCCGGTATGAGCCCTTCCATCGCCCGTAACACCCGTGTCGAGCTGCCCGAGCTGCTGGAGTTCGTCCGCCCCCGTCACCGCGCGATCCTGCTCACCCGGCGCGGCGACGGCACCCCGCAGGGCTCGCCGCTGACCTGCGGAGTGGACGACTCCGGGCGGCTGGTGATGTCGACGTATCCGGAGCGCGCCAAGGTCCGCAACGCCCGCCGGGTCTCCTCGGTCAGCGTCATCGTGCTGTCCGACGAGTGGAACGGCCCGTGGGTGCAGATCGACGGCGAGGCCGAGGTCGTCGACGCCCCGGACTCGATCGAGCCGCTCGTCGAGTACTACCGCAACATCGCCGGGGAGCACCCGGACTGGGACGAGTACCGGGAGGCGATGCGCCAGCAGGGCAAGTCGCTGATCCGGGTGACGCCGCTGCGCTGGGGGCCGGTCGCGACCGGCGGTTTCCCGGCCCGGCTCGCGGAGGACGACGGCGCGTAGCCGGCCTGCCGCGGCCCGGCGCACCGCCCCGGGAGGCGTCAACGGGTGCCGCGGGTACCGCCGTTGACGTTCAGTACCTGGCCGGTGATGTGCCGGGCCGCCGGTGAGGCCAGGAAGGCCACGGTCCCCGCGATGTCGTCCGGGGAGCCGGCGCGGCCGACCGCCGAGGCGGTCACCAGGTGGTCGCGGCGCTCGTCGGTGAGCCGGTCGCGGAAGAAGTCGGTGTCGGCGATGTAGCCGGGCGAGACGACGTTGGCGGTGATGTCGCGGGGGCCGAGCGTCCGGGACAGGCCGATGTTCCAGGAGGCGAGACCGGCCTTGGCCGCTCCGTAGGCGCCGTTGCCGTGGTCGGCGGCGATCGAGCCCAGGTGGACCACCGCGCCGCCGGCCGCCAGCCGGTCGTCCACCGCCTTGGTGGTCAGCACGGCGCTGAGCAGGTTCGCGTCGAGGTTGGCGCGGAAGTCCCTGGCGCAGGCCGCCAGGTCGGTGGCGCCGTCCGCGTCGAGGTCGGTGTTGCCGCCGGCGTTGTTGACCAGGACGTCGATCCGGTCGGGGAGGGCGTAGAGCAGCGCGGTGAGCGCCGCGGGGTCGGCGTGGTCGCACACCAGCGGGCGGACCCTCCGGCGGCCGGCCGCGGTCTCGTCGAGGGGGCCGGGGCGGCGGCCGGTGACGATGACGTCGTCGCCGGCGTCGGCGAAGTGGTGGGCGACGGCGCGTCCGATGCCGGTTCCGCCGCCGGTGACCAGGATGGTGCGTGGCATATGCTGAGCTCCCGTCATCACGTTCAGGTCTAAATTTAGAGCTGAACATAACATCGCAGGGAGGGCCCGTGGCAAGAGAACCCGAGGCGGAGGACGGCCCCGGTCACCCGGCCGGTCCCGGCTCCGCGTACCCGGTCGCCGAGATCGCCGCCGCCTGGGAGCGCGAACGCCCCGGCACCCCGGTCTCCTCCATCGGCATCGTGACGCCGATCTGGCGGCTGGCGAAGCTGCTGGGCGACGACCGGCGGCGGGTACTGGCCCGCGCGGGGATGGACCCGGCCACCCTCGACCTGCTCAGCGTGCTGCGCCGCAGCGGCGAGCCGTACACCCTGACGACGCGCGAGCTCGGCCGCCGCTCCCTGATCACCGCCGGGGCGGTCTCCCAGCGGGTGGCCCGCGCGGAGCGCGAGGGCCTGGTCACCCGGCGGCCCGGCGAGGGGCGCCCGCGCACCGTCCTGGTCGCGCTGACCCCGGCCGGCCACGAGCGGATCGAGGCGACCGTCGACCAGGTGCTCCACCGCGAGGCCGAGTTGATCGACGGCCTCACCCCCGGACAGCAGGAGCAGCTCGCCGGCCTGCTGCGGATCCTGCTCCAGGACACCCAGCGCAAGCTGGGCGACGACCGGCTGAGCCAGGTCGGCGAGGACTGAGGCGAGGACTGAGGCGAGGGCCGGGGCCAGGCCCCGGGGCCAGGCCCCGGGGCCAGGCCCCGGGGTGAGGACCGGGGCCAGGACCGGGAGCCGGACGGTCAGGCGCGGGGCGGGGCGAGGGCGAGGGAGGGGAACAGCGCCTCGTCGGGCAGCCCGAGCTGGGCGCGGAAGGCCGTGCGCCCCGCCGCGGTGACGGTGAGGATGCGGGTGGCAACGGCCTTGACGACCCAGCCGTGTTCGAGGGCGTGCCGGTAGAGGGCGGCGCCGACCGCGCCGGAGAGGTGCCGGCGGCGCACCGTCCAGTCGAGGCAGGTGCGGACATGGGCCCGGTGGGCGGCCGGGGGGCCGGCGTCGGGGACGCCGAGGCCGGTCAGCCAGGCGGCGCCCGCCGCGGTCAGCACCGGGCCGTCGTCCCGCCCCAGCAGGCCGCGTTCGGACATCGCCTCGACGATGGCGACGCCGAGCGCCCCGGCGATGTGGTCGTAGCACGTGCGGGCGTGGTGCAGGGCCCTGCGGTGGTTGGCCTCGGCCAGGGAGCGGACCGGGACCCGGCGGTACGGGGCGAGGCCGGCGAGGTTCTCCAGGGTCTCCGCGGCCTCCGGTCCGGCCAGGCGCACGTAACGCCGCCGTCCCCGGCGCTCCTCGGCGAGCAGGCCGCCGGAGACCAGGAGGTTGAGGTGTTCGGTGGTGGTGGACGGCGCCACGGCGGCGTACTCGGCCAGTTCGCCGGCCGTCCAGGCGCCGCCGTCGAGCAGGGCCATGCAGATGGCGGCACGGGTGCGGTCCGCGAGCAGCGCCGCGAGGGCGGCCAGATCGGGGGTTTCCGCGACGCTTTCCTGATCGGCGTCCCATCGTTTCATCTACACAGAGTAACCTCTGATCACATTTCGGTGAGCACCGAATCATCCGGCTTCTATCCTCGGGGCCATGAAGGTCGCGCTGGAGAAGAGCAGTTCGGTCGCCCCGGCGCTGCTGTCCACGGAGAACGACGACGGGACGTTCGTCCTGGTCGAGCTGCGCATCCGCTGGGAGCTGGGGCCGGTCGTCAGCGTCTGGCTGCCGTCGCGCGGCCGGACCGCGCAGAACCTCGCGGTGCGCCCTGACGTGGTGTTCAATCTGCCGCCGGACGCGGCGGGGGCCGAGGAGGGGACGAGCGCCGTGCCGTGCGCGGGCGCGCCGTGGACGGAACCGTCCGAACTGGTGCGGCCGCCCCGACTCGCCCACTGCCCGGTGCAGTTGGAGGCCCGCCGGGTCGGGGGGCGGACGGTCACCGACGGGGCGTGGACGCGGATCGAGGCGCAGGTGCTGCGGGTGCACGCCGATCCGCGGTGGGTGCTGCCGGTGAGCGGCCCGGTGGGCGAGCTGGAGACCTGGCATCCGCCGGTGCACGATTTCCGGCCGTCGGGCACTCCCCCGCCGCAGGCCGTGCCGGTGCCCGCGCCGGAGAGGGCGCGGCAGCGGGAACGGCGCTTCCCCGCCCCGAGCGGCGGCGGGTGACGCACCTGTGCCGCGGGGCCGGGTCCGTCGGACCGGGCCCCGCGGCACATGCCCGCGGCGCCTGCCCTCCCGGTCGGGGGAGGGGGACAGGCGCCGCGGTTGTTCCGCACGACGTTGTACGGGACATCGGGGGACGGATCACACGGTCAGTGCGCGGTCCGTCGGCTTGATGGGTGCCGGCAGGGCGCTGGCTCCGGTCAGGAAGCGGTCCACGCCCTTGGCCGCGGAACGGCCCTCGGCGATGGCCCACACGATCAGCGACTGGCCGCGGCCCGCGTCACCGGCGACGTACACGCCGGGGACGTTGGTGGCGAACTCCGTGTCGCGGGCGATGTTGCCGCGCTCGTCGAGCTCCAGGCCGAACTGCTCGACCAGGCCGTTCTCCCGGTCGGTGCCGGTGAAGCCCATGGCGAGGGTGACCAGCTGGGCCGGGATCTTCCGCTCGGTGCCCGGCTTCGGCTCCGGACGGCCGTCCTTGAACTCCACCTCGGTCAGGTGCAGCCACTGGACGTTGCCCTCCTCGTCGCCCTCGAAGTGGGTGGTGGAGACGGAGTAGATCCGCTCGCCGCCCTCCTCGTGCGCGGAGGTGACCTTGTAGAGCATCGGGAAGGTCGGCCAGGGCTGGTTGGGGTTCCGCTCGTCGCCCGGCTTGCCCATGATCTCCAGCTGGGTGACGGAGGCCGCGCCCTGGCGGTGGGCGGTGCCGACGCAGTCCGCGCCGGTGTCGCCGCCGCCGATGACGACCACGTGCTT
>Ga0207426_1001635_pt1 | contig 17563 bp, 15 predicted proteins | sample AraplaMF_Cvi_mMS_FD_184265 | JGI IMG/M metagenome (GOLD analysis project Ga0207426, IMG submission 184265) | Arabidopsis root microbial communities from the University of North Carolina, USA - plate scrape MF_Cvi_mMS (SPAdes) (version 2) | ecosystem: Host-associated > Plants > Roots > Endosphere... | reverse complement strand
TGAACAGGCTTTCGATCAGATCCGCCCGCAACGCCCCGGTGCCCGCGTCCCCCGCGAGAGCAACAAGAGCATGCGCGGCCGCGGTATTCGGCAACACGCCGATGCGCTCGAAGCGGAAGTCGATACCTGCCGACTTGCCCGCCTCCCTGACCTGCCGCCGCCGGGCGGCGACATTCTCCGCGCTGCCGAGGCGCGCAAGATAGAACGCCTGGTAATCGACGCCGCCCGCAGGCGTCTCGGGCAAAAGCTCGCATGAACGCCATCTCACGCCGACCTTGACGTCGGCGCGCAAATCGGCGAACCGGCTCATCGCGGCCTTCAGTTGGCGACTGCCGATCAGGCACCACGGGCAAATGAAATCGAAAAAGACGTCGATCGACAAAGCAGGTGCGGCGCCGTTGGAGTTGCGCTCCATCGACGCCGGAATCGTACTGACACGTTTCATGGGCAGCCCTTCGGCTTGTGGATTTTCGCAGGCTTCCAGTCGTCCCTACTGCTGCATGAGAAAGTCACGCACCAGAGGGCCGACTTCGCTCGTTCGCGTGATGAGAAACAGATGACCGTCCTCGATAACGTGCAGCCTCGCCCGACGGATGCAGCGCGCAAGAATCTTCGCGTTGACGAGAGGAACGATGGGATCGTCGTCACCGTGCATGACGAGTGTCGGCTGGCGCAGCGAACCGAGCCAGAGCAGGCTGCTCCATCCGCATGTGGCCAGTAACTGATACACGTAGCCGCGCCCGCCCGGCGCCTGGATGTGACGCCCGTGTTCGGCCAAGAGTTCGGGGTCGCGCCGGTACGCGCCGCCGTAGATCTCCGCGCCGATCTCGCGCAGATAATCCGGGTCCCGGTAACGGCGCGCGCCGATCAGCTTGGAAAGCACCGAGAGCCTCCCCGGCACCATGATGACGCCCGGCGATGTGGCGGCAAGCACGAGCCGCCGGCAACGGTACGGATACAGATACGCGAACTGCTGCGCGAGCGCACCGCCCCAGGACACGCCGAGGACATCGACCGGTCCGGCATAGCCGAGCTTCGCGAGCAGCTTGTCGGTCAGCACGGCCAGCGTGGAGAAGCGATACGGCGCGAGCGGCGTGGACGATCCGCCCACACCGGGAACATCGAAGATCACGACTTCCACGTCGCCGAGCGCGTCGGCGAATGGCTGGACCAGTTCCAGATTGGCGCCGATGCCATTGAAGATGAGGAGGGGCGGCGAGGCGTTACTGCCCCGCCAGATGCCGACGCGAAGCAGTTGACCGTCGAGCGCGACGGTCTGTATGTCCATTGTGCGCACACTTTTCATCGTTCTTGTCCATGTGAATGTCGGCGTAAGGCCGCGCCAACGCGCGGCACTTTTTTCGATCCGCCTTTCTGCGATCACAACTTTGCGTCTGACGAGACCGTGATTCACATCGATTGAAGCCCCGTGTATCAAGCCTCGATGACATACGTTCCCGGCGCATCGGCAAGGCGTTCATGCCGCTTGTTGCCGAGTGTTTTGGGCGCCGCGCGCAATTCGCCCGAGCGCTCTGCGAGCCACTCGCGCCAGTCGTTCCACCACGAACCCGTCTCGGGCTGGGCACCGGCAAGCCATGCGTCGGCGTCCTCCGGCAGTTCGGCATTACGGAAGAACCTTGCCTTCGCATTGCCCGGCGGATTGATCAGGCTCTGGATATGGCCGCTCGAACTCAGCACATAGCGCGTGTTGCCGCCGAACGCGCGCGCCGTGTTGTAGACGCCTTTCCACGGCGTGATGTGATCGGTCATGCCCGCCATGACGTAGGTGTCGCACGTGACCGCTGACAAGTCGATCGGCGTGCCGAGGACGTCCAGCGCCCCCGGCGTGCTCAGCATATTGCGCGTGAAGATGTCGAGCAGTTGGCCGTGCAGCTTTGCCGGCAGACGCGTCGCGTCGTTGTTCCAGTAGAGAACGTCGAAGGCGGGCGGCGCCTCGCCGAGCAGATAGTTGTTGATCCAGAAATTCCATACCAGATCGTTGGGCCGCATCCAGGCGAACACGCGACCCATGTCCTCGCCGGCCAGCACGCCCTTCGCCTTGCTGTTCTGCTTGGCGATTTCGACGGTCTCGGGCGTGGTGAAGAGCCCGAGTTGCGACGGCGAGCTACTGTCGAGCACGGCCACCATCAGCGTGGCCGCATGGACCGTCTTGTCGCCGCGGCTCGCCAGATGGCCGAGCAGCGCCGAGATCGTCATCGCGCCGGAACATGCGCCGTGCAGGTTCACGTCCGGGTTGCCGGTGATGTCGCGCACCGCCTCGATGGCCTCGATGAGCGCGGCGACATATGTGTTCATGTCCCAGTCGCGATGTTTCCCGGCCGGATTACGCCAGCTCACGGCGAATACCTGAAACTCGCTCTTCACCAGATACTCGACGATGCTCTTGTTCGCCGACAGATCGAAGATGTAGAACTTGTTGATCTGCGGCGGCACGATCAGTTGCGCGCGCGCATGGACGTTCGGCGTCGCCGGCGTGTATTGGATGAGCTCGAGTACTTCGTTGCGAAACACGACGGCGCCGGCGGAAGTGGCGAGATTCTTGCCGACCTGAAACGCGCGCTTGTCGACCTGGGACGGCATGCCGTTGTTGCCGAGCGTATCGGCCAGCATGTTCTTCAGGCCGGCGACGACGCTCGCGCCGCCCGACTCCACGAACTTGCGAAGCGCCGCGGGATTGCCCGGCAGCGTGTTGGTCGGCGCAAGCGCGTCCGTCACGAGCGACGCGACGAACTGCGCGCGCTCCTTGCTCCGGTCGTCCAGCGCCGAACGCTCGACGAATCCCGCAAGCGCATTGCGCCAGGCCAGATAACCCTGGAGCGTCGTGCGGTAGAGCGACTGCTCGCGCCATGCCGGATCGGCGAAGCGTTTGTCGCCCGGCGGTGGCGAGGGGGTGCCGTTGCCGCTCGCCGCCGACGTCAGATCGCGCGCGAGCGCCGCGGTCTGCTCCAGCAGCAGTGCGGGATGAAGCATCGCCTGCGTGCAGATCTGCCCGGCGGCTTCGAACATATCCGTGGCGCGCAGCCCGACGAACGGGTTGGGCCCGAGCATGCCGTCGGTTGCGCGAGCCGTGATGTCGTTGTCGTCGCTGCTCATGTTTGCTGCCATGTCTGTCTCCGTACTCTCTTTCTTGTCACGCTTCACGCCACGATCATCGCGAGCGTCTGCGCGATCAGCGCGGGCTTGTCCTCGCCTTCCACCTGCAACTCGTTGTCCGCCTTGACGACGATGCGCCCGCCGCCCTTCCTTTCGACTCCGGTCAGCACGACGCGGCTTCTGACGCGGCTGCCGGACCGTACCGGTGTCATGAAGCGCACCTTGTCCAGCCCGTAATTCAGCGCAGCCGAGGCGTCCGCCGGGATGAGGCCCACTTCGATCGCGAGCGTCGCCAGCAGCGAAAGCGTCAGATAGCCGTGCGCAATCGTGCCGCCGAACGGGCCCTCGCGTTTCGCGCGCTCCTCGTTCATGTGAATCCACTGCGTGTCGCCGGTGCAGTGTGCGAATGCTTCGATGCGTGCCTGGTCGACGACGACCCACTCCGACACGCCAAGCTCCCGGCCGACGAAGTTTTCGATCGTCGCCATGTTGTATCCGGTCATGCTCATGCTTTTTCTTTCCTTCGAACGATCACGCGAACGCTTCGCGCAGCCGCTTCTTGTTCAATTTGCCGACGCTCGTCTTTTCGAGGCATTCGACGATCCGCACGACTTGCGGCACGGCGTACTTCGAAATCCGCCCTGTTTCGCTGAACGTCAGCACGTGATTCGTGATCTCCGCCTCCGTCACGGCCGGCGTGAACTCCGGCTTGGGGACCACCAGCGCCACGGGCCGCTCGCCCCACTTCTCGTCCTTCACGCCGATCACGGCCACTTCGGAGACGCCCGGATGCAGCGAGATCAGGCTCTCGATTTCGAGCGATGACACCCACTCTCCGCCGGACTTGATCACGTCCTTGATGCGGTCGGTGATCTGCAGATATCCGTTCGGATCGATGTTCGCGATGTCCTGCGTATGCAGATAGCCGCCCTCCCAAAGCTGGGCCGACGCGGCGGCATCCTTCAGATAGCCTTGCGTGAGCCACGGCGCGCGCACGACGACCTCGCCGCTCGCGCGCCCGTCGTGCGCGACGTCGATCCCTTCCTCGTTCACGATGCGCAGGTCGACGAGCGGCAGCGGCAGACCCGTCTTGCAGCGCAGCGGCACCTGCTCGTCGAGGCCGAGCGTCTCGCTGCCGGGCTGCAACTGCGCGAGGCTCATCAAAGGGCAACTCTCGGACATGCCATAGCCCGCGAAGACATCGATGCCGCGATCGAGCGCGGCGCGCGCAAGGCCGTGAGGCAGCGCGCCCCCGCCGATGACCACTTTCCATCTGCTCAGATCGACGGTCTTCGCCTCTTCGCAATTGAGCAGCATGTGCAGGATGGTGCCGACGCAATGCGAGAACGTGACGCCCTCGTCGCGCACCAGCCCGACGAGCCGCTCCGGCACATAGCGGCCGGGATAGACCTGCTTCACGCCCAGCACGGTCGCGATGTAGGGCATGCCCCACGCGTGGACGTGGAACATCGGCGTGATCGGCATGTACACGTCGCCGCGATGAAAGCGCTGTCCCGAAACCGGGCTCGCGAGCGCCGCCATGCCTGTGATCGTGTGCAGCACGAGCTGGCGGTGCGAGAAGTAGACGCCCTTGGGCAAGCCCGTCGTGCCCGTCGTATAGAACGTGGTGGCACGCGTGTTTTCGTCGAAGTCCGGGAAGTCGTATGCCGGCTCGCTTCTGGCGAGCATGTTTTCGTACTCGTCCGCGAATGGGATCGCGTGCGCGCTGGCTGCGCTAACTTCGTCGTCGATCAGAATGAAGGTGCGCACCGATTCGAGCTGATCCCTGATCGATGCGACGACGGGCAGGAAGTCCGAATGGACGAGCAGGATCTGCGCGCCCGCATGATTGATCGTGTAGGCGATCTCCGCCGGCGAGAGCCGCACGTTGACCGTCTGCAGCACGGCGCCCATCATCGGAATGGCGAAGTAGCATTCGAGGTAGCGATGGCTGTCCCAGTCCATCACCGCGACGGTGCTGCCCATGACCGCGCCGTGCCGGCCAAGCCCGTTGGCGAGGCGCGCGATGCGCTCCTGCATCGCGCGGTAAGTCAGGCGTGTCTCGCCGCGATACACGATCTCCTGATCCGGCGCGTGGGCGAGCGGTGTGTGCAGGAGATGCTTGATGAGCAGCGGGTACGCATACGCCGACTGAGAAGGTTCGAACATGTCGTGATTCACTTGAGTTTCCTTGATGCCAGGCGGCGCGCAACGGCACCGCCCTGCTCTGCACGCTGCATGGACTACTGCGCGAAATTCCGTCTGATGGTCAATTTGTTCGTCACCGATACGACGCCGGGAACACCCTTCGTCATCGCGGCGACCTTCTCGCTCTGCGCGGCGTCGCTGACCGTGCCGGTCAGCGTCACGGCGCCGCTCTTCACGCCGACGCCGATATCGCCGGCGTCGATGCTTTTGTCTTTCGCGAATTCCGCGTAGACGAGCTTGCGCAGCGCGCGATTGTCCTTGCGCGTGGCGACAGGCGCGCTCGCGCTCGACGCAACCGCAGGCGCGCTCGCCGCCGCGACGCTGTCGCCGGCGTGAAAGGTGCCTGCGATGGACGCGAGGACGACCAACGCTGCACAACCTGAACGGAGTGACTTGATGCTCTTCATGGACTGTTCCATTTATTGTTCAAGGGATGTTCGGCCGCGAGTCAGAAGTTATGGCGAACGCCGATCATCGCTGCCGTGGTCGATTCGCCGGGCGCGACAGGCTGTCCATATACGATCGTCTGATTCATCGTTCCGTGGTTGTCGACATGACCGACCTGCGCATAGGCGAGCGTGCGCTTGGACAAGTTGTATTCCGCGCCCACCGCAAACTCGCTCGAATGATTCGTCGAGTTGTTGTTGTCCTTCAGGTAATAGAAACCGGACGTCACTTTGAAAGCGGGGGTGAATCGATAGCCGAGACCAGCTGAATACATATCGATATCGGCACGGCTGCTGTTTGCCGGATTCTTGCCATGGCCGTATGAGCCGGACACCGAGAAACCGTAAAACGTGTATTGGGCGCCGGCGTAGAAAAATCGGTTGTTCGCTTGCCCTGTCGCCGGAATCGCCGGGGTGGCGGGATACGTGGCGGGAAACGGGTTGGCGTCATGCCCGTTGTAATACGCCATGGCGAGGTTCAGTCCGTAGTTCGAATACTTGAGCACGGCCGACTCGCGCGTGCCGCCCTGGAAATGCCCGGGCACACCGCCGGGCGCGTACTCCAGCGCGAGGGACGCGCCATAGAACTTCGGCGATTCGTAGACGAGCGCGTTGCTGTCGTACAGCGCGCCGATCGCGCCATTCGTGCTCGTGCCGGGCCAGCCCGCGGCCTGGTTCATGCCGAGCCACGCGGTCAGGATGCTGCCGAAGTACTGCGCGCCACGCACGTCCGTGTCGTACATCGCCCAGATCATCGGGACGATCTGGCGGCCCGCGTCGAGCTTGCCGAAAGGCCCGGATACGCCGAGCGTCGCGTACTGGTTGAACTGGGCGGTCACGCCCGGTGTGTCGCTCAGGCCGAATCTGCCCGTGCCGCTGTCGAATGAACTCTGCAGCTTGTAGTTGACGCGATAGCCGCCGCCGATGTCCTCGGTGCCCTTGAGGCCCCAGCCGCTCGAATAGATGCCGCCGTCCTTGAACCGATACACCTTGCCGAGATTGGGGGCGTTCGGGGCGAACGATGCCGCCGCCGTGCTTTGGTAAAGCAGCCCGGAATCGACCACGCCGTACAGCGTCATCGAGCCTTGCGCGTTTGCGGCGCCGGAAAAAGCCAGCAGCACGGCCGCACTGGTTGCACATCGCTTCATAAGGTATCCATATTTTTGTCGCTTGCACGTGCCGATGGGCGGAAGAATGTGGGCCAGGGCCGGGCAATCGGTTAAGGGGCCCCTTCACAGACGCATCGTTCGACTGGCTGCCGATGCAGCGTTGCGGGCCAACCCGACGGCATCGGGACAGTGTGTGAAGGATTGCAGCAAGAATACGAAACGAACGCGATTCAAGCCCCTCTCGCGGTGGGAGGGGCCACGGCGTTCGACAAACCTGGCAGCGCGTCGCTCTATTCGACGAGGCGCGGGCCGCCTATCGAAGGCGAGCGTGAAAAGCGCTTGAGAAGGCTCCGTAGCGCTTTGGGGGGCGACCCCTCCCTACGCGAGAGGGTTGCAGAAAACCACCCTGCACTACGATGCGTATCAGTTCACACACCCACCGAATTTGCGTAAAGACGCCGTGCATCGGCTCTTTATCCACTGCGAGCCGGTTAGCTCGCGTGCATGAATGGAGAAACAAATGGCACATGCGATCCGCTTTCACGAAACGGGCGGCCCCGAAGTCCTGCGATGGGAAGAAGTCCCGGTCGAAACGCCCGGCCCCGGCCAGGTCAGGCTGCGTCACGAGGCCGTCGGCCTGAACTTCGCCGATACGTACTTCCGCAGCGGCCTGTATCCGGTCCCCCTGCCCGCCGGCATGGGCGTGGAAGCGGCCGGCGTGGTGGAGGCCGTCGGAGCGGGCGTCGATCAGGTGCGCGTGGGCGACCGCGTGACCTACACCGGTTTCATCAACACGCTCGGCGCCTACAGCACCGAACGCCTCGTGCCCGCGGCGGCCCTCATCCGCTTGCCGGACGGAATCGAATCCGCGACCGCCGCCGCGATGACCATGCGCGGCCTGACCGCGTCGTACCTGATGCGCCGCATCCACGCGTTCAAACCGGGCGATTCGATCCTGCTGCATGCCGCGGCCGGCGGTGTCGGCCTGATCGTGTCGCAGTGGGCGCGTCTCCTGGGGATTACGGTCATCGGCACGGTGTCGAGCGACGAAAAGGCGCAGATCGCCCGCGCGCACGGTTGTGAGCACGTCATCAACTACAGCCATGAGGATGTCGCGAAACGCGTGCGTGAACTGACGGACGGCGTCGGCGTGAATGTCGTGTTCGACAGCGTCGGGAAAAGCACATTCGAATCGTCGCTCGACTCGCTGCGCCGCCGGGGGCTCATGGTCTGCGTCGGCACCGCGTCGGGTCCGATTCCTCCGTTCAATCCGCAATTGCTCGCGATGAAAGGCTCGCTCTATCTGACGCGCCCGGCGCTCGCCGACTACATCGCCGATCCGGCCGAGAAAAGCGCGCTCGCAGGCGAGCTTTTCGACCACGTGGCGAGCGGGCGCATCCGCATCGAGATCAACCAGCGCTATGCGTTGCAGGATGCGGCCCAGGCGCATCGCGATCTCGAGTCGCGCAAGACCACCGGTTCATCCATTTTCGTCGTGTAAGGAGAAAACTATGCGCGTCGACCAAATCACCTGCGCCATCGGGGCGGAACTGAGCGGCGTCAGCATCGCCGATGCGGTGCACGACGACGGCCTGTTCGCGGAAATCCGCGCGACGCTGCTCAAGCATCGCGTGCTGTTCCTGCGGGATCAGGACATTACCCGTGCCGAGCACGTCGCGTTCGCACGCCGCTTCGGCGAGCTGGAAGATCACCCCGTCGCCGGCAGCGATCCGGAGCATCCGGGTCTGGTGCGAATCTACAAGAACCCCGACCAGCCCAACGATCGCTACGAAAACGCCTGGCACACCGACGCCACATGGCGTGCCGCGCCGCCGTTCGGCTGCGTGCTGCGTTGCGTCGAGACGCCTCCAGTCGGCGGCGACACGATCTGGGCCAACATGGTCCTCGCCTATGAGAACCTGCCCGAGCACGTCAAGGCGCAAATCGCCGATTTGCGGGCGCGCCACAGCATCGAAGCCAGCTTCGGGGCCGCCATGCCGATCGAAAAGCGGCTCGCCCTGAAAGCCCAGTTCCCGGACGCGGAGCATCCCGTCGTGCGTACGCATCCCGATACGCAGGAGAAAACGCTGTTCGTGAACGCCTTCACCACGCACTTCACGAACTATCACACGCCGGCGCGCGTGCGCTTCGGGCAGGACGCCAATCCCGGCGCGGGTCAGTTGCTGAGCTACCTGATCAGCCAGGCATACATCCCCGAATACCAGGTTCGCTGGCGCTGGAAGAAGAACAGCGTCGCGATCTGGGACAACCGCAGCACGCAGCATTACGCGGTCATGGACTACCCGCCTTGCCATCGAAAGATGGAACGTGCCGGAATCATCGGCGACGTGCCGTATTGATACCGCGCGGCGCACACCTCTAATCGAATTCAATTTCAGCTGGAGCAAAACATGCAATTCCTCGACGATTCGCTTCACCCCGAAAACCAGGACAAGGTCGTCATCACGGTCGCGCCCTACGGCCCCGAATGGATGCCCGCCGACTTCCCGGAAGACATTCCGGTGACGATGGACGAACAGGTCCAGAAAGCCGTCGACTGCTATAACGCCGGCGCCACCGTCCTGCATCTGCACGTGCGCGAGCTGGACGGCAAGGGCTCCAAGCGCCTGTCGAAGTTCAACGAGCTGATCGCGGGCGTGCGCGCCGCCGTGCCGGACATGATCATTCAGGTCGGCGGCTCCATCTCGTTCGCGCCGGAAGACGACGGTCAGGCCGCCAAGTGGCTGTCCGACGATACGCGCCACATGCTCGCCGAACTCGAGCCCAAGCCCGACCAGGTGACCGTCGCGATCAACACGACGCAGATGAACATCATGGAGCTGCTGTATCCGGAGTATCTGGAAGGCACATCGCTGTCGAATCCCGCGTTCATGGCCGCCTACAGCGAAATGACCGTTCCCGCCGGCCCGGCATGGGTCGAGGAGCATCTGCGCCGCCTGCAGGCCGCGAACATCCAGCCGCACTTCCAGCTCACCGGCATCCACGCGCTGGAAACGCTCGAACGCCTCGTGCGCAAGGGCGTCTACAAGGGGCCGCTGAATCTGACGTGGATCGGCATCGGCGGCGGCTTCGACGGCCCGAACCCGTTCAACTTCTTCAACTTCGTCCATCGTGCGCCGGACGGCTGCACGCTCACGGCCGAGTCGTTGCTGAAGAACGTCCTGCCGTTCAACATGATGGCGATGTCGATGGGCCTGCATCCGCGCTGCGGCATCGAGGACACGATCATCGATCAGCACGGCAACCGCTTCACGTCGGTGCAGCAGATCGAGCAGTGCGTGCGCGTGGCGCGCGAACTGGGACGCGAGATCGCGAGCGGCAAGGAAGCGCGCGAGATCTACCGTATCGGCGTGCAGTACGAGACCGCCGACGAGACGCTTGCCGCGAACGGCATGGCGCCGAACCGCAAGCCGGGCCAGGTCAACATGCCGCTGCGCGCGGCCTGACATACGGCGCGCGGGCGCGGCGCTGACCGCCGCGCCTTCACACTTACACTGAAACGCCACGGCGCAGGCCGGGAAGTACGTCTTCCCGGTCACAACGAACAAAGGCACGCTGCGCACGCATGCGCATGACGATGCCCACGCCGTACATTGGAGGAGACAATCTTGGAAATCGACTGCATCGAGCCGGGCGCGCGCAACATCGACGCCACCCGCGCCGTATCGCGCAAATACGCATGGATCGTATTCGCGCTCACGTTCGGACTTCTGTTGTCGGACTACATGTCCCGGCAGGTCCTCAACGCGGTATTCCCTCTGCTGAAACAAGCGTGGGGCCTCTCCGACACGCAGCTGGGCTCGCTGAGCGGCGTCGTCGCGCTGATGGTAGGTCTTCTGACCTTCCCGCTCTCCGTTCTCGCGGACCGCTGGGGCCGCGTGCGCAGCCTCGTTCTGATGGCGGCGCTCTGGAGCGTCGCGACGCTCGGCTGCGCCGTCGCCACGAACTATGGCGAAATGCTGATCGCCCGCGCCTGCGTCGGACTCGGCGAAGCTGCCTACGGCAGCGTGGGTATCGCGCTCATCCTCAGTATTTTTCCGTCGCATCTGCGCTCCACGCTCACTGGCGCGTTCATGGCCGGCGGCGCGTTCGGCTCGGTGCTCGGCATGGCGCTGGGCGGATTCGTCGCCGTGCACTTCGGATGGCGAGCGTCTTTCGGAGCGATGGCAGCCTTCGGCCTCTTGCTCGTGATCGCCTACCGGCTGGTGGTGTCGGACAAACGCATCGCCGCACGGTTTGCCGATGTCCCGGCTGCGAAACGGCGCGCGGACGGTGTGCGCACGAGCCTGCGCACGCTGCTGGCAGGTCTGTTCTCGACGGTCTCGGTGGTCTGCGCGTATATCGGCAGCGGCTTGCAACTCTTCATCATGGGCGCCGTGATCGCGTGGATGCCCAGCTTCCTGAATCGCTACTATGCGATGCCCGCCGACAAGGCAGCCGCGGGCGCAGCCGTCTTCGTGCTGCTGGGCGGCGTCGGCATGGTCGCGTGCGGCGTGCTCACGGACCGCATCTGCAGGAACGCGCCGTCGCGCAAGTGGATCACCGCGCTCGCCTATTGTCTGTTCTCGCTCGTGTTCCTCTCCATCGGCTTCAGGCTCGATGCCGGCCCGCTGCAACTCGTCCTGCTCGGCGCGGGGATTCTCGTCGTGGCGGGCACATCGGGACCGGCGGGCGCGATGGTCGCGAACCTGACTCCGGCGGCGATCCATGCATCCGCATTCGCGACGCTGACGCTAGCCAACAACCTGATCGGCCTCGCGCCCGGTCCGCTCGTCACCGGCGCGATCGCCGACCGTATCGGTCTGCTGGGCGCCCTGCAGCTGATTCCGCTCGTGAGCGTCGCGGCGATGATCGCCTTCGCGATCGGCAGATCGAGATATGCGCGTGACCTGAGCCGCATCGACACGCTGCGTGGAGAAGCGGCGAACGATGAGCCTTTGCAGAAGCCGCTTGCGTAGCCTCTGCTATTCAATTTCCACGGTCTTGAGCGTTCAAGACCGTGTGCATTCCATCGAAGGAGATTCAAGCATGTCCGTTGATGTACGAAACACCAAGCCAACGAATGGCGCCGATGCCATCGAACCGAAAGCGGATCTGGAGGCGAAGGCTGTGCCATTGCAGGTTGCAAAAAGCCGCGTATTGGCCGTGCAGACGTGGTCGTGGGGAAAACAGCACGACCCGTACGACTGGATGGATGCGCATACGCCCTGCCATGATTTGAGCGCGTGGCATTGAGTATCGTTTCAGCGACGCCCGATTCGTCGGCATGCGCGCAACCCTCTCCCGCGGAGAGGGTTGCACGAAGCGTCGCTGCACCAGGATGCAGACACGTTCACCTAGGCACCACACAAATGACGCGAAACATATCGATATCGATCGCCGGCGGCAACGCGCCGGAGCCGGGCTCACGCGTGCTCCGGTTCGTCGAAGGGCGTAGCGTCGTGCTTTTCAATGTCGAAGGCGTCATTCACGCCATCGACAATTCATGCCCGCACAATGGCGCATCGCTCGCGAACGGCCGTCTCGACGGTCACATACTGCAGTGCCCCGCGCACGGACTGCGCTTCGATCTCAGGTCGGGCTGTGTCGTCGGCGCGAAGGGCTTGTGTCTCACGAAGCTCCACGTCGAAACGATCGATGGCGAAGTCGAGATGCGAACCGGCGATTGACATGAAAATCCGTCGCACGCGTCTGCGAACGGGTTGACGTGTGTCAATCGGACACCGGTGCGTGAGTGTAACTTGACAGTACGGCTCCGCGTCTCACAACTGCCAGACCTGCAAGGCAAACGCCATGGGAATCCTGTTGTTGGCCGCAATTTTCCTCACATCGGCTGGCGTTCTCGTCCGTGCGGCGGTAACGCCGCCCCCCTCGGAGGAAATCGCACCAGCGGCAACAGTATCCGTATCAGAAGGCGAGCGCGCGAACCTTGAGCAGAGTCCCTGGCTGTTCTCGGCCGGAACGAATGATGTGGTGCGTCGATAAGACTGATCACGCATGTGTTCGCCGCATGCGGCGGCTTCGATTGCCACGCGAGCGTGACGTTTCCGCAACCTGAGCGCTGTCGTCTGCTTCGCGATGCTGATGGCTGGCGCGACCGATGTTATCCATACGGCCGCCGCCAACGCGCCCGTTGAAAGCGACCGCGCAGACTTTCCCCTCGCTTCACTGAACCGGCGTCTTCTCCTGCTTCGCTGGCGCGGACGGCGGACACGTCACGCCGGCCCCTTTGGATACATCCACGTTCTTCAGCGAAACGAGCAGCCTGCTTCCCGTATTCGCCGTGATGATGTGCCCGTAACTGACGGTCGGGATGAACTTGATATCGGGCGCGACGGCGACGGGCGGGCTTTGCGCTCCGTCGACAGTCAGGTCGAGTTCGACGGTGATCGAGTCGATCGCAACACCGTAATCCTGTTTGCGTTCGGCTTGAGCCTTCTTGAAGTTGCACACTCCGTCCAGGACATTCTGGAGCGCCGTCGGAATATCCACCGACTTTCCCGGCGGAATGGGTGGCGTGTTGCACCCGGCGAGAGGAATCAGAAGTGCAAGAACCGGCAGCGAGACGTAAGCGCGCATCGAAACCTCCCGGCCTTTGGGGAGGGCACAGTATCTGGCAGACGAGCCGGTCCTTCCGTGCGCTTTCGCACTACAGCAGCGAAGATCGACGCGACGCGCTTCATGCCATTGCCTCGAATACGGGGAAACAACCGCTTGAACTGGACCAGTTTTCGTCTACAACCTAATCTGACACGTGTCCCGTCGGACCGGGCAGAGACAGGAAACAGCAGACGCTCTGCCGCTACGAGCACGAACCACGTGACAAGACGCCGTGAACGGGAGTCTTCATATCGAGAAGACGATGCGCAACTCTGCGGTGACATTCATCGCGATCGTAGGCGCCGCGCTGCTCGCGCTGCTGACATCGTCGGTCCCCGCCTTCGCGGCGGGATCGGTCACGCTCGCGCAGGTCGAGGCGCGAGGCGTACTGCGATGCGGCGTCAGCGACGGCATCGCAGGCTTTTCTCAACAGGATGCGTCCGGGCACTGGTCCGGCATCGACGCGGATTTCTGCCGGGCGGTGGCCGCCGCGACGCTCGGCGATGCGAACAAGGTCGCCTTCGTCCCGCTCAGGACGTCCGCCCGCTTTCCGGCACTCCGAACAGGCCGCATCGATGTGCTCGCGCGCAACACGACATGGACCCTGCTGCGCGAAGGCACGCTCGGCGTTCAATTCGCGGGCGTGCTGTTTTACGACGCGCAGGCCTTCATGGTGCCGACGGCGAGCGGCATTCGCACGCTCGCATCGCTCAAAGGGGCGACCATCTGCGTTCAGCGCGAGACGACCAGCGAAACCAATCTCGTCATCTACTCGAATGCGAACGCGCTCGATCTGAAGCCGCTGGTAGTCGGCTCTGCGGCGGAACTCGAGCAGGCCTTCACCGCCGGGCGTTGTCGCGCCGTGACGGCCGACGTCTCCTTGCTGGCCACGCTGCGCAGCCGCGCGCCCGGCGGTGCGTCGGCGTTGACGATCCTGTCGGAACGAATCTCGAAGCAGCCGCACGCGCCGGCCGTGCGCCGCGACGATGAGGCGTGGCTCGTCATCGTGCGCTGGGTGCTCTTCACGCTGATCGCCGCGGAAGAACTCGGCGTGACGCGTCAGAACCAGGCCGAGCGCGTCCGCGATCCGCTCGTCGCGCGCGCGCTCGTTCCGGACGCGAGCGTGACCGCAACGCTGGGCATCGCACCTGGCTGGACGCTTCGCGCGCTGAAGAGCGCTGGCAACTACGGAGAAATGTTCGACCGCAATCTCGGCACCGGAAGCCCGATCAAACTCGAGCGCGGTCCGAACGAAATTTTCCGGCGCGGCGGCCTGATGTACGCGCCGCCGATGCAATGACGCCTGCGCGAGCCCATCATGAGCGACTGGCAAATCTACCTCGTCGTCGGCGTGTTTTCGGTGGTCATACTCGTGATCGCCTTCGATCTGATCGACATGGCCGTCGCCGCGCTCGTCGGCACGAGTGTGCTGATCGCGCTCGGCATCATCGGCGAGCAGGATCTGCTCGCGACCGCCCGAACCGCGGCGGGGCCGATAAGCCTGCTGTTCGGCGGCATGATCGTCGCGCGAATCCTGGCGACCACGGGCCTGTTCGATCTCGTCGGCGACTACTATCTGAGGGCCACGGGCGGTAGCGGCAAGCGCTTTCTGCTCCTGCTGATCGTGATCGTCGCGCCGCTGTGCGCGCTGCTTCCCAATGCGACGACGGTGATCCTCCTCGCTCCGATCATCATTCGTGTTGCCCGCGCGCTCGACATCGACATCGTGCCGCCGATGATCCTGACCGCCCTCCTCAGCAATGCCGCCGGTCTGCTGACGCTCGTCGGCGATCCGGCGACCTTCCTCGTCGGCAGTTCGATCGGCATGAGTTTCGGCGAGTATCTGCGGCGCGCGAGCCTCGGCGGCGTGCTTGCGATCGCCGTGGTCATTCCGTTGCTGCCCGTGCTGATGCGCGGGATCTGGCGAACCGTCGCGCCCCTGCCGCCCCGCGTCGCGCGGGCGAAACTGAAGCGGCCGGTCTACGCCGCGCTGGCGGTCGCGGTGCTCGCGCTCATGATGGTGCTCTTCGTGTTCGGCGAGGAACTGCCCACGCGCATCGTGCCGCCCGTCGTCGCGGTGATCGCGAGCGCGCTCGCGCTGCTCGTCGCGTATGCGTTCAAGGTCGAGCCCACCGATCGCGTGCTGCGCGATGTCGACTGGAAGACGCTGCTCTTTCTCACCTGCATCTTCTGTCTCGTGCAGGGCATGGCGAAGACGGGGCTGCTGCAGGTGATGTCGCTCAAGCTGTACGAGGTGTTCGGCACGCGCCTCACGCTCGTCGCGCTCGCGATGATCTGCGGCATCGGCCTGCTTTCCTCGCTGCTCGCCAATGTGCCGGTCGCGGCCGCGTCCATCCTGATGGTCAAGGGCTATCTCGTCACGGCGGAGTTCGTTCCGGAGTCAGCCATGTCGGACCAGTTCACGCAGTGGCCCGCGCCTGTCATTCCCGTTTTCATCGCCATGATGTACGGCGCGACGCTCGGGGGTAACGCGACGCTCGTCGGTTCGGCGGCGAATGTCGTGGCTGCGGGCATCTGCACGCAGGAAGGCGCGCCGATCAGCTTCGGCCGGTTCCTGCGCTATGGCCTTCCGCTCACGGTGTGCCAGCTCGCGGTCACGGCGGCGTATGTCGTCGTGCTCACGCGCTTTCTTCATTGAACGCTTCACGATGCCGATCCATGCCAACTGATCACACGGCCCGGTCGCGGCGGGCCGCCCCCGACGCAGTGCGGCGCTGGACGCGCCATCTGCCGGTCGTCGCGATGTTGAGGGACTATCGCGCAGCGTGGCTGAAGAACGACATCGTCGCCGGTCTCGTGTTGACGACGATGCTCGTGCCCGTCGGCATCGCGTACGCGGAGGCGTCGGGCGTGCCCGGCGTGTGCGGCCTCTACGCGACGATCGTTCCGCTGCTCGCCTACGCGATCTTCGGTCCGAGCCGGATTCTCGTGCTCGGCCCCGATTCGGCGCTCGCCGCGCCCGTCCTCGCGGTCGTCGTGATCGGCAGCGCGGGCGATCCGTCACGCGCCATCGCCGTCGCGGGCATGATGGCGATCGTCTCGGGCGTCGTGTGCATCGTCTTCGGCTTGCTGAAGCTCGGCTTCGTCACCGAGTTGCTGTCCAAGCCGATTCGCTACGGTTACATGAACGGCATCGCGCTGACCGTGCTGATCAGCCAGTTGCCGAAGCTCTTCGCCATTTCCATCGACGATCAGGGGCCGCTGCGCGATCTGCTGACACTCTCCGAAGCCATCGCCGCCGGGCAAGCCAACTGGACGAGCTTCGCCGTAGGCGCGGGCAGTCTCGTGCTCATTCTGCTGCTCAAGCGCTTCGACAAGGTGCCTGGCATTCTGGTCGCCGTCGTGCTGGCGACCGTCTGCGTCACGGTGTTGCATCTCGACCGCGAAGGCGTGAAGGTGCTCGGCACGATTCCGCAGGGATTGCCCGCGTTTTCGCTGCCGTGGGCGAGCGGCGCCGATTTCTTCCGCATCGTGCTGGGCGGCTGCGCCGTGGCGCTGATCGCGTTTGCGGACACCAGCGTGCTGTCGCGCACCTTCGCGGCGCGCGCCAACATGCGCGTCGATCCGAATCAGGAAATGATCGGGCTGGGCGTTGCCAATCTCGCAACCGGGCTATTCCAGGGCTTTCCGATCAGCAGCAGCTCGTCGCGCACGCCGGTCGCCGAAGCAGCGGGCGCGCGCACGCAAGTGACGGGCATCGTCGGCGCGCTCGCCGTCGCGGCCGTCCTGCTCGCGGCGCCGAATCTGCTGCGGCATCTGCCCAACAGTGCGCTCGCGGCCGTCGTGATCGCGGCGGCGATCGGCCTCTTCGAGTTCGGCGATCTCAAACGCATTTATCGCATCCAGCAGTGGGAGTTCTGGCTTTCCATCTGCTGCTTCGTCGGCGTCGCCGTGTTCGGCGCGATACCGGGCATCTGCATCGCCGTGGTGATCGCGGTGATCGAGTTCCTGTGGGACGGCTGGCGCCCGCACTTCGCGGTGCTCGGCCGGGTGGAAGGATTGCGCGGCTATCACGACCTGAAGCGCTACCCGAACGCGGAACAG
>Ga0207426_1001632_pt1 | contig 17590 bp, 13 predicted proteins | sample AraplaMF_Cvi_mMS_FD_184265 | JGI IMG/M metagenome (GOLD analysis project Ga0207426, IMG submission 184265) | Arabidopsis root microbial communities from the University of North Carolina, USA - plate scrape MF_Cvi_mMS (SPAdes) (version 2) | ecosystem: Host-associated > Plants > Roots > Endosphere... | reverse complement strand
GGTGCTGTTCCGGCGGCCACGGTGCTCGCCATCCTTGCCCTGCCAGTCCTTGTGGCCATCCTTCTGACCGTCCTTTTGTCCTTCCTTGGCCTGGCCGTCCTTCTTCTGCCCATCCGGTCCGCGCGAGCGCTTGCGCGGCGCGAGGTCCGCGGACGGGGTCTGGTCGTCGCGGCCGATGACCACCTTGGAGCCGTCGGACAGATTGGCGAAGCCCGTGGTCACGACCTTGTCGGTCGCCGCGATGCCGCTCGCGATCACGGCGTCATGCTCGTTCTGCTGCGTCACCGTCACGGGCTTGGCCGTCACGACGTTGTCTTCGCCGACGACGTAGCTGAAGGTCCCGATCGGGCCGCGCTGCACAGCGGATGTCGGCACCACCAGTGCCTGCATCAGGGTCTCGACCTTGAGGCGGACATTGACGAACTGGCCGGGCCAGAGCTGGTAATTGGCGTTGGGGAATTCGGCCTTGAGCTTGAGCGTGCCGGTGGTCTGGTCGACCTGGTTGTCGATGCCGGTCAGCTTGCCGGTGTCGATCACGGTGATGCCGTCATTGCCGAAGACGTCGACGGCGAGCGTCCCCTTCGCCGCCGCCGCGTTGACGCGCATGATCTGCTGCTGCGGCAGGCTGAACCACACCGCGATCGGCTGCAGCTGCGTGATCACCACGAGGCCCGTGGTGTCGGAGGCGTGGATGATGTTGCCCTGGTCGACCTGTCGCAGACCCGCGCGGCCCGACAGCGGCGCCACGATCTTGGTATAGCTCAGCGTCGCCGCCGCATTGTCGATCGCAGCCTGGTCGGCTTTCACCAGCGCCTCGGTCTGCGCGACCAGCGCGCGCTGGGTGTCGGCCTGCTGCTTGGATCCGGCGTTCGACGCCGCGAGCTGCTCGTAGCGCGTCAGATCGATGCGCTGGTTGGCGAGCTGCGCCTCGTCCTGCGCCTTCTTGGCGACGGCCTGATCATAGGTCGCCTGATAGAGCGCCGGATCGATCTCGCCGAGCACGTCGCCCTTGTTGACGTCCTGGCCCTCCGTGAACTTCACGGCGATCAGCTTGCCATCGACCTGCGAGCGCACGGTCACGGTGTTCAGCGCGCGGATCGCACCGACACCGTCAAGATAGACAGGCACGTCCAGGATACGCGGTGTTGCCGCCAGCACCGGCACCGGCAGGTCAGGCCGCTGGTTGCGGCCGTTCGCCTGTTGCTGCGGCTGCTGATGCCAGACGGTCCAGCCGAAATAGCCGAGGCCGCCGAGGATCAGGAGCGTGATCAGGGTCATGACGAAACCGCGGCCGCGCGATCTTGTCGCCGTTCCCTCTTTCGCGCCTTCCTTCTTGTCCGGCTTAAAGAGCATTGACCGGTTTCTCCATGCGCGGCTCCCAGCCGCCGCCGAGTGCCTGATACAGGCTGACGATGGCAAGAAGCCGTGCGAGTTGGGCCTGCGACAGCGCGTCTTCCGCCGAAAACAGGGTCAGTTGGGTGTTGAGCACGGTCACGATGTCGGCGGTTCCGGCGCGCAATTGCTGCTCGGCCAGATCGAACGCGCGGCGCGAGGCGACGACGACGTCACGCTGCAATTGCAGCTTGATCGTGGTCTGCCGGATCGAATAGAGCGCGTTGTCGACATCGGTGAAGGACTGGATGATGGTCTTGCGGTAGGTCTGCAGCAGCTCGTCCTGCCGCGCCTTGGCGTTCTCGAAATTGCCGAGGATCTTGCCGCCGTCGAAGATCGGCTGCGTCGCGCTGCCGACGAGCTGGAAGAACGCCGCATGCGGCTGGAACAGCGAGACCAGCGCCGAGCTCTGATAGCCGCCATTGCCGGTGAGCTGGATGGTCGGAAAGAACTGCGCGCGCGCATTGCCGATATTGGCGGTCGCCGACGCAAGCTGCGCCTCCTGGCGGCGAATGTCGGGCCGTTGCGTCAGGATCTCCGACGGCAGGCCCGGCGTGACGCGCGGGATCGCGATGCTGTTCAGCGAACCGCCGGCGATGCGCACGCTCTCGGGCGGACGCGACACCAGCACGGCGAGCGCATTCCTGTTCTGGTCGAGGGTCTGGCGCAGCGGCGGCACCAGCGCCTTCTGGTTGGCGAGCACGCTCTCCTGTTGGGCGACGTCGAGATCGGTGCCGGTGCCGGCCTTGCGGCGCTCGCGGATCGCATCGAGGATGCGCTGCGCGCTCGCGATGTTGCGCTGGGCGGTGCGCAGCCGGTCCTGTGAGGCCAGCACCTGGAAATAGGCGTTGGCAACACCGGCGAGCGTGGTCAGCGCGACCGTGTCGCGATCGAAGCGGGTGGCATTGGCCGTCTCTTCCGCCGATTGCAGCGCATCGCGGTTCTGGCCCCAGAAATCGAGCTGGTAGCTCGCACTCAGCGAGGCCGAATAATTGACGACCTCGCGGCCGCCATTGGTCAGTCCCGAGGACGACGAGCCTGAAGTGCGCGAATAGGTCTCCTGCCCGGCGCCTGACAGGGTCGGCAGCAGCGCGGCGCCGGCTTGCCGTGCCTGGGCATCGGCCTGGACGATGCGCGCGACGGCGGCGGCGATGTCGAGGTTGACGGTGTGCGCCTCCTCCATCAGCTGCGTCAGCTCGGAGGAGCGAAAGCCGCGCCACCAGTCCAGCGTCGGCGGCGCATCGGCCTTTCCGGCATATTTGTATTGCGCGGGAACGTCGAGCGCGGGATCCGGAATGTCCTGCGTCAGCATGCAGGCGCCGGAGCTGGCCGCAAGGCACACGGCCGCAACCCAGCGCGCTGCGCGCAGCGTCCGGGAGGTCCAACCGTGAGATCGCCGCATGGCGACCGCAGGACCGTCCTGTGTCACATCCACCCCCTGCCGGGCAGATTAAACCGCCACCGTCGAGCCGGATTAACCGATTCGCAGCGGAACAGTCGGCGGCCTTTCTGCAACTCGTTCACGGGTGATGCTTTCTGCGGAACCTCAAGGGTTCATATTAGCCGGGCGCGGAACAGCGGGACAGTCCTGCAACTGCGAAGCACACAGCCGAACGCGATCGGCATCGGGGCCGCCGCAATTCGAGATATCCCTGTGCTGCAATCACTTTTTCGATCGGTGAAACATCCGGAAATCAACGCAAGCTTACCAAGATTTCATGTGATATTGCGGCCACACCGGCCCCCGGGGACCCGCGACCGGATTATTCACCGGCCCTGCCGGTCGAACCATAGGAGTGGGATGGCCGCGCGTCGAAGTCGATATCTGTCGTGAAGGCCGGATATGGCGATCGATATCTTCCAAGGCCGTCCGCCTCGCGGGCTGATCCGCCTTGTGACCGTCCAAATACCCTGCCCGAATATCCCTGCTCTCGCGGACGTTTGGGCAGGTTACGCCGCAGCGCAAAAGCCTTCCCCTTTGGCTCCCCAGGCACTAGGTTCTGGCCGATCTGATCAACCCCCTTGCCAGTGATTTCTCCCGACATGACCTTCAAGAAAGACGTTGTCGACGCCATCGGCAACACCCCGCTGATCAAGCTCAAGCGCGCTTCGGAGCTGACGGGCTGCACCATTCTGGGCAAGGCCGAGTTCATGAATCCCGGCCAGTCGGTCAAGGATCGCGCCGGCAAATGGATGATCCTGGAGGCCGAGAAGCGCGGCGAGCTCAAGCCGGGCGGTCTGGTGGTGGAATCGACCGCCGGCAACACCGGCATCGGCCTTGCCGTGGTGGCAAGCGCCCGTGGCTACCGTACGCTGATCGTGATCCCGGAGACGCAGAGCCAGGAGAAGAAGGACTTCCTGAAGCTGTGCGGAGCGGAACTCTTGGAATCGCCGGCACTGCCCTACTCCAATCCGAACAATTACCAGCATGTCGGCCGCCGCCTCGCCGACGAGCTGCGCAAGACCGAGCCGAACGGCGTGCTGTTCGCCGACCAGTGGAACAATCTCGACAACGCCAAGGCGCATTACGACTCGACCGGCCCTGAAATCTGGGACCAGACCGGCGGCAAGATCGACGGCTTCGTCTGCTCGGTCGGCAGCGGCGGCACGCTCGCCGGCACCAGCCGCTTCCTGAAGGAGAAGAACAAGGACATTCGGATTGCCTGTGCTGATCCGCACGGCGCCGGCATGTTCGAGTATTTCCGCACCGGCACCGCCAAGGCCTCGTCCGGCGACTCCATCACCGAAGGCATCGGGCTCGGCCGCGCCACCGCGATCGTCGAGACCGCGAAGGTCGATGACGCCTATCTCATTCCCGATGCCGAAGCGGTCTCCGTGATTTACGAGCTGCTACAGCACGAAGGTCTCTGCCTCGGCGGCTCAACCGGCATCAACATCGTGGGCGCGATGCGTCTCGCCAAGCAGCTCGGGCCCGGCAAGACCATCGTCACCGTGCTGTGCGATTCCGGCAGCCGCTATCAGTCGAAACTGTTCAACGCGGACTTCATGCGCGCCAAGAACCTGCCGGTGCCGGAATGGCTGGAGAAGCGGAGCAACATCAAGCTGCCGTTCGTCTAAAGCGCGAGGGCCGCGGCCGTAGCGCTAGCTGTAGCGCTCGCGGCCCGGCCAGAACAGCAGCGCCAGTGTCAGCACGAGATTGGCGATGCCGCCGACGATGGTGCCGGTGTGCTCCTGCCCCATCGCAAGGTGCGGAAACTTGAGCGCCACGACGTAATCGACCAGCATCAGCGCGATCCAGGCCGGCACCACGCAGACTGGATCCCAGCCGATGTCGCGAAAGCGCATCGAGTACAGCGTAACGGTCGAGATCGCGAAAAAGCCGATCGCCGCGATCATCCCCCAGCGCTTGAGCAGATCCTCGGGCCGCACATTGGCCGGATTGACGTTGCGCAGCACCGACATCGCCACCGTGAAGCAGATTCCGGTCATCACGACCGCGAGCACGAGCGTGGCCAGGAAGAAGTGCAAGCGTCCCAGACGGGTGTTGAGGCCGAATACGAGGTCGAGCACAGGCGCCTCCGTTTTCAGGCCATCAGCGCAGAAAGAGCTTTCCGGCGGGTGAAGCGGCGGGGCTGCAACCTGCGATATGGTTGCGCGGAAGTTATGGGAGCCGACACAAGTTGAACCGAGCTATGTTGCCGTAGGCTGGGCAAAGGCGCGTACGCGCCGTGCCCACCTTCAATCTCCGCATTCAATAAAGACGTGGGCACGCTTCGCTTTGCCCACCCTGCGAGATCTCGCGCTATCGCAGGATCTGGCTCAAGAACAGCTTCGTCCGGGCATGCTGAGGCGCCGCGAAAAACTCGTTCGGCGTGTTCGCCTCGATGATCTGGCCCGCGTCCATGAACACGACGCGGTTGGCGACCTCGCGGGCAAAGCCCATCTCGTGGGTGACGACCAGCATGGTCATGCCCTCTTCGGCGAGGTCGACCATGGTATCGAGCACTTCCTTGACCATCTCCGGATCGAGCGCCGAAGTCGGCTCGTCGAACAGCATTACCTTCGGGTTCATGGTCAGCGCACGCGCGATCGCGACGCGCTGCTGCTGGCCGCCGGACATCTGGCCGGGAAACTTGTTGGCCTGATGCGGGATCTTGACCCGCTCCAGGAATTTCATGGCAGTCGCCTCGGCATCCTTCTTGGGGATGTTGCGGACCCAAATCGGCGCCAGCGTGCAATTATCGAGCACCGTGAGGTGCGGGAACAGATTGAAGCTCTGGAACACCATGCCGACCTCGCGGCGGACCGCGTCAATGTGCTTGAGATTCGGCCCGAGCTCGATGCCGTCGACGACGATCTCGCCCTCCTGGAATTCCTCCAGCGCGTTGATGCAGCGGATCAGCGTCGACTTGCCGGAGCCTGAGGGGCCGCAGATCACGATGCGCTCCCCCTTGCGGACCTCGAGGTCGATGTCGCGCAGCACGTGGAAGTCGCCGTACCATTTGTTGAGGCCGGAGATCTTGACGATGGGGTCGGACATGGTGACCTCGATCAGTTGCGACGGTGGGCGTTGAGACGGCGCTCGACGAAGAGCGAGTAGCGCGACATTCCAAAGCAGAAGATGAAGTAGATGATGCCGGCGAAGGCGAAGCCGGTGAACGCGGTCGATGGCGTCGACCATTTCGGGTCGGAGAACGAAGCCCGCAACGAGCCGAGCAGGTCGAACAGCGCCACGATCGAGACCAGCGAGGTGTCCTTGAACAGCGAGATGAAACTGTTGACGAGGTTCGGGATGACGTGGCGCAGCGCCTGCGGCAGCACGATCAGCGACGTCGTCTTCCACCACGACAGTCCGAGCGCGGCTGCCGCCTCGCCCTGCCCGCGCGGGATCGCGGCAAGGCCGCCACGGACGTTCTCGGCCTGATAGGCGCCGGTGAACAGCGCGATGCCAATCAATGCCCGGACGAGGCCATCGACGGTGAAATTGCCCGGCAGGAAAAGCGGTAGCATGTAGGTGGCGAAGAACAGCACGGTGATCAGTGGCACGCCGCGCCAGAACTCGATGAAGGCGATCGAGAAGATCCTGATCAGCGGAATGCTGGAGCGCCGCCCGAGCGCCAGCGCGATGCCGATCGGCAGCGAGGTGACGATGCCCGTCACGGAAACCACCAGCGTCACCAGCAGCCCGCCCCACAGATTCGTCTGTACGATCAGGAGCCCGCCGCGGTCGAGGCCCATCAGCACGATCACGATGGCAATGCCGGCGAAGGTGGCAAGGCTCGATGCGAGCGCACGCCAACCCGTGCGCAGGCCACCGCCGAGGACAAAGGCGATCAGCGAGACCACCGCGGTCGTGACGGTGAAATCGGCCCAGACCGACCGGCCCGAGGCCTGGAAGCTGTCGCGCAGCCAGATCAATGGCCAGATCAGCCAATGGATGGCTGTGCCGACCAGTACGATGAGATTGCCGACGACCCACAGCAACGGCGCGACCGCCGAGTTCTTGCTGAGACCGAGCAGGACCTGCCCGGCGCCGACGATGCTCTCGTCGAACAATTGCAGCAGGTCGGCGGTCCAGGTCAGGCCAAATCCCCTGATGCCGCCGCCATGCAGCAGGAAGAACGCAACCACGGGAAACGCGAAGAAGAACAAGCCGGCGTTGAGCCCTTTCGCCGGCAGCCGCGGAATCAGCAGCGGCAGCAGCAGGACGGCCGCGAGGATCAGGGAAAGGTTGACGCGCCAGCGCTCGGCCTCGGGATAGAACCCATAGATCAGTTGCGGCAGCTTGGCCTGAATGTAGGGCCAGCAGGCGCCGACCGTGAAGCCGGCGTTCTCGGTCAGGCACGCGGCGCGGTCCTTGCCGGTCCAGACCGCATCGACCATCAGGAACTTCACGGCGGGAACGATGGTGAACCAGAGCAGCAAGGCGCCGACGATCGTAAGCAGGATGTTGGTGGGCGAGTTGAACAGGCGCGTGCGCATCAGGCCCAGGAAGCCCGTGGTCTTAACCGGCGCCGGACGCTCCGTGAGCAGGTCCTGACGGACATAGGCGGATGCGGTGATATCGCTCATGCGCCCAGGCTCCGGCTGACACGCCAACCGTAAACGCTCATGATCGCGCTGGTGAGCAGCGAGATCAGGAGATAGACGCCCATCGTCATGGCGATGATCTCGATCGCCTGCCCGGTCTGGCTCAGCGACGTGCCCGCAAATACCGAGACGAGGTCAGGATAGCCGATCGCGACCGCGAGCGAGGAGTTCTTGGTGAGGTTGAGATACTGGTTGGTCAGCGGCGGCACGATCACCCGCATCGCCTGCGGCACGACGATCAGGCGCAGCGTGGTGCCGCGGCTCAGCCCCAGCGACGACCCCGCCTCCATCTGCCCGGAATGGACCGAGAGGATACCGGCACGCACGATCTCGGCGATGAAGGCGGCGGTATAGGTCGACAGCGCCAGCGTCAGCGCCACGAATTCCGGGATGACGCGCGAGCCTCCGGCGAAGTTGAATCCCTTCAGCTGCGGCATCTCGAAAGTGAACGGCAGACCGAAGACCAGGATGGAGACGATCGGCAAGCCGAACAGCAGGCCGAGCACATAGGGCCAGATCCGGATCATCTGTCCGCGCTGAAACAGCGCGCGCCGCGCGTGGAAGCGCAGGACCAGCGACGCCACGATGCCGAGCGCCAGCATGATCAGAAAGGGCTCGAAGCCGCCCTCGCCGATCGGACGCGGAATGACGAGGCCGCGATTGCTGATGAAGGCGATGCCGAGCAGCGAGATGCTCTGGCGCGGATTTGGCAGCGCGGCCAGCACGGCGAGATACCAGAACAGGATCTGGAACAGCACCGGCAGATTGCGGCCGATCTCGACATAGATCTCGCCGACGCGCGACAACAGCCAGTTCGGCGACAGCCGGCACAATGCGATGATGAAGCCGATCACGGTGGCGAAGAAGATGCCCACCACCGAGACCACGAGCGTATTGAGAAGCCCGACCACGAACACGCGCAGGAACGTGTCCGAGCCGGTATAGGAGATCAGCGTCTGGTTGACGTCGAAGCCGGCGTTGTTCCGCAGGAAGCCGAAGCCGGCGGCGATGTGCTGGTTCTCGAGATTGGCGCGCGTGTTGGAGACGATCTCGTAGGCGATCCAGCCCAGAACCGCCGCGAAGGCAAACTGGACGGCGACGCCGTTCCAGCCGGTCTTGCCGCCCAGAATGCGCCGGATCTTCAGCGCAATCTGGGCCGGCGGTTTTCGAGCCTCGGTGCTCATCGCCGCTTCAGCGGATCAGGCGGGATCAGCGGATCGGCGGCGCGTACTGGAGACCACCCTTGTTCCAGAGGTTGTTGAGACCACGGCTGATGGCCAGCGGCGAGCCCGAGCCGACGTTGCGGTCGAACACTTCGCCGTAATTGCCGACCGCCTTGGTGATCCGGATGACCCAGTCCTTGGTCAGGCCGAGCTGTTCGCCGAAATTGCCGTCGGTGCCGAGTACGCGCTTCAGCTCCGGATTTTCCATCTTGGCCTTCTCGTCGACGTTCTTCGAGGTGATGCCGAGCTCCTCGGTCGTGACCAGCGCGAACAGCGTCCACTTCACGATGTCGAACCACTGGTCGTCGCCATGGCGCACCATCGGCCCCAGCGGCTCCTTGGAGATGATCTCGGGGAGCACCATGTGGTCGTTGGGATTGGCGAGCTTGAGGCGGTTGGCGTAGAGGCCCGACTGGTCGGTGGTGAAGACGTCGCAGCGGCCGGCCTCATAGGCCTTGACGGTTTCGTCGTTGGTGCCGAACGCGATGACCTCGTACTTCATGTTGTTGGCCTTGAAGTAGTCGGCCAAATTCTGCTCGGTGGTGGTGCCGGTCTGCACGCAGACGGAGGCGCTGTTCAGTTCCAGCGCGGAGTTCACCTTGAGCGACTTCTTCACCATGAAACCCTGCCCGTCGTAATAGGTCACGCCGGTGAAGTTGGCCCCGAGCGAGGTGTCGCGCGAGATGGTCCAGGTGGTATTGCGCGAGAGCACGTCGATCTCGCCGGACTGCAGCGCGGTGAAGCGGTCCTTGGCGGAGAGCGGCACGAACTTCACCTTGGTCGGATCGTTGAAGATGGCGGCGGCGACGGCGCGGCAGACATCGACGTCGAGCCCGGTCCAGTTGCCCTTGTCGTCGGGCGAGGAGAAGCCCGGCAGCCCCTGGCTGACACCGCAGGACAGCGTGCCCCGGTCCTTGACGGTCTTGAGCGTTTGCGCATCGGCGGCTTGGGCAGTCAGGCCGGCGGCGAGAGCGAGAGTGAGTGCCAGGGTTACGCGTTTCATGGGCAAAAGGCCTTTCAAGGTCGTCTCAAGGTCAGGAATGTTGTCTCAGGATCGTCTCTGCCGGGGCAAATCCCACTCGGGCCTGCCTTGCAAGAGTCATGCTGGAAAACCTTGCCGAACACCCGCCCATCCCGAGAGGCCGTAACCTAATCCCCGCCGCACGCGCCCGCCGTTTTGGCTGTGACGCAAGGTCCGGTCAGACGATGGATCGAAGGTCGCGGCTGCCCCTCAACACGCGGCGACTGAATAGCACCTGCGCATTGGAGAGCGGCTGGCGAGCCGGGTCAAGGGGTTGACGGGACTCTTCTGTGGCCTGTTATTAACGACAGCGGCCTTTCGGCCGGCCCGTCCGGCGCCAGGCGCCGCGCGGAAACGCTTTTTTGAAAGCAGACGCATGGATTCCTCGAACGCCTCCCAGCAGCACGCCGAGACCCGGCTGGTCACCTCCGGCCGCGACACCAAGGCGCAGAAGGGGTTCGTCAATCCGCCGGTGTTCCACGGCTCCACCGTGCTCTATCCGACCGCCGAGGACCTGCACGCCCATCGCGGCGAGTTCACCTATGGCCGTCACGGCAGCCCCACCACGAAGGCGTTCCAGGAGACGCTGATGGCGCTGGAGGGACCGCAATGCGCCGGCGTCGGCATCGTGCCATCCGGTCTGTCGGCGATCTCGACCTCGCTGCTCTCGGTGCTGAAGACCGGCGACCACATCCTGGTCTGCGACAACGTCTATCGCCCTTCGCGCAATTTCTGCAACGGCATGCTCGCGCGCCTCGGCATCGAGACAACCTATTTCGATCCGATGATCGGCACCGGCATCGACAAGCTGTTCAAGCCCAACACCCGTGCCGTGCTGGTTGAGGCGCCAGGCTCGCAATCCTTCGAGATGCCCGACATTCGCGCCTTCGCCGAGGTCGCGCATGCGCGCGGCGCGCTGGTCGTCGATGACAACACATGGGCGACGCCGCTGTTTCACCGCTCGCTCGAGCAAGGCGTCGACATCAGCATGCAGGCTGCGACCAAATATATCGGCGGCCATTCCGACATCATGTTCGGCACCATCTCGGCAAACGCTAAGGCGTGGCCACAGATATCAGAAGGCATCCGTCTGCTCGGCGTCTGCGCCGGCCCCGATGACGTCTTCCTGGCACTGCGCGGCCTGCGCACGCTGTCGGTGCGGCTGGCACAGCATCATCGCTCCGGGCTCGAGATGGCACGCTGGCTCGCGAGCCGTCCCGAAGTCGCCCGCGTGCTGCATCCGGGGCTGGAGACCGATCCCGGCCATGCGATCTGGAAGCGCGACTTCGCCGGCGCCTCGGGCCTGTTCAGCATCGTGCTGAAGCCGGCCCCGCAGAGCGCGGTCGACACCATGCTCAACACGCTCAAGCTGTTCGGCATGGGCTTTTCCTGGGGCGGCTTCGAGAGCCTCGCGATTCCCTTCGACTGCAACGACTACCGCACCGCGACCAAGTGGTCGCCGGGCGGGCCGACGCTGCGTCTGCATATCGGGCTCGAGAGCGTCGACGACCTCAAGGCCGATCTCGACCGCGGCTTCGCTGCCCTCAGGGCGGCAATGTGAGCCTCCTCACAGGGCATCGCGCCTGTTGAGGCGCCATGGTCCGCGGGAACGCGCACCCGACGCAAACGTTAACGACGATGCGCCAACAAAAGGTTTGAACCTCAAGCATTTGGCGCTAGCCTCACCAATCGACTCGAATTCCGGATACGGAGCATGGGAACGTTGGTACTGCTCGATCTGATGGGCGGCGTGGCGCTGCTGCTGTGGGGCCTTCATATGGTCCAGAGCGGCATCCTGCGCGCCTTTGGCCCCGACCTGCGCCGCCTGCTCGGCAAGGCACTCGGCAACCGCGTCAGCGCATTTGGCGCCGGCCTCGGGCTGACCGCGCTGCTCCAGAGCAGCACGGCGACCGCGCTGCTCACCAGTTCGTTTGCCGCCGAGGGCCTGCTCAGTCTCGTTGCGGCGCTCGCGATCATGCTGGGGGCCAATGTCGGCACGACGCTGATCGTGCAGGCCTTGTCATTCAACATCGCAGCCGTCGCGCCCGTGCTGTTCGTCCTCGGGCTCGTTGCCTTCCGCTCCGGCCCGCGCTCGCGCATCAAGGACATCGGCCGCATCCTGATCGGCCTCGGCCTGATGCTGCTGTCGCTGCACATCCTGCTCGATACGCTGGCGCCGGCCGAGAACGCGCCCGGCGTGCGCGTGGTGATGGCCTCGATCACAGGCGATCCCGTCCTCTGCATCGTGATCGCGGCGCTGATTACCTGGGCTGTGCATTCCAGCGTCGCCAGCGTGCTGCTGATCATGTCGCTGGCCTATTCGCAGTTCATCACGCCTTACGCCGCGCTCGCGCTGGTGCTGGGCGCCAATCTCGGCAGCGCCATCAACCCCGTGTTCGAGGGCGCGAAGCGCGACGACCCCGCGAGCTATCGCCTGCCGGTCGGCAATCTCGCCAACCGCGTGATCGGAATTGCGCTCGTGCTGCCGTTCCTGGGCGTGATCGCGGAGCACATGCACGAATGGCAGCCGGATCTTGCCAAGATGACGGCGGCCTTTCACATCGCCTTCAACGTCGGCACGGCCGCCCTCTTCATCGGCCTGCTCGACACCATGTCGCGGCTCCTGACCCGCCTGCTGCCCGATCGTGTCCAGGAAACGGATCCGGCCCGGCCGCGCTATCTCGACGAGACCGCGCTGGACACGCCGTCACTGGCACTCGCCGACGCTTCCCGCGAGACGCTGCGCATGGGTGACGTCGTCGAATCCATGTTGCGCAAGGTGATGGCCGCGATGATGACGGGCGACCGCGCGCTGGTCGACCAGGTCTCGAAGATGGACAATGTCGTCGACGGCCTCGACGAAGCCATCAAGCTCTACGTGACCAAGCTGACGCGTGGCAGTCTCGACGAGAGCGAAGGCCGGCGCGCGATGGAGATCATCTCCTTCGCCATCAACCTCGAGCATATCGGCGACATCATCGACAAGAATCTCAGCGAACTCGCCACCAAGAAGATCAAGCGCCGCTTCCAGTTCTCGGCCGAAGGCGCCGAAGAGCTCGCCGCCTTCCACAAGCGCACGATGGATTCGCTGCGGATCGCCTTCGGCGTCTTTATGTCGGGCGATGCCAACGAGGCGCGCAAGCTGCTGGTGGAGAAGACTGCGCTGAAAAACACGGAGCTCGCCGCAATCGAGCGTCATCTCGATCGCCTGCGCGAGGGCCGGCCCGAGACCATCGAGACCACCTCGCTGCATCTGGACGTGCTGCGCGACCTGCGCCGCATCCACTCGCATATCTGCTCGGTCGCCTATCCCGTGCTGGATGCGGCCGGCGAGCCCTATCGCAAGACCGAGGAAGACACATCCGCCCTGCCCGCGTCAGGCGCGGCGTCGGCGCTGCCGCGGTAGCGAGCATGATCCGGACAAGCGCGAAGCGGTCTTCCGAAAGATCATGCGCAAAGAACAATCTAAAGCGCGATGACGATTCATCGAAGCGCGCTTTAGCGCGCTAGCGATCCAGCGTCTTCGAACCGCGGCCGCGGTTCTTCAGGATCAGCATGATGTTGCGGATATAGATGACTGTCGCCAGCGCCTGGCCGAGGATGATGACGGGCTCGCGCTTCACCACGCCATAGACCAGCGTCATCAGCCCGCCGCCCATCGAGCAGAACCAGAACGCCATCGGCACCACGCTGTTGCCGGCGCGCTCACTCGCGATCCACTGCACCAGGAATCTCGCCGTGAAGAACAGCTGCGCGACCAGGCCGAACGCGAGCCAGAAGTCGAACTTGGCAACGAAGACGTCGTAGAGATAGTCGCTCAGCGCCTGGCCGTAGTGGATGATCATGCGTTTACCTCGGTCACGTCAGGCGTCGGCTTCTTGCGGCGGATCAGCCACCACACGCCGGCAAGATCCATGATGCCGATCCACAGCCGGTCGAAGAATCCATAGTTCGATACGCCGGAATGCCGCGGCCGGTCGATCACGTCGACATAGGCGATCTCGAAACCCTCGCGGCGCACCAGTGCCGGCAGGAAGCGATGCAGGCCATCGAAATAGGGCATCATCAGGAAGACATCGCGGCGGAACGCCTTGAGTCCACAACCGGTGTCGCGCGTGCCGTCCTGCAGGATCGCGTTGCGGACCTTGTTGGCAACGCGTGACTGGAATTTCTTGAAGCCGGTGTCCTTGCGGCCGACGCGCTGGCCTGCGGCGAGACCGACCCGCCCGGCTCCCTTTTCCACCGCCGCAATCAGATCCGGCAGGAAGGCCGGATTGTTCTGTCCGTCGCCGTCGAGCGTCGCCACGATCTCGCCGCGCGCCGCCCGCACGCCGCTGCGCACGGCCGCGGACTGGCCGCCCGATTTGGCGTGCCGGAGCTGTCGGAGATTGTCCCGTTGCTGCATGATGGCGGCAAGCCGCTCGCCGGTCGCATCCGTCGAGCCGTCATTGACGTAGATGATCTCGTAGGGCCAACGGCCGTCGAGCGCCGCACCGATCTCGGCGATCAGAGGCGCAATGTTGTCGGCTTCGTTGCGCACGGGAACGACTATGGAAACCGAAGGCTGGGACGTCGACAAAGGAGGCTCGTGGTTGGAATGGGCCTGCAACCCAGGGGAACCGGCGGTCCCGGCAAGCAGCCGCTTTTATGGGGCGGATGGGCCGTGGGCAACCCTTTTGAAGCGGCCTGGGACCGGCCCCGGCAGCGGCACGATGGTGCCATCGGCGCGGATCGCGAAAGCGAGCCGGCGGCCTGCAAACCAGTAGCGGACTGCCATGACGCCGACCATGCCGACCAGGGCGCCGGCCGCGACGTCGCTCGGATGATGCGCCAGCAGCACCAGCCGCGTGAGCAGGATCACGATCGCATAGGTGAACATGAACACGCGCAGCCGCGGCCACAGCGCCGAGACCGCGAAGGCCAGCGCGAATGCGGTGATCGCATGTCCGGACGGCAGGCTGGCATGCGCCCCCGTTCCCTCGAACGGGACGAAATTGAACGGATTGGCCTGACCGCCGACGAACGGACGCCCGCGGCCGATCACATATTTCAGGATCTCGCCGACGAACACGGACAGCGCAACGGACAGGAACAGGAACTGGAGCCGGGTGCCGAGACCGAGCAACAGCATGCGGCGGGTGCCGTGCAGTCCTGCCGCGACCAGTGCGACCAACACCAGCGCAATCCCCAGCGCCGAGAGCACATAGTCGTCCTTGCCGAAATCGGTGAGGATACGGATCGGCCACAGGCTTGGCGTGCCGCGCGCCGGCATCAGCTGAATCTCGGTCCGGTCGAACGCAACCATCAGCACGATGACCAGCGCCGCACCCGCCGCGCTCAGCCACAACGAGTGCCGCGCCAGCCGGCGTGCAGCCTCGGCACGGCGCGAATGCGAAGGCGACCGCACGAGTTGCGCCAGGGCCCGCCCCGACACGGCCAGCAATTGCGCGGGATAGCCCGGGCGCGGCGCGATGTCGGTCGTCGCGGGCATGCTACTCGGTGCCTTCGGAACGGAAGATCGAGATCGTGATCGCGCGCCCTTGCGAGAAATTATAACCCTCGATCCGCGCGCCGACCTTGTAACGCAGCCCGATCGCCTCGGCCCGCTGCACGAAGCTGCGCTCCGAGCGCTGCTCGATCAGCGCGAAACGGCAACTGCCCTGCCGCAGGAAATCCGCAGCCCCCGAGCCGTCGGTGAGCAGCGTCTGGGTGCCCGCAAGGAATACGAGGCTCGGCTCCTGATAGCCGGCTGCCGCGGATTTCGGCCCGACGCAGGTGACGTTGCGCAATGCGCGCGCGACCTCGATGCTTGGAAACAGTGGTGTCAGCGACGGCAGCACGACGCCGTAGACCGTCACCGCCAGCATCACGGCAGCGACCAGCGCGTTCAGTACCGAGCGCTCGGCGCGGTTGGTGTCGAACAGCCACCAGGCGAACAGGCCGAAGATCAGCGCGGCCGCGATGAACGGCCAGGCGACGAAGGCCGGCTGCCGCGTCAGCATGACGGCGCCGAGCACGGCGATGAACGAGGCCGACGCGGGAATCGCAAACCACCAGGCCGAGCCGCGCGCCAGCCAGGAGCGCGACAGCACGTTCCGCTCCAGCGCGCCGACAGTGAGGATCGCGATCGCCGGATACAGCGGCAGCACGTAATGCGGCAGCTTGGTCAGCACCGCCTCGAACACGATCCAGGACGGAATCAGCCAGGCCAGCAGGAACTGCGCGCCGGGCTCACGCCGTGCCCGCCACACCGCAGGCGCTGCCATCGCCGCCAACGGCGCACCCGGCCAGAACGTGATCCAGAACAGCGCCAGATAGAGGCCCGGCGGCGCGCCATGGGATTCCTGGGCGCCGATTTTGCTCAGCATGTCGCCGCCGACGGAATCGGCAAAGAACGCATCGCCAGCGCGCCAGAAGATCGCGATGAACCAGGGCAGCACCAGCACCAGCATCCACATCAGGCCCCAGACCGGGCGGAGCTTCCACAGCCAGGAGGCATCGCGGTCCTGGAATGCGAGCACGACGATGGTGAAGCCCGCGAACATCAGGATCAGCGGCCCCTTGATCAGGATGCCGACGGCGATCGCGGTCCAGAAGATCGCGGGCCAACTCCACGGTGGATGCGTCTCGTCCTCAGCGCGCTGCCACGACAGATAGGCGCGCGCCATCGCGCCCATCGCGGCGGTCACACAAAACAGCAGCATCGCGTCGGTCTTCGCCAGCCGCGCCTCGACGCCGAGCAGAACGGAGGCGCACATCAAGAGTGCCGCGAGCGTCGCAGCGCGCCGCGTGACAAAGCCGAGCGCGGCCCAATAGGTCATCAGCACGGCACCAATCGCGCCCAGCAGCGACGGCAGCCGGTAGACCCAGATTCGTAATTCGGCCTTCGGCAGTTTCAGCGCGGTGGCAGCTTCAACTGCGGCCGATTGCAACCAGTAGATGCCGACCGGCTTCTTGTAGCGGACGTCTTCCTGGAAGCGGATGTCGACATAGTCGCCGCTCTCGACCATCTGCTTGGTCGCCTGCGCAAAGCGCGCCTCGTCGCGATCCACCGGCGGGATCGTGAAGAAGCCGGGCAGGAACAACAGCAGCCCGCACAGCACCAGGAACGCGACGGCACGGGAGTGACTGGCCGTGACGACGTCGAACAGGGACACGAGCCGGCTGCCCGGATTGACGGGCGTTTTCGGCTCGCGGGGCGCTCCAAAACGGGGAGTTGGGTAGGTCTCGGCCATTGGTTCCGCTTACGCTGAAACCGCCATCGCTACAACCGCTTAAGCCATCGTCATTGAATTCGAATGACAACTGTGTCCGCGGCGCCAGTGGCATCGATCACCGTGAGCCGCGCAAAGCCCGGACCGGGCGGATCAATCAGGCGCTGGCGGCGTCCGTCGATCTCGCCGAGCGAGGTTCCATTAACCATGACGGTCATGGGCAGCACGCCTCCGGCGACCTTCACCGGCATGGCCGCGCTCTCCTCGCTGGTGCGATCGACGTCGATCCGCGACCCGTTCAGCGGGAACTGGATGTGCAGCGCCTGCTCGCTGCCGGTCCGCACCAGTTCCCCGACCGGACGGAACCGCTTCAAAGGCAATGGCAACTTCGCGTTGCTGGCTACAAGGGTTCCCTTCGGCGGCTTCGGCAGCGGCGTCAGCGTTTTGCCGGTCCGGGCGAAGGCGTCGAACAGGATCGGCGCGGCGGCGCCGCGGCCAATCAATCCGGGAACCGGTGCGCCATCGGGCCGGCCGACCCACACGCCGATGGTCATGCGGCCGTCGAAGCCGACCGACCAGGCGTCGCGATAGCCGTAGGACGTGCCGGTCTTGAAGGCGATGCGGTTGTGCGCGGCATTCTCCGGCGGCGGCGTGCCGAGCAACACGTTGCCGACCTGCCAGGCTGCGGC
>Ga0207426_1001630_pt1 | contig 17667 bp, 18 predicted proteins | sample AraplaMF_Cvi_mMS_FD_184265 | JGI IMG/M metagenome (GOLD analysis project Ga0207426, IMG submission 184265) | Arabidopsis root microbial communities from the University of North Carolina, USA - plate scrape MF_Cvi_mMS (SPAdes) (version 2) | ecosystem: Host-associated > Plants > Roots > Endosphere... | reverse complement strand
CGTACGCCGGCCGGCAGACGCCCGCCCTGTTGCTGCTGGCCTTCGTGCCCATCCTCGGCATCGCGCTCTCGTACGCCCGGCTCAACCGCAGCGAGCCGAACTGCGGCAGCGGCTACACCTGGGTGGGACGGACCATCGGCCCCTGGCCCGGATTCCTGACCGGCTGGGTGGTGCTGGTCGGCAACGTGATCTTCATGGCGTACACGGGGGCGGTGACCGGCTCCGTCGTGCTCCAGTTCCTCAACAAGCTGGGCCTGTACAGCGTGTGGGGGCTCCGGCTGGACCCGGCCTCGACCGGTGTCAGCACCGCCGTGGGCCTGCTCGCCCTGGTCGTCGTCACCCTCACCGCCATCACGGGCGTGCGGGCCGCGACCCGGCTCCAGATGGGGCTGCTGATCTTCGAGTACGCGGTCCTGCTGATCTTCTGCGGCTATGCGCTGGTCATCGGCGACCAGCCGTTCTCGCTGTCTTGGCTCAACCCCTTCGAGATCGGCTCACTCCAGGCCGTGGCCCAGGGGATGGTGCTGGCGGTGTTCTTCTACTGGGGCTGGGACGCCGCGTTCAGCGTCAACGAGGAGACCCGCAACTCCTCCGACGCGGCCCGCGGCGGACTGATCGCGCTGGTGGTGATGATGGGGCTGTTCCTCGTCGGGGCGCTCGCTTTCCAGCGGGTGATGAGCACCGGGGAACTGCTGCACAACGGACCGCAGGCGCTCACCTTCCTCGGCGGCGCCCTGGCACCGGAACCCTGGGCCTCGCTGCCCCTGGCCGCCCTGATGTGCTCCGCCTTCGCCTCGCTCCAGTCGAGCGTCATCCCCACCGCCCGCGGTGCGCTGGCCATGGCCCGCGACCGGACGCTGGGCCCGGTGTGGCAGCGCGTGCACCCGCGCTACGGCTCCCCCGCCGTGGGCACCCTGCTGATCATGGCGATCGCCGCGCTGCTCGCCGTGCTCGCGGTCGGCATCCCCAAGCTCAACGACATGATTCTCACGGCCGTCAACTCGATCGGGCTGACCGTGGCCCTCTACTACGGGCTCACCGCGCTCGCCTGTGCGGTGCGCTTCCGGGACAGCCTGCGCGCCGGAGTCGTGCGCGCGCTCCGGGACGTGGTCGTTCCGGCGGTGAGCGCGCTGACGCTGTTCGGGCTCGGCCTGTACCTCGTCTGGGACTACGCCACCATGAGCGACCACTTCGAACTGAGCCCGGACAACGGCTGGTTCATGCTGCTGCTCCCCGTCCTGTTCATCCTGGCCGGCCTGGCGACCGCCGCCTGGGCCAAGTGGGTACGCCGCGCCCCGTACTTCCGCACCGGCCAGGGCACGGACGCCGATGCGATCACCCTGCCGATGGACGGGGACGGCGGCCCGCTCCCGAGCCCCGTGGAGGGCTGATCACGCCCGAGCCGCCCCCTTCACCCCAATTTACCGAGCCCTGTATCCACCCCACTCCCCACACCACTGGAGCAGCCACCCCATGGACCTCAGTACCACCCCGGACGCCCGCACCCCCGACTCCGCCGCCGGCGGCCCCGCGGACCTCGTCTTCCTCTCCGGTCCCGTGCACACCGTCGACTCCGCGCGCACACGGGCGAGCGCGGTGGCGGTGCGCGGCGACCGCATCCTCGCCGTCGGGCACGAGGAGGAGGTCCGCCCGCTGATCGGGCCCGCCACGGAGATCGTCGATCTGCACGGCAAGCTGCTGGTCCCCGGGTTCCAGGACGCGCATGTCCATCCGGTCGGCGGCGGGCGGGAGTTGGCGCTGTGCGATCTGAGCGCGGCGGTCACGGCCGACGCGTACCGGGAACTGATCAGCGCGTACGCGGCGGCGCATCCGGAGGTTGCCTGGATCACCGGCGGCGGCTGGTCCATGGAGGCATTCCCCGGCGGCACGCCGACCCGCGAGTTCCTGGACGCGCTGGTCCCCGACCGCCCGGTATTCCTGGTCAACCGCGACCACCACGGCGGCTGGGCCAACTCCTGTGCCCTGGAGCGGGCCGGGCTCACCGACGATACGCCGGACCCGGCCGACGGGCGGATCGAGCGGGACGCCGACGGCCGGCCGACCGGCATGCTCCAGGAAGGTGCCATGCAGCTGGTGGCCGACCTGATCCCGGAACCGACGGTCGCCGAGCAGACCGAGGGACTGCTCCGGGCCCAGCGCCTCCTCCACGCGTACGGCGTCACCGCATGGCAGGACGCGATGCTGGGCTACGCCCCCGGGATGCCCGACGCCACCCCCGCCTATCTGGCCGCCCGGCGCGACGGGAAGCTCACCGCGCGGGTGACCGGGGCACTGTGGTGGGACCGGGCCCGTGGGGCGGAGCAGATCCCCGAACTCATCGCGCGGCGCGCGGAGTTGACGGCGGGGCGGCTGCGGGCGACCAGCGTCAAGATCATGCAGGACGGCATCGCCGAGAACCACACAGCTGCCATGCTCACCCCCTACCTCACCGCGTGCGGCTGCGCCTCCGACAACAGCGGCATCTCCTTCATCGACCCCGAGGCACTGCGGAGCTACGTCACCCAGCTGGACGCGGAAGGCTTCCAGGTGCACTTCCACGCCCTGGGCGACCGGGCCGTACGTGAGGCGCTGGACGCCGTCGAGGCGGCCCGGCGGACGAACGGGCTGCGCGACACCCGGCCGCACCTGGCCCACCTCCAGGTCGTGCACCCCGAGGACATTCCGCGCTTCCGCCGGCTCGGGGCGACCGCGAACATCCAGGCGCTGTGGGCGGCCCACGAGCCGCAGATGGACGAACTGACCATCCCCTTCCTGGGGTCCGAGCGCGCCGCCTGGCAGTACCCGTTCGGTGATCTGCTGCGTTCGGGCGCCACCCTGGCGGCGGGCAGCGACTGGCCGGTCAGCTCCCCTGACCCGATCGCCGCGCTGCATGTCGCGGTCAACCGCCGTGCGCCGGAGGACCCGCCATCGGCGCCGGTCTTCCTGCCCGAGCAGCGCATCGACCTGGGTGCGGCGCTCGCCGCTTACACGGCCGGCAGCGCCTACGTCAACCACCTCGACGAGACCGGCACCATCCAGCCGGGGAAGCTCGCCGACCTGGTGGTGCTCGACCGCGACCCGTTCGACGGCGCCCGCGAGGAGATCGCCGCGACCCGGGTGCTGCAGACCTTCGTCGGGGGAGAGCGGGTGTACGCGGCCGATGACGCCTGAGGGCGACGCATAACGGGCTCACCCGTCGGAGCGTAAGGCAGGGCCGCGTCCAACGGGCGCGGCCTTCCCCTCTTCCGTGGGCCCGGGGGACGGGCCAGGGCGCCGCACCGCCGGGCGCGTCAGCCACGCCCCGCCCGTGCCCGTGCCTCCAGTGCCGTCCGCCACCCCGGCACCGTCACCCGCTCCCCCGATCCGCCGGCCGGCACGCCGCTACTCGATGACCAGCTCGACCTCGATGTTGCCGCGGGTGGCCTTGGAGTACGGGCAGAACTCGTGCGTCGCCTCGACCAGCTGACGGCCGGTCTCGCCCGCGAGGGTCTCCGGCAGCTCCACCCGCATCACGACGCCCAGGCCGAAGCCGGTGTCGTCCTTGCCGATGGAGACCTCGGCGGTGACCGAGACGTCCTTCGTGTCGATCTTCATCTGCCGGCCGACATTGCTCATCGCGCTGGCGAAGCAGGCCGCGTATCCGGCGGCGAAGAGCTGCTCCGGGTTGGTGCCGGCGCCGTTGCCACCGAGCGCGGGAGGCATGGCCAAAGCCAGGTCGATCCGGCCGTCGGAGCTGACGGCCCGGCCCTCACGGCCATTGGCGGTGGCGACAGCGGTGTACAGCGCGTCCATCACGATTCCCCTTCGATAGCGCGGCGGCCGTTCCCCGGCCGCCCGATGTCCCTCACAGTCGCACACATCTAAATTGTGCGCAACCGAGTTGTGCACAACTAAATGGCTTGGCGAGCTAACCTGGGTCCATGACCCCAGCGACCAGGCCCCCGGTACCCGACTCCGAACTGCTCCGCCTCGACCACCAGGTCTGCTTCTCCCTGCACGCCGCCTCGCGCGCCTTCGGCGGCGTCTACCGGGACACCCTCAAGGCCCTGGGCCTGACCTACCCCCAGTACCTGGTCATGCTGGTCCTGTGGGAGCACGGCTCCCAGCCGGTCAAAACCATCGGCGAACGGCTCCGGCTGGACTCCGGAACCCTCTCCCCGCTGCTCAAACGCCTGGAGTCGGCCGGTCTGGTCCGCCGCGAACGGAGCACCGAGGACGAGCGCTCGGTCACCATCCACCTCACCCCGGCCGGCAACGAGCTGCGCGAACAGGCCCTGCCGGTCCCCCGCCGGATGCTGGCCGCGACCGGCCTCACGATCGAGGAACTGCGCACGCTCCAGAGCCTGTTGGGCCGGGTGACGAGCGCCCTCGACGAGGCCTGACCCAGGGCGGTTCGCGAGTCCGCCGCCCTTCGCCCCGTACCTCCCGGCGGTCCGCGGCGTTACGTACGTAGGTGCTTTCCGCGGTGTCCGCAAGGCGAGGTGCGGACACGTTGTCCACCCCGGTCGCTCATCACCCCATTGAGCTACCAAGGTTGGGGAGTCATCGGAACAAAGGCGTATAAAGGGTGGTCAAACCAGCCGGAGCCGCCGGTGATATCCCGCCCACGACGCGGTTGGCAGCATCGCCTACGACAAGCGGAGGAGCGCCACGTGAACGCGGCAGAAGTTGTCAACACCTTGCTGGTCCAACGATTCGGGGTTTCCCCCGCCGACATCACCGACGAGACTCCACTGCGCAGCCTGCGACTGGACTCCCTGGCCTTGGAGGAGCTGCGCGTCCTCATCGAGGAGCGGCTGGACATCGACCTCGACGAGGTGTCACTGACCCCGCGGAACACCGTGGGCCAGCTGGTGACGGCCGTCGACGGCAACGTTCCGGCATGACGGCCCGCCAGGAGCCGTTCTCCGCGGCCGTGACAGGACTGGGACTGGTGACCGCGGCGGGCGTGGGGGCGAAGGCCACCTGGCACAGCGTCACCCAGGAAACGGTGCCGAGCGGCGTGAGCCACCAGGAAGAACTCGCCGATCTGCCCTGCGACTTCATGTACACCATCGCGGATCTGGACACGACCGAGCTGCTCGGTGTGGCCACCCAGCGATTGATGGACCGGTTCTCGCAGCTCGCGGTGATCGCCGCCCGGGAGGCCGTCGCCGATGCCGGGCTGGACCCGGAGTCCTGGGACAGCGGCCGGGTCGCGGTGGTCATCGGCTCCGCGCACGGCGGGCTGCCGTTCTACGACCAGCAGCATGTCGCGATGGCCGGGCGCGGCGCCCGCCGGGTCTCCCCCAAGCTCGCCCCGCTGACCGTCGTCAACAGTGCCGCGAGCAGCGTCTGCATGGACCTCGGCGCCCAGGGCCCCAGCTTGGGCGTGGCCACGGCCTGCTCCTCCGGCACGGTCGCCGTGGGCACCGCACACCAGCTGCTGCGCGCCGGGGTCTGCGATATCGCCATCGCGGGCGGCGCCGAGTCGGTGCTGTCCCGGCTGCTGATCGCCAGCGCCTGCCAGATGAAGGCGGTCTCCACCCGCCGGGACGACCCGGCCACGGCCTGCCGCCCCTTCGACGTGGGCCGGGACGGTTTCGTGGTCGGCGAGGGCGCCGGGCTCCTCGTCCTGGAACGGCCCGAGCACGCGAACGCCCGCCGGGCCCCCGTCCGTGCCCATGTCCGCGGCTACGGCGCGTCGAGCGATGCCTATGCGGCGGTCGCCCCGGACCCCGAGGGCAACGGCATCGAGCGGGCGCTGCGCAGCGCGCTGGCGGACGCGCAGGTGCAGGGCCGGGACGTCGGCCATGTCAACGCGCACGGCACCTCGACGATCGTCAACGACCGCGTCGAGGCCACCGTGCTGCGGAGGGTCCTCGGTGATCACCCGCTGGTCACCTCGACCAAGGGGATGACCGGGCACGCGCTGGGCGCCGCCGGCGGGATCGAGACCGCGCTCACCGTGCTCGCCCTGGAACAGCAGCTGGTGCCGCCGACCGCCAACCTCCACGTGCCGGATCCGCGGATCCCGATCGACATCGTCCGCACGGAGGCCCGGCAGGCGGCGTTCGACTGCGCGGTCAAGACGTCGCTCGGCTTCGGCGGGCACAATGCCGCGCTCGTACTGACCCGCTAGGGCCTGTCCGCCACCGCGCGCCCTGTCCGCCGGTGCCCCGAGAAGGAAACTGCCATGTCCGAGGAAATGATCCGTTCTCTGTCGGTGCGCGGGGTGTCCTACTCCTACCGTCGGCTGCGCCAGCCGGAGCGGATCACCGAGCCCGTTCTGGTGCTGGGAGGCGCCCTCCAGGGGATGTACGGCTGGCCGCAGATGGAGGATCACGTGGGGCCGGTGGCGGACGTGGTCACCGCCGATCTGCCGGGCATGGGCAGCGCGGACCCGCTGCCCCCGGGGCCGAGCATCGATGTGGTGTGCGCGGCGGTCGAGCGGATCATCGACGATCTGGAGGTCCCGCGGATCAATCTCTTCGGGTTCTCGTACGGGGCGGGTCTGGCCTACGGGTGTGCCCGGCGGTTCCCCGGGCGGATCGCGCGGCTGGCCCTCGGCGGGGTCCCGGCGCACATCAGCGACGCCCAGGTCGAGCTGTGGCGGCGGGCCTCCGAGCATCTCGCGCAGGGCGACAACGAAGCCTTCGCCACCCTGGTCGCGCAGGGCCTGATGTGCCTCGACGACCGTCGGCACGTGGCCCGCCGGAAGCTGGCCTACCGCTATGTCCGGCGCTCGATGCTGCACGCGGCCCGGAGTTCCCAGCACGCGGTCGAGTCGCTGCGCCGCGGGATCTCGGACCGTCCGGACTTCTCCGGCGGGCTGACCGACGTTCCCACCCTCGTCTTCAGCGGCGAGCACGACACGGTGACCTCCCCGGCCCGCCAGCGGGACTTCGCGGCCACCATCTCGGACAGCCGCTTTCTGACGATTCCCGATGCCGATCACTGGGTGGTGCTCGAACGCCCGCAGGAGGTCGCGGACTTGGCAGCCCGGTTCTTCACCGACGGCCCGCTGAGCTCGGCGCCCTGTCTGGCGCCGGTGGTGCGCGAGGAGCCGTCACCGGCCGATCCGGCCTGTGTGTGAGCCGCGGGACGTCCGGCAGCATTCCCTTGCGGCTATATAACCCGAGTGGCATGCTGGAGCCATGCCCCTACCGTTCGACGTACTCGCGGAGCCGAGCCGGCGCAAGATCCTCGACCTGCTGCTGGAGCGCCCACGGCTGGTCGGCGAGCTGACGCAGCAGCTCGGGCTGAGCCAGCCCGGCACCTCCAAGCATCTCCGGGTGCTACGGGAGGCCGGGCTCGTCCAGGTCCGGCAGGACGCGCAGCGCCGCTGGTACGAGCTCCGGCCCGAGCCGCTGGCGGAGCTGGACGCCTGGCTCGCCCACTACCGGCATCTGTGGACCGGCCACCTGGACGCGCTGCAGCGGCACCTCGACGCCATGGAGGACGACCCCAGATGAACCCGCACTCCGACACCCTCACCACCGGCGACGGCCGCAGCGCACTGCGTATGGAGCGCAGACTCGCCCATCCGCCCGCGAAGGTCTGGTCGGCAATCACCGACCCGGCGCACCTCGGGCAGTGGTTCCCCTCCGAGGTCACCGTGGAGCTCCGCCCCGGCGGCGCGATGACCTTCGCCATGCCCGGGGTGAGCGATATCGCCATGACCGGCACGGTCACCGACGCCGAGGAGCCCCGGCTGTTCGCGTTCACCTGGGGCGAGGACCATCTGCGCTGGGAGATCACCCCGGACGGCGACGGCTCACTGCTGGTCCTGGTGCACACCTTCGGCGACCGGTTCGGCGGCGCCAGCTTCGCCTCCGGATGGCATCTGTGCCTCACCGCGCTGTCACAGCTGCTCGACGGCGATTCGCCGCATGTCGAGCGCGACACGGGCGAGCTGCACGAGGCGTATCTGGAGCAGTTCGATCTCGGGCGCGGGGTGGTCGAGGACACCGCGGAGGGACCGCGGGTCCGTTTCGAGCGTCAGCTCGTACGGTCCACCGAGACCGTCTGGGCCGCGCTGACCTCGGGGGACGAGCCCGCCGCGGGGGCGCCCGCGCCGACCGGCTTCACCAGTCGGCAGGCGCCGGCCGGTCCCGTCACCGAGGTCGCGGCCCCGACGGTGCTCGCGTACCGCTGGCACCCGGAGGGCACGGTCCGCTGGGAGCTGGGCCAGGGCACCGGCCACGGCCCCCGGCTCGTCCTCACCCAGACCGGCCCGCCGGGCTTCGATGCTGCTGCGGCGCTGGACGCGTGGCACGAACGGATCGAGCAGCTCGCCGCGCAGCTGATGACGGGCTGAATTCCCGCCTCCCCCTTTACCGCCGCATACTCGCGCCCCCTATGGACTCCATAGGGGGCGTCGTGCATGGGGCCGCTCCCCGGCATTGCCGACCCGTCGGCATCCGCCGCGGAAATTGCCCCCGCACGGTGTGAGCCAGGCAACTCCGCGGTGCCGCGAAACGGAATGCCGCGCCCCGCCCGCGTGATGCGTGGCACGCGACGTACGTCACGTACGAGCATTCCTAGTCGCGGCTCCACCCCGCGCTCACCGCGATTCGCGGTATTTATAACGGACATTCCACCCAATCTCACGAAGATGGGTAGTACAAGGCATCTTTGCCACCATCCCGGGCCCGCGCTAACCATGTTTCCCGTTAGCACCGAGAACGAGCCCGCGATCTCAGCCGGAGCGGCGTAACGCGGCAATGACCCTCGGTCCTCACGCGCCAACCGAAGGCCGTTTCCCCCGCCACCAAGCCCTGGAAGAGGTCACCTCCGCATGCCCAACTTCACTCTGCCCCGCACTGTCCGCCTCACCCGTACGCACAAGGTCTCCGCCGCACTCGTGGCCACCGCGGGCTGCGCCGCCGCCCTGGCGTTCACCGCGGCGCCCGGCAACGCCGCGACCACCACGGCCGCCGACGCGCCGGCCGCGGTCAAGCCGGTCAGTGCCAACGGCATGCCGCTCACCGCGAAGGACCGGGCCGACGACGGCAAGCAGGCCCGTGCGGTCGCCTCCTCCGTCGCCGCCGGCCTCAAGGTGGCCCCGGCCGAGAAGCAGAGCCACGCCGCCGAGCAGGCCGCCAACCGCTCCATCGAGCGCAAGGCCCTGGTCGCGCCGAAGGCCGCCCCGAAGGCCGCTCCCAAGGCCCCGAAGGCCGCGAAGGCCGCGAAGGCCGCCCCGAAGCGCTACGCGAACAACCTTGACGGCTGGATCCGTGAGTCGCTCGACATCATGAAGGCCAAGGGCATACCGGGCTCCTACGAGGGCCTGCACCGCAACATCATCCGGGAGTCCGCCGGTGACCCCAACGCCGTCAACGACTGGGACATCAACGCCATCAACGGCGTGCCCTCCAAGGGCCTGCTCCAGGTGATCCAGCCCACCTTCGACGCCTACCACGTCTCCGGCACCCCCCATAAGCTCACCGACCCGATCGCCAACATCACCGCAGCCGCCAACTACGCGGCCGACCGGTACGGCTCGATCGACAACGTCAACTCGGCTTACTGAGCCGGGGAAACGCGACCGTCAGGACGGTCGGAGCAGACTGATCCGGGAGCCGCACCTACGGCCCCGAACACAGCAACGGCAGTGGCCCTGCCCGCATCCCGCGGGTGGGGCCACTGCCGTTGCCGTCTGCGTTCCGGCACCGGCGCCGGGCCTCGGCGCCGGACGCCGCCGGTCAGTAGCGGTCGCGCCGGGGCAGGCCCTCGCCGAAGAGCGTGTCGAGAACCTCGGAGGCGATACGGAGTCCGTGCCGCTCCTTGGCTGTGAGGCGGTCCTGGTGGCGGCCATCGACCGGCGCCGCGGCGGCCGCACCGGTCGCGAGGAAGCCGGTGACGAGAAGACCGGTGAGCACGACGGAAATACGACGGAGCATATGGATGTCCCTACGGTGAGTGGTGACGGTGTGCGCTGCCACCTTCCGGGGGCGGCGGGCCCGGAGTCATGCGACAGCTCCGGGCGCTGCTGCGAACGGACCAGCGGCACCGCCGTATTGCCGTAGCGGTTCTCTCACCAACGGCCGAGCCGGTCCGGCTTTCCCCTGCTCCGCGCCGCGGCAAAATCCGGCCGTGGCCGATCGTGAATCAGGGCACAATTGCCGCCCTTTTGGCCGCCGCCACAGTGCCCTGCGCCACATTTACGGATCAGCGGCCCGTCCGGCCGTGCCCGCACCCGGCTGAATTCGCTGCAACTCGCGCCCGAACCGGCGCCGGATCACGCTAATTCCGGTGTGAGCCAGGCAACTTATGGGTGGGGTGCGAGCGGCCATTGAGGCCGTTATCGGGTGACCCGAGGCACGCGATGTATGTCACTTACGACCTTGCCTAGTCGACACTCATGCGCCCATTCCGGGTCAACGGCGCCGGGAACGCTTACCACTTCCGCGATACGGGTTTATCTCACGAAGATGAGTAGTACAGAGCACCATTGCCTCGATTCGGGACCGGCGTTAACCATGGATTCCGACGCACCGAGAGCGAGTTTGCGGTTCACGCCCCACGGCGGACGCAACAAAGACCTCCGGTTCGTTACGCGCCGCCAAAAAAGGCCGCCTCCCCGTCCCCAGTACCTGGAAGAGGTCACTCTGCATGCCCAGCTTCACCCTGCCCCGCGCTGCCCGTATCACCCGCATCACCCGTACCCACAAGGTCGCCGTGGCCGTTCTGGCCGCCGCGGGTGCCACCTCGGGCCTGGCCCTCACCTCCGCCCCGGACACCGCTCAGGCCGCTTCTGAGCACGCCCCCGCCGCGGTCCAGCCCGTGAGCGCGAAGGGTCAGCCGGCCAAGGCGGACGACGCAAAGACCGGCCGTCCGGTGACCGCCTCGGTCGCCGACCACGTGAAGGTCACCGCCGTCGAGAAGCAGCACAGCGCCCAGCAGGCCGCCAACCGCTCCGCCGAGCGCAAGGACGTCAAGGAGTACCCGAACAACCTTGACGGCTGGATCCGCGAGTCCCTGGACATCATGAAGGCCAAGGGCATTCCCGGCTCCTACGAGGGCCTGCACCGCAACATCATGCGGGAGTCCGCCGGTGACCCCAACGCCGTCAACGACTGGGACATCAACGCCATCAACGGCGTGCCCTCCAAGGGCCTGCTCCAGGTGATCCAGCCCACCTTCGACGCCTACCACGTCTCCGGCACCCCCCATAAGCTCACCGACCCGATCGCCAACATCACCGCAGCCGCCAACTACGCGGCCGACCGGTACGGCTCGATCGACAACGTCGACTCCGCCTACTGAGCCGACGGAGCAGAAGAGCCGTCACCGGCACCCCAGGCCGGCCGAGCCAGATGAGGCGAGGGAAATGACGGACCACACAAGCGAGCCGGCAGGCTCGGCATAGAGCAGCTTGCGAAGCGGCGGAATGGCGCGTTCGCCGCTGCGCGGTGGAGCGGGTCCCGGCAGTGCCGGGTCCCGCTTCGCTCTGTCGTGCGACCGGGGCGGCCCGGAACGGGGGCGTGGGGATCCGTTTCCGCCCGCCGGACGGGTGAGATGCAGGGCCGGTCGGCGGACTGACGGGTCATTGGGTCATAGAGTCAGGCGGTTCTGCGTATACGTATCTTATCGGCAGGATTCTGCTCAAAAGCTGCCGAACCTGACTCAACCGAAGGCCTTCGGAGGCATGCGATGCCCTTGCGCAGATCCGGTCCGGCCCGCCGTACAGTCCCCCTTGCGGCCGGAACTCTCGTTTCTCTTCTCTCCGTGCTCGCTCTGCCCCTCGCGCTGCCCGGCTCCGCCACGGCGTCGGATGCCGAGAAGAGACCCGCCCACCCCGAACAGGACTGGATGGGTTCCACGATCATGGCCCATGAGGGCGGCGACCGGGCGGCGGCCGGCGGTTCCGGGGCGCGGGCCTCGTCCAGAAGGGGTGTGTCCGGCGTCGACGTCTCCAGTCACAACAAGAAGGTCGGCTGGTCCTCGCTGCGCAGGTCCGGGGTGCGCTTCGCGTACGTCAAGGCCAGCGAGGGGACCAGCTACACGAACCCGTACTTCACACAGCAGTACAGGGGCTCGTACAACTCCGGCATGATCCATGGCGCCTACCACTTCGCCCTGCCCGACCACTCCAGCGGAGGCTCCCAGGCGCGGTACTTCGCCGACCACGGTGGCGACTGGTCCGGGGACGGCAGGACGCTGCCCGGCGCGCTCGACATGGAGTACAACCCCTACGGCGCGACCTGCTACGGCAAGAGCCACAAGGCGATGGTCAGCTGGATCCGCGACTTCACTCGGACCTACCGGGAGGAGACCGGCCGCCACGCGGTCATCTACACCTCCACCAACTGGTGGAAGAAGTGCACCGGCAACTCCGGGAAGTTCGGCCGGACGAACCCGCTGTGGATTCCGCGCTACGGCTCGTCCGTGGGCGCGCTGCCGGCCGGCTGGCACTTCCACAGCATCTGGCAGCACACCTCCTCGGGCCATGTGGTCGGCGACCGGAACCGTTTCAACGGCTCGTTCACCCGCCTCCAGGTCCTCGCTGACGGCAACTGACACCACCCGCAACGGCCGGTCCCCGGCGCGCCCCCCGTGGCGCCGGGGACCGGCCGTTTCCGTGGCGCGCGACGGCCGGGCACCGTTTTTGGACAACTCCTCCGGGATGACCGCGAATTCCCGCAGCGGTACAACCATCCACGGCCGAAGCCTGTCCAACACTGCGAAATGACCACGCGACGCACTTCACCCAACGGGGGGTTTTCCATGAAGCGTTCTCGTGCCATCGCAGGAGCCGCAGCACTGGCCGTGGCCGGTATCGCCACGATGGCGACAGCCACCACCGCGTCCGCCGCACCGGCGGCCGCCGCCAAGTACAACGGAGCCTGCGGAAGCGGCTACAGCGTAGTGAATTCCGTACCGGTCACCGGAAAGGGGACCGTGTACCTGACGTACAGCGCCAAGACCGGAAAGAACTGTGTCGTGACGGTGCGGAACAGTCCCGGCAAGAAGGTGTACATGTACACCTACCTCACGGCCACCGACGGCAGTTCCGACTGGGTTTACGACAGCGGTCAGTACACCTCGTACGCCGGTCCCGTCTATCTGCCCGGAAAGGGCATCTGTGTGGACTGGGGCGGCGCGATCGAGTCGGTCAGCGTCAGCGTTTCCGGCTCCAACTGCGGCCGGATGGCGGCCGGTGTGGTGACACACCACTGATCCCCCACGACGGCGGGTTCCCGGGCAGCGTCCACCCGGGAACCCGCCGTCGGCGTATCGCGGGGCGGGTCGGGGTCCACAACTCACCTGCCTGTAGGCCTACTTGGCGACCTTCAACGGGGGCGCGATCACGCCGGACGGCTCCGGTGCTCGGCCGCCGCGGCGGCCGCGATGTTGCGGGCCATGCCGCCGAACACCGCGGCGTGGAAGGGGGAGACGGACCACCAGTAGGCGTGGCCGGTCAGTCCGTGCGGGTGGAACAGGGCCCGCTGCCCGTAGAGCGTACGGCCGTCGGCGTCGCGGCCGACCGTCAGTTCCAGCCAGGCCAGGCCAGGGAGCCGCATCTCGGCGCGCAGCCGCAGCAGTCGGCCCGGCTCGACCTCCTCGACGCGCCAGAAGTCGAGCGAATCGCCGACCCGCAGCCGACCGGCGTCCCGTCGGCCGCGGCGCAGGCCCACCCCGCCGACCAGCCGGTCCAGCCAGCCGCGCACCGCCCAGGCGAACGGCAGGGAGTACCAGCCGTTGTCGCCGCCGATGCCTTCGACGACCCGCCACAGCGCCTCGGGCGGCGCATCCACGGCCCGCTCCCGCCGGTCGGTGTAGAGGCTGCCGCCGGCCCAGTCGGGGTCGGTCGGCAGCGGGTCGCTCGGCGCTCCGGGCACCGCGGCGTTGGACCAGCGGGTGGCGACCTCGGCGTCCCGTACCCGGCGCAGCGCCAGTTCCAGCGCGTCGTCGAAGGCGATGGGGTGGCCCGGCGGGTCCGGGTCGGGGACGTAGCGCGCGATGTCGTGCTCGTGGCAGACGACTTCGTAGCGCAGGGATTCGGCGAGCGGGCGGGCCAGGCCGGGCGGCACAGGGGTGACCAGGCCGATCCAGAGGCTGGAGAGGCGCGGGGTGAGCATCGGCACGGGGAGGATCAGCCGTTCCGGCAGCCCGGCGACCCGTGCGTAGCGCTGCATCATGTCGCGGTAGGTGAGGATGTCGGGTCCGCCGATGTCGAAGGCCCGGCTGACGTCGCCGGGGAGGCGGGCGCAGCCCACCAGATAGCGCAGCACATCGCGAACGGCGACCGGCTGGATGCGGGTGCGCACCCAGCTGGGAGTGACCATGACCGGCAGCCGCTCGGTGAGATAGCGCAGCATCTCGAACGAGGCGGAGCCGGAGCCGATGATGACGGCGGCGCGCAGTACGGCGGTGGGGACGCCGGACGCCAGCAGGATGTCCGCGACCTCGGCACGGGAGCGCAGGTGGGGCGACAGTTCCTGCTCCGGGATGCCCTCGGGGGTGAGGCCGCCGAGGTAGATGATGCGGCGGACTCCGGCGGCGCGGGCCTGCCGGGCGAAGATCTGCGCGGCCCGGCGGTCGGTGTCCTCGAACCGGCCGCCGCTGCCCAGGGCGTGCACCAGGTAGTACGCGACCTCGACACCGGCCATCGCGGTCCGGACCGATTCCTCGTCCGTGACGTCGCCGCGCAGCACCTCCGTCCGCCCGGCCCAGGGGTGATCGCGCAGCTTCTCCGGTGTCCTGGCCAGTGCCCGTACGACGTATCCGGCGGCCAGCAGCTCGGGGATCAGACGGCCGCCGATGTAGCCGGTGGCGCCGGTGACCAGGGCGCGCGAGGGTCCCGTGGGGTGCCGCCTGGCGCCTGTGCCGGCCATTCGCGCGGCCTCCTCCGGCTCGGTAGCAGCATGATCAGCCTGCCCGCCAAGTCTGTCACCGGTTCCGCCACCGGGCATCACCGCGCGGGGTGCGGGTCAGCGGGTGTCCGGCCGGGCCGTCCTGATCACCGGGCCGTCCTGATCAGGTGCACCTGGCGCAGCGGGCGGAGCGTGCGGTCCGGGTCGGGCTGCCAGCCGTGCTCCGCGGCGACCTCCAGCAGTCCTTGGGCACCGACGCCCCGGTAGACATGGAACCGGATGAACGTCGTGGTGACCGCGGGCTTCGGCCGGCCGAGCTGCTTACCGACCCAGGCGCGGTAGAACTCGGGGTCGCCCGCACGCTCGTGCCGCAGCTCCCGCGGGGTCACCCACCACCGGGGCCGGAACGGGAACGGGTCGAGGGCCCAGCCACAGCAGGGTGAGGGCGGCGCGGTGCTCTCCCGCGCCTCCAGGTGCGGCAGTTCGCCCTGGACGGTGCGCAGTGGGCCGCCGTCGAGGACCGCACACCCTCGCCACCGCCTTCGAACCGGCCGGCGCGGTCACCACTGATCTGCTCGAACGCCCCACGGAGGACGGTCCGGCGATCGAGCGGCAGGGCCACACCCTGCGGATGCGGCTGCGCCCGTTCCAGATCGTGACCGTGCGGCTGACCCGGGCGGGCGGCCGGAAACGGCCGGACGGGGGGAGCGCCCGGGGCAAGGGTTACGCCCGGGGCCCGCCCCTCCGCGACCGGGGGTCCCGGCGCAGCTCCGGCCGCCGCTCACGTCCGGAGCCGCGCCCGTTCCCCGGGCCGCCGCCACAGTCCTGACCGCGCCCCCTCTCATGGCCGTACGCCGCCTCATGGTCCGGATCACGGCTCGGATCCAGGCCCAGCATGTCCATCAACAACGACAGGTCGTCCGCGTTCCGCGCATGGCCGGCCAGCGCCTTCCTGGCGAGCCGTCGTTCCTCGTCACACGGCACGGCGCGCGGCGCGGGGTCCTCGGCACTGCGGTGTTCATCGCTCACCGCTGCATTCTCGGCCGGAGCACGGGACCGTGCCCGTCGAGCGAGCCGGGGACCGCCCTGTGGAAACCGCCCGGGAGACGCTGCTCCATACGGGTGGCACGAGCCCAGCGGCCCGGCTCGCGGCACGGGAACCCGCAGCCCCCCTTTTCCCTCTTTATGAGCACTTGATCGTGATCACTCAGCCGCGGAGTCCCCTGTGAAACGCCCTTACGCCGTCGTGCTCGCCGCCGCGCTCGCCGCCTCCTCCGTGCTGCTCGCCGGCTGCTCGGACGCCGGTCAGCCGGTCGACTTCAATGCCGGCGGGAAGGGCGACGGCGCCGCGCGGGCCAAGCCCGTCGACGACGACACCCTGATGCCGACCGGCCCGAAGAGCGACTTCCGTATCACCCGGACACTGGACGACGGCACCCATATAGCGCGGGCGACGCTGCACGGCCAGAAATCCGGCGTCACCGGAAGCGTCTGGGTCTGGGCTCCCAAGGAATACGGCGACCCGAAATACGCCAAAAGCGGATTTCCGGTGCTGATAGCCCTGCCGGGCGGCCTGGGCAGCCCCAAGGAACCCGGCGGGGTCACGAATTACTGGGTCGGCGGCGATATCGAGCTGCAGGAGAACCTCACCCGGTGGACCGAGGAGGGCAAGAGCCTGCCGTTCCTCGTGGTGATGCCGATGCTCAACCCCGACACCCGGTACCACGACGCCAGCGATATACCCGGCAGCCAGAAGATGGGGACCTGGCTGACCGAGGACGTCGTGCAGCTGGCCCGGGCCAACTTCCGTACCTTCAAGTCCCGCGACGGCTGGGCCTTCATGGGGTCGTCGTCGGGCGGCTTCGCCGGGCTGAAGTCGGTGCTGAAGCACCCGGACAAGTTCAAGGCGGCGATAGCCAGCGGCCCGGATCTGGCGCCCGATTCGCCGTTGTGGGCGGGCCACCAGGCGGAGAAGGACGCCAACGATCCGGCGAAGCTCGCCCAGGGCCTGCTGCGCAAGGGCGGTCCGGACGTCTATCTCGCCTTCCAGGCCGGCTCCAGGGAGTCCAGCAAGGTCATCGCCCCCATGAATCGCTTCCGGCAGACCTACGGCAAGGGCCCGATCCACACCGCCCTGCAGATCATCCCCGACGGCCGGCACAACGCCTGGGACTACCAGAAGGGCATGGCGGCCGGTTCGATCAAGTTCATCAGCGACCGGATGAAGGCCCCGGTGCCGAGCGGTTCCTGAACGGGGCGCCCCGTGGCCGGGGCCCCGGGGCGCCGCTGGTGCGCGGATGCAGATCGCCTGGGAGGGGGTGATGCTGGAGTCGTGGGGGACCTTCGTGAGGAGGACGCATCATGTCCATGATGGACAAGATCAAGAGCATGTTGAAGGGCCACGAAAGCCAGACGGACAAGGGCATCGACAAGGCCGGCGACATGGCCGACGACAAGAGCCAGGGCAAGTTCAAGGGCCAGGTGGACACCGGCCAGGAGAAGCTCAGGGACGAGTTCGGCGGCGGGAAGGGCCCGGATCAGCCGCCGCGGCCCTGAATCACCGCCTGAACCTGCGGCGGTCACTACCGCCCCACCGCTTACGCCGTACGGATGAGCACCGTGTGGCCCGCCGGGCCGCGCGCCACACGACGGTGCCCGCCCCGGGGGTCGGGAGCGGGCACCGAGGGGCGAGTCGCCCGGACCTACGCCAACCGGATCTTCTCCGCCTGGGGGCCCTTCTGGCCCTGGGTGACCTCGAAGGTCACCTTCTGGCCCTCCTGAAGCTCGCGGAAGCCCGTGGCGTCGATGTTCGAGTAGTGCGCGAAGACGTCGGCGCCGCCGCCGTCCTGGGCGATGAAGCCGAAGC
>Ga0207426_1001629_pt1 | contig 17670 bp, 14 predicted proteins | sample AraplaMF_Cvi_mMS_FD_184265 | JGI IMG/M metagenome (GOLD analysis project Ga0207426, IMG submission 184265) | Arabidopsis root microbial communities from the University of North Carolina, USA - plate scrape MF_Cvi_mMS (SPAdes) (version 2) | ecosystem: Host-associated > Plants > Roots > Endosphere... | reverse complement strand
CGCGGCGCCGGGCTCGGCCTGTCGCTGGTGCGCTCCTTCGTCGAGCTGCATGGCGGCAAGGTGCGGGTGGATTCGATCGTCGGCCGGGGCACGGTCGTGATCTGCGACTTCCCGACCGACCAGGCGGCGCATCGCGACGCCGCCGAATGACAGAACCAACCACATTCTCCGTCGCGCTTCACAACGAGACGGCCACCGCACAATTGATGGCCGATCTCGCACTGCTGGTCGGCCCCGGCGACGTCATCACCCTCACCGGCGATCTCGGCGCCGGCAAGACCGCAGCGGCCCGCGCGCTGATCCGCTATCTCGCCGGCGACGACGAGCTGGAAGTGCCGAGCCCGACCTTCACGCTGGTGCAGGGCTATGAGCTGCCGCCCTTCCCGGTGATGCATGCCGACCTCTACCGCGTCGAGGACGAGAGCGAGCTCGAGGAGATCGGGCTGTCGCCGCTCCCCGAGGCAACGCTCGTGCTGATCGAATGGCCGGAGCGGGCACCATCGTCGATGCCCGCGGACCGCATCGACATCGCACTGACGCATCGGCCGGCGCTGGGTTCGAATGCGCGCGCCGCCGACATCACCGGCCATGGCAAGAATGCGGCGACAGTTGCGCGGCTGCAGGCACTGCGCGAATTTCTCGGTACATCCGGCTACATGGATGCGACTCGCAAACGCATGGCGGGCGATGCCTCGACGCGCTCCTATGCGCGGCTGCTGCGCGGCGACGAGGTCGTCATCCTGATGAACTCGCCGCAACGCCCCGACGGCGCGGCGCTCTATAACGGCAAGTCCTATAGCGCCGCGGTGCATCTTGCCGAGAACATCAAGCCTTTCGTTGCCATGGACGCAGGTTTGCGCGTGGTGGGAGTTTCAGCGCCCGCGATCCACCATTACGATCTCGACCACGGCTTCCTGATCTCCGAGGATTTCGGCAGCGAAGGCGTGATCGAAGGCGATCCGCCGCGGCCGATCGCCGAACGCTACGAAGCTGCGACCGATGTGCTTGCCGTGCTGCACAGAAGGACGTTGCCGGAGACGCTGCAGCTCGAGGATCAGACCCACACCATCCCCGTCTTCGACATCGAGGCGATGCTGATCGAAATCGGTCTGATGCCGGAATGGTATCTGCCCGATCGCGGCGCGCCGCTGAGCGACGAGAAGCGCGCAGAGTTCTTCGCGATGTGGCGCGAGCTGCTGAAGAAGCCGATGGCCGCGCCGAAGACCTGGATCATCCGCGACTATCACTCGCCGAACTTGATCTGGCTCGCTGACCGCGACAACATCCAGCGCGTCGGCGTGATCGACTTCCAGGACGCCGTGCTCGGGCCGCACTCCTATGACGTGGTGTCGCTGCTGCAGGACGCGCGCATCGACGTCCCTGAAACCCTCGAGCTGACGCTGCTGTCGCACTACATCAAGACGCGCCGCGTGAGCGATGCCGGCTTCGACGCGGCCGGCTTCGCCGAGCTCTACGCAATCATGTCGGCGCAGCGCAACACGCGCCTGCTCGGCACGTTTGCCCGGCTCAACCGCCGCGACGGCAAGCCGCACTATCTGCGCCACCAGCCGCGGATCTGGACCTACCTGCAACGCTCGCTGGCGCATCCCGCACTCGGCCATCTGCGCGACTGGTATCTGGCCAACGTGCCGCCGCCCCAATCTGGAACCTGATTTACCGGGTGTTAGCCATCGCATCGGTATCATCGCCCGTAGGCAGCCGGACAAATACGGGGCTGGAGCGGGGCAGATGGCGGTCAAGACGGACCAGCGCGGCAACAGCCGGGTTGTTTTCGAACGCGGGATACCGGCCCAGATGATGGGAATTGACGGCACCTGGCGGCGCGACTGCACCATGGAGGACGTCTCCGAGAGCGGCGCCAAGCTGACCATCGATGGTTCGGTCGAAGGCCTGCACCTGAAGGAGTTCTTTCTCCTGCTGTCCTCCACCGGACTCGCTTACCGGCGCTGCGAACTGGCCTGGGTCAATGGCGACCAGATCGGCGTCAACTTCCTGAAGATCGGCGACAAGAAGAAAAAGGCGCGTTCGACAGCCGTTGGGGCGTAACGGCAACACCCGTCGCACAACCGTCACGGCGGGTGGTTAAGGCGGTTGAGACGCGGTGCGGCTGGTGCAGTCCCGTGCTAGGATTTGCTGCAAACGCGAAACCAGCGGGTTCAAGAGAGAAGAGTTCTGAGAAGGCAAAGGATGTCCGTCAAGCCGACCAAAGCCATGGTGCTCGCCGCAGGTTTCGGCCTGCGCATGCGTCCGTTGACGGACAAGATGCCGAAGCCGATGGTGCCGGTCGCCGGTCAACCGCTGCTCGACCACGTGCTCGACAAGCTCGGCCAGGCCGGCGTCACCGAGGCCGTGGTCAATGTGCATTACTTGCCGGACCAGATCATCAACCACACCGCGTCGCGCCAGCTTCCGCACGTGACCATCTCGGACGAGCGCGACCAGGTGCTCGGCACCGGCGGCGGCGTGGTCAAGGCGCTGCCGCTGCTCGGCGACGCGCCGTTCTTCCATGTCAATTCCGACACGCTGTGGATCGACGGCGTGCGCTCCAACCTGACGCGCCTTGCCGAGAACTTCGACCCCGAGCGCATGGACATCCTGCTGCTGATGGCGCCGACCGCCACCAGCATCGGCTATAGCGGCCGCGGCGATTACGGCATGCTGCCCGACGGCGCCCTGCGCAAGCGCAAGGAGAAGGAAGTCGTTCCGTTCGTCTATGCCGGCGCGGCCATCCTGTCGCCGTCGATCTTCAAGGATGCGCCGCAGGGCGAATTCTCGCTGACAAAGATGTTCGACCGCGCCAACGAGCAGGAGCGCCTGTTCGGCCTCCGCCTCGACGGCGTCTGGATGCATGTCGGCACGCCCGATGCGGTGCACGCCGCCGAAGAGGCGTTTCTGGAGAGCGTGGCGTAGGGCCAACCTCGACGACGGTGCCGTAGGGTGGGCAAAGCGAAGCGTGCCCACCAAATCAAGCCGAAGAACTCACTGAGAGACGCGTGGGCACGGCGCAAGTGCGCCTTTGCCCACCCTACGAGACTTCCCGTCATTCCGGGGGCGCGAAGCGCAACCCGGAATCTCGAGATTCCGGGTTCGATGCTTCGCATCGCCCCGGAATGACGATGGGAGAGCGGGGACTACTCACCCCCGGCCCATGACCATTCGCACCCGGCTCCCTATATTGCCTGATCGTTCGAATCAGGCAGTCCATGCGCGTCTTCAGCGTTCCCATCTCAGTTCCGTTCCTGCGCACCGTCGTCACCGCCCTGCTCGACGGCCGCCTGGTCGAGGGATTCGAGGCGCGCAAGGAACCGGCGCGGCTGGCCGACGCGACGCTGTACCTGCCGACACGGCGCGCCATGCGCGTCGTCCGCGAGATCTTCCTCGACGAGATGCAGGCGGACGCGGTGGTGCTGCCGCGGATCGTCGCGCTCGGTGACATCGACGAGGACGAGCTCGCCTTCGCCGACGAAGGTGAGCAGTTCTCGGCCCATGCTCCGCTCGACATTCCGCCGCGGCTCGACGAGTTGGAGCGACGCCTGACGCTGGCGCAACTCGTCGCCGCCTGGGCCAAGGGCCCGGTGCTGGCGCCGCTGGTGGTCGGCGGACCGGCTTCGACGCTCGCACTCGCCGGCGACCTCGCACGCCTGATCGACGACATGGTCACGCGCGGCGTCGACTGGAGCGCGCTCGACGGCCTCGTGCCTGACAACCTCGACCGCTACTGGCAGCACTCGCTCGAATTCCTGCGCATCGCGCGCATCGCCTGGCCCCATCATCTCGCCGAGATCAACCGGATCGAGCCGGCGGCGCGGCGCGATATGCTGATCGCGGCCGAAGCAAAACGGTTGACCGCCCATCCGCACGGCCCCGTGATCGCAGCGGGATCGACCGGCTCGATGCCGGCCACCGCAAAATTCCTCCACGCGGTCGCCGCGCTGCCGCATGGCGCGGTGGTGCTGCCGGGGCTCGACACCGATCTGGACGATGACGCCTGGCGGACCATCGGAGGCGTACGCGATTCGCTCGGCAAGTTCGCGGAGCACCCGGCCTCGAACCATCCGCAATACGCCATGCATGCGCTGCTGGATCGCTTCGGCATCAAGCGCAGCGACGTCGAGATTCTGCAGCCGCCGGCCGCGGGCGGCCGCGATATCCTCGCATCTGAATCGATGAGGCCATCCGCGAAGACGGAAGTCTGGCACGACCGGCTGAAACAGCCTGACGTCGCCGCGAAGATCGCCGGCGGCATGAAGAATCTCGCGGTCGTCGAAGCCCCCAACCCCGAAATGGAGGCGCTCGCCATTGCGATTGCGATGCGCGAGGCGCGGCATCTCGACAAATCGGCGGCGCTGGTGACGCCCGATCGCGCGCTGGCGCGGCGGGTGATGGCGGCGCTGACACGATGGGATCTCGATTTCGACGATTCCGGCGGTGACGTGCTGATGGAAACCTCCGCCGGCGTCTTTGCGCGCCTCGTGGCGGAGGCCGCGACAAAGGGCCTGGAGCCGCCGACATTGCTGGCGATGCTGAAGCATCCGTTGTGCCGGCTCGGCCGCGCGGCGGGCGCGTGGAAAGCGGCGATCGAAGCCCTCGAGCTCGCGGTCCTGCGCGGCACTCGCCCGCCTGCGGGCACGGCCGGCCTGTCGCGCGAATTCAACCGCTTTCGCGACGAGCTCGCAAAGCTGTGGCGCAGCGAGGTCTCCGCGCTGCACAAGGCCGAGCCGCGCGCGCGTCTGAAGGCCGAGGATCTCGATCGCATCCAGACCCTGATCGATGCCCTGCAAAAGGCACTGGCACCGATCGAAAGCCTGCCGCCGCTAAAGCCATATGACTTCGCAGAGCTCGCGCATCGGCATCGCGAGATCATGATCGAGCTGTCGCGCGACGAGCAAGGTATCCCGCTCGCCTTCGAGGAGCGGGAAGGTCTTGCGCTGGCCGGCGCCTTCGACGATCTCCTGCGCGGCGGCACGACCAGCGGATTGATGGTGCCGCTGCCCGACTATTCCGATGTGTTCCAGACCGCCTTCGGCGACCGCGCGGTGCGGCGCCGCGACAGGCCGGGTGCGCGCCTGCAGATCTACGGCCCGCTGGAATCGCGCCTGATGCAGGCCGACCGCGTCATCATCGGCGGCCTGATCGAGGGCGTGTGGCCACCGGCCCCGCGCATCGATCCCTGGCTCAGCCGGCCGATGCGGCACGAGCTTGGGCTCGACCTGCCGGAGCGCCGCATCGGCCTCTCCGCGCACGACTTCGCCCAGCTACTCGGCGGCGACGAGGTGATCCTCACCCATTCCGCCAAGGCCGGCGGCGCGCCGGCCGTGGCCTCGCGCTTCCTGCATCGGCTGGAGGCGGTGGCGGGCGACGAGCTCTGGAAGACAGCCATTCGTGCCGGCGAGAAATACGTGCAATTCGCGGGCGCGCTGGACCAACCTTCCGAGGTCACGCCGATCAAGCAGCCGGAGCCGCGGCCGCCGCGCGCGACGCGGCCGCTGAACATGTCGGTCACCGCGATCGAGGACTGGCTGCGAGATCCCTACACGATCTACGCCAGGTATATCCTGCGGCTCGATGCGCTCGATCCCGTCGACATGCCGCTGTCGGCCGCCGACCGCGGCTCGGCGATTCACGAAGCGATCGGCGAATTCACGGAAACCTATGCCACGCGCCTGCCCGCCGATCCCGCCCGCGTGCTGCGCGCGATCGGCGAGAAGCATTTTGCGCCGCTCATGGAACGCCCCGAAGCGCGCGCGCTGTGGTGGCCGCGCTTCCAGCGCATCGCGCGATGGTTCGGCGAATGGGAGACCGTGCGCCGCGATGCGATCGAGGCGATCAATGCGGAGACGCGCGGCGAGATCTCGATCACGCTCGACAACAACCGCAGCTTCCGCCTCTCCGCCCGCGCCGACCGCATCGAGCGGCGCCAAGGCGGCGGCTATGCCATCCTCGACTACAAGACCGGCCAGCCGCCGACCGGCAAGCAGGTCCGCATGGGCCTGTCGCCGCAGCTGACGCTGGAAGCCGCGATCCTGCGCGAGGGCGGCTTCCCTGATATCGACGCCGGCGCGTCGGTGAGCCAGCTGGTCTATGTTCGCCTCAGCGGCAACAATCCGCCCGGCGAGGAGCGCGTTCTTGAACTGAAATACAAGCAGGGCGACGAGCCGCAGCCGCCGGACACTGCGGCCGCGGAAGCGCGCGCAAAACTAGAGGCGCTGATCCGCGCCTTCGAGGACGAGAACCAGCCCTACACCTCGCTGAACCTGCCGATGTGGGCGAACCGCTACGGCACCTATGACGACCTCGCCCGGATCAAGGAATGGTCCGCGGCCGGCGGCCTGGGGATCGAGGAATGGTGAAGCTGCCGCGCCCGATCCCGGACGAAGTGCGTGCGCGCCAGGCGCGCGCATCCGATCCGACCGCCTCGGCCTTCGTGTCGGCCAATGCCGGCTCGGGCAAGACGCATGTGCTGGTGCAGCGCGTGATCCGCCTGTTGCTGTCGGGCGTGCCGCCGGAAAAGATCCTCTGCATCACCTTCACCAAGGCCGCCGCCGCCAACATGGCCGAGCGCGTGTTCACCACGCTCGGGCACTGGGTGACGCTGGACGATACCGGGCTCGATGCGGCGATCCGTGCCGTCGGCATCCCGCATCCTGATCGAAAATTGCGCCGCGACGCGCGAAAACTGTTCGCCTGCGCGCTGGAGACGCCGGGCGGCTTGAAGGTGCAGACCATTCACGCGCTGTGCACGCGCCTGCTCCAGCAATTTCCGTTCGAGGCCAACGTCCCCGCGCGCTTCTCGGTCATCGACGAGCGCGACCAGACCGACATGATGGAGCGTGCCAATCTAAAGGTGCTGCTGGAGGCCGCGCGCGATCCTGACAGCGTCACCGGCCGCGCGCTGCTGACAGCGATGGCGAACGCCGCCGACGTCACCTTCAAGGAGGTCGTGCGCGAGGCTTGTCTGAGCCGCGATCATTTCATGGCCTGGACCGACGAGGCCGGTAACGCGGAAGCCGCAGCAGCGCAGATGGCTGCCGTGCTCGGCGTCGATGCGAGCGACCGCATCGAGGACGTCGAGACCGAGATCCTCGACGGCCCGTTCCTGCCACGCTCGCGCTGGGACGACATCGCGTTCGCGTTGGAGGACGGCAGCAAATCCGACAACGACCAGGCCGGCCGCTTGCGCGAAGCGAAGGTGTTCTCCGGCGCAGCCCAGGTCGATGCTTACCTCAGCGTCTTCCTCACCGACGAGAAGCTGCCGCGCAAGGCGGTGCTGACCAAGAAGTTCGGCGACAACAACCCGTCCGTCGCACGCCTGTTCGAGAACGAGGCGCAACGCATCAGCGGATTGGTCGAGAAACGCCGTGCCGTGACCATGCGCGACCGCACCGCGGCCCTGCTCCACATCGCGACCGCCGCTGCCGCGAACTATCGCCGCGAGAAGCAGGAGCGCGGGCTGCTCGATTACGACGACCTTATCGACAAGACGCTGGCGATGCTCAATCGCGTCTCCTCGGGCTGGGTGCATTACAAGCTCGACCGCGGCGTCGATCACGTGCTGATCGACGAGGCCCAGGACACCAGCCCGCGGCAATGGGACATTGTCGCGCACATCATCTCCGAGTTCACCGCCGGCGAGGGCGCGCGTGAGGGTCTCAACCGCACCATCTTCGCCGTCGGCGACGAGAAGCAGTCGATCTTCTCGTTCCAGGGCGCCGACCCCCACGAATTCGACACGCGCAAGCGCGAGCTGGACCGCAGGTTCAAATCTGCCGGGCTGAAGTTCGATCCGGTCGCCTTCACCTATTCGTTCCGCTCGGGTGCCGCGATCCTGCATTCGGTCGACCACGTCTTCCGTGAACCGCAGATCTACAAGAGCATCCATTCGATCGACATCGGCCATCCCCTGCACAATTCGCTGAGCGATGCCGGCCCGAGCGTCGTCGAGCTCTGGGATCTCGCGGAGGCCGACGACCGGCAGGAGATCGAGGGCTGGCGTGCGCCGTTCGACGGCGTTGCCGCCACCAGCCCCGAGGTGAAACTCGCGCGCCGCATCCAGGCCGAGATCAAACGGCTGGTCGAGAGCGGCACGCTGACCGGGCACGAAGGCGAGCGCCGGCCGTTACGTTACGGCGATATGCTGATCCTGGTGCGGCGCCGCGGCAATGCGTTCGATGCCGTGATCCAGGCGCTGAAGCACGCCAACATCCCGGTCGCCGGCGCCGACCGGCTGAAGCTGACCGAGCACATCGGCATCATCGATCTGATGAACCTTGCGGACGCGCTGCTGCTGCCGCAGGACGACCTCGCGCTCGCGGTGGCGCTGAAGAGCCCGCTGTTCGGGCTCGACGACGATGATCTGTTCCAGCTCGCATGGGACCGCAAGGGATCGCTGCGCCGCGCGCTCGGCGCGCATGCGGAGACGAGCGAGAAATTCGCCACAGCCTTGCGACGGCTGGAAGCTTGCGAGATCCGTGCGCGCGAGGAGACGCCGTTCGCCTTCTATGCCTGGCTGCTCGGCGGCGATGGCGGCCGTGCGCGCATCCTGCGCCGGCTCGGCCACGAGGCCAATGACGCGCTCGACGAATTCCTCGAGTTGGCGCTGAACTACGAGCGCAAGGCGCCGGCCTCGCTGCAGGGCTTCATGGCCTGGCTGCGTTCGGCCGACACCGAGGTGAAGCGCGACATGGAGATCTCGCGCGACGAGGTGCGGGTGATGACCGTGCACGGCGCCAAGGGCCTCGAGGCCTCCGTCGTGTTCATGGTCGACACCACGTCGTCGCCCGCGGACTCGCAGCGGCTGCGGCTGATCCAGGTGCCGCGCGGCAATGGCGGCGAGGTCGTGGTCTGGGCCGGCCGCAAGGCGGACGATCCCAAGCCGGTCGTCGAGGCGCGCAAGGCGATGATCGAGGAGACCGAGGACGAGTACCGCCGGCTGCTCTATGTCGCGATGACGCGTGCAGCCGACCGGCTGATCGTCGGCGGCTGCATGCCCGGCAACATGAAGACGGTGCGGAAGCTGAGCTGGTACGACCTCATCGACACCGGCCTATCAGGCTCGGGCCTCGACAAGCAGACGATCGAGACGCCGCTCGGCAAGGTCACCCGATTCGCACGGCTTGAGGACGTCGCAGCGCTGGGCACGCCGGCGAAATCCGTGGACCAGACGATCGCGTTGCCGGACTGGCTCAGGACGCCCGCGCCCCGCGAAACCACTGACGAGGATCTCGTGCGCCCGTCCGGCCAGTCGGCCGAGGACGGCCGCAGCGTACGTTCCGGCGAATCGGTGCAGTCTCGCGCGCTGGCGCTGCAGCGCGGCACGCTGGTGCACCGTCTGCTGCAATCCCTGCCCGACATCGCCCCCGAGCGCCGGCTCGAGGCCGCCCTCGGTTTCATGACGCGCAACGCTCCGGACTGGCCGGAGGCCGACCGCATTGCGCTGGCCGACAAGGTGCTCGCTTTGATCGCCGAGCCGCGTTTTGCCCCGGTCTTTGCCGCCGGCAGCCGGGCGGAGGTCGCCATTGCCGGTCGGCTGGACCGGCCGGGCCGCACCCCAGCGCTGGTGTCGGGGCAGATCGACCGGCTGGTCGTTCGTCCGGACGAGGTTTTGATCGTCGATTTCAAGACCAACCAGGCCGCCCCCAAAAGCGCCGCCGAAGCGCCCGCCGCCTATGTCCGGCAGCTTGCGCTGTACCGGGCGGTGCTGGCGCGGCTTTATCCCCAAAAGCCCATCCGGGCGGTCCTGCTCTGGACCGAGGCCCTTGAATATATGGAGATTTCGGCCCCCGCGCTGGACGCGGCGCTGGCATCCCTACATCTCGGTGTGAGCGTCCTTGACCCGGCAAGGGGCCGTTCATAGGTTCAGCCCATGATCCCGGGCGCGATTCCCAAGCGCGCCGATTCTCTTTCAACCGAGTGAGGTACTCCAATGGCCGTTAGCAAGGTTTCCGACGCCGATTTCGAAGCCGAAGTGCTCAAGGCGAACGGCCCCGTGGTCGTCGATTTCTGGGCCGAATGGTGCGGCCCCTGTCGCATGATCGCACCCGCGCTCGACGAGATCGCCGGCGCGATGGGCGACAAGGTCAAGATCGTGAAGCTCAATGTCGACGAGAGCCCGAAGACCGCGTCCAAGTACGGCGTGATGTCGATCCCGACCCTGATGATCTTCAAGGGCGGCGAGATGGCCTCCCGCCAGGTCGGCGCCGCGCCGAAGGCGAAGCTCCAGCAGTGGATCACGTCGGCGGTCTGATCCGCAGGCGCATTCTGATTTCGACGACGGCCGGCGAATAGCCGGCCGTTTTGTTTTGTGTGGCCCGGCGACGTCTAGGCTTCCGCGAGCTTGACCAGGCTCGCGAGGACCTCTGGAAAATCTGACGCAACGGCTGGGCCGATCTCCGCGGCTTGCGGCCCGTTGGCGTCGACCGCGTAGACGATGCGCGTGCGCGCCGATCCAAGCGGCTCGATGCGATGGGCGACTTTGATGACGAGATCGCCGACCCGCGTTTCGTCGACGAAGCACGCGTGCTCGCGAACTTCGATCAGTTGCGAGCGCAGCGCCTCCTCGCCAGGGGGCTTCATCGTGAACCAGGTGCCGGCCGCGAACGGTCCATCGATGGCGATCTCTTCGATGCCCGCGTTCCAGTTTTTCCAGCCGGGGACATCGCGAAAGATGCGCCAGATCGTCTCGGCGGTTGCAGACGTCTCAATCGCATATTCGTGCCGCCAGACATCGTCCATGGCGCCGCTCCCTTTTTATATGGTCATAGCGTAGCCCGGATGGAGCCAACGGGTCGGCGCAAAGCGCCGCCCGATGACAGGCTCCGCGTAATCCGGGATTCGTGCCACAAGTGACGGCGGCCCCGGATTGCACTTCGCTCCATCCGGGCTACGAAATCCAGCCCGTCGCGAGCGCGTTCGCCAGCTCCGGCTGGCTGTTGCGGCGTGCGAGCGCGGCCATGGTTTCATGGTCGTAGGCGACGTGGCGGAACGTCACCTGCCAATTGCCGCCAGTCAGCTCAAAGATCGCATAGCGCGCGTGCGGCGTGCCGGCTTCGACGACGTGCGGGAATGGATGCACGTCGCGATAACCGGGACTGCCGGCGCTGCCGGGATTGACGATCAGCCGGCCGTCGCGAAGCCGCACCGCGCGGGCGAGATGGGTGTGGGCGCAGAGGATCAGCGATTGCGTGATGCCTTGCGCGAACTGCTCGATGCGGTCGAGCGACGATAGCGCCACGGTGCCATCAGGGTGCACGGTGTCGAGCCAGTAGATTTCGTCGTCATTTGGCGTCGCGTGGCACAGGAAGACCTGCTCGCGAAATACGCGCGTCATCGGCAGCGCGCGCAGCCAGTCGAGCTGTGCGGCGTCGAGCTGCGCATGCGCGGGGCGGTCCCACGAGCCCATCTTCTCCGGGGGACGATCGAGCAGATAGCGGTCGTGATTGCCGAGCACATGCACGGCGTCGAGCTTCATCAGGATCTCGATGGTGCGGCGTGCATCGAGCGGACCGCAGCATGTCGCCGAGATTGACGATGTCGGCGATCCCCAGCGCGCTGATGTCGGCGAGCACCGCCTCCAGCGCGAGATAGTTTCCGTGGACGTCGGCGATCGCAGCAAAACGCATGGGCATTCCTGTAGCCCGGATGGAGCGAATCGTAATCCGGGGCCTCATCGCTTGTGGCACGAATCCCGGATTACGCGGAGCCTGTCATCGGGCGGCGCTTTGCGCCGACCCGTTGGCTCCATCCGGGCTACGAAACCTCTATGCAGGAGGCGTGCCGTTGAGCCCGAGCACGTGGCCGGCGAGATAAAGCGAGCCGGTGATCAGGATGCGCGGCGGCACCTCGTAGGCGAGTTTCGACAAGGCACGCAGCGCGGCCTCGATGCCGGGCGCGATCTCGACGCGCATGCCGAGGCTGCGCGCGGCATCGGCGAGGCGGTCGACCGGCATCGCATTCTCGGTATCGGGGATCGGCACCGCGACGATGTGGCGGGTGAGGCCGGCGAAATTGGCGAGGAAGCCCTGGGCATCCTTGTTGGCCATCATGCCGGCGATCACCACCAGCGGCCGCGACACGCGCTCCTCGAGATCGCCGAGCGCAGCGGCCGCGACGCGCCCGCCTTCGGCATTGTGGCCGCCGTCGAGCCAGATCTCGGAGCCCTGCGGTCCCCAGGAAAACAGCTCTCCCGAGGTGATGCGCTGCATCCGCGCCGGCCATTCGGCGCCGACGATACCGGCTTCGAACGCGGCGTGGTTGACCTTGAAGGCCGGAATCGCGCGCAGCGTCGCGATCGCAAGGCCGGCATTGTCGAACTGGTGGCGGCCGAACAGGCGCGGTGCCGCCAGATCCATCAGCCCGCGGTCGTCCGAATAGACCAGCCGTCCGTGCTCGACATTGACGTGCCAGCTCTCGTTCGCGGCAAACAGCGGCGCCCGCATGCGCTTCGCCTGCGCCTCGATCACGGCCATCGCCTCGCCCGACTGCTCGGCGCAAATCACAGGCACGCCGCGCTTGATGATCGCGGCCTTCTCGCCGGCGATCGATGTCAGCGTGTCGCCGAGGAAATCCATGTGGTCCATGCTGACGGGCGTGATCACGCAGGCCGCCGGCGTCTCGACCACATTGGTCGAATCGAGCCGGCCGCCGAGGCCGACTTCGAGCAGCACCACGTCGGCCGGGTTCTGCGCGAACAGATGAAACGCCGCGGCGGTCTTCAGCTCGAACACGGTCGCCGGCTCGCCGGCATTGACGCGCTCGACCTCTTCGAGCGCCGCGCGCAGCTCGTCGTCACCGACGAGCACGCCGCCACTGAGGCGGCCGAGCCGGAAACATTCGTTGATGCGAACCAGATAGGGCGAGGTGTAGGCGTGCACGCGCAGGCCGGCGGCCTCCAGCGTCGCGCGCAGATAGGCGAGCGTCGAGCCCTTGCCGTTGGTGCCGGCGATGTGGATCACCGGCGGCAGCTTGCGTTCGGGGTGACCGAGCCGCTCGAGCAGGCGGTGCATCCGCTCGAGGCCGAGATCGATGCGCTTCTGATGCAGCGCCGACAGCCGCCCGATCAATTCGCCGAGCGGTGTCTTCGTGCTTTCAGAGGACGCGTTCACGCGTGCGGCGCGGCCGGCGCCGTTTCGGCGGCCGATACGATCTGCGCCGGGCTCGTCACCGGCTGCGTCGGCTTCGATGCGCCTTCCAGTGCCGGCGCCTTGGTCAGCAGGCGGCAGAGCCGCGCCAGCGTCGGACGCAGCTCATGGCGATGCACGACCATGTCGACCATGCCGTGCTCTTTCAGATACTCGGCACGCTGGAAGCCTTCCGGCAGCTTCTCGCGGATGGTCTGCTCGATCACGCGCGCGCCGGCGAAACCAATGAGCGCGCCGGGCTCGGCGATCTGCACGTCGCCGAGCATCGCATAGGACGCGGTGACGCCGCCGGTGGTCGGATTGGTCAGCACGACGATGTAGGGCAGCTTTGCCTCGCGCAGCATCTGCACCGCGACGGTGGTGCGCGGCATCTGCATCAGCGACAGGATGCCTTCCTGCATGCGCGCGCCGCCGGACGCGGCGAACACGATGAACGGCGACTTCTTCTCGACCGCGAGCTCGAGCCCGCGCACGATAGCCTCGCCCGCGGCCATGCCGAGCGAGCCGCCCATGAAGTCGAAATCCTGCACGGCGACGACGACGGCGGCGCCTTCGAGCTTGCCGTAGCCGACCTTGATCGCGTCATTCAGGTTGGTGCGCGCGCGGGCATCCTTGATGCGGTCGACGTATTTCTTCTCGTCACGGAACTTGAGCGGGTCGGGCGTGACGTCGGGCAGCGCGACGTCGTACCAGGTCTCGTTGTCGAAGATCGACTTCAGACGCGCCGCCGAGTTCATGCGCATGTGGTAGTTCGAACCGGGAATGACGAACTGGTTGGCCTCGACGTCCTTGTAGAACACGAGCTGTCCGGAATCCGGACACTTGATCCACAGATTCTCCGGCGTCTCCCGCCGCAGCATGTTGCGGATCTTCGGCCGGACCACATTGGTAAGCCAGTTCATGGTTTGCTCCGATGTGCGATCCCCCGCTGGGGTTCGCCTGAAGGGATATATGGCCGCCGGACCTAGTCCCGGCAAGCCGTCGTCTTGCGGCCTATTCGGCCGCCTGCTGCGCACCCTTGACGCCCCGGGCCAGGGCCGCCGTCAGCTCGGCCACGGCGTTAACGGTTTTGGCGGTCGCGCGGCCCTCGGCATCGAGGCTGTTCTTGAGCGCATCGACCAGCGCCGTGCCGACCACCGAACCGTCGGCCTTCTCGGCAATGGCGCGGGCCGCCTCCGGCGTGCGGATGCCAAAGCCAACGCAGATCGGCAGCTTGGTATGCCGCTTGATGCGCGCGACGGCGTCGCCGACGACATTCGCGTCCGCCGCCGCCGCACCGGTGATACCGGCGATGGAGACGTAATAGACGAAGCCTGACGTGTTCGCGAGCACCGCGGGCAGCCGCTTGTCGTCGGTGGTCGGGGTCGCCAGGCGAATGAAGTTCAGGCCCGCCTTCAGCGCGGGAATGCAGAGCTCGTCGTCTTCCTCCGGCGGCAAATCGACGATGATCAGGCCGTCGACGCCGGCCGTCTTGGCATCAGCCAGAAACTTGTCGACGCCGTAGATGTAGATCGGATTGTAATAGCCCATCAGCACCAGCGGCGTGGCGTTGTCGTCCTTGCGGAAGTCGCGCACGAGATCGAGCGTCTTCTTCAAGGTCATGCCGACCTTGAGCGCGCGCAGACCTGCAGCCTGGATCGAGGGACCATCCGCCATCGGATCGGTGAAGGGAATGCCGAGCTCGATGACGTCGGAGCCTGATTTCGAGAGCGCCTTGACGATCTCGAGCGACGTCGCCGGATCGGGATCGCCGGCCATCACATAGGTGACGAAGGCCGCGCGGCCCTCTTTCTTCAGCTCGGCGAAACGGGTGTCGATACGCGTGGTCACTTCTTGCCCCTCAGGATGTCGCCGACCTGCGGGACGTCCTTGTCGCCGCGACCGGAGAGATTGACGACCATCAGGTGGTCTTTCGGCCGCTTCGGCGCGAGCTCCATCACCTTGGCGATGGCGTGCGCGGGCTCGAGCGCGGGGATGATGCCTTCGAGCTTCGACAGCAGCTGGAACGCAGCCAGCGCCTCGTCGTCGGTCGCGGAGAGATAGTTCACGCGACCAACCTCGTGCAGCCAGGAATGCTCGGGGCCAATGCCGGGATAGTCGAGGCCGGCCGAGATCGAATGCGCGTCCTGGATCTGGCCGTCGGCATCCATCAAGAGATAAGTGCGGTTGCCGTGGAGGACGCCGGGGCGGCCGCCGGCGATCGAGGCCGCATGCAGCTGCGTGAGCCCGTGGCCCGCGGCTTCGACACCGAAAATCTCGACAGAGGGATCGTCGAGGAACGGATGAAACAGCCCCATCGCGTTCGAACCGCCGCCGATGCAGGCAACGAGCGAGTCCGGCAGGCGTCCCTCGATCTCCTGCATCTGCGTCTTGGTTTCGTTGCCGATGATCGACTGGAAGTCGCGCACCAGCGTCGGATAGGGATGGGGACCTGCGACCGTGCCGATGCAGTAGAAGGTGTTGTGCACGTTGGTGACCCAGTCGCGCAGCGCCTCGTTCATCGCGTCCTTCAGCGTGCGCGTGCCCGACTGCACCGGGACCACGGTCGCGCCCAGCATCTCCATGCGGATGACGTTGGGCTGCTGCCGCTCGACGTCCACGGCGCCCATATAGACGACGCATTCGAGGCCGAAGCGCGCGCACAGCGTTGCGGTGGCGACGCCGTGCTGGCCCGCGCCGGTCTCGGCGATGATGCGCTTCTTGCCCATGCGCCGCGCCAGCATGATCTGGCCGAGCACGTTGTTCACCTTGTGCGAACCGGTGTGGTTGAGCTCTTCGCGCTTCAGGTAGATCTTGGCGCCGCCGAGATGCTCGGTCAGGCGCTCGGCGAAATACAGCGGCGAGGGCCGGCCGACATAGTTCTTGAGATAGCCGTTCATCTCGGCCTGGAAGGCCGGATCGGCCTTGGCCGCGGTGTAGGCCTTTTCCAGATCGAGGATCAGCGGCATCAGGGTTTCGGCGACGAAGCGGCCGCCGAAGATGCCGAAATGACCGCGCTCGTCGGGGCCGCTGCGGTAGGAGTTTGGTTTGGCGATGTTCATCGGACGCTCAACTCTTGACTGGCGCGCGCGGCGCGAATGAAGGCCTTGATCAGCTCGGGGTCCTTGACGCCCGGGGCGCTCTCGACACCGGAGGACACGTCGACGCCGCCGGCGCCGGTGACGCGGAGGGCTTCGGCGACGTTGCCGGCATCCAGCCCGCCCGAGACCATGTAGGGCAATTTCAGATCGAGATTTTCCAGCAGATGCCAGTCGAAGGGAGCGCCGAGGCCACCGGGCCGCGTCGCCTCCTTCGGCGCACGCGCATCGAACAGGATGCGGTCGGCGACCGCGGCATAGCCGGGCAGCACGGCGAGATCGCTGGCGGTTGCGACCGGCACCGCCTTCATCACGGGGCGGCCGAACTTCTGCTTGATGTCGCGCAAGCGCGCGACGCTCTCCTTGCCGTGGAGCTGGAACAGGTCCGGCGACAGCGCATCCATGATGTTGTCGAGCGTGGCGTCGTCGGCGTCGACCGTGAGCGCCACCGTCAGCGCGCGCCGCTTCACCTGGCGGCCGAGGTCCCGGCCCGCTTCCAGCGAGAGGTGCCGCGGCGAGGGCGGAAAGAACACGAACCCCACCATGTCGGCACCCGCCTCGAGCGCCGTTTCGAGCGTCTCGCGCGTGGACAGGCCGCAGATTTTGACGAGTAGGGACATGGTCTCAAAGCGGGTGGCGGCCGCAAGCGGCGGCCGGGAAACGGGTTTTTCGGTCGGGCCGCTTCTACAACGTCGCGCGCTGCTTGTCTCGCCCGATGGGCCCGTAAAGGCCTGCCCCGGCGGGGACGGGAAGGCGCTGGGGCTCCGGCCTTGCGGCGGCCACCTGGGCCCGCAGATCGGCCAGTTCGCCCCTCGCCGTCCGGGCATCCGCCTCATTCCGGCGCGCAGCGCGCCGCCAGCGCCGCTGGCCGAACCAGACGCCGCAGCCGCCCGCCACGACGCCCAGCGCCGCCACCAGGATGAGGAGCAGGAACAGCGGCATCGTTGCCGAAAACGAGGGGTCGCTGGAGACAAAGGGATCGAACGAGACCGTGACGAAATGCCGGTTGGCCACGGCAAAGGTCACCAGGATCAGGCCCAGCGGGATCACGATCAGCGCGGTCAGAAACTTTCGCATCTCGCTTCGCTCGCCTTGAATCAAGCCAGCGGCCGCATCGCTCGCGACCGCAAAAACCCCTGGCGCCGGCCTCAGTCTGGCGCGCCGGGATCCGGATGGTCGCGGTTCAGCCGCTCGCGCATTTCCTTGCCGGTCTTGAAGAACGGAACGCTCTTCTGGTCGACGGGCACATGGGCGCCGGTGCGTGGATTGCGCCCGGCGCGTGCAGGGCGATGCTTGACCGAGAAGGCACCGAAGCCGCGCAACTCGACGCGATCACCGCGCGCGAGGGCCGCTACGATCTCTTCGAGAATCGCATTCACAATGTTCTCGACATCCCGCTGGTACAGATGCGGGTTGTGCTCGGCGATACGCTGAAC
>Ga0207426_1001627_pt1 | contig 17681 bp, 12 predicted proteins | sample AraplaMF_Cvi_mMS_FD_184265 | JGI IMG/M metagenome (GOLD analysis project Ga0207426, IMG submission 184265) | Arabidopsis root microbial communities from the University of North Carolina, USA - plate scrape MF_Cvi_mMS (SPAdes) (version 2) | ecosystem: Host-associated > Plants > Roots > Endosphere... | reverse complement strand
CGGTCGAGTCCTACGCGCAGGCGAAAGCCGCGATGCCGGATGACGATGAGGGCAAGATGATCGAGCTGGTGTCGCGGCCGAAGAAGCCGTCCTAGGCCAGTCACATCACATGGAGCAGCTTCGCTCGCTCCGCTGCCTCCGGACTTTGGGTCTGCAAACCGAGCTTCATCGGAAATCGGGTGGCTTTCTCCATAGCCGCGTTCTAGGCGACAGGCTCGGCCGCCGAGATGAGACACATGCCCCCGAACGACAACCGCATCGACGCGCGAGACTGGTCGCTGCTCGCTGTGCTCTCGGTGCTGTGGGGCGGCTCGTTCTTCTTCAACGGCGCGGCGTTGCGGGAATTGCCGCCGCTGACGCTGGTGTTCTTGCGTGTCGCGCTCGGCGCGGCCATGCTGCTGCCGCTGCTCCGCATGCGGGGGATAGGTTTGCCGAAGGGCATTGCGGAGTGGAAGCCGTTCTTCGCGATCGGACTGCTCAACAACGTCATCCCGTTCTCGCTGATCGTGATCGGCCAGACCTTTATTCCGAGCGGGCTGGCGTCGATCCTGAATGCGACCACGCCTCTGTTCACGGTGATGGTGATGGCAGCGATAGGTGAAGAAGCCTTGCAGATGCGGCGCCTCGCCGGTGTGGTTCTGGGTGTAGCTGGCGTCGTCATCCTGCGCGGCTGGGGCATCGAGACGCGGCCGGGGCAGGGGCTCGGCATCCTGCTGTGCCTCGCCGGCGCCCTCAGTTACGGCTTTGCGGCGCTCGCGGCGCGGCGGTTGTTGAAGGACACAGCCCCACTCGGCACGGCGACGTTTCAGCTGATGGCGTCGACAGTGATGATGGCGGTGGTCGCCGGCGCCGCGGAGCAGCCGTGGCGTGTTCCAATGCCTGGTGTCACGACGTGGCTAGCGGTGCTCGGCCTTGCGGCTCTATCCACGGCGCTCGCCTACATTGTCTTCTTTCAGATCATCCGGCGCTCGGGCGCGAGCAATGTCATGCTGGTGACGCTGCTCATTCCCGTCACCGCGATCCTGTTGGGCTGGCTGGCGCTGGGCGAGCCGATCTCCGCGCGCGAGATCGCGGGAGCGATCGTGATCGGCAGCGCGCTGCTGGTGATCGACGGGCGCGCGCTCCGCTTGCTGCGCCGCGTCGAATAGTTCCGCAGCATCGTTTCACGCTACGGAAAATCGTCGCGCTTGCCAGCGACGGGTCTCCTTGCGACACTCTCCACAAAACAAGACTACAAAATAGGGGAGAGACCGATGCCGGGTCGTCGCAAGAATCTCGCTGCCCTCGTCCTGCTTGCTGCCGGAGTGCTCGCCACGACGCCCGCCTCCGCGCAGAAGAAATACGACCCCGGCGCCTCCGATACCGACATCAAGATCGGCAACATCATGCCCTATAGCGGGCCGGCGTCGTCCTATGGCGTGATCGGCAAGACCGAGGCCGCTTTCTTCAAGATGATCAACGAGCAGGGCGGCATCAACGGGCGCAAGATCGACTTCATCAGCTATGACGATGCCTATTCGCCGCCGAAGGCGATCGAGCAGGCGCGCAAGCTGGTTGAGAGCGACGAGGTGCTGCTGATCTTCCAGTCGCTCGGCACCCCCTCGAACTCCGCGATCATGAAATACATGAATGCGAAGAAGGTGCCGCAGCTCTTCGTCGCCTCCGGCGGCACCAAGTTCGGGGACCCCAAGAACTTTCCGTGGACCATGGGTTTCCAGCCCAACTACCAGAGCGAGGGCCGGATCTACGCAAAATACATCCGCGACAATTTTCCGAACGGCAAGATCGCGGTCTTTTGGCAAAACGACGACGCCGGCAAGGACCAGTTCAAGGGCCTGAAGGATGGGCTCGGCGACAAGGCCAACATGATCGTCGCCGACAAATCCTATGAGGTGAGCGATCCCTCGATCGACTCGCAGATCGTCGCGCTGCATGATTCCGGGGCGGATATCTTCTTCTCATGGGCCGCCCCGAAAGGCTCGGCGCAGGCGATCCGTAAGGTGGGTGAGCTCGGCTGGAAGCCGAAATTCTTCCTGGCCAACACCGCGACCTCGGTCGCCTCGGTGCTCAAGCCGGCCGGGCTCGACTATTCCAAGGACATCATCTCGACCGTCTACCTCAAGGACCCGACCGATCCGACCTGGGACAAGGACCCGGCCGTGATCAAATGGCGCGCGTTCATGGACAAATATTACCCTGATGGCGACAAGGCCAATGCCAACAACATCTATGGCTACGTGCAGGCCGAGGCGATGGCCCAGGTGCTGAAACAGTGCGGCGACAATCTCACGCGCGAGAACGTCATGAAGCAGGCCGCCAACCTGAAGAACTTCCACACCGATTTGATGCTGCCGGGCATCATGGTCAACACCTCGCCCGACGATTACTTTCCGATCGAGCAGATGCAACTGATGCGCTTCAACGGGCAGGCCTGGGAGCTGTTCGGCGACGTCATCACCGGCGAGGTCGGCCACGAGCGCAGCCAGTAGTCGGGGCTTAGCTGCGGGGCGCTTCCTGGGCCTGGGCCTTGAGGACCATGCCGCCGGCGACGCCGACGCCGAGCACATACATCCAGCCCTCGTGGAAATCGAACAGATGCGAGTTCAGCAGCGAGCTCGCGATGTTCTGAACGACGGCCACGAGGCCGATCCAGGCGGCAAGGCCCTCGCCGAGGAACAGGCGAAGCTGGGCGATCCACATCGCGTAGAGCAGGACCACGCCCAAAAGGCCCCATTGCATCGCGACGTTGAGGGTCTGGTTGTGTGGATTGCTGACGATCTCTGCAGCGAGGCTACTTTCGCCGGTGGCGGCGCGCTCGAACTGGCGCTTGATCGAGCCGGTGCCGTGGCCGATCAGCGGCGCCTCGGCGAAGGCGTGAAGCGCCTTGTGCCAATAGGTCAGCCGCTGCGCGGTCGAGGCGTGGCTGATGTCTTCGTGGCCGTGGCGGTATTCGACGGCGATGTCGGCAATGCGCTGGCGCAGATAGGGCGACGCCGTCCAGGCCAGCGCACTGGCGGCGACCGTGCCTGCAAGCAGGACCAGCGTCGCCCGGCGGCTCAGATGCTTCCAGGCGAACAAGATCAGCAGCACGGCCATGCAGAGCAGGGCGGTACGCGCCGCGGCGACGAACACCATGTTGGTGATGAACAGCAGGATCAAGGCCAGGCAGACGGCCGTCGCGAGCGTACGACGGCCGCGCCAGAAGGTCATCGCCGGCAGCGCCAGCGCAAAGGCGCAGAGTGTGAACTCCTGGCTCTGGTCGATGTAGTTCTTGACGGGAACGCCTGACGAAGCCGTCGCGGTGATCTTCCAGTCCGGATTGAACAACACGATCCACGAGAAGACCGCGAGCAGGGCACAGGAGACGAGAAAGGCAACGCCAACCCAATGGCCGCGATCGGACCGGCTGAAATGGTGAAGCAGTGGCGGGATCAGGACGAGCTTTGCGACCGGCTTGATCGCATGCAGCCGGTCCGGCCAGGCCCCTTCCGACCACAACGTGCCCACAAGCGCGAGCAGCAGGAGCGCGAAGGGCAGGGCGAACGCCGGCCGCGTGAGCTCGCGCGCATAGTCGCGCCAGTCGATGGTCGGCGTCACCGCAAGCAGCCAGAGCCCGACGAAGATCGAAGGCGCCGTGGTGGACCAGGGCAGCGACGCCGCAATCAGGACCAGGAGCACATCCGCGGTCCGGATCAGCGCACGCGACTGACGCAGCGAAGGCCCCCGGCCATGCCTGTCGCCCGGACCGCTCGGACCGGACCACAACGCGGTCTCGACGGTCATGCGCAGAGGCCTAGCGTGCCGCGACCAGCCGCTCCCTGGGCAGCTCGCGCCCGAGGAAGTCGCGGGCCTGGGTCTCGTAGCCGAAACGATCAGCGAGCTCATGGCGCCGCGCCCGGATCTTGCCGCGCCACTCCTCCTGCCGCGTCAGCACGCGGGTGACGGAGGCAGCGATCGAGTCCGTCGAGAACGGGTCGAAATAATCGGCGAGCTCGCCGGCGACCTCGCGGAAGACCGCGATGTCCGAGCACAGCACCGGCGTGTTCGCGGCCAGCGCCTCGATGATCGGCACGCCAAAACCTTCGGCCAGGCTCGGCATGATCAGGCCGTGCGCCTCGGCGATCAGGGCGGCCTTCTCGTGCTCGTCGACATAGCCTGCGAAGCGAACGTTTTGCGGGAGGTTGCGCATCCGGCTGATCTCGCCGGCATAGCCGATCACGACGAGATCGGCCTGCGGCACGCCGCGGAAGGCGCGGATGACGGCGGCGACGTTCTTGCGTGGCTCATTGGAGACGATGACGACAAAGCTCGGCCGCCCCGGACGCCCCGACGGGGCTGGGAGGTGCAGGACATCCGGGGCGTCGAACCGGGTGCGGGGATACACGACCCGCGCCGGTAGATGCGCAAATTGCGGCAACAGTTCCCTGAACCGCAGCATGCTGTAGTTTGAAACGAAGGCGAGCTCGTCGGCCTGACGCAGGCTGGTACGGATGCGCGCCAGGAATTGCCGCGTGGCGATGTCGCTGAGCTTGAGATCGGTGAGCGGCAGCAGATCGTGGACGACGCAGATCACCTTGGCGTCCGGCCTGCGCTTGATCGCCACCCGGGTCGGGGTGTCCACGACGATGACGTCGTAGTCGCGCGCGTCGATCCGCGGCGGCGGCAGCAGGAAGAAAGCGGAGGAGTCCTGGTAGTTGAAGAATCCGGATTCGAGCTGAAAATCGCTGAACAGTTCGAGATGGCTCAGATCCGGCGGGATATATTCGAGGGCTGTGGGCCGGTTCTCGATCAGCCGCACATTCAGGCCACGCAGGCCGATGGCGCGAAGGAGGCAGAGCATGTTGTCTCGCGACAGCAACGTTCCGGCCCTGTGACGGAGCCAGTCGAATTTGCCGCGCGCGCCGCTGAGCGTCACCGGCCCGCTGACGTTGATCTCGTCGAGGAAGCGATAAAGCGCCAGCAGCTCGATGTTGCGGGCCTGTGCCGTAAAGAGCTTCGTGCGCCGCTCGCGCCGGCAAAGCTTGCGGTAGCGTTTGGAGGTCTCCACGAGCAGCGTGAGCTCGTGACCCTCCGAGGCGAGCGAGCGGACCAGTTCCCGGGTGAAATGGAAGATGCCGCGCTTGTGGTTGGGTTGTCCGAGCGACTCGGAGACGACGAGGATGTTCTGTTTCATGCGCGTTTCTCGCGAAGCTCAATGGCGTGCGTGGCGGGCGGCTCGACCGTGATGGTCGAGGCGATGCGGCCGTGATCGAGATTGATGATGCTGGTGCAGGTGCGACGGAGCAGCGGCTGGTCGTGCGAGGCGATGATCACGATCGCCGCCTGCGACACCATGTTCAGCAGCCGCTCTTGCGCCTTCTCCGCAAAATGCTCGTCGACCACGCTGAGCCATTCGTCGAGCAGGAGGATGTCGGCGGGAAAGGCGGTGGCGGTCGCAAACAGCACCCGCATCAGCATGCCCGAGGAGAACATTCGCAGCGGCAGCTGCCGCATGCGCTCCTCGAGCTCGGTGAAGGCCCAGATCTCGTCGATCACGGCGCGGCCCGGCTTGTGTCCGCTGATCCGCAGCAGCAGCGCGATGTTGTCCTCCGCCACGAAATCCAGGTTGACGCCGGCGTTGAGGCCGAGCAGGGGCACGATGCTGCCCTTAAGCGCAACACTGCCGCTGCTCGGCGGATACACGCCGGCGATCAGCCGCAGCAGCGTCGACTTGCCGGAGCCGTTGGGACCGGCGAGCCCGATGCGGGCGCCGGCTTCCGCCTCGATCGTGACATCGTCGACGGCGCGGATGATCCGCATCTCGCCCGCCTCGCGGATGAGATGCCCGAGCAGCCGCCGCTTGAGTGAGAAGTCGTAGGCGCCATAGAGCGGGTAGTCGAGACAGACGTTGCGAAGACTGACCGAGACCATGCGTCAGATCCAGAATGCCGCTTTGCGCAGGTGGACCAGCGTCAGAACGCTCGCGAGCACCAGGAGCGTCAGCACGACGAGGACGTAGACGATGCTGGCGGGATCGACATGGCCGCCCGCCAGCGGCTCGCGCCACACCGCGAACAGATGCGTCAGCGGATTGATGCGCATCACCGTCGAGTGGTGGTTGATGATGTCGGACGACCAGATGATGGGCGAGGCGAGGAAGGCGAGCATCAAGGTGGATTCGATGATCGGCTTGAGATCGCGATAGCGCGTCGCCATGGCGCCGAGGACGAGGCTGAGGGCGAAGGTGCAGGCCACGAACAGCAGCAGGCCGGGCAGCGCCGCCAGCCCATGGGAGAGGTCGTGCGGCGAGAACACGAGCCACAGCAGCAGCGGCACGCAGGCGTTATGGAGTGCGAACAGCGCCTGACGGAAGGTGCATTGCAGGAGGAAGATCACCGGCGGCAGTGCCCGGTCGCGGATCAGGCTCGCCGAGTTCTGCAGCGCCGTGGTCGCGTCCAGCACCACGCCGTTGAGGAAGGTCCAGGCCGTCATCGACAGCGCCAGCATCGGCAGGCGCGCCAGCATGCCGGTGTTCGACATCTGCCCGATCACCGATCCCAGCACCAGGACCACGATCGCCATCTGCAGCGACATCCAGAACGGACCGAGCAGCGAGCGGACATAGCGGTGCCGCATGTCAGACCAGGCCAGTGCAGCCGCGATCCGCACCGTGTCCAGCCAGCCGGTGGCTCGTGGCGGTTCTGCGGTCGCCGGTCGCTCCGCGTTGGATGCGGCGACGGCGTCGCGGTAGACGGTCTCCATGCCCTGCTTGAAGGCCGTGGCTGAATAGCGGGAGAGGGCGCGCGTGCGCGCCGCCAGTCCCATGCGGCGGCGCCGCTCGGGATCGCGGATCAGGGTGTCGATGGCCTCGCCGAGCTTCTCGGCATCGCCCGGAGGCACGGTGATCGCCTCCATGCCGTGGCGGGCGACGCGCGGCACCGCGGTGTCGAGCGCGGTATTCACGACCGGACGGCCGGCCGCCATGGCCTCGAGCTGGGCGAGGCCGAAGGTCTCGGCATTGGTCACCGACGGCATGACGAAGACGTCGGACAGGCACATCAGCTTGATGCGCTCGCAATCGTTGACCGAGCCGAGCAGGCGGACGCGGTCGCCGAGGCCGAGCTCGCAGATCAACTGCTCGAGGCGTGGCCGCTCGACGCCCTCGCCGATGATCCAGACCTCGAAATTGTGCTTCGCCGCGGCGCGGATGAGGACGTCGTAACCCTTGTAGGGCACCAGCCGGCCGCAGGCGAGCACGAGCCGGCCGCGGTCGTTGACGTGGTGTGGCTCGATCGTCGGCCAGTCATAGCCCGAGGTGTCGATGCCGAACGGCACGACGTGGCATTTGTCCTCGAATTCGCGCAGCAACGGCGCTTTCTCGATCAATACGTGGTCCGAGACGATGATCGCCTTGGCTTGGCGCAGCGTCCGCCGCATCAGCGGCTGGATGAACCAGCGCAGGCCGGCATGGGTGACGATGTCGGCGTGCCAATGCACCACCAGCGGCCGCCGGGCGCCGAAGCCAAAGGCGAAGACGAGATCGGCGAGCGGGAAGGGGGCGTGGAGCGCGAGCAGATCATGCGCCGCGATCTTGCGCCACAAACGCCAGGGATAGGCCGGAGCGGCTGGCAGCGACATGATGTTGCCGAACGAGCGGACGCGTTCGACCGGCACGTCGTTGACGACGATCTCGCGCCGCTCAGCCGATTGCGAACAGACCAGCACGGCCGAGGCGAACGCGTCCTTCAGACTCGCACAGATGTCGCGGATCACCGTGAGCGTGCCGCCGAACAGGTCGGGATAGTAGATCTTGAAGATGTGCAGCACCGACGGGCGGCGCGGGGCTTCGTGCGTTTCGGGTGAAGTTTCTTGAGTGTGATGCATGGTCGCGGTCAGCCTGCGAGAAGTGCTGCGACGAACGGTGCGGCCAGCACCGAGATGAAGATCACGCCGCGCAGCAGCGCCGGCAGCATCGGCTCGAGTGCGCCATGTCCCCAATGGGGAGCCGGCACAGCACGCTGTGAACTGGAAATGCGGACCAAGCGGTCAGCCATGGGTGTGATTCCCTTTACGTCGCGCCCCTCAGTGGCGTTTCGTATATGTGGGAAAATTTACCACGTCAATCGCAAAACGGGAAAATGTGGGATTGTGTCCCACGTGAGGCATTGGTACAGTTCAGACATGAATGCCAAGTCCGGGTCCAAAGCAGCGGCTCCGCAGCCGAATGCCGCCGCGAAGCTGCACGCGCCGCTGGCGCGATTGCTGCGCCCGCTCGTGCGGCTGTGCATCCGCAGCGGCATGACCTTTCCGGCATTGGCGCAATTGCTTCGCGAGCTCTTCGTCAATGTCGCCGAGCATGATTTTGCGCTGGAAGGGAAGGAGCAGACCGACAGTCGCGTCAGCCTGCTCACCGGCATCCATCGCAAGGAGGTGGCGCGGCTACGCGGCGCGGGCGCGCCCGTGCACGAGGCGCCGGCGGCGGTGTCGCTGACCAGTGCCGTGATCGCGCGCTGGCTCGCCGCCCCCGAATTCACCGACGCCAAGGGCGAACCGCTCGCGCTGCCGCGCACGGCCGAAGGCGATGCGCCATCATTCGAACAGCTCGTCGCCTCCGTCACCAAGGACGTGCGGCCGCGCGCCGTGCTCGACGAGTGGGTCGACCGCAAGCTCGTCACCATCAACGAGAATGACGAGATCGAGCTGGTCGAGGCCGCTTTCGTTCCGTCAGGCGAGGACGACAGCAAATGGCATTATCTCGGCCGCAATTTGCACGACCACATCGCCGCCGCCGCGCATAACGTCTCGGACGGGCCGCGCTTCCTCGAACGCGCGGTGCACTACAACAACATCTCGCCCAAGCTGGCGCGGCGCCTCGAGGCGCGCTCGCGCGAGCTCGCCATGGACGCGCTGAAGACCGCCAACCGCGAGGCCAACCGTGCGCTCGCCAAGGACAAGGGCGGTGACGCCCGCTGGAATTTCGGCATCTACATCTACAGCGAGGACGCCGACGAAGCGGGCGAGACGAAGGACGGCGGCAAGGACGCCGGCAAAGAGGGCGGTTCATGAGCCGGCCGCCGCTGATCTCCCGCCGTCTGTTGTTGATGGGATTCTGGCTCGCCGGCACGGCGATGGCGAGCGCGCAGGTCAAGCGCGGCACCGACCAGGGTATCGGCGGCACCGGAATCACGCGCGGCGATGATCACGGTATCGGCGGCACAGGCATCGTCGGCGTCATCCAGCGCTTCGGCAGCATCTACGTCAACGGCGAGCGCGTGACCTATGCCAGCGACGTTCCGGTCCGCATCGACGGCGAGCCGGCCAGCGCCAACAGCTTGCGCATCGGCCAGCTCGCGCGCGTGGTCGCGATCCGGCAGGCCGACGGCACGCTGGTCACGCGCAACATCGCGATCGCGAGCGAGGTCGCAGGGCCGATCGAGCAGGTGAAGGGCAACGAGCTGACGGTACTGGGGCAGAAGATCGTCGCCGGCGACAAGGACAGCAAGCTCCGCGCGGGCATGCAGGTCGCTGTCTTCGGGCTGCGCCGCACCGACGGCGTCATCGTCGCCAGCCTGGTCGAGCCGCGCCGCGAGGCGGCCGCACGCGTGACGGGTCTGGTCGAGCGCGGGCCCGAGGGTCTGCATATCGGCGGGCTCAGGCTGAACGGCGTCGATCCGTTGCTGGTCGGCCAGCGCGTCCAGGTCGAGGGCAGTGCGAGCCTGGGCGCAATGCAGGCCGCGCGCACGCGGATCGACGATTTCTCGGATCTCGTCGGCGCGAGCCGGCTGTCGATCGAGGCCTATGTGCAGCGGTCGGGCGCGAACCTCCAACTTGGCTCGGGGCTCCTCGCGCGCGACGGCTCACGGTTCGGACCGGCTGCGGGCGAAGCGCGCATGGTCGTCAACGGCGTGTTCGACCGCTCGCGCGGCCTCCAGGTGGATTCGGCCCAGGCGGTCAGCCAATTCCCGGGCGCGCCGAAGCAGTCGCCCGGCGGCACCGGCGGCCCCAACCGGTCGGGCGGTGGCTCGATCCTGCATCCGGATCGCGGCGCGCCGAATCCCGGCAGCGGTCAGCCCGGCCCGGGCGGCACGCCTGCGCCCGGATCGACTCCCGGTACAAGTCCCGGCTCTGCGCCGACCGGACCGAGCGGTCCGTCCGGCCCAGGCGGCATGGGCTCGCCCGGCGGACCGATGGGGCCCGGCGGCGGAATGGGAGGCGGAGGCTTTGGTGGTCCAGGCGGCGGAATGGGCGGCCGGCGCTGAACCGGTCCGCGCGCTCTGAAAGAGTCTGGCTTGGATTTGGCTTGAGCTTGGGCTTAGCCCGCGCTGAGGCGGACGCCGGCGCGCAAGAACTTCTGCGGATCGACGGCTTCGCCGTCGATGCGGGTCTCGTAGTGCAGATGCGGACCGGTCGAGCGTCCGGTCGAGCCGACGAGACCGACGACCTGGCCGATCTTCACGATCTCGCCGACCTTAACGCTGATCTCGGAGAGATGGCCGTAGCGGGTCGAAAGCCCGTTGCCGTGATCGACCTCGATCATGCGGCCATAGCCGCCGGACCAGCCGGCCGAGACCACCTTGCCATAGGCGGTGACGCGGACGGGATCGCCGGTCGCGGCGCGGAAGTCGAGGCCGGTGTGCATCGCGGGCCGGCCCAGGAACGGATCGCTGCGCACGCCGAAACCGGAGGTGAACTCGACCTCGCCGATGACGGGCTTGCGATAGGGCACCAGCGCCAGCGTGCGATTGAGCCGATCCAGTTCGGCGCGGGTCGTGTTGATGCGGTTGAGCTGCTTCTCGAACGGCCCGGCATTGGCGGTCAGCTTGACCGGGACGAACGGACCACCCATCGCGCTGCGCGGCACGGCGGCTTCGAGACTGGCGAGATTGAGGCCGAGATCGCTGACGACGCCGCGCATGCGGCGCATGCGCGAATCCATGCCGTCCTCGACGGCGCTCAGCGCCGCGATCTGGCGCCGCTCGACCTGGTCGAGCGAGGTGGTGAGCCGGACCAGGACGTTGTCGAAACCCTGGTTCTTGGCGAACTGGCTGGTCGGGGCGGACAGCATGGCGGGCGCGCGCGACTCGAGTCGCGCCTCGCGATCCGGCGGCGCCACGAAGATCACGGTGTCGCTGATCGGCGACGGCTTCGGCGTGCCCTGCGTCGCGCCCTGGCCGGCATCGCCGCGTTGCGGCGCTGTGCGCGGGATCGATCCGGTCACGTCAGGCATGGCGCCCAGCGCCGTTGCCCGGGACTCCAGCGCCGTCTGGCGCTTCATGATCTGGTCGAGCTTCTGGTCGAACTGCTCCTGGTCGAGCAGCTGGCGGCTGGTGGTCCGGTCGACCTTGGCGCGCAACTCGGCGATGCGGTCCTCATAGGCGTATTGCATCTCGGCCTGGCGGGCGATCAGGCGGGTCAGGACGTCGTCGCGGAAGGCGAAATAAGTGGCGGTCGCGGCCGACCACAGGCCGAGCAGGACGACGGTGCCGACCACGATCCAGAACACGACCGGTCCGAGGCGAACCTGCTTGCCGTGATGGACGATGGTGTAGGCGTCGTCGGCGTCGGGAAGCGGAATCACAGCAGCCGCTGCGGCGGCGAGGGGACGCCGATGGAAGGCCCGTCCGTGGTCGTGGGGGTGATGCTGGGGGTACTGCGAGTAGTGGGCAGAACTTTTCGACATCGGCACTCCCGGCGCCGGTCGGATGGGTTCCTTGCGGCCTAATTGCCGCGGCAATCTGGGCCCGTCATGGTTAATTTTCCGGAAACGGAACCGCTAGAACTTAACGGGCTGGTTAAAGACTTCTTGCCGCTTCCAGCACCTGATCGGCATGGCCGTCGACCCGGACATTGCGCCAGACCTTGGCCACCTTGCCGTCGCTTCCGACCAGCACCGTGGTGCGAAGAATCCCGAGGAAGCTCTTGCCGTACATGGATTTTTCACCCCAGGCGCCATATGCCTCCAGCATCTCGTGCTTCTCGTCCGAGATCAGGGGGACCTTGAGGCTGTGCTTGTCGCGAAACTTCTCCTGGGCCTTTAACGGATCCGCGGAAATGCCGACCACGGCCGTGCCGGCAGCGGTGAAGGCGCCGGCGAGGCGGGTAAAGTCGATGGCCTCCCGGGTGCAGCCGGGGGTGTCGGCGCGGGGGTAGAAGAACAGGACGAGCTTCCGGCCGGCATAGTCCGACAGCGTGGCCACGCCGCCGCCGTCACGGGGCAGGCGGAAGGCGGGGGCTTTCTGACCTTCGGTCAGGGCCGGCTTGGCCGCAGGCTCGGATTTGGCAGGCTTGGATTCGGCAGGCTTGGATTTGGAGGAATTTAACTGTTTCGACGCGGCCCCATGCGATGCTGTCTTTGCTATGCTCCCGGTTGATTTGCCGGCCGGCGTCCGCTGTGTTTTTGCTGCCTTTGTTTGAGTCGTTGCCCGGGTTTTCGGGGTCTTCTTTTTAGCCGCTGCGATGCCGGAGGGCGTTTTGGTCGATTTCTTTCGGGATTTCTTGGACATACGCCTTCCTTTCGACGCTTTCGGCCTGTCAACCGAAGCGGTATTGCAGCTCTCGTCCGGTGTGCCGGAATCGTGCCCTCGGCTGGGCAAGTCTGACGACGCCGGAGTATGGTTACAAGGAATTCCACGCACCACCCCACTGCTCGTTGAACGCGCTCCCGGGGCGAAATGACGAACAGCAGGAATATTCGAGGTATGGCGGCAATGCCGGGGCGGGGCGCTTCGATCCCTGTCGACGGCTGCGGTCCCGGCGGCGCTCAACCCCATGACGGGCGCCTGTATCGAGAGGCAATGGCAAGGAATACGTCGCCCCAGGACTACAACCGGGATTTCGATCGGCAGCGCGGCCAGGACGAGCCGCAGCAATGGGACGACGCCGACTGGGATCCGGAGCAGGAAGCGGCGGCGGGCCATCGGGCGCGCCGGCTGCTGTCGCGTTCCCATTCGGGCTTCAATCGCTTTGGTGACGGCTTCGGGTCGATGCGCCGATGGTTCGGCGGCGGCCGCTGGCTGAAGCGGATGGCCCTGGTGGTCGGTGCCCTCATCGTCATCTTCGTCGGCTGTTTCGGCGCGCTGTGGTGGCGGCTGGGCGCGGGGCCGATCAATCTCGACATCGCCACGCCTTGGCTGGCTGCCGCCATCGAGGACAATATCGGCCACGGCAACACCGTGGAGGTCGGCGGCACCCAGATCGAGCGGGCTGGGCGGGTCCGTATCGCCGTGCGCATCCGCGACATCATCGTGCGCGACCGCGACCACGCCATCGTCGCCAGCGCCCCCAAGGCTGAAGTGAGGCTGTCGGGCGCGGGCCTGCTGATGGGGCATCTGCGCGCGGAAAGCCTCAACCTCGTCGACGCCGAGCTCGCGATCCGCATCGCGCCTGACGGGACCGTCACGGTCTCCGCCGGCGACACCGCAAAGCCGCTGGCAACGGGCGTTGCCTCCAAGAAGGATGCCGGCCTGCCGCCGACATTCCCGCGCAATGGCGTCCCGCCGCCGCCTTTCGCCACCGCGCCCGCGGGCCAGGACCCGTCGCAAGCCGCCTCCCAGGCCGCGCCTCAGGCGACCGCGCAGAGCGGAATCCTGCAGGGCCTCGACTGGCTCGACAGTCTGAGCATGACCGGTCTCGACGGGCAGAACCTCAACGAGATCGGCCTGAAGAACGGCAACCTGATCGTCGACGATCAGCAGCGCGGCAGCAAATGGACCTTCGAGAACATCACGCTCAGCCTGCGCCGGCCGAGCCGCGGCGGCGTCGCGCTCAGCCTCGGCGAGGAGGGCGCGAAGCCGTGGATGCTGCGCGCCACGATCGGCCCCGCCGAGAACGGCGTGCGCTCGGTCGACATCAAGGCCGACAAGGTCTCGACCTCCAACATCCTGCTGGCGCTGCGCGTCAAGGATCTCACCTATACCGCCGACCTGCCATTGACGGGCGAGCTTAAGGGCGAGCTCGGCCGCGACGGCGTGCCGACCTTTTTCCGCGGCAAGATCACGATCGGCGCGGGCAACATCATCGACACCGATACGCCCGACTATCCGATGGCGATCGATTCCGCCGAGATCAATGTCGAGTGGGACGCCAACCGGCGCGTGCTGGTCGCCCCGTTCAAGATCCTCTCCGGCGCCAACCGCGTGACGCTGCTGGCCCATGTCGAGCCGCCCAACGGCACCATCAACGACTGGCAGCTCGGCTTCAGCGGCGGATCGATCCTGCTCGGCGGCATCGACAACGAGCCGCCGCTCGTCTTCAACCGCATCGCGATCGGCTTCCGCTTCGACACCGACCACAAGCGGATGCTGCTGACGCAGGCCGACGTCTCCAACGGCGAGATCGGCGTCGCCGGCACCGGCGCGATCGACTATTCGGGCGAGCCGCGGCTCACGCTCGGCTTTGCGGGAACGCCGATGTCGGCGTCCGCGCTGAAGCGGATGTGGCCGACGCTGATCGTCCCCGAATTGCGCGAGTGGGTGATCGAGCGGATCGAGCGCGGCACGCTCCAGCGCATCGAGATCGGCGTCAATTCGCCGACCAGGAATCTTCCGCGCAAGGGGCCGCCGATCCCCGACGACGGCCTCTCGGTCAACATCGTCGCGAGCGGCGTCGCCGTGCGGCCCGTCGACGGCATGCCCGTCGTGCACGATGCCGATCTGAAGGCGCGCGTGACCGGGCGTACCGCGACCGTGAATATCGCGCAGGGCGTTGCCGACACGCCCGCCGGCCGCAAGGTCACGATCTCCGATTTCACCTTCGAGGTGCCCGACATGGCGCCCAAGCCGTCGCCGTCGCGCACGCGATTCCGTGTCGACGGTCCCGTGCCTGCGGCCGCCGAAATGCTCGCCAATGACCGGCTGAGCGATCTGTCGGCGACCGTCGTCGATCCCAACACCGCCAAGGGCACGTTCTCGGCGAACATCCAGCTCGGCTTGCCGGTCAAGGGCGAATTGACCAAGGCCGACACCACCTACGCCGTCAGCGCCGATCTCAACGGCTTCGCGGCCGACAAGCTGGTGATGAACCAGAAGCTCGAGGCCAACAACCTCAAGATCACCGCCAACAACCAGGGTTACCAGGTCAAGGGCGACGTCAAGATCAACGGGCAGGCGGCTTCGCTCGACTACCGCAAGCCGGCCGAGGGCGATGCGGATGTCCGCTTGCAGGCGACGCTCGACGATGCGAGCCGCGCCCGTCTCGGCTTCGATCTCAGCCCCGCTGTCAGCGGCTCGCTGCCGATCAAGCTGTCGGGCAAGATCGCGAGCAGTGCGGAGCAGACGACGAAGCTCGGCGTCGAAGCCGACCTGACCTCGGTCAAGCTCGACAATATCCTGCCGGGCTGGGTCAAGCTGCCGGGCAAGTCCGGCAAGGCCAGCTTCAAGGTGGTGCCGACGGCGCAGTCGACCCGTTTCGAGGACATCGTCATCGAAGGCGGCGGTGCGTCGATCAAGGGCTCGCTCGAGGTCGATCCGAACGGCGACCTCGTGAACGCGAACTTCCCGACCTACGCGCCGTCGGACGGCGACAAGGCGTCGTTGAAGGTGGAGCGCAGCCAGGATGGGGTAGTGCGCGGCAGCATGCGCGGAGACGTGTTCGACGGCCGCGGCTTCCTTAAGTCGGCGATCTCAGGCAATTCCAAGGACGATGCCAAGAGCAAGCTGAAGAACGTCGATTTCGACATCGACGTGAAGCTCGGCGCGGTCGCCGGATTCAACGGCGAAGCGATGCGCAGCGTCGATGCCAAGATGTCGAAGCGTAGCGGCGCCATCAAGGCTTTCACCCTGAGCGGCAAGATCGGCCGCGACACGCCGGTTGCGGCCGATTTGCGCGGCGGCCGTGCCCAGGGCAACCGCGAGGTGATCTACCTCCAGACCAACGATGCCGGCGCGCTGTTGCGCTTCACCGACACCTACACCAAGGCGGTCGGCGGCCAGATGGTGGTGGCGATGGAGCCGCCGACGTCGGAGCCGAACACCGCGCGCGAGGGCCTGATCAACGTGCGCGACTTCACCGTCAAGGGCGAGGCGCAGCTCGAGCGCGTCGCCGCGGGCGCGCCCAACGGCACCGGCAACGGCGTCTCCTTCAGTGCGCTGCGCGCCGAGTTCACCCGCCAGAACGGCGCGCTCACGATCCGCGACGGCGTCGTCAAGGGACCGATGATCGGCGCGACCATCGAGGGCTCGATCGACTATCCCGGCAACCAGGTCTGCATGAGCGGCACCTTCGTGCCGATGTACGGCGTCAACAACATCTTCGGCCAGATTCCGCTGTTCGGCATCTTCCTCGGCGGCGGCAACAACGAGGGCCTGATCGGCGTGACCTATGAGGTCGTCGGCACGCCGGCCGCGCCGGTGATGCGCGTCAACCCGATCTCGGCGATGGCGCCGGGCCTGTTCCGCAAGATCTTCGAGTTCAACACCGGCAAGCAGAACTCGCCGTTCGAGGAATTCCCGTCGCAGTCGAACGACGGCTCGACCGGATCGACGCGCCAGCTCTCGAGCGGCTGCAGCCTCGCGCGGCGATAGCCGAGGTCGTCATGCCCGGGCTTGTCCCGGGCATCCCCGCACTTTCTTTTCGTCGGCGCTGAGAACCTGGATGGCCGGGACAAGCCCGGCCATGACGCGTGTGGAGATAGTGGCGCCCGGATCTTACGCCGCGCGCACGCCGGCGAGGAACGTCCCGACTTCGCCGGAGAGCTGCTCGGCCTGCTTGGAGAGATTGGAGGCCGCCGCGAGCACCATGCCGGCGGCGTTGCCGGTTTCGTTCGCCGCCGTGCTGACGACGCCGATGTTGGTGGTGACCTCCTTGGTCGCTTCCGCCGTCTGCGAGACGCTGCGGGCGATCTCGGCGGTGGCCGCGCCTTGCTCCTCGATGGCAGCGCCGATCGAGGTGGCGATGCGGCTGACCTCCTCGATGGTGGCGGTGATGCCGCCGATCGCGTCGACGGCCTCCCTGGTCGCGCCCTGGATCTGGGCGATCTTGTCGCCGATCTCACGCGTCGCTTCCGCGGTCTGGCTCGCCAGCGACTTCACTTCGGAGGCGACGACGGCAAAGCCGCGGCCGGCTTCGCCGGCGCGTGCCGCCTCGATGGTGGCGTTGAGCGCGAGCAGATTGGTCTGCGCCGCGATGCTCGAGATCAGCTCGGCGACATGCTCGATCTGCTGGGCGCCGTCCGAGAGAGCGCGCACGATGGTGTCGGTGCGGCGGGCGCTGTCCACCGCGCGTCCCGTGACTTCGGCGGACTGCGCGACCTGGCGGCTGATCTCGGTGATGGAGGAGGAGAGCTCCTCGGCGGCAGCCGCCACGGTCTGAACGCGCTGGCTGGCTTCGGTGGCGGCCGACCCGACCACGGCGGCGCGGCGGTTGGTGCCTTCGGCCGTGGACGACATCGACTTGGCGGTGGTCTCGAGCTCGCCGGAGCCGGAGGCCATCAGGCCGACGAGCTGGCCGACCGAGGCGTCGAAACGGTCGGCGAGCGAGATCAGGGCGTCGCGCTTCTCCTGCTCGCTGCGGGTCTTGGCGGCGACCTGCTCGGCCTCGAGGTTGCGCGCTGTGAGCGCGGTCTGCCTGAGCACTTCAAGGGTCTCGGCCATGCGGCCGATCTCGTCGCCGCGATCGGTCTCCTCCACCGGCTTGTCGATGGCGCCCTCGGAAATCGCCTGCATCCGGTTCTTCTGGCGGTCGAGCGCGCCGAGCACGTCGCGGGC
>Ga0207426_1001623_pt1 | contig 17759 bp, 15 predicted proteins | sample AraplaMF_Cvi_mMS_FD_184265 | JGI IMG/M metagenome (GOLD analysis project Ga0207426, IMG submission 184265) | Arabidopsis root microbial communities from the University of North Carolina, USA - plate scrape MF_Cvi_mMS (SPAdes) (version 2) | ecosystem: Host-associated > Plants > Roots > Endosphere... | reverse complement strand
CGATCCTCCACGATCCGGTCTATCCGGTGGTCGGGGACCCGGAGCCGGACGACTTCACCGCCCCGCTCCAACTGCTGGCGAAGGTATTGGAGTTCACCGATCCGGTGGACGGCAGGACGCGGCGGTTCGAGAGCGGGCGGCGGCTGGCGGCGTGGGACCCGGACCCGATGGGGTGATCGGGGGACCCGGAGGCGGGGCGCCGCCTATTCTGGCGCTCTGACGGGGTTCCACGGACGGCGGCGGGGGCGGCGGTGCGCGTACGGATCGGGGTCGAGGGGGACGCGGGGACCGGGGAGGCGGCGCAGTCGCTGTACCGGTGGCTGAGCGGCGATGCCGAGGTACTGGCCGCGGCCGGGCTGTCGCCGGTGCGGCGGGCCGGGGCGCCGGGGCCCATGGGGCCGGTGCTGGAGGCCGTCGAGGCGGTGTTCGACAGCGGGGTGCAGCTGGCCTCGCTGGTGGTGGCGGTGGCGAGCTGGCGCAGCACCCGGCCGCGCGCGGAGCGCGTCCACATCGAACGCGCGGGTGTCAGGGTGACGGTCGACGGCGGGGATCCGGAGGCCGTGGCGCGGGTGCTGCGGGCGCTGTCCGCACAGGACGCCCCGGAGGCCGGGGACGGCGCGGCGCCGGCGGACCGGCCCGGCCGGGAGGGCTAGCGCGTTGGCCGGAGCGCTGTCCGACCCGTCCCGCTCGCGCGCCGTCCTGATCGGTACGCATGCGTACACGGAGCTGGACGACATCCCGGCGGTGGCGAACAACCTCGGCCGGCTGCGGGAGCTGCTGACCGATCCGGCGGTCTGGGGGCTGGCGGACGGGCGGTGCGACGTCCTGCGGCAGCCGTCCCGGCAGACGGTCCTGGACACGGTGTACGACGCCGCCGCGGAGGCGGCCGACACGATGGTGCTGTATTACGCCGGTCATGGCCTGGTCCACCCGCAGTCGGGCGAGCTCCACCTCGCGCTGCCCGGTTCGCACCCGGACCGGCCGTACACCGCGCTGCGCTACGAGGAGCTGCGGTCGATCCTGCTCTCCCCGGCGGGCGGGCGCCCCTCGGCCCGGCGCAAGGTGGTCGTCCTGGACTGCTGCTGGAGCGGTCTGGCGCTGGGCGGTCTGATGCACGGCGGGAGCCCGGTGCCGGGGGTCGCCGTGGAGGGTGCGTGCGTGCTGACCGCCACCGCGGCGACGCGGCAGGCGCTGGCCCCGCCGGGCGAGACGTACACCGCGTTCACCGGTGAGCTGATCCGGCTCCTCGACGCCGGAGTGCCGGGGCGGGGCGGCCTGCTGAGCATGTCGGCGCTCTTCGACGAGCTGACGGTGGCGCTGCAGGCGAAGTCCCGGCCGCTGCCGCAGCAGAGCAACCGCAATTCGGCGGGGCGGATCTGCCTGTTCCGCAATCGCGCGGTGGTCGCGGGCCCGCCGCCGGCCGGGGTGGACCGGCCGGCGCGGCCCGCGGCGCCCCCGGCGGACGGGAGCGGCGCGGAGGCCGGGCCGCGCGCGGTGCCGGTGCCGCCCGCGCCGGGGCCGCCGGGGCCTTCGCCGGACGGTGAACGGGAGTCCGAATGGCCGGAGTTGGTCCCCGTCGCCCTCTCCGGGACGCGGACGGTGCGGCTGGGCCGGTATCCGGTGACGCATGCGCAGTTCCGTGCCTTCCTCCGTGATCCGGCGAACGCGCCGTGGCGTCCGGCGGCCGCGCGGGCGGCGGGCCGGTACGTGGACGGCAACTACCTGGCGGGCTGGGACGGGGTGGACTTCCCGCCGGGGCGCGGCGGCCATCCGGTGGTCGCGGTGAGCTTTCCCGCGGCCCGGGCCTACGCGGCCTGGGCGGGCCGCCGGCTGGGCCTGCCGCTGCGGCTGCCGGCCGCGGCGGAGTGGGCGCTCGCGGCCCGGGCCGGGCGGAGCGGGGAGTGGTGGCGCGAGGACATCGCGGCGGGCCGGGTCAACTTCCGCGGAAGTCATGCCGAGTTGGCGCCGATCGGGGAATTCCCACCGAACCCGTACGACATCGGCGATCTGCTCGGTAACGTCTGGGACATCTGCGTGGACGACACGGGTGCGCCGGTGCTGCGCGGTGGGGCCTTCGACACGCCCGCGGCGCGGCTGCGCGAGGAGCTGTCACCACGGTCACCGGTCGAGTGCCGGGGGAACGTCGGATTCCGGTGCGCCGGCGACAGGTGACGACGAGAGGAGACCCATGCGGGGGGACGCCGTCGACGAGGTGCTCAAGCGGTTGCCGTACAGCTGGACCGCGGACGAGGCCGGGCTGGTCGGGCAGCGGTTCCGGGAGAGCCGGCCGGCCGCGCCGAAGCTCCTGGTGAAGAAGTTGTGGCAGTACTGGCTGCGGATGTCCCCGGACGAGCCGCTGTTCGGCGACACCGAGGACGACCTCGCGCTGCTGCTGCACGCCCGCGCGCTGGGGCTGGAGGAGGTCCCCGGCGGCGGTCCCGGCCCGGAGGACGGTCCGATCGCGCGGTGCGCCCGGCGGGCCGCGGAGGCGGCGGAGTGCGGGCCGCTGTTCCCCGCGCCGCCGGCCTGGGGGCCGAAGGCCGCGCTGGCGCCGCAGGTGCGCGCGGCGCTCGCCTCGTCGCTGCTGCGGGCGTGGGTGGCGGGGGACGAACAGGGCCCGGTGGAAGTGCTGGTGGTCGGCGAGGGCATCCCGGAGATCCGGCAGCAGGTGGTGCAGGCGGCGCTGACGACGTGTCTGCGGGTCAACGGCCTGAGCGACCCGGGCAGCGGGGACTTCGTCGGGGACCACATCGGCGTCGGGCTGATCCGGGTGACGGCCGGGCTGTCCGGCCCCCAGGCCCAGGCCGACATCCCGTCGGTGTTCCGGGCGCCGTCGGTGACGGTGGCGGACGGCGCGGCGTCGACGGCCCGCGGCGCGCTGCGCGACTTCGTCGGGCTGCTGCGGTCGCTGGCGGACGAGACCAGCCTGGTGGAGGTCGCGGATGTCACGTACCCGGACCTGGTGGCGTACGCACAGGGACTGCGGGCGCTGGCGGACCGGGCGGCGGGCGAGCCGGACCGGGCGTTCCTCCGGGCCCCGCGCGCCGAGGACGGCGGGCCGGTGTCCCTCCAGCCGTATCTGCGGACCGTGCGGGGGCACGGGGCGAGCCTGGGGGTGGAGTTCAGCCCGGACCTGTTCACCACGGATGCCTATCTGCGGGTCGAGCAGGCCCACCAGCGGGTGTTGTCGCAGCGGCTGACCATGGACGCACGGCTGCGCCTGGACCAGCTGGAGACGGAGATCGAGCAGCTGACCGCCGACCTGGAGGCCTTCCAGCGGGCGAACACCGCGGAGCGGCGGGCGCTGTGGCCGGCGACGGTGCTGCTGGTGGAGCGCTTCGACGAGCCGACCGGCCGGACCATCCGGCTCACCGAGCCCGAGGAGCGCGAGACCGAGCAGTACTACAAGGCCAATGTCCCGCAGCTGATCTCGATGCGGGAGAAGTGGGCGCGGCGGATGGGCGAGCTGGTCGAGCAGCTGGAGACGGCGGTGCACCGGCCGCACGCGCCGGCGCGGCAGGTGGCCGCCGGACGGTTCCTCGACGCCGCCCTGCGGGACGTCGTCCCGGACGAGAGCCCCGCCACCGAACGCGCCTTCCGCGCCTGGTGCAAGGAGGTCACGCCGATGCTCCGGTTCGAGTGGCGGTGCGCGCTGCGCCGGCACGGCATCGCGCCGCCGGACGTGTTCACCGCGCACTCGGTGCTGATCAGCCGCTATCTGCCGCCGGCCGGCGAGGACCCGGCGCTGCTGTTCAGCCACCCGTACACGCTGGTGGACCCCGCCCGGTCCGCGGTGCTCGCCGACGCCGAGCGGGCCGTGATGGTGGTGCGCGACGCCACCGACCACGCCGCCCCGGCACCGGCCCCGGACGAGGCCGCCGGGCCGACCGCGGCGGCGCTCTGGGACGGCCTCGCCGCGCTGGCCGAACAGCCCCGGGTCGAGGAGGAGTTCGGCCGCCGGTTCCTGGAAGCGCTGCGGGCGCAGCCGGAGGGGATCGCCCGCCGGATGATCGAGGCGCTCCAGCCGGCCGGGCCCACCGCCGCCGAGGCGGACGCGATCGAGGTGGCGCTGCGGACCGCCGAACGGCACACCTCGCTCGGCGAGGGGATGGACCGGGCGCTGGTGGCGATGCGCAACGAGGCGTTCCTGACCGCCCGGGAGTGCCTGGACGACATCCGTACCGCGCCGCAGTGGCAGGCCCGCGTCTGGCTGCTGCGGGCGGTCGTGGAGTGCCGGGCGGCCCGGCTGGACTCCCGTGAGATCCCCGGGCTGCTCGGCCATCAGATGCCCGGGCTGCCCGACGCGGCGCTGCGGGCGCTGGACGAGGCGGGCAGCGCGGACGAGGAGTTCACCCGCGCCTGGCTGGACGCCCTGCCGGAGGCGGGGCTCGACAAGGGCATCCGGCGGCTGTTCCAGGGCCTGCCGCGGGCGCGGGCGGGCTGCACCGGCGATCCGCTGAACAAGGTGGGCGCGGAGCGGGAGTACGCGGTGTGGCTCTTCCGGCGCGCGGTGGAGAACGCCCGGCTGGCCCGGCAGCTGGACGAGTCCGGCGAGGAGCTGGCCGAGCACCAGGAGGCCGTCGACGCGGCACTGGCCAAGCTGGGCCGGGCGCTGGAGGAGATTCTGCTGGGGCCGTACGTCGGGGGTTCGCGGGGCGCGGCCGAGGAGCTCTTCGAGGTCCTCTCCGGGCAGGAACCGCCGCGCTACGGCCGGGTGGCGGGGAGGTAGGGCATGGACAACGAGCTGTACGTCGTGTGGATGGTGCGGACCTCGGACCGAGCGAGGGCGGCGGCGGAGAAGGCGCTGGGGAACTTCGCCGCCCAGGATCTGCTGCACCGCATCGACCGGTTCGGTGCGGCCGAGGGCCGGCTGGCGGAGCTGGCCGCCCGTATCCGGGCCGCCTTCACCCCGCCCGAGCTGCCGGCCGTGTTCACCGGACGGCATCTGCACCTGCTGGTCGGGCCCGCCGCCCAGCCGCTGCTGGCGGAGCTGCTCGGGTGCCCGGAGTCCGATGTGTTCGCCACGCTCTTCGACGCGCATCAGCTCGCGCAGGCGCTGCGCGAGACGGGGCCGCACCAGGACGGCATCGACGACGCCGAGTTGCTGCTGCTGGCGCTGCTGGCCCGGCTCCCCCGGCTCGCCGCCCGGCACGGCCTGGAGTCCCGTGACTGGGGCGGCTTCGTCGAGGACCGGGCCTGGCTGACCCCGTACGCGAGGGACCGGCTGACCGAGCTGGCCCGGCGGCGCGAGTGGCCGGCCGACGCGGCCCCCACCCAGATCCTCGCGGGCCTGCTGGAGGGCGTCGGCGGTCGCACGGACGCCGACGGGGCGGCGCAGTTCGACGCGCTGGCGCTGATCGAGCTGCGCCGGCGGATCGGTCTGCTCGGCGAGCAGTTGCGCGGGGACGCGCGGGAGCACGCGGAGGAGGCCGCGCGGCTGGCGCCCGACCTCACCAGCGTCAGCCGGCTGCCCGCCTGGCTGGAGCTGTACGAACAGCAGGCGGTGGCCATGGGGATGCGGCGGCTGTTCACCGGCTCGGTGACGGTCGGCGAGCAGCTCGCGGGCCTGCACAGCCAACCGCCGCCGGAGACCGGCAGACCGAAGCCCGACGAGTATCTGCAGGTCATCAACGAGGTCCGCTACGGCTTCCTCAAGCGGCGGATGTCGTTCGACGTCGCCTGCGAGGTGGAGGGCAAGCCGCACCCCGTGGTCGTGCTGCGCTGCCGGGGCGTGACGCCGGAGCAGTATCCGGCCGTCCGGGACACCGTCCACCGGCTGCGCGGCAGTGATCTCTCCGCGCAGGGCGAGGGTCTGGGCGAGCGGCTGCTCAACACCGCGGTGCCGCAGCGTCTGGGCCTGCCGGGTCGGCTGCGGTCCGCGCTGCGCGACCACAGCGCCGAGGCGGTCCAGTGCGTGGTGCTGACCGGCATCAGCCGGCCGGTCACGGTGCCGGCACCGTGGTGCGACCATCTGCGCACGGCGCTGCCCTACGCCCCGCCGTCCGGCGCGGACAGCGTGTTTCCGGCGGTGCCGGAGGTGACGGCGGCGCTGCGGGCGAGCGTGCCGGGGTCGCGGCGGGTGGTCGAGGTGGAGTGAGGAATTCCCCGAATTTCCCAACTATGCTGGGACAACGAAGAGTTGTGCACCTCACTCGATCCCTCCGGGAGGGCCGGTGCCCACGACGAGCAACCCCGCGATCCGTAACCTGCTGACCCTGGACGGTGCGGTCGCACCGGCCGCACCGGGCGCGTCCGGTGCGGCCCCGGCAGCGGCCGACCGCCCGATCACCCTCGACGACATCGTCGTCAAGACCCTGGCCGTGCTGGGTGTCCTCGTGGTGAGCGCCTTCCTCACGGTCTTCCTGGACGTCGGTTTCCTGGCTCTGCCCGCGGTGCTCGCCGGCCTGGGCCTGGGGCTCCACCTGTCCTTGCGGCCGCGGCCGGGCGCCCCTCTGGTGCTGCTGTACGCGGCGGCCCAGGGGATCGTGCTCGGCGAGGCGACGCAGTTCTTCGACGCGCTGGCGCCGGGGGTCGGCACCCAGGCCGTCATCGGCACCGGCTGCATCTTCGCCGGGATGCTCGCGGCCTACCGCACACGGCTGGTCCGGGTCAGTGCGAAGGCGACCCGCTGGGCGGTCGGGACGGCCTGCGGGCTGCTGGTGCTGTTCCTGGCGGACCTGGTCGCGTCGTGGGGGTTCGGGGCGGACCTCGGGCTGCGGGACGGCGGCGGCCCGGCGATCGTCGTCAGCCTGCTGGCGATCGCCGCCGCGTCCTACTTCCTCCTGGTGGGGTTCGAGTCCGCCGACCGCTTCTTGCAGTCCGGCGCCTCGCACCGGTGGGCCTGGTATGTCGCGTTCGGCCTGGTGATGACCCTGGTCTGGCTCTACCTGGAGGTCCTGCGGCTGCTGTCGTACCTCCGCTGGTGGTGAGGCGGGCCGAGCCCCTCCCCCACGGCCGGTGACCGCTCCCCCGCGGCCGGGCTCGCCCTTCCCGCGGAATTTCCGGTGCGGAAGGCCGCCTGGCGTGCCTAAGGTGCGCCGGTCGGTGGAGTGGAAGAGGGGCTGGCGAACGAATGCTGATCTTCGATGCGGACGACACGTTGTGGGAGAACAACGTGGTCTTCGAGCGGGTCATCGACGAGTTCGTGGAGTGGATGGTCCGCCCCGGACTCGACCGGGCCGCGGTGCGGGCCGTGCTCGACGGGATCGAGGCGGCGAACGCGCCGACCCTCGGATACGGCAGCAAGGTGTTCCTGCACAGCCTCGGGGAGTGCGTGGCGCGCCTGCGGGGCCGGGCCGCGACGGCCGAGGAGTCGGCGCGGATCGCCGGATGGGCCGCGGCCTTCGACCGGGACGGGGTGGAGCTGCTCCCCGGGGTCGCGGAGACCCTGGCCGAGCTGGCCCGGCGGCACGACCTGTTGCTGCTGACGAAGGGCGACACCGAGGAGCAGCGGCGGAAGGTGACGGCCTCCGGGCTGAGCGGCCACTTCCGCGGTGTCCACATCGTGGCGGAGAAGAACACCGCCGCCTACGAGGAGCTGATCCGCACCTATGACCTGGACGCGGCCTCGGCGTGGATGATCGGCAACTCCCCGAAGTCGGACATCCTGCCCGCCCGTTCGGCCGGTCTGAACGCGGTGTTCATCCCGCACGACCACACCTGGGTCCTGGAGCACGACGAACTCGATCCCGCCGACGAGAAGGTGCTGCGGCTGTCGGCGTTCGGTGACCTGCTGCGGCACTTCTGAGAGGGGCGGACGACATGACGGTGGCGGGGCCCAAAGTGTCCTGTGTGTTCGTGTGCCACGACGGCGCGGGGCGGGTGCTGCTGGCCCGGCGGAGCGCGGGGGCCCGGGACGAGCCGGGGACCTGGGACTGCGGCGCGGGGGCGCTGGAGTTCGGCGAGTCCTTCGAGACGGCCGTGGCACGGGAGGTGTACGAGGAGTACGGGGTACGGCCGCTCGGCATCGAGCAGATCGGGGTGCGCAATGTGCTGCGCGGTGACCCGGTCGACTCGCACTGGGTCGCGGTGGTCTTCGCCGTACGGGTGGCGCCGGACGCGGTGACGCTCGGCGAGCCGCACAAGTTCGACGCCCTCGCCTGGTTCGCTCCCGCGGCGCTGCCGGTGCCGCTGCATTCGCAGTGCGGGCGGACCCTGGAGCTGTTCGGCACGGGGGCCGGAGCCCCGCGGCTTCCCCGGCCGCGGAGCTGACGCGGGGCGGGGGCCGCCGTCGCGGGTGGCGGGGCGGCGGCCGTCGCGGGTGGCGGGGCGGGGGATGCCCCCGCCCCGTCCGTCTACAGCGGTGCGATGTCGGTCAGTTCACCGTCCTCCAGGGCGAGCCACCGGGTGATGCCGAGGTCCCGGAGGAACGTCAGGTCGTGGCTGACGACGAGGAGCGCGCCCTCGTAGGACTCCAGGGCCGTGACGAGCCGGCGGACCGAGGCGAGGTCGAGGTTGTTGGTCGGCTCGTCGAGCATCAGCAGCTGCGGGGCCGGCTCGGCCAGCATCAGTGCGGCGAGCGAGGCGCGGAAGCGTTCGCCGCCGGAGAGCGTGCCGGCCTGCTGGTCGGCACGGGCGCCCTTGAACAGGAAGCGGGCGAGCCGGGCGCGGATGTGGTTGTTGGTGGCGTCCGGGGCGAAGCGGGCGACGTTCTCGGCCACGGTCAGCGCCGGGTCGAGGACGTCCAGCCGCTGGGGCAGGAAGCGGTGGGGGACATGGGTTTCCGCCGTGCCCTCCCGCGGCGGGATCTCGCCGGCGACGGTCCGCAGCAGGGTGGTCTTGCCGGAACCGTTGCGGCCGGTCAGCGCGATGCGTTCGGGGCCGCGCACGTCCAGCTCGGCCGAGGCGCCGTAACGGGTGCGCAGGGCGCGCAGGGTGAGGACCGTGCGGCCCGGCGGGACGGCGGTGTGCGGCAGGTCGATACGGATCTCGTCGTCGTCCCGGACCGCCTCGGCCGCCTCGTCGAGGCGCTCTTCGGCCTCCTTGAGGCGTTCGGTGTGCAGGATGCGGTGCTTGCCCGCGGAGACCTGGGCGTCCCTCTTGCGCTCGTTCATGACGATCTTCGGCTCGCGCTTGGTGGCGTTCATCTTGTTGCCGTAGCGGACCCGGCGGGCCAACTTGACGTGGGCGTCGGCGAGTTCGCGCTTCTGGCGCTGGACGTCGGCCTCGGCGGCCCGCACCGTCCGCTCGGCCGCCTCCTGTTCGACGGCCAGGGCGTGTTCGTAGGCGCTGAAGTTGCCGCCGTACCAGTGGATCCGCCCGTCGCGGAGGTCGGCGATCCGGTCGACGAGGTCGAGGAGTTCACGGTCGTGGCTGACCACGACGAGCACCCCGGACCAGCCGGTGACCGCGGCGTGGAGCCGCTCCCGGGCCGGCCGGTCGAGGTTGTTGGTGGGCTCGTCGAGCAGCAGGACGTCCGGCCGGCGCAGCATCAGGGCCGCCAGCCGCAGCAGGACGGACTCGCCGCCGGACACCTCGCCGAGGGTGCGGTCGAGGTCGAGGCCGGGCAGTCCGAGCTGGTCGAGGGTGGCGCGGGCGCGCTCCTCGACGTCCCAGTCGTCGCCGATGGCGGTGAAGTGCTCCTCGCTCGCGTCGCCGCCCTCGATGGCGTGCAGGGCGGCGCGCGCCGCGGCGATGCCGAGCGCCTCGTCGACCCGCAGCCCGGTGTCGAGCGGGGCGTGCTGCGGGAGGTAGCCGACCTCGCCGGCGACCTTGATGCTTCCCGCGGTCGGCGTCAGCTCGCCCGCGATCAGCTTCAACAGGGTGGACTTTCCGGCTCCGTTGAGGCCGACGAGGCCGGTGCGGCCGGGGCCGACGGCCAGCGGGAGGTCTTCCAGGACGGGCCTGCCGTCGGGCCAGGCGAAGCCGAGGCCGGTGCAGACGATGGCCGCGGAGGACGCGGAGGCGGGGGACATGGACACAGGGGTCTCCTTGGGCGCAAGAAAGGTGGGGTGTGCGCTGGGAGACACCGCGTCATCGGAACGCCGGTGTGCGTCGGGTACGCCGTAGGTACGCCGAGGTCGCGGACGGGCCGCGCGAGGCATGATCCGCCGCTCCGGATTCCGGGAGCGCAGGGCGGATCACCGTCGCGGGCGCGGTGTCTCGGGACCTCAGACGAGCAACGGCCTTCTCCGATCGGCGGCAATGGGACGCGATCGACGATACGGGGGACGCCGCGGAAACGCAAACGCTATTTTCGTTGCGTTTGTGTCTCCCGCGCGCGGTGCGGTGTCCCCGTCCCGCCGCGCGGTGCGGCGTCCCCGGGTGCTATCCGGCGGCTCCGTGCCGCGGGCGCAGGCGCACCCGGGCCGGGCCGGTCGCCTGGAGGGTGATCCCGGCGGCGACCGGCACCTCCTCGTCCACGGCGTCGAGTTCGTACGCCCGCAGCAGCGTCGCCAGCGCCAGCACGGACTCCAGCATCGAGAAGTGCTGCCCGATGCAGGCACGCGGCCCGCCGCCGAACGGGAACCAGGCGTAGCGGTGCCGCTCCGCCTCCCGCTCGGGCGCGAAGCGCCGCGGATCGAAGCGTTCCGGGTCCTCCCACAGCTCCGGGCTGCGGTGGGTGACCCAGGGCGCGACGACCACATCGGCGCCCGCCGGGATGCGGTATCCGCCGATCTCCGTGGCGGCCACGGCCCGGCGGCTGACGACCGGCGCCGCCGGGTACAGCCGCATGGACTCCTTGAGCGCCTGCGTCAGATACGGCAGACGGTCCAGGTCGGCGGCCGTCGAAGTGCCCTCGCCCAGCACCCGGTCGACCTCCTCGCGGACCCGCGTCTGCTCCTCGGGGTGCCGGGCGAGGAGGTGGAGGGTGAAGGCCAGGGAGGTCGCGGTGGTCTCGTGCCCCGCCAGCAGGAAGATCAGGACCTGTTCGCGGACCTCGGTCGCGTCCAGGGAGCCGTCCTCGTCGTTGCCGGCCGCGGCCAGCAGGGACAGCAGGTCGTCGCCCTCGTCCGCCGTCGCTCCGGCCGTCCCCCGCGCCGCCCGACGGTCCTCGATGATGCGGTCGCACAGCGCGTTCAGCTCGTCGGTGGCCGCCCGGGCCCGCAGGTTCCCCGGGGTGGGCCACTCGCGGGGGATCTTCACGGGGGCGTAGGCGCGCCGTACGACATAGGCGTTGATGACCGGGGCGCACCGGTGGAAGGCGTCCTCGGCCGCCGCCGCGTCGAGGCCGAACAGGATCCGGGCGACGGTGCGCAGCGCCAGCCGGTTCATCTCGGGGACCAGGTCGACGGTGCTCCCCTCCGCGGTGCGCCAGCGGTCCGCGAGGGCGCCGGCCTCGGTCGTGATGGCCGCCGCGTAGCTGTCGACCCGGCGCTTGGTGAACAGCGGCTGCACCAGCCGCCGTTGCCGGAGGTAGTCGGCGTCCTGGCTGGTCAGCAGGCCGTTGCCGAACGACTGCCGGACCTCTTCGTAGAGCGGGTGGTCCTTGCGGAAGTTGGCGGCCTGCGAGGCGAGGATCTGCTGTACGCCCTCGGGCGCGAAGACCGCGTGGAACACACTGCGCAGACCGGGCGGCCCGGCCTCCAGCCGCACCACGTCGCCGTGCGCGCGCCGGGCGTTCAGGAACGTGCCGAGGGAGTCGCGCCGCAGATCGAACATCGAGCCGAGCACGGGCAGACCGGCCGGGCCGGGTATCGCGGCCTCGGGTGCGGAACCGGGGTGGGGGTGGGACTCGGTTTGGGGCATGCCGGATGTCTATCCCGCGGGGCCGGGTTCCTAATCCGCAAGGGCGGGGGCGCTGCCGGGAGGGCGGGGTGCTCGCCCCGTGCCGGGCCGCTCCCCCGTACGCACCGGCTTCCCCGCGCCCGCCGCGGCCCCGGCGCGAGGGCCCTGCGCACGTCCCCCTCCCGGCGCGGAGCCTCGACAGCGGCCCCGTAGCATGAGCCGGATGACCAGCAAGCCTGCCCGAAAGGCAGCCACCGCGACCCCGTGCCGGGTCACCGTGTGCCGCGGCTGCTGCTGCGGCGACGCGGCCAAGATCCCGGGCGTCGACCACGCCGGGCAGATACCGCGGCTGCGCGCGGCGCTCGACGGCGCGGCGCCGGTGCGGGCCTCGGAGTGCCTGGACGTCTGCGACCAGGCGAACGTGGTCGTGGTCCAGCCGTCGCCCGCGGGCCGGGCGGCCGGCGGGCGCCCCGTCTGGCTGGGGCTGGTCAACGACGACGACGCGCTGGCGGACATCGCCGCGTGGATCCGCGCCGGCGGCCCCGGCCTGGCGGAACCTCCGGGCGTCCTCGACCTGTACGCGATCACGGTGTCGCGGCGGGTACGGGAGGGGCTGGAGAGCTGAGCCGGCGGGGCCGGACCGCCCGCGCCCCGCAAAGCGGCCGCCCGCCGCGCCGTCGGAAGACACCGCCGGCGGTTACCGGATTCTTACAGCAGGGGGCCGGGCCGCCCGCCGCCGCCCGTACTGGTGTTGGCTGGAACCCTCACGCCCCTCCCGGGAAGGCCACGCTGACCCCGTGCACCGACCGACACCACCCTCCGCACCCGCCCCCGCCCCGCTGACCGGGCCGCCGCGCCGTGTCCTGGTCGTCGAGGACGATCCGACCGTCGCCGAGGTCGTCACCGGCTACCTCTCCCGCGCCGGCTACACCACCGAGCACGCGGCCGACGGCTTCGCCGCCCTCGACCGGGCCGCTCAGTTCCGTCCGCACCTCGTCGTGCTCGACCTGATGCTGCCCGGCATCGACGGCCTGGAGGTCTGCCGCCGGCTGCGGCGCGCCGACGACGGCCCGGCGGTCCCCGTGGTGATGCTGACGGCCCGCGGCGAGGAGGCGGACCGCATCCTCGGGCTGGAACTGGGTGCCGACGACTATGTGACCAAGCCGTTCAGCCCCCGGGAGCTGGTGCTGCGGATCGGCTCGGTGCTGCGCCGCGCGGAGTCCGCGCCGCCGGCCGCCGCGCCCTCGGCCGTCCTGCGGGCCGGAGACCTCCGTGCCGACCCCGGCGGCCGGCGCGCCGACCGCGGCGGGCGGGAACTCTCCCTCACCGCCCGCGAGTTCGACCTCCTGGTGTTCCTGATGCGCCACCCCGGGCAGGTCTTCGCCCGGGAGGAGCTGCTGGCCCGGGTCTGGGGCTGGGAGTTCGGCGATCTGTCCACGGTCACGGTGCATGTGCGCCGGCTGCGCGAGAAGATCGAGGAGGACCCGGCCGCACCCCGGCTGGTGACGACGGTCTGGGGTGCGGGCTACCGCTTCGACCCCCGGGAGGACGCACTTCCGCCGGAGCCCGGCCCGCTGCTGGAAGGCGGTCCGTTCCTGTGACGGACTTCCTGGTCATCGTGGCGCTGGCGGCGCTGGGCGCGGCGCTGGCGGGCGTGCTCGCGGCCCCCGCGGTACGGGTGCTGCGGCGGCGCTCGGTCGCGCTGTCGCTGTTCGCGGTGGCGGTGCTGGCGGTGGCCGCGATGGCGGCGGGCACGGTGGCGGTCGCCCAGGCGATGTTCCTGTCCGGGCACGACCTGGGCGTGGTGATGGCCGTGGTCGCCGTCTCCGGGGTGGTGTCACTGGCGGCCGCGCTGCTCTTCGGCCGGCGGATCGCGGCGGGCAGCCGGGAGCTGGCGCGCGCGGCCCGTACGGTCGGCAGCGAGGGCGGCTTCGTGGCGCCTGCCGTACCGCCCACCGCGGAACTGGCCGCGCTGTCGCGGGCCTTGGAGGAGACCAGCGGGCGGCTCGCCGAGGCACGGGAGCGGGAGCGGGCGCTGGACGCCTCCCGGCGCGATCTGATCGCCGGGATCTCGCATGACCTGCGCACCCCGCTCGCCGGGCTGCGGGCGATGGCCGAGGCCCTGGAGGACGGGGTCGCCGAGGACACCGCGCGCTACCACGCACGGATGCGGATCGAGGTCGACCGGCTGGCCGCCATGGTCGACGACCTCTTCGAACTCTCCCGCATCCAGGCCGGGGCGCTGGCCCTGACGCTGTCGCGGGTGTCGGTGTACGACCTGGTGGACGACGCCCTCGCGGGGGCCGGGCCGCTGGCGCGGGCGAGCGGGGTGCGGCTGGTGGACGGCGGGGTCGCCGCGCTGCCGGTACGGGTGGACGCCCAGCAGATCACCCGCGTCCTGGGCAATCTGCTGGTCAACGCCATTCGTGCGACGCCGGCCGACGGCACCGTCGCGGTCAGCGCGCGGCACGAGCAGGGCCGGGTGGTGCTCGCCGTCGAGGACGGCTGCGGCGGCATCCCGCCGGAGGACCTGCCGCGGGTCTTCGACACCGGCTGGCGCGGCGGCGCGGCCCGCACCCCGCGCGCCGACGGCAAGGGCGGCGCCGGCCTGGGCCTGGCGATCGTCCGCGGCATCGTCGAGGCCCACGAGGGCCGCGCCACGGTGTGCAACGCCGGCTCGGGCTGCCGCTTCGAGGTGGAACTGCCGGCGGCGGAGCCGCAGGGGGAATCGCCGGCGGCGTGAGCGTGCTCGCGCCGGCGGCGGCGCGAGCGGCCCGGCGCCGGTGGGCGGCTCTCGGCGGCCCGCCCGGCGGCGGCGCGTTCGTCATGGCCGGGGCGCCGCCGGTCCCCGCCCCGGGGACCGGACGGCCTCGCACGGTGCGAGGGTCGTGAGCCAGTCGTCGACGGCGAGGGCGTCGGCCCACTGCGGGAACAGCCTTTCGGTCAGGACCCGGTGCACCTCGGGGTCGGTGTCGAGGCAGGCATCCGTCAGGACGGTGAGGCCGAAGTCCATGTCGTTGGCCTGGCACAGGGTGGCGAGCACCACCCCGCTGGTGGCGATGCCGGCGAGGACGAGGCTGTCGATCCCGCGCGCCCTGAGCACCAGGTCGAGGTCGCTGCCCGAGAACGCGCTCGCCCGCCTCTTGGTGACCACGATCTCGTCGGCCCGGGGTGCGACGTCGGGGTGGATGCCGGTGCCGGGGGCGTCTTCGGCGAACAGGCCCCGCCGGACGATGTCGGTGAGCACCCGGTTCCCCGGGCCGACGTCGGGGCTGCCCGGACGCAGCCCGATGACCACGTGGATCACCGGGATGTCCGCCGCCCGGGCCCCGTCGATCGCCCTGCGCAGGCGCGTCAGATACCCGGAACCGGCATCCACGATGTCCACGATGTCGCGCTGGACGTCCATCACCAGGAGAGCGCGGTGTGCCATGTCTGTCGTCCTTCTTCCGGGGAGCAGGGGAACAGCAGCGGGTACGGGCAACCGGCCGCCCCCGACGGGGAATCCGCTGGCCCTCGTCGGTGCACGGCACCGCCGTACGCCGATCATGGGGCATGGGCGCCTGCGTGCGGGACCCGGGCGGCGGTCCGCCGGGAATCCGGCGCAAAAACGTGCCTCGCCGGCGTCAGGCAGCCGGCCGCGGTCCGCGGTCGGCGGCGTGCCCGCCGCCGTCCCCGCTTCCGCCCTCCCCCGTCACCCCGTCGTCCTCCCCCGGTGCTGCCCACAACGGATGCTCCCGGCGGGCCCATTGGGCGTCGACGGTGCCGGTGCGCAGGCCGCGGCGGGACTCGGGGTCGCCGTAGGCCTTCCCGACATGGCCGGAAATCACGAGGACGACCGCGAGCGCGAGCCAGTCGTGGACGAAGGTGGCACCGGTGCGCCACAGGAGCGGCGCGAGGTGGGGGAACCACATCAGCAGGCCGGTGCCGAGCATCACCAGGACCGCGCCGGCGATCCAGGCGGCGTAGAGCTTCTGTCCGGCGTTGAACTTGCCGGCCGGGCGGCCGCCGCGGCGGCGCAGTGCGGCGCGCAGCCATTGGCGGTCGTGCGGGCCGTAGCGGTTGAGGCGGGTGAGGTCGGCGCGCAGGGCGCGGGAGCCCAGACCCAGCAGCAGGGGGACGGGCAGCAGGAGGCCGGACCATTCGTGGAGGGTGACCACCAGGTGGCGGCGGCCGACGAGTTCGGCGAGGAAGGGGAGGTAGAGGCAGCCCGCGGTGAGGACGCAGACCGCCATCAGGGTGGCGGTGGCGCGGTGCACCCGGTGCTCGGCGGGGGTGAAGCGGCGGACGCGGGGGCGGTGGGGGGCCGGTCCGGGCCGGTCCTCAGGCGGTCGGGGCATCGTCGCGTCCGTTCGACCGGCCGACCCAGGCATCGACGTCATATCCGAGGTTCTCCCAATAGCCGGGCCGGACCTGGTCGGTGACGGTGATGTGGGAGAGCCACTTCGCCGACTTGTAGAAGTACATGGGCGCGACGTAGAGGCGCACCGGGCCGCCGTGGGCGTGGGCGAGCGGCTTGTCCTGCATCCGCAGGGCCACCAGGACGTCGTCGCGGCGGGCCTGTTCGAGGGTGAGGGACTCGCTGTAGGCCCCGTCGAAGCAGGTGAAGCGGACGGCCCCGGCCTCGGGGCGGACGCCCGCGGCGTCGAGGAGCACGGAGAGGCGTACGCCCTCGAAGGGGGTGGCGGGCACCCGCCAGCCGGTGACGCACTGGACGTCGCGGACGATCCGGGTCTGCGGCAGCCGGCGCAGGTCGGCCAGGCTCAGGGCGGTCCGGTGGCGGACCAGGCCGTCGACGGTGAGGCGGTAGGTGTGTGCGTCCTTCGCCGGTACGGAGCCGGTCACGGAGTAGTAGCGGAATCCGCCGCCGCCCGGGAGCAGACCGGTCAGGCCGGTGGGGTCCCGCTGTGCGGCGGCGCCGAGGGTGCTGTCGTAGGCGCTCTGCAGGAAGGGGGCGGCGGCGACGCCCGCGGCACCGGCGGCGAGCATGCCGAGCACCACACGGCGGCCCACGGGGGTGCCGTGCCCGTCCTCGCCGCCCGCCGCGCGGGGCCGGTTCGCGTCCTTGGTCACCCCTCGATTCGAACACCTCGTGGGCGCCGGGGCCAGCGTCCCGGCCCCGGCGTCAGACTTTCGTCATCGGTGCCGCGGGTCACGGGACGCAGCTCTCCCCGGCGCCGCCGAGTGCGGTGGCCCGTGCGGCCCGGAACGCGTCCGCGCCGTCGCGGCCCGGGTACGACCACGGGGCGCGCGTGGGGTGCGGGCCGATCCGCTGGAACAGCGCGGCGGCCTCGGCCATCCGCCCCTGGTGGAACGCGGCATGGGCGAGGAAGTTGAGATCGATCTTGCGGCGCGGGTGCTCCTCGCCCTCCCACTCCAGCCACCAGTCGACGGCGGCCTGCAGGACCTGCCGGGCGCGCCGGGTGGACCAGTGGGCCCAGTCCGCGGGGTCGGAGGGTGCCAGGCCCTCTGCGGCGAGGACGCGGTAGCGCTCGGCGTGCGCGACGACCGGGAGGAGGGCGAGCGGGGAGTCGGCGGGGGCGCGTTCGGCCGCGCGGGCCGCGAAGGCGTGGGCGGGGTGCCGCGGGTCGTCGGTGGCGGCCGGCCCCTGCTCGGCCAGGGCGGCGGTCATGAGGTGGTGTGCGTGGTGGTGGTCGCGGTGGCGGGCGCGTACCTGGTGGAAGGCGTGGGCCCGTTGGTGCGGGGTGCCGGTGCGGCGGGCGAGGATCAGCGCGCCGAGCCAGGGGGTGGGGTCGTCGGGCAGCAGCCGGGCGGCGGTGGCACAGGCGTCGGCGGCGGCCCCGGTGTCGCTGTCGCCGCGCAGGGCGAGGTGGACGGTGGCGAGGGCCAGGAGGGTGGCGGCGTCACCGTTGCCGGGTTCGGCGAGCTGCCAGTCGCCGGCCCAGGCTGCGCTGCCGGGGCAGGTGGCCAGCACGGTTAATCGGTGGCCGCGCAGATCCCAGTCCTCGCCGGTCTCGGCGAGCAGGGTGCGCACCCGCACCCACTGGCCGAGCGCCAACGCATCGGCCGCGATGGCCAGTTGGGTGTCGTCCAGGGCCGGGGGGAGAACCGGGGCGTCCGGGCAGGGGACG
>Ga0207426_1001621_pt1 | contig 17769 bp, 16 predicted proteins | sample AraplaMF_Cvi_mMS_FD_184265 | JGI IMG/M metagenome (GOLD analysis project Ga0207426, IMG submission 184265) | Arabidopsis root microbial communities from the University of North Carolina, USA - plate scrape MF_Cvi_mMS (SPAdes) (version 2) | ecosystem: Host-associated > Plants > Roots > Endosphere... | reverse complement strand
CGATCTTGTGTTTCAGATCGCCGCCGGACAATGGCGTCTGTTCGGGATCGCGATCGCCACGCCGGAAGCACCCGCGCCGCCGCAGGCTCAGGCTCAAGCCCAGACTCAAGCGTCTCCCGTCAAGCCGACGGCACCTCTGCAAAAGAAATCACAATGAGGCGCTCTGCCAACAGATTCTCAGCCGCGACCGTCATCGGCTGGAATTTTCATTGCTCCCGGACGGATTATGAAGAGGAACAAGTTCATGATGTATCGAATGATGATCGCCGCGGCGTTGTTCGCAGCGGTCAGTGCCACCCCGGTCATGGCTTACACGAGATCTCCGTCGATGGCCGACACGTCCGTCAGGAAGAACATCCCGCCGCCGCCGAAGCCCGCTCCGGCGCCCCCCAAGCCGCCAGCCCCCACGTCCGGGAAGAAGCAGCCGTAACCGCGGCCTGATTGCGAGTCCGAGCGCGAGGTCGCCGTGCATCCGGCGATCTCGTTGCCGTCAGGCTTCTCCAACTGCATGTCTCATCAGCCCATCATGCGCGCGCGCCTCTACGATTCCGTTCGAGACGGATGGACGCGCGCGTGCGTCGTCATGGCCTGCTGTACGGTTTCCTCGCTCGCGCATGCGGCCGAGCCGAACTGGTCGCTCAGCGCCGATCAGGAGTTGCGATATGCCAGCTGGAGCGGCACGCGGGGTTTCCCTGCCAGCGGCTCGGCGGCGGCCGGCGCCGGGACGCAGCTCTATGCACCCCTGACGATCCAGGCGAGCGGGCAGCCGCTCGAAAACATCAAAGTCGATCTGCTCGGCAGGGGCGGCTATGTCTGGTCACGGCAATCCACGCCCGGGTTGACCGGCAGCGTCACGACCACGACCGATACGGTCGTCTCGGGGACAGCAACCTATCTCGGCATTCCCGGAATTCAGCCGTTCGTCTCCATGAACGTCAACCTTCCAACGGGGACGACGGCTCTCTATGGCAGCGCGGCGAATGCGCGGATGGATCAGGACATCGTCGATCTCGCAACATTCGGGGAAGGGCTGAACATAGGGCCGACGGTCGGCGTCAACCTGCCAATCGGCGAACAGCTCATCCTGACGTTCAGTTCCGGCTATACCTGGCGCGGCGCATATCGCATGGAAGCGCTGCTCGATCCCACAAGCACGGAGCCGCAGGCAACCACATTGGTGGGGCCGGGACGGGTCGCGACGCAGAGTGCGTCGCTCGGCTACCAGCTGGCAAACCTGACGCTGCTGGCTTCAGCGTCCTACGCCCACGAAACTGCAACCTATCTGGATCATATCTCGTCTTATGCGCTTGGCGACCGCTACACGCTGTCAGGTACGGTCGGATACGCATGGACGACATCGTCGAGCACGACATTCACGGCGTCGTGGACCAACGCCGAGAAGAACAGGGTTTTGGATCCGGAGCTGTTGAAGATCATTCCCGAGTCGTTTCGATCCAACAGCGCCGTGTATCGGTATCGCCTCGAGCAACCCGTCGTGAGCGGCAACTGGACCGTCGCGCCGATGGTGAACTACATGCGGCGCGATCAAAACTCCTACAATCCGGTCACGCAGCAATTCATCCCGGCAAAAACCCGCATCGGAGCGGGAGGTTCTGCGCAGCATTCGCTACGCGAAGGCTTGTCCTTGAAAGCGAGTGTGGAGCACTTCTGGATCAACGAAAATCTGACCGAGCTGACGCCGAACCTTCGCGTTCGCGGCTGGATCGCGATGCTTGGCGGGAGCATGAAATTTTGACACGCATCATCACTGGGTTGAGCGGCCTTGCTCTTGTCACGGCATTCGTCGGCGGCTTGTCGGTTTTCGATCAGGCGCAGGCGCAAGCAAGATGCCCGGAAGGCAGGACTGCAAATGGTGGATGCGTCAACGGCGGCCTCGCCAGGTCGATGCGCCAGCGAGCGATCATCTTCTCGCAGCCCAAACTGTCCTATACCGGCGCGCCGGTCTCGCAGAGCCGCGGCGACAGCCAGGACACGAACACCCCAAGGTCGATCGAGCGGTCCTACGACAAATACGGACCGCCTCCGCCGCAGCCCGTGCCGGCGGTGGTTCCGACCCTGCCGCCGACGCCTCCACCGCCTGTCACGTCCGACAGGCGGCTCAAGCGCGATATCTCGCGGCTCGGATGCCTCGACAGCGGCATCTGCCTCTACCGGTTTCGCTATCTCTGGGACGACACGTTCTATGTCGGTGTGATGGCCCAGGAGGTCGAGCGGATCGTGCCCAATGCCGTGGTGCACGGCCCCGACGGCTATCTTCGGGTCCGTTACGACCTGCTCGGACTGCAATTCCGCAGCGGGAGCGATTGAGAGACCACGAGGCCTCGCCGGGTTGCCGCCATTCCCGGGTTAAGCCAGCCTTAGCGAATGCCTCCTAGGCTCGCTGCCGTCCATTTCCCTGCTCCCTGGCCGTCCGGTTTCCTGGAGCCGGTCATTTCGCGGCAAACGAGAGCGTTTTCGAATGGAGCAGCCTGCCTGGCAGTACGTTTCCAGCGCGCCCGAGCCGTCGGCAGCGCCGGCGGCCGCGCGGACGCTCGTGATCGATCTCGAAGGCGCCCTGCTGCGTTCCGAGCTCTTGATGGAAGCGCTGTTCTCCAGCCCCGCTCGCCTGCTGGCCCGCTTCGGCGCGGGCGGACGGCCCGGCATGGCGGCGCTGACGGATGTGCTGGCGCAGGCCGAGATCGACTACGCCCATCTACCCTATGATCCCGATGTGCTGAACCAGGCGCTGGCGGTGCGGGCGCGCGGCGCGAAGGTCTACCTGGTCGCCGGCCGGCTTCCCGGTCATGCGGCCGGCATCGCCGCGCATCTCGGTTTCGATGGCGTCGTGACGCCGGCCGATCTCGCTGCGGGCGGGCTTCCCTTCGATCGCGGCACGATCGATCGCATCGAGAACCGCCGCGGCCGCAATCCCGGGCTGAAGACCTGGGCGAAGGCGCTGCGCATCTACCAATACGCCAAGAACACGCTGGTGTTCGTGCCGGCGCTGACCGCGCACCAGATGAATTGGACGACGCTCGGCTACGCGCTGCTGGCGTTCATGGCGTTCTCGGCCTGCGCCTCCGGCGCCTATCTGATGAACGATCTGCTCGATCTCGCCGCGGACCGGCAGCATCCGACCAAGCGCCATCGCGCGCTCGCGGCCGGCGATTTGCCGATCTCGTCGGCGCTATCAGCGATCCCTGCGCTGTGGCTGTTCGCGGTCGCGGCCTCGCTCTTCATCTCGCCGCTCTTCCTCGGCGTGCTCGGCGCCTATCTCGCCACCACCATTGCCTATTCGCTCGTGCTCAAGCGCAAGATGCTGGTCGACGTCGTCACGCTGGCCGGCCTCTACAGCCTGCGCATCGTCGCCGGCGCGGTCGGCGTCGGCGTGGTGCTGTCGGAATGGCTGCTGATCTTCTCGCTGTTCGTGTTCACCTCGCTCGCTTTGATCAAGCGCTTCAGCGAGCTCAGCATGCGCGAGAGCGCCGGCCTCGCCGATCCCTCCAACCGCGACTACAGGGTCACCGACCTCCAGATCATCGCGGCCATGGCGGCGGCGAGCGCCATGAACGCGGTAACCGTGTTCTCGCTCTATGTGTCCTCGTCCGCGGTGACGCCGCTCTACAGCCGCCCCTGGCTGCTGTGGCTGATGACGCCGTTGCTGCTGTACTGGTTCGGCCGCGCCCTGATGATGGCGCATCGCCGCGAGATGCCGGATGATCCGATCATCTACGCCTTCCGCGACGGCCCGAGCCGCACCGCGGTCGCGGCGATGATCTGCATCATGCTGGCCGCGATCTGAGCGGACGCTTGCGCGGCCTGCCCCGAGTGGCTACATCGCTGGCAATCCGAAATGAGCCTATTGTGCCGACAGACCGATTCGACCCGAGGTTTTGAAACACCATGACCGTACGCCTGCACCGCGGCGACCTGCCCGACCTGTCCCGCTACACCGGAGCGGTGGCGATCGACACCGAGACCATGGGCCTCAACCCCCACCGTGACCGGCTCTGCGTGGTGCAGCTCTCGCCCGGCGACGGCAGCGCCGACGTGGTGCAGATCCCCAAGGGCCACACCGACGCGCCGAACCTGAAGGCCCTGTTGGCCAATCCCGCCATCACGAAGATCTTCCACTTCGCGCGGTTCGACGTCGCGGTGCTGTACCAGACCTTCGGCGTAATGACCGGGCCGATTTATTGCACCAAGATTGCCTCGCGCCTGACCCGCACCTACACCGACCGCCACGGCCTGAAGGACCTCGTGCGCGAGGTGCTCAATGTCGATCTGTCCAAGCAGCAGCAGTCCAGCGACTGGGGTTCCGACAGCCTGACCGAGCCGCAGCTCGCCTACGCCGCCTCCGACGTGCTGCACCTGCATGCCCTGCGCGAGCGGCTGGACGCCATGCTGGTGCGGGAAGGCCGCACCGCGCTTGCCAAGGCCTGTTTCGACTTCTTGCCGACCCGCGCCTTGCTCGACCTCCAGGGCTGGGGGGAAGAGGACATTTTCGCGCATTCGTGAAGGCCGTGCGCGGTGGTAAGCCTGAGGCTGCCGCCCCGTTTCGGACACTTTCGTAACGGCCTGTCGCGGGCTGCATATTCCGGCGGCGCCGGGTACAATGGGCGCCTTCGCTTGGACAAGGTTAGCGACACGCTGGAGCAGCGGTGAACTCGGCCCAGAATCCCACCTACGACGCCGCGCTTGCGGCGAAGTTTGCCAGCGCGGCGCGCCACAGCCGCCTGGTGCGGATTCTGCGCGTCGCGGTTCCCGGCGCGGTGCTGCTGTCCCTGGCCGTCATCGTCGGTGTCTCGATCTTCAATCCGTTCCGCATGATCATGCCGAAGCTGCCGCTCGATTCCGGAAACCTGGTGGTGTCGGGCACCAAGATCACCATGGAATCGCCGCACCTTGCCGGTTACACGCCGGACCGGCGGCCCTACGAGCTCTGGGCCAAGACCGCGACGCAGGACATCACCGACCCCGACCATGTCGATCTCCACGACCTGCGCGCGAAGGTGCTGATGGAGGATCAGTCGACCCTCTTCCTCGATGCCCGCAACGGCCGCTTCGACAACAAGCAGCAGCAGCTCGACCTGCACAAGGACATCTTCCTGCGCACCTCGACCGGCTATGAGGCGCGGCTGAACTCGGCTTTCGTCGACATGGGCAAGGGCACGGTTTCCTCGGACGAGCGTGTCGACGTCAAGCTGACCAACGGCACGCTGACCGCGGATCGCCTGCGCATCACGGAAGGCGGCGATCTCATCCGTTTCGAAGGCAATGTGGTGATGCATCTCGACAAGCTGGACGACGGCGCCGCGGCGCAGCCTGCGCCGCCCGAGCCTGCGCCCGTGAAGACACGTACGCCCCAGAACAAGTCTGCCAATTCAAAGTGATTTTCATGATCGGTCTTTTTCCGCGCAGCGACGACAAGCGGTGCGTCATCATCGGTGCGGCCGCGCTGGCCTTCGGCGTCGCGCTGCTCGCCGGCGGTGCAGCGATCGCGCAGAGCACGATGCAGGGCGTGCCGAACGCGATGCAGGGTTTCTCGCAGAACCGCGATCAGCCGATCCAGATCGAAGCCGCCTCGCTCGAGATGCGCGACAAGAAGAAGGAAGCGACCTTCGCCGGCAATGTGAAGGTCGTGCAGGGCGACACCACCATGACCTCGAAGACGCTGGTGGTGTTCTACGAATCCGGCGGCGGCGACAAGCCGGCCGCGCCGCAGCCGGCGGCGAAGGGCGCCAGCGCCAAGGGAGCGCCGATGCAGTCGGCGACACCGGGTCCCGGCGGCGCCTCGTCGATCAAGCGGCTGGAGGCGCGCGGTAATGTCGTCGTCACCCAGAAGGACCAGGTGGTGACCGGCGAGACCGCCGTGTTCGACACCAAGACCAACCTCATCACCATGCTCGGCGGCGGCCCGGGCGGCCAGGTGGTCCTGACCCAGTGCAAGAACGTGCTGCGCGGCGACCGTCTGATGGTCGACATGACCACCGGCGTGTCGCGGGTGGAATCCGACAGCGGCCGGGTGCAGGCGCTGCTGCCGCAGGGCGGCAACAATGATTGCGGCTCCGGCGGGCCGGGCGGCAAGCCCGCCGCGGGATCGCCTCTGCAACTGCCCGGCGCAAGTAAACCGAAGTAACTTCAAGGACTTGTTGCGGATGCTCCCGATCCGAGGTTGAAGCTTGCCCGGCGAGACTGTATCTAGCGCGCAGGGCTTTCGAAGCGGGGTCCGCCGCTTACCGGGCGTGTTTCATTGGGCATGAGACATCCCTTCATTCATGCTGCGTCGGCGAATCGCAAAGCCGGCGCGGCAGATCGCGCGAATGCCGCGAAAGGTTAGAAGGCGGGGATGGTCGATCTCTTCAGCATGTTCCGTCGGCGCCCCGCCAAGCGCGGCCGGCCAGGATTTGCGCGTCAGGACATCACCGCTCTCGGTGACAGCGTCGGCGGCCTCGTGGCGAGCCCGGTGCGGGATGCGCCGCCGATCGCCCGGGACCAGCCGATGCGTGCGCCCGACCAGTTCCAGGGTGATTATCAGGGCGGCTATCAAGACGACTATCAGGTCGACTACCAACCCGAGCCGCCGCGGGCCCAAGCTGTCCACCCGGTCCGGGCCGCCGCGAGGCCAAACGGCGCCGGCGGGCCGCAGCTTCTGAAGCGGCCGGGCTACCTGGCTGTGCATAGCGTGGAAAAGGCCTTCGGCAGCCGCCAGGTCGTGCGCGGCGTCAGCATCTATGTGCGGCGCGGTGAGGCAGTCGGGCTGCTCGGCCCCAACGGCGCCGGCAAGACCACCGTGTTCTACATGATCACCGGCCTGATCAAGCCCGATCGCGGCGCGATCGAGCTCGACGGCCACGACGTCACGAAGCTGCCAATGTATCAGCGCGCGCGGCTCGGCATCGGCTATCTGCCGCAGGAAGCCTCGATCTTCCGCGGCCTCACGGTCGAGCAGAACATCCGCGCCGTGCTCGAAGTCGTCGAGCCCTCGCGCAAGAAGCGCGAGCAGCAGCTCGACTCGCTGCTCGACGAGTTCAACATCACGCGCCTCAGGAAATCACCGTCGATCGCGCTGTCGGGCGGCGAGCGCCGCCGCGTCGAGATCGCGCGCGCGCTGGCGACGCGGCCGAACTACATGCTGCTGGACGAACCCTTCGCCGGCATCGATCCGATCGCGGTCGGCGACATTCAGGACCTGGTCCGCCATCTCACCAATCGCGGCATCGGCGTGCTCATCACCGACCACAATGTGCGCGAGACGCTCGGCCTCACCGATCGCGCCTATATCGTCTATGCCGGTGAGATATTGACCGAGGGCACCCCGGAGGAGATCGTCGCCGATCCCGACGTGCGCCGCCTTTACCTTGGCGAGGAATTCCGCCTCTAGCCCTTTTTTCGGTTTCGTCAAGCCGTGTACATCGGGCCAGGACTAAGATAAGCAAGAATCGGACCAATTTCGGGAACGGTTCTTGTTAGATGGCGCTTACGCAGAGATTAGAGTTCCGGCAATCGCAGTCGCTGGTCATGACGCCGCAGCTGATGCAGGCGATCAAGCTGCTGCAATTGTCCAATCTCGATCTCACGACCTTCGTCGAGGAGGAACTCGAGCGTAACCCCCTGCTGGAGCGGGCCAGCGACGAGGCCCCCGCGGAGGCCCAGGCCGAGGCCGGCCAGTTCAGCGATCACGATGGCGAAGATTCAGGCAGTCAGGGTGGCGATGACGGTTTCAGCGCCGGCTCCGATGCCTTCGAGCCGGGCCAGGAAGAATGGATGAGCAAGGATCTCGGCACCCGCGCCGAGATCGAGCAGACCCTGGACACGGGCCTGGACAACGTCTTCTCGGAGGAGCCGGCCGAGGCCGCGGCGCGCAACGCCCAGGACGTCGCCCCGACCACCTATACCGAATGGGGCGGCGGCGCCTCCGGCGACGAGGACTACAATCTCGAGGCCTTCGTCGCCGCCGAGACCACGCTGTCGGACCATCTCGCCGAGCAGCTCTCGGTCGCCTTCACCGCGCCCGCGCAGCGCATGATCGGCCAGTACCTCATCGACCTCGTCGACGAGGCCGGCTATCTGCCGCCCGATCTCGGCCAGGCCGCCGAGCGCCTTGGCGCGTCGCAAAAGGACGTCGACGACGTCCTTGCCGTGCTGCAGAAATTCGATCCGCCCGGCGTCTGCGCGCGCAACTTGAGCGAATGCCTGGCGATCCAGCTTCGCGAGCTCGACCGTTACGACCCGGCCATGCAGGCCCTCGTCGAGCATCTCGATCTACTCGCCAAGCGCGACATCGCGTCCCTGCGCAAGCTGTGCGGCGTGGACGACGAGGACATCGCCGACATGATCGGCGAGATCCGCCGGCTCAATCCCAAGCCCGGCATGAAGTTCGGCTCGGCGCGGCTGCAGACCATGGTGCCCGACGTCTATGTCCGTCCGGGTCCGGACGGCGGCTGGCATGTCGAGCTCAACAGCGACACCTTGCCGCGCGTGCTGGTCAACCAGACCTACTATTCCCAGCTGTCGAAGAAGATCGGCAAGGACGGCGACAAGTCCTATTTCACCGACGCGCTGCAGAACGCGACGTGGCTGGTGCGTGCTCTCGACCAGCGCGCCCGCACCATCCTGAAAGTTGCGACCGAGATCGTGCGCCAGCAGGACGGCTTCTTCACCCACGGCGTCGCGCATCTACGGCCGCTGAATTTGAAGGCCGTCGCCGACGCCATCCAGATGCATGAATCCACAGTGTCGCGCGTCACCGCCAACAAGTACATGGCGACAAATCGCGGCACATTCGAATTGAAATATTTCTTCACCGCCTCGATCGCGTCGGCCGACGGCGGCGAGGCGCATTCGGCCGAGGCCGTGCGCCACCACATCAAGCAGTTGATCGATTCGGAGGAGCCCTCCGCGATCCTGTCGGATGATACTATCGTGGAACGCTTGCGCGCTTCGGGAATTGATATTGCCCGCCGCACGGTCGCGAAGTACCGCGAAGCCATGCGCATTCCGTCCTCGGTGCAACGCCGCCGCGACAAGCAGAGCGCCCTTGGTAACGTCCTCTCGACCGCCATGTCCGACCGCTCCCGCAACACCGAACCGGCCTGATTGCGCTGGCGCCAAATCGCGCTACTCTCACTCCCCCTACGACCGATCCAAGCACGCGCATGATCCGGAAAAGCGCATAGTGGTTTTCCGAAAAGATCATGCGCAGGGAACAACCCCGGCCGCGATGACGTGTGATCATGGCCGGGTGCAAACCAAGCGAGGCATCACATGACTCTTCGGATTTCGGGCAAGAGCGTTAGCGTCGGCGAGGCCCTGCGCGGCCGCGTGACCGACCGGACTGAAGAGGTCCTGCGCAAGTATTTCGACGGCAATTATTCAGGCCACATCACGCTCAGCAAGGACGGCTTCGGCTTCCGCACCGACTGCGCGCTGCATCTGGACTCCGGCATTACGCTGGAGGCCGATTCGAATGCGCCGGACGCCTATGCCAGCGCCGACCAGGCGCTGATCATGATCGAGAAGCGCCTCAAGCGCTACAAGAGCCGCCTCAAGGACCGCTCGGCCCGCAAGGCCCATGTCGCCAGTGCGGCGCTGGCCGCGCTCGATGCCACAGCCTATGTGCTCGAAGCCCCGGGCGAGGGGGAGGACGAGGAGGAGGTCACCGGCTACAGCCCCGTGATCATCGCCGAGGCCACCACCTCCCTGAGGCAGATGTCGGTGAGCGAGGCCGTCATGGAACTCGACCTCAGCGGCGCGCCCTGCCTGGTCTTCCAGCATGGCTCCAGCGGCCGGGTGAACATCATTTACCGCCGGGCCGACGGCAATGTGGGCTGGATCGACCCGCCGGGCGCGAAACCCGACGGCAAGGCGGGCGGCTAGGCCGAAAGTCGGGCCCCGTACGACCCGCAGGCCTTAACAATGACCGGGGCAAAGCCGCACGCAGGAGTTGGCACCGGGATTGCGTTGGAGTAGAAGCGCCCCACATCAGGACGTAAGCGGGACTTCGGCTAAGTCCCGCTCCTACTTCACCTTCTTGACGCCGGCCGGGCTCGGTTTGACTGAGCAGGCCAATTCGGAACCTGTCGGTTTAATTCACCTCGGAACACTTCCATGCCGATTACCGATCTGGTCGCCCCCGAGGCGATACTTCCGGCATTGAAGGTCAACAGCAAGAAACAGGCGCTCCAGGAATTGGCAGCCAAGGCTGCCGAACTCACCGGCCAGAACGAGCGCGCGGTGTTCGAGGTGCTGCTGCAGCGTGAGAAGCTCGGCACCACCGCGGTCGGCTATGGCGTCGCCATTCCCCACGGCAAGCTGCCCAAGCTGGAAAAGATCTTCGGCCTGTTCGCGCGCCTCGATCGTCCGATCGATTTCGAGGCGATGGACGGCCAGCCGGTCGATCTCGTCTTCCTGCTGCTCGCCCCCGAAGGCGCCGGCGCCGATCATCTCAAGGCGCTCGCTCGCATCGCCCGCCTGCTGCGCGACCAGGACATCGCCAAGAAGCTGCGCGCCTCGCGCGACGCCCAGGCGATCTATTCGGTGCTCGCCCTGCCGCCGGCGACCGCCGCTTAACTCTCCCTTCTTCGAACCCGACCCGCGCCGTCTGCGACTTAATTACACAGCCGGACGCTGCCCGTTAGATTCCCCACGTGTCCGGATCGGTTGCGCATAACGCGACCGTCAGGGATTCGGCGCAGGAATTTTAAGCACATGAGTTGCGGTTCGATCGGCCGGGTATTCGGCCTGCTTTGCTCGGTCACGATCGCCGTGGCGGCCGCGGCGCATGCCGACGAGGCGTCCAACGACCGCGTCATCGTCGAGAAGACCGCGATAATCGCCGCCGATCCGGCCAATGCGGCCGCCTACGAGTTGCGGGGAGAAGCCTACTATCTCAAGCGGGACTGGAATCGTGCCTTCGACGATTGCAGCGCTGCGATCCGGATCGACCCGAACTTCGGGCGTGCCTATCATTGCCGCGGCCGCGCCTATTCCGCCAAAGGCGACCGCGATCACGCGATGGCCGACTACAATGAGGCTATCCGCCTCGATCCCGACTATGGCGCGCCCTACACCTCGCGCGCCGAGGAATATTTCAACCGCCGCGATTTCGATCTCGCGATCGCCGGCTTCACCGAGGCCATCGAACGCAGCCCCAAGCAGGCCTACCGTGCGCTCATGATGCGCGGGCAGGTCTATGCGGTGAAGGGCGACGCCGATCGCGCCGCCGCCGACTACACAGAGGCGATGCAGCGGAATCCAGCCGCTGCCTGGCCCTACGAATTGCGAAGCAACATTCGTCTCAACAAGGGCGAGGCAGATGCAGCCATGGACGACTGCGACAGCGCCGTCCGTCTCGAGCCCGGAAGTGCCGGCGGCCATTATTGCCGGGCCATCGTGTTCCTGAACAAGGATGACACCGACGGCACCATCCGGGAGTTGGATGACGTCACGCGACTCACGCCGTCGTTCCAGAAGGCCTATCGCATTCGCGCCGTCGTCCTGCACAGGAAGGGCGACGATAAACGGGCCCTTGCCGATTTCGACGAAGCGATTCGGCTACAGCCGCGAGATTCGGCGGTCTACAACGATCGCGCCAGCGTGTTTCGCGACCTTGGACAGCACGACCGCGCGCTCGCCGACTACAACGAGGCGATCCGGCTCGATCCGAAAAGCCAGTCCGCCCTGGCCAATCGCGGCCTCCTCTACATGATGATGTCCGACGCCAAGCATGCGCGCGCGGACTTCAACAGCGTGCTCGCGCTGCCGCCGACCGACAAATGGGCGGTGGACACGGCGCGCGAAGGGCTTGGCTTTGTGAAGTGATGAGCGAGCGGCGTGCGTCAGCTTCGATCAATCCGATAGTATTGGATCGCGTACTACTCAGAATAACGGTCGAGTGGCGGATACCTCACGCTTCCTGTCCCGTGCCGCATCCGGAAAATCCGTCCCCGGAGTGCTCGTCGGTTCAATTTTTGACCATGTATTCAGGGATATGCGCGTTCGCTGCGATACTCTGAATGGTCCTCTCTCCTGAGGCTACGGCGAAGGTTGGCCGCCACCTTGGGGTTGCGCTGCCCGGACGAACGCGCGCTGGTAACACTGTGTCCGGTCGGACACAGAAAAAGTGAATTGGTAACGGAGCTGGTGGCACACCTTGCGGGCTCCATTTGCCCCCTGCAATCTCCAGTAATCTGCCGGCAAGGCCTCCAATATTCAGCCGACTCGGCGGCAAAAAGCGGGTGGGGGCATGTCGAAACAGATTCCGGCGCATGGCGTGCCGCGCGTCCTTACATCGTCGATTGATCTTGATGCGTCGAAGCGGCGCGGCTCGCTGCTCGCGAGCACGGCGTGTGCAGGCGTGTTCGTCGCAATGATCGCCGGCCATCCGGGGAGCGCGCTGGCGCAATCCTGCTCGACCAGCGGCTCCAGCCCGGTCACCGTGCTGTGCGACGCGCCCGGTAGCACGATCACGACTGCGAATACGACCAACAGCACCAGCCCGAACGCCGCGACCAACGACCGGGTGCAATCGTTCAATGCCGATACGATCGGCACCGTCACCGCCAACACCACCGTCAACGGGTTCGGTCTTCAGCTTGCTCCGACCGGCTCCGGCCGGACCATCACGATGACCAACAGCGGCATCGTGACGACGAACCAGGCGGCCGTCTCCGCAATCGGCCTTGTCGGCAACGGCGGGGCCGTCAGCTACTCGGGCAGCGGCAGCGTCATCAACACGGCCGCCGGCACGGCCCTCAGTGCCTCCAATACAGGCAGTGGCTCCGTGCTCGTCACGAGCGACGGCAGCGTAACCACCGGCGCCGGGGGCACCGGCATTGATGTTGCGACCAGCGGCACCGGCAGCGTGACCGTCAGCGGCAGCGGCAACGTGACGTCGGGTCTCGGCATCGGTGCAGTCGCAAGCGGTGGCGGCGACGTGACGGTGACCGGAAGCGGCACGATCACCGCGGGCGGCCAGGGTATTCACGCGACGGCATCAGGCGGCAACGGCAACATCGTGATCGCACGTGACGGCGTCATCTCCTCTGGCGGGATTGCCATCGTGACGTCGGTTGCTGGTGCGGGCACGTCGACCGTGACCATCTCCAGGGACGTGACGTCGAGCGTTGGCGAGGGCGTGTTGGCCGTCACACAAGCCGGAACCAATACGGTGACCGTCACCAGCGGCACGGTCCGCTCAAACTTTCCCGGCTCGAACGCCATCAGTGTGGGGTCGAGCGCCGGCGGCGACATCAACGTCACGATCGGATCGGCCGCGACCTTGCGCACATGGAACAGTGGCGGCAGTGTCGGCGTCGACGCATTTTCCACGACGGGCAATGTCACGATCGCGAACAGCGGCACGATCATCGGTAACGTGGGTGGTGTCAGCACGTTCACGGGCGGCGTCTCGACGGTCATCAATGCCGGCAGCATCACGGGCCTCACCGGCACCGCGGTGAGCTTCGTTTCCGGAAGCAACAACCTTCTCGTGATGGACGGATCGAACGCAAAGCTCGTCGGCCTCGCCATCGGCCACGGCACGGATACCTTCCGTTTCGCGGGCAGCGGGAGCAACAGTTTCGACGTCAGCCAGATATCGACCGGTTGGGCGCTGCTCGACAAGACGGGGTCGTCCAACTGGACGCTCACGGGTACCGCGACCTATACCGGTCCGGTGACGGTGAACGGCGGCACCTTGTCGGTGAACGGCGATCTCTCCTCGGCCAGCAGCATCGCCGTGAATGCCGGCGGCACGCTCGGCGGCAACGGCACTCTCGGTGCCGTCGCCATCAATGGCGGCTCGCTGGCGCCCGGCAATTCGATTGGCACGCTGACAACCGCGAGCCTGACCATGACGGCGGCCTCGACCTATCTGGTGCAGGTCTCCGGCGCGATCTCCGACAAGACAATCGTCACGGGCATCGCCAGCATCAATGGCAAGGTGGTGGTGGATCCGCTGACGCGGGTGTCGGCGACGACGACCTATACCATCATGACCGCGGGCACGGTGAGCGGCAGCTTCTCCGGCGCCGAATTCCTCACCGCGAACAGCTTCGCCCGCAACGCGCGGCTGAGCTATGTCGGCAGTGACGTGCTGCTGACGCTCGATCCCGGCACGCTCTCGTCCTCTCTGCCGGGCAATGCCAACGTCAATCAGCGGAACGTTGCGGCCGGAATCGACAATGCGCTGATCGGCGGCGCTGCGATGCCAGCCAGCTTCAATGCGCTGTTCGCGCTCTCGGGCACCCCTCTGCTCAATGCGCTGACGCAGGTCTCGGGCGAGACCGCGACCGGCACACAGCAGACCACGTTCAACGCCATGAACATGTTCATGGGCGTGCTGACCGATCCGTTCGTCGCCGGTCGCGGCGATCCGCGTTCGCCCAGTGGCGCTGCGGGTTATGCGGCCGAGGACAGCGACGCGCTCGCTTATGCTGCCGGCCGCAAGCGCAGCGGCGCCGAGCGTGACGCCTACGCCGCGATCTATCGTAAAGCTCCGGTGCAGGCCTTCGAGTCGCGCTGGAGTGTGTGGGCTGCCGGCTTCGGCGGCTCGCAAACCACCGACGGCAACGCAACGACCGGCGCCAACGCCGCCACCAGCCGCATCGCCGGCGCGACCGCGGGCGCCGACTACTGGTTCTCGCGCGATACGGTCGCAGGCTTCGCGCTCGCCGGCGGCGGCACCGACTTCTCCGTGGCCAATGGCGGCACCGGCCGTTCCGACCTGTTCCAGGCCGGCGCCTTCGTGCGCCACCATGCAGGTGCGGCCTATGTCACGGGCGCGCTGGCCTATGGCTGGCAGGACATCGCCACCGATCGCAATGTCACGATCGCAGGCCTCGATCATCTCCAGGCACGCTTCAACGCGAATGCGTATTCCGGCCGGCTGGAAGGTGGCTATCGCTTCGTCGCTCCCGTGATCGGCGGCGTCGGCGTCACGCCCTATGCGGCCGCGCAGTTCACCACGTTCGATCTGCCGGCCTATACGGAGCAGGCGATCACCGGCAACAACGCGTTTGCCCTGACTTACGGCGCCAAGAGCGTCACCGACACCCGCAGCGAGCTCGGCCTTCGCACCGACAAATCCTTTGCCATGGCCGACGGCATCGCGACATTGCGCGGCCGTCTCGCCTGGGCCCATGACTTCAATCCCGACCGCACCATCGGCGCGACCTTCCAGGCGCTCCCCGGTTCGAGCTTCGTCGTCAACGGCGGCGCGCAAGCCGCCGACTCCGCGCTCGTCACCGCGTCCGTCGAGAAGAAATGGCTGACCGGCTGGGCCGCTGCTGCGACGTTCGAAGGCGAATTCTCGAACGTTACGCGCAGCTACGCCGGCAAGGGCGTGGTGCGCTACGCGTGGTGAGACTGCTGCGCCGCCTTTAGGCCACGAGAGTCGAGGACGCGATAGCCTCACACTTCGTCATTGCGAGCGGACATCCCCGCTCTCGTGCCCCGGACGCAGCGCAGCGCGAAGCGGTGCGCTGCGGAGCCGGGGCCCATCTCTCCACATTGAACGTGTTGCTTTCTGGGTCCCGGCTCTGCGCCGCATCGCCATAGCGCGTCGAAGACGCGCGTAAACGCGCTGGTGGCGGCTGCGTCGCGTCCGGGACACGAAAGTTGAGCACGCTGCAGCCTCACACTCCGTCATTGCGAGCGCAGGTCTCTCGACATCGTCATTGCGAGGAGCTCTTGCGACGAAGCAATCCAGGCTGTCTCCGCGGAAAGATTCTGGATTGCTTCGCTGCGCTCGCAATGACGATGCGGAGATATCATCGCCCAAAATGAAAACGGGCACGCCTTCCTGCGAAGGCATGCCCGTCTGAAACTCTATTCGTGCGACGCGTGTGCGCTCAGTGCACGCTGACGGCCTGCAGCTCGTTGCTCCAGGCGTTCGCAACCGCGGCCTCGCGGCTGTCGGTCAGCATGATCGGCGTGCCGTCGGCGGCGTGGAGCGCAAAAAGCTTGAGACCCGGCGCAATCTTGGGCGCCTCGGGAAACAGGTCCGGCACATCCTCGGAGCGGATCTGCTTCACATAGGCGATATGGCCTTCGCCCAGGGTTGCCAGCGTCTCCGGGGAGACGTTCTTGGCTTCGAATTCGAACGCAACGTGACCTTCACTCATGGTCTCGACTCCTCTAACGAACTAAGCGGTCGAGTCCGCTACTCGTTCCATTATTCGTGCTCATTGATAGCGATTGTCTTAACGATCCTCTCCGGTTCAGGCCGGGCCAGGTCGACCGACAACAACCCGTTCTTCAGATCCGCACCCAGCACCAGCATCCCCTCCGCCAGCACGAAGGTGCGCTGGAAGTGGCGCGCGGCGATGCCGCGATGGATGTATTGCCGGGACTTGTCGTCCTGCTGCCGCCCGCGGATCACGAGCTGGTTTTCCTCAATGGTTACATCGAGTTGGTCGCGGGTGAAGCCGGCGACCGCCAGCGTGATGCGCAAACGCTCGGGCTGGCCGTCCGAACGGTCGCACCTCTCGATATTGTAGGGAGGGTAGCCGTCGGCGCCTTTGACGACGCGGTCGAGCACGCGCTCGATCTCGTCGAAGCCCAGAAGGAACGGACTGGAAAGCGTGGGAACACGAGACATAGTTTACAAAGTCCTCTCGAAGCGACTTTGGTGTTTCGGGGCCCGATCAAGGCACCCCTTGGTCAGCAATATGGGCATATCCCTGTGGTGGTTCAAGGACGTAGCCGGGGGCTGTGGATGGCCGCTCCTGCCGCCCACCCCTCTGCCATCGCACAAAATGCTTACAATTCGTGGTCGCGCCGCAAGGGTCGGCATGACGAATCGGCGAGCCGATTTATCCCAATGAAAACAGCACCCCTCCTACTGTGCATGGGGTTGTTTTCGAACTTTTGAGCGAGGGGGCCCTTCGGAATCGGTCAGGCCTCGATCCGCGTCCGCCCGTCGCCGCTGAACAGGTGCAGCTTCTGGCGAACCGCGGCGACCCGGATCCTCGCGCCGATGGCGGGCGCCTCGGTTCCGGGGATGCGGACGATGATCTCGCCGGGCGGCAGCTCGCCCGGGGTGGCGGCGACGCGCTGGTCCTCATGCTGGCGCGAGCCGTAGACGAAGGTTTCGGCACCGACGCGCTCGATGGCCTCGACGGTCAGCGGCAGGGCGACGCCGCCGGCGGGCGTCTGGTCGGTGATGGCGAAGTCTTCCGGGCGGATGCCGACGATGCCGGCATCGGTCGCGCTGCCGCCGAGCTGCGACTTGATCTCGTCGGGGCGCGTCGACATCAAATTCATCGGCGGCGCGCCGATGAAGGAGGCGACGAAGGTCGTCGCCGGCTTCTCGTAGATCGCCAGGGGATTGCCGACCTGCTCGACCTGGCCGCCGTTCATCACGACGAGAATGTCGGCGAGCGTCATCGCCTCGAGCTGGTCGTGCGTGACGTAGATCGAGGTGACGTTGAGCCGGCGCTGCAGCTTGCGGATCTCGACGCGCATCGAGATGCGGAGCTTGGCGTCGAGGTTGGACAGCGGCTCGTCGAACAGGAACACCTTCGGCTGGCGCACGATGGCGCGGCCCATGGCGACGCGCTGGCGCTGGCCGCCGGAGAGCTGGCGCGGCTTGCGCTCCAGCATCGCGGAGAGCTCGAGCACGCGCGCGGCTTCCTCGACGCGGGTCTTGATCTCGGCTTCGGCCATGCCGCGGTTGCGCAGGCCGTAGGCCATGTTGTTGTAGACGCTCATATGCGGATAGAGCGCGTAGTTCTGGAACACCATCGCGATGTCGCGATCGGCGGG
>Ga0207426_1001620_pt1 | contig 17771 bp, 16 predicted proteins | sample AraplaMF_Cvi_mMS_FD_184265 | JGI IMG/M metagenome (GOLD analysis project Ga0207426, IMG submission 184265) | Arabidopsis root microbial communities from the University of North Carolina, USA - plate scrape MF_Cvi_mMS (SPAdes) (version 2) | ecosystem: Host-associated > Plants > Roots > Endosphere... | reverse complement strand
TCGCCAAGTACACCGGCGACACCGCGCACCCGAGCGAGGTCGACCTCTACAACGGCAGCACCCAGAAGATCACCAAGGCCGCGGAGGCCACCGTCGGCGAGAAGGTGCAGCGCAGCGGCAGCACCACCCAGGTGCACGACGGCACCGTCAAGGCGCTGAACGCCAGTGTCAACTACCAGGAGGGCACGGTCGAGGGTCTGATCCAGACCGATGTCTGCGCCGAGCCCGGTGACAGCGGCGGCGCGCTCTTCGACGGCGAGTCCGCCCTCGGGCTCACCTCCGGCGGCAGCGGCGACTGCTCCAACGGCGGTGAAACCTTCTTCCAGCCGGTCACCGAGGCCCTGAAGGCCTACGGCGCGGAAATCGGCTGACCCACCGGCACGCCCCGCAGCAGCCCGGCGCACGGTGCCGGGCCCCGGATCCGCTCGTCGTCCGGGGCCGGCACCGTCCCGCGGCGCTCAGCCGTCCGCGCCCGGGGCGGTGTTCCGGCCGTCGCCCGGCCCGAACGCCGTCAGTGCCTCCTCGGCGGAACACCGGGCCCGGACATAGGTATCCGCCCACGCGGCCGCCGACGGAGAGTCCGATTCCCGGGCGATCCGGGCGCAGGCCGCCTCGTGATCGAAGGCCGTATGCCGCAGCGTGACCGCTCCGCCGCCCGGCCCCAGCAGCGCCCAGTGGGCGCCCGGCCGGCCGTACGGCATGCCGACGCTCCCCGGGTTGACCACCAGCCGCCCGTGGGTGAACCGGACGAACGGCATATGGGTGTGCCCGCAGACCACCGTGCGGACGGCATCGGGCACCCCGGCCAGCACCTCCGCCCAGCGCTCGGGCCGGGAGTCGACCAGCGCGATCTCGGTGTCGTCGCGCGGGGTGGCATGGCAGAAGAGGACCGGCCCGAGCCCGGCCACCTCCAGCGTCACGGTGGCGGGCAGCGAGCCCAGGAACTCACGCTGGTCCGGGCCGAGTTGACCCGCCGCCCAGGCGTCCATCGGATCTCCCGGCTCGTTCCCCGGCCGGGCGGCGGCCATCTCACGGTCGGCGTTGCCGCTGATCCACACCGCCCGGTCACCGAGGGCGTGCAGCCGCGCCAGGGTCTGGCGGGGGAGCGGCCCGGCGAGCAGATCACCGGTCAGCACGATGCGGTCGGCGGCACGGACGTCCGGTTCGGCGAGCACCGCCTCCAGCGCCGGCAGCACGGCATGGATATCGGAGAGCACAGCGACGCCCGCGCCGTACGGGCGAACGGGGTCGGGGGCGAAGTCGGGAGCGGTCATGCGCTGACCCTAGGCGCCGTCAACGCCACACCCCATGCGAAATCCCCGGGCACCGCGTCCGGTGCCCGGGGATCTGACGCGACGGTCCGGTCAGAAGTCGAAGACCGCGCCGATGCCGTCGGCCATCGCGCAGGAGTTGGCGAAGGTGTAGGTGTACGAGACCCGCTTGCCCTGCCACACGCCGTCGGCGGTGACCACGAAGGGGTTCCATTCCCTGGTGCACAGCCGGTCGGACGGGGCGGTGGTCACCGCGTTGAAGTCACCGGCCACCGTGCGCAGTTCGGCGCAGGCGGCTTTCGGGTTCGGGTGGCTGCCGGTCGCCCCCGGCATACAGTTGAGCGTCACGGCGCGCTGCACCGTGGCGGTCGCGCGGCTTTCGCCCTGGCCGGCCGTCAGCACCAGTGCCGTGGGGGCGTAGAGCCCGCCGGTCCGCGTGGGCTGCGCCGGTGCGGCGACAGCGTGCGCGGTGGTGGCGAGCGTGCCCAGGACCAGTGCCGCGCCGAGCGCAACCGCCCCAGTGATGTACCGCATGACGAACACTCCCTTGCTCGAAGGTGCAGATACCGGACGGGAGTCTGGCCCAACCGCACCCCGAAAGCATCCCGAGTGGGCAAGGAGCGATCACTTTGAGTCGTTAGGTGAAAGCTGAGAGTAATGGCGCGAACCGGCCGGAGGCGCTACCGGGCGGCCGGGGTGAAGCGGTGTACGGCCAGCGGGGATGCCGCTGCCGGTATGCCCCGGGCAACGGGTGATCGGCCACGGAACGACGGAATCCAGCCGCCGACCGGTCGTTCGGGCGGGGTTGGATCTCCGGCGATTGGCCGAAGAGGGGGGCCGGAGGGTCCCTCCGTGCTGCCCGGGGCGCCCGGAGAGGTAAGAACCGGCCGCCCGCGGGTCGCCTTACCGGCCCCGGGTCCCCCCGTTTTCCCGCCCGTTCCCCGTGTATGCCCGGCATGGTGCGGCCAGTTCCGGCAGTCCCGCCGTCAGCGCCCGCAGGCCCGGCACCGCCAGTGCGCCGGGCCCCCGCGGCCCGTCCGGCGCCGCGTCTCCCGCCGCCCACTCCTCCACCGCGATCCGCATCGCGGTGTTCGCGGCGGCCGCGGCCAGCCGCACCGCCCACGGGTCCGCACCGGTCAGCCGCGCCAGGACCGGCCGCAGCGCCTCCTCGGAGTCGTGATGGACCCGGTGCCAGACCGCGCGCAGCGCCGGATCGTCCGGCATCGCCCGCAGCAGTCCGCGGGTCCGGCGCAGCGCCTCGGCGGCCGGTTCGTCGGCGGGGGTCAGGGCCCGGTGGGCCGCCCGCTCCAGCACCTCGCGTACGGGGAGGGCCTCCGGGTCCGCCGGCGGCGCGGCCAGATCGTCGAGCCACTCCCGCACCCCGTTGGCCAGCAGCGGCACCACCGCGTCCTCCTTGGTGCGGAAGTAGCGGTAGAAGGTGCGCAGCGCGACCCCGGAGGTCCGGGCGATCTCCTCGGCGGTGACGGCGGCGCCGCGCTCCGTGAACAGGGCCGCCGCGGTACGGGCGATCTCCAGTTGGGTCTCGGCCTTGCGCCGCTCGGTGAGTGAGGGGCGGGGCGGCGGGGTGGAGCGGGGTGCGGTCGGCATGGTCCCAGTGTAGGGAGGGCGTGCCAGGGTGGCACGGCAGGCGTGAGTGGCATGACGTGCCATTTCGGATTAGCGTGCCCGGGTACCCCGAGAACGGAGCTGGACCATGCATCGCTTTGACGGACGCCGCGTACTGATCACCGGAGCCGGCTCGGGCATCGGCCAGGAGACGGTCCACCGGATCCTCGCCGAGGGCGGCCGGGTGGTGGCGGCGGATGTCGATGCCGCGGGCCTGAGGATCACCGCCGACCGGGCCGCCGCGGAGGGCACCGACGGCCGGCTGGAGACCGTGGTGCTGGACGTGGCCGACGAGGCGGCGGTCCGCGCGGGTGTCGCCTCGGCGGTGGCCGCCCTCGGCGGGCTGGACGTGCTGGTCAACGCGGCCGGCATCCTGCGCGCCGCACACACCCACGAGACCGGCCTGGACCTCTTCAACCAGGTCCTCACGATCAATCTGACCGGCACCTTCCTGATGATCCGTGAGTCGCTGCCCGCGCTCCTGGAGGGCGAGGCGCCGGTCGTGGTCAACTTCAGCTCCACGTCGGCCTCGTTCGCGCACCCGTACATGTCGGCGTACGCGGCGAGCAAGGGCGGCATCCAGTCCATGACGCACGCCATCGCGAGCGAGTACAGCAAGCAGGGGCTGCGCGCGGTGTGTGTGGCGCCGGGCTCCATCGCCAGCGGCATGACCAGCGGCCCGGTGCCGGGGCTGCCCGAGGACGCCGACATGACCCTGTTCACCAAGCTCTTCCCGGCCATCGGGGAGGGCTTCGCCGGCCCGGAGACGGTCGCCGGGGTCATCGCGATGCTCGCCTCGCGGGACGGTGCGTTCATCACCGGCACGGAGATACGGATCGATGGCGGCACGCATATGTGAGTCAGGGACGGAGGCCGCGCGCCCGGCCGGGCGCGGTCGGCGGCCGGGCTCAGCTGCTCGCCGGGGCACGGTTGCTCAGGCGCTGCGCCGCCCGGCCGGGAACGGCCTCACGCCTGCCCGGTTTCGAAGCGGCTCACCTTGCCGTCCGTGACGGTGAACCGCCAGCGGGTCCGCATCTCGCCCCAGGTGTCGTTCCGGTAGTCCGCCATGAGGTCCAGCCCGTCGTCCGACTCGGACCGCACCTCCAGATGGCCGCGGGTGGCGAAGATCTCCCGCCCGCACCATGCGCGCAGATCCCGGTCGGACCCGTCGTCGGACATCGTCGCGTCGGGGGTGAGGGCGTCGTAGAACGCCTGCTCGTCGTGGTGGTTGAGGGCCGTGACCAGGGCACGGACCGCTGGCTGGGACAGCCGGCCGACGGGGAGGGTCATGACGGGTTCTCGCCCTTCTTGCGGAAGATCGACAGAGCCAGGGTGAGCAGGGCGCCGCCCACCGCCCAGGCGGCGAGCACCAGGAGCGGGCCGGTGATCGCGTGGCCGCGGAAGTAGGCGAGGGAGCGTGCCGCCCAGGTGCCCGCGCCCGGTGGGAGGGCGGGGCCGATGGCGCGCCAGAACGGGGGCAGCAGCGGATAGGGGTAGGCGCCGCCCGCGCTCGGGTTGCCGAGGATGACGATCAGCAGGATCGCCAGGCCGATGCCGAGGATGCCCAGCAGGGCCTGGCAGGCCAGGGTGGTGGCGCCCACCGCGAAGACGGTCAGGGCGCCCAGCCCCCACAGCCCGAGGAAGGTACCGGGCAGGGCGCCGAGGACCGGTCCGACGATGATCGCGCCGGCCAGTCCGGCGGCGAGCGCGTAGACGGCGAGCGCGGCCAGCCGGATGACCGCCCGGTGTCCGTTCGAGGGGCGCGCGCCGGCGCTGATCGCGAGGATCGCGGCGCACAGATAGCCGCCGACGCACCAGCCGACGACGAGGTAGAAGGACGACAGGCTGCGGCTGTCGCCCGCGGCGGCGGGGGCCACGTCGACCGTGCGTACGGTGCGGTGCTGGGCCTTCTCGGCCGAGCGGACGACCAGTTCGACCGCCTGGGCGAGGGAGGCGCCGCCACCGCTGGCCACCAGCAGCCGGTCGGTGCTCCCGCGGGGGTCGACGATCAGTGCGCCGTCGATGGTCCGGTCCGCGAGCTGCTGCCGGGCGGCCCGTTCGGAGGGCAGTGCGCGCGGGTCCAGAGGAGAGCCCGGCAGCCGGTCCAGTTTGCCCACCAGTTGCGCCCTGGCCTGGGTGGGGGCGACGACACCGAGCGGTACGTCGGTCGGTGCGGGGTGGTGGAAGGCGCCGGTGTACGACGTGATGAACGCGATCACAAGCCCCAGGACGCCGAGCACCAGCAGCGAGGCATGCGGCGTCACCGCGCTCTTCACCTCCCCGAGGAAGGTGGTGCGGGTGCCGTCGTCCGTCGTGGCCATGACTCGCTCCTCGCCACACTTCGGCTGCCGGTCCGGTGCTTTTGCTCACTTATCTTCCGGTTGGCGGCAAAGGGGCGCAGATCGGTGGGGCTGATCGGCGGATCGGTGACCGGCCTCCTGGCATGTCTTCGTACGAATGTTCGATGCGCGGGTTATGGTGGAGAGGAGGAACGGGGGACGCAAGGTCAGCCGGGGGGCGGATGAGGTGCAGGAGGTGCGGATGCCCGGGTTCACGCATCTGCACACCGCTTCGGGGTTCTCCCTGCGCTACGGCGCCTCCCATCCGGAGCGGCTCGCCGAGCGCGCCGCCGAACGCGGTATGGACGCCCTCGCACTGACCGACCGGGACGGGCTCTCCGGGGCCGTCCGGTTCGCCAAGGCCGCGGCCGAAGCCGGTGTCCGCCCGCTGTTCGGCAGCGAACTCGCCGTGGCGGAGCGCGCGTCGGCGCCCACGCCCACCGCGCGCCGCCGCACCCCGGTGCGCGGCGGCGCCTTCCTCGACGAGTCCGCCGCCCGTGCCGTCTTCCTGGCCCGGGACGGGGCGGCCGGCTGGGCCGCCCTGTGCCGGCTGGTCTCGGCCGCCCACGCCGGGCAGGGGGAGCAGCCCGTCCTCCCGTGGAGCGCCCTGGAGGCCGCCACGGACGGGCTGACCGTGCTGCTCGGACCGGACTCGGAGGTCGGCCGGGCGCTGGCGGCCGGCCGACCGGACCGTGCCGCGCGGCTCCTCGGCCCCTGGCGTGAGCTGTACGGCGAGGCGCTGCGCCTGGAGGTCGTCGACCACGGCCGGCCCGGCAGCGGCCCCGGCTCCCCGCGGCTGGCCGCCCGTACCCTCGGCTTCGCCGTCGGCCAGGGCCTTCGCGCCGTCCTGACCAACGCGGTCCGCTATGCCGACCCCGGCCAGGGCCCGGTCGCCGATGTCCTGGACTCCGCCCGCCGTCTGGTGCCGGTGGACCGGCACCGGCCCGAGGCCTGGGACAGCGGGGAGCGCTGGCTCAAGGACGGCGCCACGATGAGCCACACCGCCGAGCGGATCGCCGAGGCGGCCGGTTTCCGGCGCGGCCTGGCCCACCGGCTGCTCGCCATGACCGAGGAGGCCGCCGGGGAGTGCCTGGTCGATCCGCAGGACGACATCGGGCTCGGCCGGATCCACTTCCCCGAGCCGCGGCTGGTCGGCGCGGAGCACCGCACCGCCGCCCGGGTGCTGCGCTCGCGCTGCGCCGCCGGGATGGTGCTGCGCGGTTACGACCACGACCGTGAACGCTGGGCGCGGCTGCACGACGAGCTGCGCACCATCGAACGGCTCGGCTACCCCTCGTACTTCCTGACGGTCGCTCAAGTCGTGGACGACATACGGGAGATGGGCATCCGGGTCGCGGCCCGCGGGTCCGGCGCCGGCTCCCTGGTCAACCACCTCCTGGGCATCGCACACGCCGATCCGGTCGAGCACGGGCTGCTGATGGAGCGTTTTCTGTCCGAGCGGCGGGCGGCGCTGCCGGATATCGACATCGACGTGGAGTCCGCCCGGCGGCTGGAGGTCTACCGCGCGATCTTCGACCGGTTCGGCGCGGAGCGGGTCGCCACCGTCTCGATGCCCGAGACCTATCGCGTCCGGCACGCCGTACGGGACGTGGGCGCCGCCCTGGGCATGGACCCGGCGCGGGTGGACCGGCTGGCCAAGGCCTTCCCGCACATCCGCGCCCGGGACGCCCGGGCCGCGCTGGCCGAGCTGCCGGAGCTGCGTGGGGTGCGGGAGGCCGGCGGCGAGCGGCTGTGGCCGCTGGTCGAGGCGCTGGACGCCCTGCCGCGCGGTATCGCCATGCACCCGTGCGGGGTGCTGCTCTCCGACGCCACCCTGCTGGACCGTACGCCGGTCGTCCCGACCAGCGGCGAGGGCTTCGCCATGTCGCAGTTCGACAAGGACGACGTGGAGGAGATGGGCCTGCTCAAGCTCGATGTGCTGGGCGTGCGGATGCAGTCCGCGATGGCGCATGCGGTCGCCGAGATCGGCCGGGCCACGGGGCGCCGGATCGATCTCGACGACCCCGCACAGGTGCCGCCCGGGGACCCGGCCACCTACGACCTGATCCGTTCGACCGAGACGCTCGGCTGCTTCCAGATCGAGTCGCCGGGCCAGCGCGACCTGGTCGGGCGGCTACAGCCGGCCACCTTCCACGACCTGGTCGTCGACATCTCCCTCTTCCGACCCGGGCCGGTCGCCGCCGATATGGTGCGGCCCTTCATCGAGGCCCGGCACGGCCGCAAGGCGATCCGTTATCCGCACCCCGACCTGGAGGAACCGCTGCGCGAGACCTATGGGGTGGTGGTGTTCCACGAGCAGATCATCGAGCTGCTGCGGATCATGACGGGCTGCGGGCGGGACGAGGGCGACGAGAAGCGGCGGGCGCTGTCGCATCCCGAGCTCCAGGGCCGGGTGCGCGCCTGGTTCGCGCAGCGCGCCGAGCGGCGCGGGTACGCACCCGAAGTGATCGCGCGGACCTGGGAGATCGTCGAGGCCTTCGGCTCGTACGGCTTCTGCAAGGCGCACGCGGTGGCCTTCGCGGTGCCCACCTACCAGTCCGCCTGGCTCAAGGCGCACCATCCCGCGGCCTTCTATGCCGGGCTGCTCACCCATGACCCGGGGATGTACCCGAAGCGGCTGCTGCTCGCGGACGCGCGGCGGCGCGGGGTGCCGGTGCTGCCGCTGGATGTGAACCGGTCGGCGGTCGCTCATAGAATCGAACTGGTGTCCGGTGGTGCTTCCCGTGGCGACGGCCCGGGGGACTCCGCGGTCTGGGGCCTGCGGCTCGCGCTCTCCGATGTGCACGGGATGAGCGAGGCCGAGGCGCAGCGGATCGAGGCCGGGCAGCCCTACCACTCGCTACCGGACCTGTGGCAGCGGGCCCGGCCGGGCCGCCCGGTGGCCGAACGCCTCGCTCGGGTGGGCGCGTTGGACGCCTTCGGGGCGAACCGGCGGGACCTGCTGCTGTACCTCGCCGAGCTGCACCACCGCGGCCGCCAAGCTCCCGGCGGCCAGCTGGCGCTGCCCGGCCGGGCCCTCGACGGCGCGGACGCGGAACCGGTCGATCCGGTCGAGCCGGCCGGGCTGCCCGACCTCAGCGAGGTCGAACGGCTCAGCGCCGAGCTGGGCGTCCTCGGCATGGACGCCTCCCGTCATCTGATGGCCGACCACCGGGAGTTCCTCGCGGAGCTGGGCGCGCTGCCGGCCCGGCTGCTGCGCGACGCCCGGCACGGTGAGACGGTGCTGGTCGCCGGGGCCAAGGCGGCCACCCAGACGCCGCCGATCCGCTCCGGCCGCCGGGTCATCTTCACCACCCTGGACGACAGCACCGGACTGGTCGACTGTGCCTTCTTCGACGACAGCCATGAGGCCTGTGCGCACACGATCTTCCACTCCTGGCTGCTGCTGGTGCGCGGCACGGTCCAGCGGCGCGGTCCGCGCAGCCTCAGCGTGGTCGGCGCCGCCGCCTGGAACCTCGCCGAGCTGGCCGAACTACGCCGCGAGGGCGGGCTGGAGGCGGTCGCCGCCCGGCTCGCGGAGGTGCCGGACGCGGGGGCGGCCGAGGCGGGTGCGGGGTCGGCCGAGGCGGACGCCCCGTCGGCGGAGCCGGGCCAGGGTGCGGGCCAGGGGTCGGACAAGGAGCCCGGGACGGACCGGGAGCCCGAGCCGGCCGCCGCCCCGGGCCGCACCATCCGGCTGACGACCGGCTACGAGCTGCACCCGTGGGCCGACCTCCAGCCCCCCGGCGAACGCGCCGCCACCGGACGCAAGTTGTGGCACTCCAGCCCGGGGAGCGCGGGATGACCCCCGCGCCGAGGCCGCCCGCCGCACCGCCGGATCCGCCCGGCGCCCCGCGGCAGCCGGGCATGCTCCACGTACGGTTCCGGACCGTCGACGGCACCCCCGTGAGCGCCGGATGCTTCGAACAACTGCTGGGGCTGCTGGCGCAGTTCACCCCGGTGATCGAGGCGCTGCCGCCGGACGCCGCGCTGGCGGATGTGCGCGGTGCGCTGCGCTACTTCGACCGGGACGCGACGGGCCTCGCCGAACTCGTCCGGCTGCGCGCCCTGGCCTGGCACGGCGTACGGTGCACGATCGGGATCGGCGCCAACCCGCTGCTCGCCCGTATGGCGGCCCAGGGGGCGGCGCCCGGGGAGATCCGGGCCGTCCCCGAGGGCGCCCCGGCCGTCGCAGCGTTCCTCGACCGCCGCCCGGTCTCGGCACTGCACGGTGTCGGCCCGGCGACCGCGCGCGCCCTGTGCGCGTACGGACTCGACAGCGTCGGCCGGATCGCCGCCGCCCCGCCCGCGACCCTCCAGCGGATCCTCGGCGCCAGGACGGGCAGGATCGTGTACGAACGGGCCCGCGGTATCGACCCGACGCCCGTGACGCCCAACGCCGCGGCCCGCTCGATGGGCGCCGAACACCGCTTCGGCCACGACGAGTTGGACCCGGCCAGGCGCCGCCGGGCGCTGCTCTCGCTCGCCGACGGCCTCGGTGCCCGGATGCGCGCGAGCGGGCAGGCGGCCCGCGCGCTCACCCTCACCGTCCGCTACGCCGACCGCTCCACCACCACCCGCACCCGGCGGCTGGACGGGCCGACCGCGCACGGTCCCGCGCTGACCGAGGCGGCCTATGCGCTGCACGCCGCACTCGGACTTCAGCGGGCACGGGTACGCTCCGTGGCGCTGCGCGCGGAGGATCTCTGCCGCGCCGAACGCGCCGCACGCCAGCTGACCTTCGACCCGTCCGACGACAAGGCACACCGCATCGAGGCCGCCGTGGACCGCGCCAGAGCACGCTTCGGCACCGCGAGCGTCCGCCCCGCCGCAACCCTCGGCCAGGCGAGCCGGACAGGCCGGCCCCCACCGCCTCCGGGCGCGAGGCCTCTTGGACCCGGGGCCAACCGGCCGTAGCTTGCAGCCGGTCAGCCGGTCAGCCGGTCAGCCGGTCAGCCGGTCAGCCGGTCAGCCGGTCAGCCGGTCAGCCGGTGAGCAGGGCCTTCTCCCACTGGTCTGCCCGCTGCTCGATATAGGCAGCGCCACTGCGCCAGCGCGGCATACGCGAGATCGCCGAGCCGGGTTCCCGGGGCGGCCGCGTCCCAGTCGATGAAGGCCCACTCGTCCTCCCCGCCGACCACGAGGTTCCAGGGAGCCAGGTCCTGATGGACGATGATCTCGCTTCCCCCGGCGGGGAGGAGCACCTGCCAGTGCGGGTCGGGTGGTGGCGTGAAGCTCTGCACGGCGTCGTGGAAGTCCCTGATGAGACGCACCACCCGGGCCAGCCGCCGAGTGGGCTCCAGCAGGGAGAACCGGTCGGGCCAGACCACCTGGCCCGGCATGAAGGTCAGTACCTCCCGGCCCTGTTCGTCGATGCCGAGGGGGCGCGGGGCGGCCCGGAACCCCACCTCGTGCAGATGCGTGAGGAGGGCGTGTACCGCAGGGGTCCACGGCCCTGCGGGGCGGCGGACGGTGTCCCCGACACGGACGACGCCGGCGCCTCAGCCGTAGAGCCGTTCCGCGTACTGGGGGCCGTAGTGCTGCTCCAGTTCCTCCAGGGAGTGGTCCGGGGCTTCGAGGCCCTTGACGATGCGGGCCCGGGAGGGGAGCGCGTCAGGGTGCCAGGTTTCCGGCTTCCACAGGTCCGAGCGGAGGAACGCCTTGGAGCAGTGGTAGAAGATCTCCTCGACCTCCACCAGGAGCGCCAGCCGCGGTCGGTGGCCCTTGACGGTCAGGGCGTCGAAGAACGGGGCGTCGCGCAGCAGCCGGGCGCGGCCATTGATGCGGAGGGTGTCACCGCGGCCCGGGAGGAGGTAGTTCAGCCCGACATGCGGATTGTCGAGGACGTTCATCCAGCCGTCCATGCGCTTGTTGCCGGGGCGGTCCGGGATCACCAGGGTGGTGTCGTCCAGGACATGGGTGAAGCCCGCGGGGTCGCCCTTGGGGGAGACGTCGCACCGGCCCTGCGCGTCCGCGGTGGCTATCACGCAGAACGGTGAGCGGGCGAGCCACTGCCGGTCGAGGTCGTGCAGCCGGTACCGGGTCTTGTGTGCCGCGTGGGAGCTGGGCTCACCGATCAGCTCGCGCAGCTCCGCCTTCGAGTCGATCTCCACAAGCCCGGTCAGATCCGTCGTCCCGGCCGTTTCCATCGGTCGCCCCCTCATGTCTCGTCCCCGGCCAAGTCTCCTACCTGGCCAAGTCCCTTAGCTGGTCAAGCCGTTGCCGACTCTACGCGACGGGTCTGACATCCGGTCCGGTCGCGACGGACCGGGCGCACAGGCACGGAGTGCGTTCGTTGAACCCCGGACGTCCGGTGAGGGTTGTGTGCGGCTTCCTTCACCGTCACACCGCTGGCCCACCGCGCTTACCCAGCCGTAACTTACTTGTCAGTCAACTGCGTTGGCCCTTGCGATCCGGATCGCAGGTGAACGGCTCACGGAGCACTTCGGAGTCCCCTCACCCCGCAAGGAGCATCGTATGAAGCTGCGCTGGTCAAGAACGCTCACCCTTCTCCCCGCCCTCGCCCTGGCGCTCGGCGCCGCCACCGTCCCCGCCGCGGCCGCCGATCAGTCGTCCGCCACCACCCCGGCCGGCGACGCCGCGCAGCACTCCACGCGCACGGCCGCCGGCAGCGGCTGGAACAACTACTCCTGCAAGCCTTCCGCCGCCCACCCGCGGCCGGTGGTCCTGGTGCACGGCACCCTCGGCAACTCCATCGACAACTGGCTCGGTCTCGCGCCCTACTTGGTGGCCCGCGGCTACTGCGTCTTCTCCCTGGACTACGGTCAGCTGCCCGGTGTCCCGTTCTTCCACGGGCTGGGCCCGGTCGACGCGTCCGCCCAGCAGCTCGCCGCCTATGTCGACCGGGTGCTGGCCGCCACCGGTACGGAGAAGGTCGATCTCGTCGGCCACTCACAGGGCGGCATGATGTCGCGGGTGTACCTGAAGTTCCATGGCGGCGCGGACAAGGTGAATACGCTGGTCGGGCTGGCCCCCGACAACCACGGCACCGATCTGAACGGTCTGACCCGTCTGCTCGACCACTTTCCCGGTGCCAAGGACTACATCGACAAGCTGACCCCGGGGCTGGCCGACCAGATCGCCGGCTCCGACATCCTCAACCGCCTCAACGAGGGCGGTGACACGCTGCCCGGGGTGCACTACACCGTGATCGCGACCAAGTACGACGAGGTCGTCACCCCCTACCGGAGCGCCTTCCTCAACGGCCCCGACGTACGCAATGTGGTGGTCCAGGATCTGTGCGGGCTCGACCTCTCCGAGCATGTCGCCATCGGGCTCGTCGACCGCGTCGCCTTCCACGAGACGGCCAACGCCCTCGACCCGGCGCACGCCACCCGGACGACCTGTCTGCCGGGCTGACCGGGAGCCGGCCCGGCCCGCCGCCGTGGTGGGGCCGGGCCGCGCTCCGTATCAGGCGCGAAGGTCAGTCGGCGGCCAACAGGGCGTCGGTGCACCGCTCCGCCAGGTCCTCGGCGTGCGGGGGCAGCGGGGTGCCGCCGCGCAGATGGCGGCGGACCAGCGACAGCGGGAGGTCGACGGCGGCGAGCGTCACCCGGTCGAAGCCCTCTCTGCCGTGCAGCCCCAGGGCCCCCGCGAGCGCCGCCAGGGCGGCCCGGACCCGCATGTTCCCCTCTTCCGCACGCAGCAGATGCTCGTCGGACCAGTCGTCCCGCCCGAACTCCTGGGCCCCGTACAGGAGCAGCGCGGCCTCGTCCGGGTGGGTGCGGCTCCACGCCACGATGTGCCGGGCGGCCGCCCGGCCCCCGGCGCGCGGGTCGTCCGACGATTCGAGGGCCTCGAAGTAGCCCGCCTGGAAGCCCTCGACGGTACGCAGCCACACCTCGGCGAGCAGCGCCGAGCGGCCGGCGAAACGGTGGTAGAGCGAGCCGCTGGGGGCGCCGGCGGCGGCCGCGACCGCGGACATGGTGACGCCCGAGGGCCCGGACTCGGCGGCCAGCCGTACGGCGGCGTCGAGGAGCTGTGCGGTGTCGAACCGGGGTGGCCTGGCCATGTTCTAGAGGGTACTCTCCACTATATTGGAGATGCGCCTCTAGAACGGGTGTGGACCAGGTGAGGAAGGGCGTGATGGCTGTCTGCAACGTGCACGAGCGGGAGCTGCCGGTGCCCGGGACCGAGGCCGGTCTGCTGATCGACGGCCCGCCGGCACCGGGCGCGGCCGGCGGCCACGGCCCGGTCCACCACGCCGTGGCGGCCTGCGTCCGCCTCATCGGCTGATCCGCCGCAGCGTCAGAAAGCCGACGGCCGCGCAGGCGAGTCCCGCCGGGATCAGCAGCAGCCATCCGGAGAAGGCCAGCACGGCCGCCGTGAGCAGGGCGCTCGCGCATCCGCCGCACCACAGGGGAGTGCGGCGGGGCAGCAGCACCAGCGCGGCGGCCAGGCCGGCGAGGGTCACCGCCGCCAGACAGGTGGCGGTGGACCTCATCAGGAGATCCAGATCGGCGCCGCCGAAGCCCGCCGCCGCCCCCACGAGCACGGCCGCCCCGCCGAGCACCGCCAGTGACCGCCGTGGCACCTCGCCCGGCGCGCCGCCCTTGGCCAGTGCGCGCGGCGCCGCCCCGTCCCTGGCGAGCGCCGCACCCAGCCGGGAGGCCCCGGCGAGATACGAGTTGACCGCGCCGAAGGTCAGAAAGAGCGCCGCCACGGCGGCCACGGGGCGGGCGGCGCCGCCCACGCTCCGGGCGAGCAACTCGGTCAGCGGGGTCTCGGTCCCGGCCGCGGCCGGCCCCAGCGCCCCGATCGTGGCCACCGCGAGCCCCAGGTAGAGCACGGTGATGACGGCCAGCGTACGGCGCGTGACCCGCGGCAGATCCCGTCCGGGATCGGCGAACTCGCCCGACAGATGGCTGGCCGCCTCCCACCCGGCGAACGCGAAGAACAGCACCACGGCCGCCGACCCGACCGAGGACCAGCCGCCCGGCATGAACGGGGTGAAGTGGGCGGCCGACACCTGCGGGGCGGCGGCCAGCACGGTGCCCAGCAGCACCACCGCCAGCAGCCCGCCGAGCAGCAGCTGCACCCGGCCCGACAGCCGCAGTCCCACCGCGTTGGAGGCCAGCGCCACCACGACCACCGCCCCGGCCACGACGGCCGCGCCGGTGCCGCCCCAACCGGCCGCGTCGGCCACGTACTTCCCGCCGATCCACGACGCCGAGACCACGCCGATCGGCACCGCCCCGTAGAACCACCACCCCACCACGGCCGCCGCCCGCGGCCCGATCGCCCGGTGTACGTAGGTGGCCACGCCCCCGCCGTCGGGGAATCGTGCGCCGAGCGCCGCGAAGGAGGCGGCCACCGGCACGCACAGGGCGAGCAGGACCACCCAGGCCAGGATCGAGGCGGGGCCGGCCGCGGCGGCGGCCAGGGACGGCAGCGTCAGGACGCCGGGCCCGAGGACGGCCCCGGCGCACAGCGCGGTACCGCTGCCGACGCCCAGCCGCCGTACATCCGGTGGTGCGGATGGCGGGAGGGATGTTTGTTGTACGGTCACAGTGGCAGAACGTAACCGTTGGATTGATCAATCCGGCCTCTCGCCGAACATAATTCGGCGGCTGCGGCACCATGGGGCTCATGGACGACATTGATTCGGCGATTGTGCGTGAACTCCAGCGCGATGCACGGCAGACCAACCGTGACCTGGCCCGTCGGCTGAACATCGCGCCCTCCACCTGCCTGGAGCGGGTCCGGGCCCTGCGCGCCCGGGGAGTGATCACCGGCTATCGCGCGACCGTGGACCTGCGCGCCCTCAACCGGCCCGTACAGGCGCTGCTCACGGTCCGTATCCGCCCGATGAACCGCGAGGTCATCGAGCGCTTCAAAGCCTTTCTGACCTCGCTGCCCGAGGTGCTCAGCGTCTATGTCGTCGCGGGCGGCGACGACTTCCTCGTCCATGTCGCCGTCCCCGACGTCGACCGGCTGCACGCGCTCCTGATGGACCAGGTCTTCAAGCGCCGGGAGGTCGTCGACTGCCGGAGCTCGATCATCTACCAGCATGTCGCCAACGACATCATCGAGGCGCTGCCGCCGGCCGGCTCCTGATATGGCGACGCCGCCCCCCGCGGTGAAGCAGGGGCGGCGTCGCTGCCCGGACCCGCCGGGCCGCCGGGCTCAGCCGCGGTGCCGGGCGGCCTTGCGGCGGGTGGTGAGGAACATGACCCCGGCGCCGAGGGCGACCACGGCGGCGCCGCTCACGGCGAGCGGGGCGGTGGAGCTGTCCCCACCGGTCTCCGCCAGTCGCTGACCGCCGGCCGGCCGGGAACCGCCGTCGGGGTGCGTGCCGTTGGCCTCCGCGTGATCGGCGGGCGCCTGGACGTCGGCGGCCGCCGACCGGACGGTGCCCGTGTGGCCGGCCTTGCCGCCGTGGCCGCCGTGGTGGTGGCCCGTGCCCACCGACGACTTGGGGGCGCCCGCCGCGATCTGGGCGTCGGTCGGCGCGGAGGCGGACGGCGCGGGCGCCGACGCGCTGCCGGCCGCCTTCTTGCCGAAGACGACGTCCGAGCAGGTGTAGAACGCCTCGGCGCTGTCCGACCGCTGCCAGATGCTGTAGATCAGATGGCGGCCGGACCGCGCCGGCACCTTCGCGTCGAAGACGTACTCGCCGTTGACGAGCTTGGGGTCGACGACCTTCGCGAACGGCTTCGACTCCAGGTCGGACCACTTCAGCGGCTTCTTCGGGTCGTAGCCGGCCTTGGTGAGGTACAGCTCGAACGAACCCCGGTGCGGGGCGGTGGCCTTGTAGTGGAAGGTGTGGCCGCCCGCCCGCATCGGGGACGACGGCCAGTCGGCGCGGGCCAGGTCCAGGCCCTTGTATTCGGCGTTGTTGGCGCTGCACAGCTTGCCGTCCGGGATACGGGTCCGGGACCGGCCGCCCGCTTCGCCGTCCCGTACGCCGTTCCAGTCGTAGAGGGCCTGGGCCCCGCCGGCCTGGACGGCGGCCTTGCACGCCGCGGACCGCGGGCTCTCGGGGCCCTCGGCGTAGCAGGCCGAGACCCGGCTGACCGGGTCCGTCATCGAGCCGTGTGCGGCGGCCGGGCTCGCGGTGAGCGCGGTGAGCGCGAGCGGGGCGATGCCCATGAGCGCGATCCCGGTGGCCTTGCGACGAACGGTCATGGTGGGGGTCTCCTTCAGGTGCGGGGAGCGGGGGTGGCGGGGGAGCGGTGGGGGGTCGGGACGCGTCCGTCGGTGCCGCCCCCGGTGACCGGCGCCGACGGTCCGCGACCCGCCTTGCGAACAGCACGCTAGCCGCGCTGAACAGCGCTTTTGTCGGTGAAAGGGCGATCCTGGTGATCGTTATGGTCGCCTTAAGGAACGGCTAAGAGGGGGCTCATGCAGGTGGGGAGGAAACGGGCATCGGCGGGGGCGGGGAGTGCCGCCCGTACCGGTGGCCCGGTTCCCCGGCGACAGCTGTCGCGGCTGCCTTCGCCGCTCTCGGCCCGTACCCGCAGCGGGAGTTGGCGTCGACGGGAGCCGTCCGCAGGCGGAGTCGTGCGCAGGGGGAGCCGTCCGCGCTGGAGTGGTTGTCAGCGGTCCTCGGTGTCGCTGACGGGGGCCGGGTCGCCGATGTCGTCGAGGCCTTCGAGGAGCGCGTCCATGGCGTTCGCCGATACGGGTCCGTCGGCCGAACGGAGCGGCTGTTCGGCCCAGATGATCTTTCCCTGGGCGGTGTAGCGGGTGCCCCAGCGCTCGGCGTACCGGGCGATGAGGAACAGTCCCCGGCCGCCCTCGTCAGTGGTGCGCGCATGGCGGAGGTGCGGCGAGGTGCTGCTGCTGTCCGACACCTCGCAGATCAGCGTGCGCGCCCGGATCATCCGCAGGCTGATCGGCCCGGAGGCGTGCCGGATGGCGTTGGTGACCAGTTCGCTGACGATCAGCTCGGTGGAGAAGGCGAGGTCCTCCAGGCCCCACTCCGCCAGCCGGCCGGCGGCGGACCTGCGGGCCTGGCCGACCGCGGACGGATCGGCGGGGATCTCCCAGGTAGCGAGCTGGGCCGGTGCCAGGGCACGGGTGCGGGCCAGCAGCAACGCCACGTCATCGACCGGCCGCCCGCCCGGCAGACCGCCGATCACCGTGTCGCAGAGATCCTCCAGCGGGGCCTGCGGATCGGCCAGGGCGGTACGCAGTCTGGTGATCCCGCCGTCGAGATCGAGCGCCTTCCCCAGCAGCAGACCGTTGGTGTAGAGGGCCAGCAGACTGCCTTCCGGCAACGGGAGTTCGACGGATTCGAAGGGCATCCCGCCCAGCCCCAGCGGCGGTCCGGTCGGCAGCTCCAGCAGCCGGCCTTCGCCCGCGGGGCTGATGAGCAGCGGTGCGGGGTGGCCGGCGCGGGCCAGCGTGCAGCGGCAGCCGACCGGGTCGTAGACCGCGTACAGGCAGGTGGCTCCGATGACCCCGTCGTCGGCGTTGGTGTCGTGGCCGACCCGGTTGACCATGTCGTCCAGGTGCGCCAGCACCTCTTCCGGGGACAGGTCCAGGTCGGCGAGCGCCTGCACCGCGGCCC
>Ga0207426_1001613_pt1 | contig 17863 bp, 15 predicted proteins | sample AraplaMF_Cvi_mMS_FD_184265 | JGI IMG/M metagenome (GOLD analysis project Ga0207426, IMG submission 184265) | Arabidopsis root microbial communities from the University of North Carolina, USA - plate scrape MF_Cvi_mMS (SPAdes) (version 2) | ecosystem: Host-associated > Plants > Roots > Endosphere... | reverse complement strand
GGCCGTGCTGAGCGCCCGCAGGTAGCCCGCCGGGTCGTCGGCGGCCAGGGTCAGCGGCGGGCGCCGGCCGGTCACCCCCAGGGCGTGGAGCGCCGCGCGCTGGGTCAGCCGCTCCGCCGACGGCCCGGCGCAGGCGTCCAGCGCCACATGTGCCGTGATGTCGCAGCTGCCGTCCGGTACGGGCGGCACCTCGCGGCCGTCGCGGAAACCGGTGAGCGTGCCGAACAGCGGACGGTCGCCCCGTTCGTGCGCGTAGTCGGCGACGACGGCCAGCCCGGCGCGCAGCGTACGGACGGCCCGTGCCCAGGCCTCGTCCCGGGGGCGGCCGATCTCGGCGCGCAGTCCGGGGGAGCCGCCTCCGGTGGCGTCGGCAGTCAGGGGCGGGGCCCACCAGCGGCGGAGCCAGTCCGCGTCCGCGCCGTCCACCGGCTCGCCCAGCCGCTCCGTGCCGTCGGCGCGGACGAGCACCCGGCGCGGCACACCGTCCTCATCCGTCTCGACGACGTCGACCGGCACATTGTCGAGCCATTCGTTCGCGAACAGCAGCCCGCTGACCGAGCCCGGCGCGGGCAGCTCGCCCCGCCAGTCGATCCGCGGATCGAGCCCCTGGGGGCGCGCGGCGCGCTCGACGGCGTACGGGCGCACCCGTGCGGACACCTCCGCGGGCAGCGCGGCCAGCACGCCCGTGAGCAACTCGCCGCGCCCCGCGCCCACGTCGACCAGCGCCAGCTCGTCCGGCCGGCCGAGCGCGGTGTCGACGCGGCACAGGAGCGTGGCGACGGCGCCTGCGTAGAGCGGGGAGGCATGCACGGAGGTCCGGAAGTGGCCGGCCGGGCCGGGGCCGCCGGGCCGGGTGTAGAAGCCGTTCTCCGGGCCGTACAGCGCCCGCTCCGTGGCCTCGCGCCACCCGCACCACTCGTTCGTCATCTGCCCCACGGTACGGGCGGGCGCCGGCCGGACCGGCGGCACGAGGTGCCGTCCGTCCAGCGGTCCGCCACATTTGGTGCAGAGGGCCTCCACCTTGGGGAGTAGGCCCGGCGCCCAGGATCGCTCGTGCGGTTGACTCGTACACGTATTCACGGTGCCTACGCTGGGTTACGTGCAGCGCCTTTACGACTTCCTCCGCAGGCACCCGACAGGGGTGGACACCTTCTGGGCCGTGCTCCTGTTCGGGTTCACCAGCCTGTGGTTCGGCGGCCTGGATTTCTTTCTCGCGGTCTTCACGGCCGGCCTGAGCCTCGTCGTCGCGCTGCGCCGCAAGGCCCCCGTGCAGATGCTGCTGCTGACCGCCGCCATCGGCGTCGGCCAACTGGTCTTCGGGATCGAGACCATCCCCGGCGACGCCGCGATGTTCGTGATCACCTACACCGTCGCGTCCGAGCCCACCGTCCCCCGCTGGGCCTCCCGCTGTGCGCTCGTCGGCGCCGTCTTCGGTCCCGCCCTCTCCTTCTGGCGCTTCGGCGAAAGCGCCTACGGCCGGGCGGGCGTGGGGATGAGCCTGTTCGTCACCGTGCTGCTCACCGTGCCCTTCGTGCTGGCCTGGGTGCTCGGCGACTCCATGCGCACCCGCCGCGCCTACTGGGCCCAGCTGGAGGAGCGGGCCGCCCGGCTGGAGAAGGAGCGCGAGGCACAGGCCCGGATCGCGGTCGCCGCCGAGCGCGCCCGTATCGCCCGCGAACTGCACGATGTCGTCGCCCACAACGTCTCGGTGATGGTCGTCCAGGCCGACGGCGCCGCCTATGTGCTCGACGCCGCGCCCGATCAGACCCGGAAGGCCCTGGAGACGATCTCCGGCACGGGCCGCCAGGCGCTGGCCGAAATGCGCCGCCTGCTGGGCGTCCTCCGCACCGGCGAACAGCCCGAGAGCGGCGAATACGTCCCCCAGCCGGGCGTCGAGCAGCTCACCGACCTCATCGACCAGGTGCGCAGCGCGGGACTGCCGGTCGACTTCCGGCAGGAGGGCGAACCCCGCGAGGTGCCCAGCAGCGTCGAACTGACCGTGTACCGCATCGTCCAGGAAGCGCTCACCAACACCCGCAAACACGGCGGCCCCGATGTCGGCGCGACCGTCCGGCTCTCCTACCGGGACGACGATCTCGATCTGCTCGTCGAGGACGACGGACGCGGTGCGCAGCGCGAGCTCTACGAGGAGGGCGGGTCGGACGGCCTCGGCCACGGCCTCATCGGGATGCGCGAGCGGGTTGGCATGGTCGGCGGCACCCTGGCCGCGGGGCCCCGGCCGGGCGGCGGCTTCCGGGTCAGCGCCGTGCTCCCGCTGAAATCGGGCCGGTGAGGATGCCAACCGGGGCGGCCGGGACGGCGTCCTTGGGTGCGGACCACCGACGCACCCGCCACCCGCAGCAAGCCCGTACGCTCAGCCCCACTCCTGTCCGAAGGGACCCTTGCACATGACCATCCGCGTGATGCTCGTCGACGACCAGGTGCTGCTCCGCACCGGTTTCCGGATGGTGCTGGCCGCACAGCCCGACATGGAGGTCGTCGCGGAGGCGGGCAACGGTGTGGAGGCCCTGGAGGTGCTGCGCGGCGTCCAGGTCGACGTGATCCTCATGGACGTCCGCATGCCGCATCTGGACGGGGTCGAGGCCACCCGCCGGATCTGTGAGGGCGGGCAGAAGAAGGACGCCCCGAAGGTGCTCATCCTGACCACCTTCGACCTCGACGAGTACGCCTTCTCCGCGCTGAAGGCCGGGGCCAGCGGTTTCATGCTCAAGGACGTGCCGCCGAGCGAGCTGCTCGCCGCGATCCGGGCGGTGGAGAGCGGCGACGCGGTCGTCGCCCCGTCCACCACCCGCCGGCTCCTCGACCGCTTCACACCGATGCTGCCCGCCACCTCCGGCGAACCCTCCCGCCCCGAACTCGACCGGCTGACGGACCGCGAGCGGGAGGTCCTGCTACTGGTCGCCCAGGGCCTGTCGAACGGCGAGATCGCGGCCCGCCTGGTGCTCTCCGAGGCCACGGTCAAGACCCACGTCGGCCGCATCCTCACCAAGCTGAGCCTCCGCGACCGGGTCCAGGCGGTGGTACTGGCCTATGAGACGGGGTTGGTGCGGGCGGGGGGCTCGGGGGCTTAGGGGCTTGGGGGGCTGTCTGTTGGGGGGCTGACGCTGGGTGGGCGTGGGCCGTGGTCGTGAGCCGTGGGCCGTGGGCCGTGGGCCGTGGGGCGGGGTGGTGGTGCAGGGCCTGGGGCGGTAGTGGGTGGCTGGGCGTGGCCCCGGGGCCGGGGTGCTAGCTCCTCGCCCTCAGCGGAGTACGCCCTCAAGGAAGTCGCTGCCCAGGCGGGCCACCACCTGGAGGTCCAGCTGGTGGAGTACGTAGCGCCCGCGGCGCCGGGTCTGGATCAGGCCGGCCTTCTTCAGCGTCGCGATATGCCGGGACACTTCCGGCGGTGTGATGCCGAACGCCTCCGCCAGCTCCCCCGTCGAATGCGGCCCCCGTGACAGCGTCCGGCACAGCTGCATCCGCATCGGGTGGCCCAGCGCCTCCAGCCGCTGCTGGACGAGTTCCAGGGCGGCCGGCGCCGGCAACTCCGGGCTCGCGACGGGGTACTGGAGCACCGGCCGCCAGCCCTGGGCATGGGCGAACACCAGATGCGGCCAGCCGAACGACGTCGGCAGGAAGGTGACGCCCGGATCCCCGGGGTCCGCGAACGCCGTCGTACGCCCCTGGGCCAGCTTGTCGAGGACGATGCGGGTGCTGCCGCTGCCGCTGCCGTTGCCGCTGCCGCCGCGGTCCTGCGTGTCCTCCACCCACAACGCCCGTGACGTGGCGGACAGCGTCTCGGCCAGACCCTTGCGGCGCAGCAACTCGGTCTTGTGCCGGGCATCGGCCGCCAGCTGGATGCTCACCCGCCGCCAGATGTCCCCGAAGAACGCCTCCTCGCAGTCCTCGAACAGCCGGCGCAGCCACACCCGCAGGCCGTCGGGGTCGGTGAGCATCCGGTCGGTGAAGGCCGCCTGCCGGGGGCCGCGCGCGGCGGCCATCTCCCGTATGCGAGCCCGCTCGCCCGCGTCGACCAGGGGTGACGGGGTGAGGCGGGTATAGCGGGGCGAGCAGGTGATCTCGAACGCGGCGGCCACGAACCGCTCGTCGTCGATCTTGTCCAGCTCGTCCAGGTCCTCGGCCAGTGTCGCCCCCGGGCGGGCCGGCAGCAGGATGTCGGAACGGGAGGACCGCCACAGGATGTCCGCCTCGCACAGCCGGTCGGCGAGGTCGGTCTTCAGCGCCGCGTTGGTGGCGGTGACCCAGCCGTGCAGCCCGGGGTGGTGTCCCGGCTCGGACAGCGCATGCAGCGCGGCGCCCAGCTCCGCCAAGGGGGACGGGGTGAAGACGACCCGCTCCGGCGGCAGTCCGGTGATGTCGATGACGTTGGCCATGCGCACATCATGCGCGAGGCTCCCACCTGCGCGGACGCCAATTGACGGCTCTTGTCAATCGACGCGCCCCGAGCGGCCGGACCGCCGCACAGTGAAGGACATGAACGCCGGTCAGCAGCACCTCCTCGACCTCTACCGTGCCGCCCAGCGTGGCGAAGCCGCACCGCCCGCCCCGGGCACCCGCACCGTCCGCACCGCCCGCGAGATCCAGCAGTGGCACCACTTCCGAGCCGTCGTCACGGCCCCCGCCGACCGCCTCCCGTCCCGCATCCGCCGCGCCGTGCGCGCAGCCGCCACAGCCCTGCTCCGCCGCGAGGCCGACGCCACCGGAACTCGGGACGGCGCACCCGCCCGCGCCGCCTCCTGACGCCCCGCCTCACCTCCTGGCGACCCGCCCCAGCTCCGGGCCGGCCCACCCCGGCCCATGGCCACCCGCCTCAGCTCCTGACTCCCACCTCACCCCTGGCTGCGCCCACCCACCTCAGCTCTCGCCACGTCCCTCCACCTCAGCCCCTCCCGCACACCGCACGAAGTCCACGAACTCCCCGGTCGCCGACCGGATGTCTCCCTCCGTCCAGTCCAGGGCAGCGGCGCCGACCGTGAGTTCTGTCATCGCCACCCCGGGTGGGCCGCCCGGGCCCGGCTCGGCCCAGTCCCTGAACAGCGCTGCGCCGGTGTGCCCCGCCTGGTGCACGACTGCCTCGTTGAGCAGCTCGGGCGGGTGTGGCAGCCACACCTGGAACTGGTGGGTGTGCGGCACCTCGGGGTGCACCCGGAACCACGGCACACCGGCCTCGGCCAGGCCCTCGCCCAGCGCACGGGCCACCACCTTGGCGTGGGCCACGTACTCGGGCAGCCGCGGCAGCTCGCGGTCCAGCCCGGCCAGGGCGGCCAGCGCGGCCGGCCACTGCTGGAACAGCCGGCCGCCGTACCGGTGCCGCCAGGCCCGGGCCTCGTCGGCGAAGTCCTCGGTGCCCGCGAGCGCGGCCCCCGATATGCCGCCCAGCGACTTGTAGAAGGAGACGTACACGCTGTCCGCGAGGGCCGCGATCTCCGGGAGCGGGCGGCCGAAGTGCGGACCGCACTCCCACAGGCGCGCGCCGTCGAAGTGCACCACCGCCTCACGGTCCCGCGCGGCCTCCACCGTCGCGGTCAGCTCGTCCCACGTCGGCAGCACGAAGCCGGCGTCCCGCAGCGGGAGTTCGAGGGCGAGTGCGCCGAACGGCTCCGGCAGGTCGTAGATCTCCGCGGCGGTCGGTGGCCGCGGGGCGTGGGTCGGATGCACCATGCGCAGCCCGCTGACCACCGCCCAGGCATCGCCCTCGTGCACCTCCATATGCGAGAGCGGATGGCCGGCGACCGTCGCATTGCCCGTACGCCCCGCCCAGCAGCGCAGCGCCACCTGCTGGGCCATTGTGCCGGTCGGGAAGAAGACGGCGGCCTCGGTGCCCAGGGCGTCGGCGGTCCGGCGCTCCAGCTCGCCGATGATGCCGTCGTCGTTGCCGTAGAAGTCCGTCCAGTCGTCCAGGTCGTAGGCGGCCGGGGCCTCGGCCACCAGGCGGTCCAGCCGCTCGCGGACCGTCTCCCGGGCGCCGGCCGGCAGCACCCGCCGCGCGCCGCGGAACGCCGCACGCATCCGCTCCCGCCCCACGCGAGCGTCACCGTCCCCGGCCGAGGCGCCGCCTGCCGCACCGCCGGGCGCACCGCCCCCACCGCCCCCCGAGCCCTCCCGCACCACCCCGCTCGAAGCGCCGCCCGCCACCCCGCTCGAAGCGTCACCCGGCGTGCCGCCCGGCGCCCCGCCCGAAGCCCTCCGCGAGCCCCCGTCCGTGCCGTGTCCGCCTGCTTCCCTCATCCGCCTCACACCCCCCGGTCCTGCCGCGCCCCGCGCCCTTCGCGTGCCGTCGCATCGATGGTCGCCCAGCCCCGCGCGGCCCCGCGACCCCTGTGGATAACTCCCGGGAGAGACCCCGGTCTCACCTTCCGTACAGCTCTGAAAGTCACCGGAAACACTCGCGTAGCATGGCGAAGAATCGTCCGGTACCCCCCGCGGACTGGAACGGAAGGCCATCGCCGCGTGAATGCACTCCCACCCCTCGAGGCCCAGGACCGCCCCGCCCGGCTGACCGTCGGGGTCGTCGGTGCGGGCCGTGTCGGGCCCGCCCTGGCCGCTGCGCTCCAGCTCGCAGGCCATCGCCCGGTTGCCGTGTCGGGCGTGTCCGACGCCTCCGTACGCCGCGCCGCCGAGCTGCTGCCCGACGTTCCGCTGGTCCCCCCGGCCGAGGTCCTCGCCCGCGCCGACCTGGTGCTGCTGACCGTCCCCGACGACGTCCTGGCCGGCCTGGTGAGCGGCTTCGCCGAGACCGGTGCCGTACGGCCCGGCCAGCTGCTGGTGCACACCTCGGGGCGGTACGGAACGGCGGTCCTGGACCCGGCCACCCGCGTCGGCGCCCTGCCGCTCGCCCTGCACCCGGCCATGACGTTCACCGGCACCTCCGTGGACGTGCAGCGGCTGGCCGGCTGCTCGTTCGGCGTGACCTCGCCCGACGAGCTGCGGATGGCCGCCGAGGCGCTGGTCATCGAGATGGGCGGGGAGCCCGAGTGGATCGCGGAATCCGCCCGTCCGCTCTACCACGCGGCGCTGGCCATCGGCGCGAATCACCTGGTCACGCTCGTCGCCCAGTCGATGGAACTGCTCGGCGAGGCCGGAGTGCAGGCCCCGGACCGGATGCTGGGACCGCTACTCGGCGCCGCCCTGGACAACGCGCTCCGGTCCGGTGACGGGGCGCTGACCGGCCCGGTCGCCCGAGGCGATGCCGGCACCGTCGCCGCCCATATCGCCGAGCTGCGCCGGCACTCGCCGCAGAGCGTCGCCGGGTACCTCGCCATGGCCCGTACGACCGCGGACCGGGCGCTGGACCACGGTCTGCTGAAGCCGGAGCTGGCCGAGGACCTGCTCGAAGTGCTCGCCGGCTCCGGCGACGGCCCCGGCACCACCCCGGGCGCCCCCGACACCTCCGGCCCGGACCCCGACGCCCCTGGCCACGGCCCCGAGGAAGGCGACCGATGACCGCCTCGCCCCTGAGCCCGCGGCCCGAACCGGGCCCCCACCCGGACGCCGCTCCGGCACCGGACGTGTCCGTGCCCCAGGAGCCCGTCAACCAGGAGCCGGACCAGCCCATGGACGAGAGCCGCCCCACCCAGCCGGCCCGCACCCAGCCCGTACAGCTCCTCCACACCGCCGCCGCCCTCCGCGAGCAGCCCCGGGGCACCGGCGCCCGCGCCGTCGTCATGACCATGGGCGCGCTCCACGAGGGCCACGCCACCCTGATCCGCGCCGCCCGCCGTCGGGTCGGCCCGCAGGGCCAGGTCGTCGTCACGGTCTTCGTCAATCCGCTCCAGTTCGGGGCGGGCGAGGACCTGGACCGCTATCCGCGCACCCTGGACGCCGATACGGAGCTGGCGGCCGCCGCGGGCGCGGACGTCGTCTTCGCCCCGTCCGCCGACGAGGTCTACCCGGGCGGCGAACCGCAGATCCGGGTCGCCGCGGGCCCCATGGGCACCCTCCTGGAAGGCGCCAGCCGCCCCGGGCACTTCGACGGGGTGCTGACCGTCGTCGCCAAGCTGCTGCATCTGACCGCGCCGGACCTCGCCTTCTTCGGGCAGAAGGACGCCCAGCAGCTCGCCGTCATCACCCGGATGGCCGCCGACCTCAACTTCCCCGTCGAGATCATCGGCGTCCCCACGGTGCGCGAGGAGGACGGCCTCGCCCTCTCCAGCCGCAACCGCTACCTCTCCCTCCCGGAGCGGCGCACCGCGCTCGCGCTGTCCGCCGCGCTGTTCGCGGCCCGCGACCGGCTCGCCGCCGAGGAGGCGCTGCGCGCCCGCGCCGCCTCCACGGGCCACGCGGCGCAGGACCGGGCCGCGGCGCTGGCCGCCCTCGGCGAGGACCGGGCCGCCGCCGACGCGCACGCCGTCGCCTACGCCGCCGCGGGACCCCCGCACGGCCCGTCCGTGGCACGCGCCGCCGCCCAGACCGTCCTGGACGACGCCGCCCGGCTCGAACCGCCGCTCACCCTCGACTACCTGGCGCTGGTCGACCCGTCGGACTTCACCGAGATCCCGGACAGCTACGAGGGCGAGGCGATCCTCGCGGTCGCCGCCAAGGTCGGCACCACAAGGCTCATCGACAACATCCGTCTCGTCTTCGGCGCCGGGCGCTCCGGCCCGGCGCCCGCCCACCAGGACGGCACCCGCACGGACGCCGCCCCTTCCGACGCCCCCGCCACACCTCCCTCCACCACTCCCCAAGGCCCCCTCGGAGCGACTCGATGACCGCCACCGGAACAGGCACCGGCCCCGGCCCCGCAGCAGGCACCGGTATACGCCTGGCCGCCCCCGCCCCCGGCTGGTCCATCGCGGCGGATGTCGTCGTGGTGGGCTCCGGGGTGGCCGGGCTGACCGCCGCGCTGCGCTGCGCCGCGGCCGGCCGCCGGACCGTCGTCGTCACCAAGGCCCGTCTGGACGACGGCTCCACACGCTGGGCACAGGGCGGCATCGCGGCCGCGCTCGGCGACGGCGACACCCCGGAGCAGCATCTGGCCGACACCCTCGTCGCGGGCGCCGGACTGTGCGACGAGGTGGCCGTACGCACCCTGGTCACCGAAGGCCCGGACGCCGTCCACCGGCTGATCGGTACCGGCGCCCGCTTCGACACCGCACCGGGCAGCGACGAGATAGCGCTCGCCCGGGAGGGCGGCCACCACCGCCGTCGTATCGCGCACGCCGGCGGTGACGCCACCGGGGCCGAGATCTCCCGCGCGCTCGTCGAGGCGGTCCGCGCCGCCGGGCTGCGCACCGTTGAGAACGCGCTCGTCCTCGACCTGCTCACGGACGCCGAGGGCCGTACGGCCGGTGTCACCCTGCACGTCATGGGGGAGGGCCAGCACGACGGGGTCGGGGCCGTACACGCACCGGCTGTGGTGCTCGCCACCGGGGGCATGGGGCAGGTGTTCTCCGCGACCACCAACCCGGCGGTCTCCACCGGCGACGGGGTGGCCCTGGCGCTGCGCGCCGGCGCCGAGGTCTCCGACCTGGAATTCGTCCAATTCCACCCCACCGTCCTGTATTTGGGGCCGGAAGTGGAAGGTCAGCAGCCGCTGATCTCCGAGGCCGTACGGGGCGAGGGCGCCCACCTCGTCGACGCCGACGGCACCCGCTTCATGGTCGGCCGGCATGAACTCGCCGAGCTGGCCCCGCGCGACATCGTCGCCAAGGAGATCATGCGCCGGGCGCACGAACAGGGCGTCGAGCACATGTATTTGGACGGCCGGCACTTCGGCGCCCAGATGTGGGAGACCCGTTTCCCGACCATCCTCGCCGCCTGCCGCAGCCATGGCATCGACCCGGTCACCGAGCCGGTACCGGTCGCCCCGGCCGCGCACTACGCCTCCGGCGGCGTCCGCACCGATCTGCGCGGGCGCACCACCGTCCCCGGCCTCTACGCCTGCGGCGAGGTCGCCTGCACCGGCGTGCACGGCGCCAACCGGCTGGCCTCCAACTCCCTCCTGGAGGGCCTGGTGTTCGCGGAGCGGATCGCCGCGGACATCGCCGCGACCCCCGTCCCGCAGGCCGCGGCGAGCGGCGCGGACGGCGCACCGGCAGACGGCGCGCGCCCCGCGCCCGAGCCCGCCGTGTCCGCGCCCCGCACCACCCTTCCGCTGCTCGCCCCGGAGACCCGTACGGCCGTGCAGCGGATCATGACCGCCGGTGCCGGTGTGCTGCGCAGCGCGGAGAGCCTCGCCCGTGCGGCCGCCGAACTGGACCGTCTCCACCGGGAGGCGACCGTGGCGGCCGGCCCCACGGGCGGCGGCGAACCGGCCGGTGCGGCCACCACCGGGAGCGCCTCCGGCTTCGCCGACCGCAAGGCCCCCGAGCCCGGCGTGGAAGCCTGGGAGGCCACCAACCTCCTGTGCGTGGCCCGGGTGCTGGTCGCCGCGGCGCAGCGCCGGGCGGAGACCCGCGGCTGCCATTGGCGCGAGGACCACCCGGACCGGGACGATGTCTCCTGGCGCCGCCATTTCCGCATCACCCTGGATGCGGACCGCGCGCTGACCCTGCATACGACGGAGACCGCCGAGTTCCCGCCGACGGCCACCTCGTAGTCACCGCTCCCACCGCCTGCCAAGACAGACCGCACCGCACACCCCACCTCCCCGAATACGGAGCCCACCCCGTGAGCAGCACCCCCGACGACCTCCCCCTCCTCCAGATCGGCGGGCCCACCGGCGGCGCCTCCGCCGGTGGCTGCGGCGATGCCTGCGGCTGCGGCGGCGACGACGGCTCGTTCGAACTCGACCCGCTGAGCTGCGGCCTCGACCCCGACCTGGCCGCGCTCCTGGTGGCCGCCGGTCTCGACCCCGTCCAGGTCGAGGACATCGCCCATCTCGCCCTCGAGGAAGACCTCGACCAGGGCGTGGACGTGACGACCGTGGCGACCGTCCCCGAGGACGCCGTCGCCACCGGCGACTTCACCGCCCGTGAGGCCGGTACGGTCGCCGGTCTGCGGATCGCCGAGGCGGTGCTGTCCCTCGTGTGCACCGAGGAGTTCGCGGTCGAGCGGCACGTCGAGGACGGCGACCGGGTCGCGGCCGGCACCAAGCTGCTGAGCGTCACCACCCGCACCCGCGACCTGCTCACCGCCGAGCGCAGCGCCCTCAACCTGCTGTGCCGGCTCTCCGGTATCGCGACCGCGACCCGGGCCTGGGCGGACGTCCTCGAAGGCACGAAGGCCGAGGTCCGCGACACCCGTAAGACGACGCCGGGGCTGCGCGCCCTGGAGAAGTTCGCGGTGCGCTGCGGTGGCGGCGTCAACCACCGGATGTCGCTGTCCGACGCGGCGCTGATCAAGGACAACCACGTGGTCGCGGCGGGCGGCGTCGCCGAGGCGTTCACGGCCGTACGGACCGAGTTCCCCGGGGTGCCGATCGAGGTGGAGGTCGACCGGCTCGACCAGATCCCGCCGATCCTCGCCGAGGGCGCCGACCTGATCCTGCTGGACAACTTCACCCCCGAGCAGACCCGGGAGGCCGTGGCCCTGGTCGCCGGCCGGGCGATGCTGGAGTCGTCGGGCCGGCTGACCCTCGACAACGCCCGCGCCTACGCCGAGACCGGCGTCGACTACCTCGCGGTGGGCTCGCTCACCCACTCCTCCCCGATCCTCGACATCGGCCTCGACCTGCGCGAGGACGAGGGTGACCGGGGCGCAGCCGACGATGTGCGTGAGGACCGCTGACGCCATGCTCCTGACCATCGACGTAGGAAACACCCATACGGTCCTCGGCCTGTTCGACGGTGAAGAGATCGTCGAGCACTGGCGGATCTCCACCGACGCCCGGCGCACCGCCGATGAGCTCGCCGTCCTCCTCCAGGGCCTGATGGGCATGCACCCGCTGCTCGGCGACGACCTGGGCGACGGCATCGAGGGCATCTCCATCTGCTCCACGGTGCCCTCCGTCCTCCACGAGCTGCGCGAGGTCACCCGCCGCTACTACGGCGACGTACCCGCCGTCCTGGTGGAGCCGGGCGTCAAGACGGGCGTGCCGATCCTCATGGACAACCCCAAGGAGGTCGGCGCCGACCGGATCATCAACGCCCTGGCGGCCGTCGAGCTCTACGGCGGTCCCGCGGTGGTCGTCGACTTCGGTACGGCCACCACCTTCGACGCGGTCAGCGCGCGCGGCGAGTACGTCGGCGGCGTGATCGCCCCGGGCATCGAGATCTCCGTGGACGCGCTGGGCGTCAAGGGCGCCCAGCTCCGCAAGATCGAACTGGCCCGGCCGCGCAGCGTCATTGGCAAGAACACCGTGGAGGCCATGCAGTCCGGCATCCTCTACGGGTTCGCCGGCCAGGTCGACGGGGTGGTCCAGCGCATGGCGCGGGAGCTGGCCGACGACCCGGACGACGTGACCGTGATCGCCACCGGCGGGCTGGCGCCGATGGTGCTCGGTGAGTCGTCGGAGATCGACGAGCACGAGCCGTGGCTCACCCTGATCGGCCTGCGGCTGGTCTACGAGCGGAATATCGCCCGCTCCTAAGGGAACACCGGCCACTCCTGGCGGAACACCGCCCGGTCCGCGGACGGCATTCCCGCGCCGGATGATCGGTGGTGCGGCTCGCGGCCGCGCCACCGTTCACGAATTAAGCGGCTTTTGTCGGAATTGGTCGTAAAGTCGCCACATGCCAATGCCAAACGGAACCCGCGGCGGCATGGCGTTCAGCGCCGATGAGTTGCGTGTGCTCCGTCGCGCCCTCGCCCATGCCCTGCAGACGACGTCCCCGTCCGCCCCGCTCGGCGCCCTCGGGCCCGAGTGGTCCCAGGACATCCAGGAATACCTCCGGCTGGCCGAGGCGGTCGACGAGGCGGTCCGCGAAGGCGGCCGGCTGCGCACCTTCCTCCTCGCCGACCTCGCCCGCTACCGCGACGCCCTGCCCGGCTCGGCCACCGGATATCTCGCGCAGCTCAAGGAGGCGCTGGCAGTGGGCCATGTCCCCGGCCCCGACGATCTCGCCGCGCTCCGCTCGCTGCCGCGCTCCGGCGGAACGGCCGAGTGCGAGCGCCGCAGCGCCCTGCTGCGCCACTGCGAGCAGCTCGCCGAACATTCGGTACGGACCCGGCTGCGCGCGCTGCCAGGCGGCCGCTCGGTCACCCGCGGCGGGCGGGAGCCGGAGCCCGAGCGGGAGCCGAAGCCGGAGCGCAAACCGGAGCCCGCGCCGGCACCGCGGCCCAAGCGCCCGCAGCGGGACCGCCCCATCCCCACACCGGGTGAGGTCTTCCCGCCCCGCCGCAAGCCCGCCCCGCCCCCCGAGAGCCGCACCGCCTGAGCGCTGCGTACTCTGGAATCTCACGCCCCAAAGGAGGCCGAACGCCATGGATTACGTCGCAGCGCTGCTCCCGCCCGTAGTGATGGCCGTGGCCTTCACCGCCCTGATCGTGACGATCATCAAGAGCCAGGGCGGCGAGAACAAGGCCAAGGAGGACGCCGCGGTGGACGCCGCCCTGGCGCGCGCCGAATCCGCCGGTCAGGAGCCCACCGCGCACGGCGCCTGAGCCACCCGCCGCCCTTTCGGCGGCCCGCGCGCACCGTACGACCCGGGATTGACCGTCCCGGGTCGTACATCCTTTTTCCGGCCCAAACGCAACGAGATCAACGGGCATTCGCGACATCTCCCACTATTGTTCTTGTGTGCCGAGACGCTTGGGTGATCTGGAAGACGCGGTCATGACGCGGGTCTGGGAGTGGAACCGCCCGGTCACCGTTCGCGAAGTCCTGGAAGATCTGCAGAAGGAACGGTCCATCGCCTACACCACGGTCATGACCGTATTGGACAACCTTCACCAGAAGGGCTGGGTGCGCCGCGAAGCAGAAGGCCGCGCCTATCGATATGAGGCGGTCTCCACGCGTGCCGCCTACGCGGCCGCACTCATGAACGAGGCATGGTCCGCCAGCGACAACCCCGCGGCCGCTCTGGTCGCCTTCTTCGGCATGATGTCGCCGGAACAGCGACATGCCCTGCGAGACGCCGTACGGATGGTCCAAGTCGACGAACCGGCGGAAGACGCGGAACAACCGGCGGAAGAGACGGAAGAGAGCACGCCGGCGGAAGAACCCGCGGCAGAAGCGGCACCGCAACCAGCAGCGGAAGCCGGGCCCGCCGAAGGGGATGAACCCGGGGCGAGTGCCACCGGCAAGGGGCGATAGCGTCCCGGCATGCCCCCGCATTCAAAAGGCCTCACCGTCCGCCGGGCCAGGACCAGCGATGTACCGGCAGTACGCCGCCTCATCGACTCCTACTCACGCGACGGGATCCTGCTCGACAAAGCCACCGTCACGCTTTACGAGGACATCCAGGAGTTCTGGGTGGCCGAGCGCGACGAAGACGCCGAGGTCGTCGGCTGCGGAGCACTCCATGTGATGTGGGAAGACCTGGCGGAGGTCCGCACCCTGGCCGTGGATCCGCGGCTGAAGGGCTCCGGAGTCGGCCACCAAGTCCTCGACAAGCTGGTGCGCACCGCGAGCTGGCTCGGAGTGCGGCGCATTTTCTGTCTCACCTTCGAAGTCGACTTCTTCACCAAGCACGGCTTCGTAGAGATCGGCGAAGCTCCGGTAGACGGTGATGTCTACAGTGAGCTGCTGCGTTCCTATGACGAGGGCGTTGCGGAGTTCCTGGGCCTCGAACGAGTGAAGCCCAACACCCTGGGTAACAGCCGGATGCTTCTGCACCTGTGATGAGTGTTCTATGTCCGAATCGCTCCCCTATCTCATGGGTACGGAAGCATGCGTTCCCCGCTGTGTGGGCAAGTGAACCCTACCCAAGGGTTTGTGTTTTTCCCGGAAAAGCGGTTTGCTTTCCGTCGTAATCCGCATTCGATGAAAGGGAAACCGGTGGCACAGAAGGTTCAGGTTCTTCTTGTCGACGACCTCAACGGTGGCGAGGCGGACGAGACGGTGACGTTCGCTCTCGACGGCAAGTCCTACGAGATCGACCTCTCCGACAGCAACGCCCAGAAGCTGCGCGACTCCCTCGCCGACTTCGTGAAGGCGGGTCGCCGTACCGGTGGCCGCGCTTCTTCGGGTCGCGGCAAGTCGCGTGGTGCGGCCTCCGGTGGCAGCCAGGACACCGCGAAGATCCGCGCCTGGGCCAAGGAGAACGGCTACAACGTCAATGACCGTGGCCGTGTCCCCGCCGACATTCGCGAGGCATTCGAGAAGGCCAACGGCTGATCGCCGTACGCGCGGTCCGATTGGGCATTACCAGCACGCATCAACCGGGCACGGTGGCACTCCGTCGCCGCCGCGCTCACGAGTCGTACGAGGTCGGGGACGCCCCTGTCGTCCCCGTTTCCCGCCCCGAACCCCGTGGTGGGCAGGGAATTCTCCGCTTCGTACCCGGGCCGGGGAGGTCGCACCCATCGCGCGGCCTCCCGGGAACCGAATCCGTATGACGGTGCTGCGCCAGTGGGGAACGCCGGCGCGGGCATCCGGTCTCCGGTCCCACGCGCCGTGAGATCCGGGACAAGCGCACCCCACTCCAGCCATTCCAGGATTCCCGGGAGTTCCTCGGCGCCGCCGGCCGCGATGAGCATGAGCAATTTCGGCCGATCACCGAGGTGATTCCCGTCGCATCCGGCCCGAACGAGCGCCACCGGGCCGGTGTGCGGCAATCGCCGGAGTACGGCACTTCCCGCCCCGGCCGGCATCTCCAGCACATCGAAGCGCCGCCCCGTGAGCAGCTCCACCGGCTCCGTTCCGGTAGTCGGCCAGCCCAGCTCTTCCTCGTACCACCGGAGAACGGCGGCGAGGGGGCTGCGGGGGCGCGGAAGCACGCGGGCCATGCCCGGTGCAACTCCCGAAAACCCAGGAAGTTACGCTGGGTAGGGCCGTGGATACACACCGTCGCAACGGGAGGAGTGTGGAGGGGCACTCGATGGCGTGCGGATGTTCGCCCGTAGCGGATGGAAGCGGCCCGCGCCGCATGGAGTGTCAGTGGCAGCGGGTAAGACAGTCTCAGTGGGAAGAGACCGTGTGACCGGCGCCCGAGGCGTTCCGCCCCGGTCGATGACCGGCGGCGGACGGCGTGTCGGTGACGGGCGCGTTCGCCACGGGCGTAGTGGCAGAGGGCGTATATGCCTGGCCTGCGGGAACATCGTCTCGCACCATCGAGTTGGAGCAGATGTCAGCTGTTCGGCAGTAAATTTCCCCGCCGGAGCGGGGGTGATCCGGACGGGTGTCGGCAGTTGGAATGAGCTGTCCCGCCCCGCGGGACTAGCATGCGGAAGGACAGGGAGGGGACCGACCCCTAACTGCCTGACCGCTCTGAGGAGCGATTAACGATGTTCGAGAGGTTCACCGACCGCGCGCGGCGGGTTGTCGTCCTGGCTCAGGAAGAAGCCCGGATGCTCAACCACAACTACATCGGCACCGAGCACATCCTCCTGGGCCTGATCCATGAGGGTGAGGGTGTCGCCGCTAAGGCCCTGGAGAGCCTCGGGATTTCGCTCGAGGCGGTCCGCCAGCAGGTGGAGGAGATCATCGGGCAGGGCCAGCAGGCGCCGTCCGGGCACATTCCCTTCACCCCCCGTGCCAAGAAGGTCCTGGAGCTCTCGCTCCGCGAGGCCCTCCAGCTCGGCCACAACTACATCGGTACGGAGCACATCCTGCTCGGCCTGATCCGCGAGGGCGAGGGCGTCGCCGCCCAGGTCCTGGTGAAGCTGGGCGCCGATCTGAACCGGGTGCGGCAGCAGGTCATCCAGCTGCTCTCCGGCTACCAGGGCAAGGAAGCCGCCACCGCAGGCGGCCCCGCCGAGGGCACGCCCTCGACCTCCCTCGTCCTGGACCAGTTCGGCCGCAACCTGACGCAGGCCGCTCGCGAGACCAAGCTCGACCCGGTCATCGGGCGCGAGAAGGAAATCGAGCGGGTCATGCAGGTGCTGTCCCGCCGTACCAAGAACAACCCGGTCCTCATCGGCGAGCCCGGCGTCGGCAAGACGGCGGTCGTCGAGGGCCTGGCGCAGGCCATCGTCAAGGGCGAGGTGCCCGAGACCCTCAAGGACAAGCACCTCTACACCCTCGACCTCGGTGCCCTGGTCGCCGGCTCCCGCTACCGCGGTGACTTCGAAGAGCGCCTGAAGAAGGTCCTCAAGGAGATCCGCACCCGCGGCGACATCATCCTGTTCATCGACGAGCTCCACACCCTGGTGGGTGCGGGTGCCGCCGAGGGCGCGATCGACGCCGCGAGCATCCTCAAGCCCATGCTGGCGCGAGGCGAGCTCCAGACCATCGGTGCCACCACGCTCGACGAGTACCGCAAGCACCTGGAGAAGGACGCGGCCCTGGAGCGCCGCTTCCAGCCCATCCAGGTCGCGGAGCCGTCGCTGCCGCACACCATCGAGATCCTCAAGGGCCTGCGGGACCGCTACGAGGCGCACCACCGCGTCTCCATCACGGACTCCGCCTTGGTCGCCGCCGCCACCCTGGCCGACCGCTACATCTCGGACCGCTTCCTGCCGGACAAGGCGATCGACCTGATCGACGAGGCCGGCTCCCGGATGCGCATCCGCCGGATGACCGCGCCGCCGGACCTCCGCGAATTCGACGAGAAGATCGCCGATGTGCGCCGGGAGAAGGAGTCCGCGATCGACTCGCAGGACTTCGAGATGGCCGCGGGTCTGCGCGACAAGGAGAAGCAGCTCCTGGCCGCGAAGGCGAAGCGGGAGAAGGAGTGGAAGGCCGGCGACATGGACGTCGTCGCCGAGGTGGACGAGGAGCTGATCGCCGAGGTTCTGGCGACGGCCACCGGCATCCCGGTCTTCAAGCTCACCGAGGAGGAGTCCTCCCGGCTGCTGCGGATGGAAGACGAGCTGCACAAGCGCGTCATCGGCCAGAAGGACGCCATCAAGGCGCTCTCCC
>Ga0207426_1001612_pt1 | contig 17878 bp, 12 predicted proteins | sample AraplaMF_Cvi_mMS_FD_184265 | JGI IMG/M metagenome (GOLD analysis project Ga0207426, IMG submission 184265) | Arabidopsis root microbial communities from the University of North Carolina, USA - plate scrape MF_Cvi_mMS (SPAdes) (version 2) | ecosystem: Host-associated > Plants > Roots > Endosphere... | reverse complement strand
GCGTCGCCTGTCCGCGGCGGCCGGCAACTCTGCCGTCGACGGTTCGAACTTGTCCTGTCATGCCGTCAGCTTACCGAGGGGTGATCGGAGCGCGATTTGGCTGCCTGCAAATGGGGATGGGGGAGTTCGGGGTGCGAGACCCCCGTGAGCGTGCTGGTGACGGACCCGCCCGAGGGGCACGGCCGCGGGCGGCCGGTTGGTCCGATCCGGTGAAGAGTGTTATCAACAGGCTGTGGACAACTTTGGTGGATAAGTGGTCGCCCCTCGTGTGGCAAGTGCCCCGCGATGGCCGTCAGTTGAACATCGTCCCCGACGCCGCCGCGTCCCCCCTACCTCGCGGTAATCGTCCGTACGTACGAATGCCCGCCGGGCAATTCGCACGAACCGGCGCTAGCTTGGACATCTGGCCGTCGTTGCGGTCGGCGCTCCGGCCTGCCCGGATATCCGGAAGGGCGCCACGCCAGGTGTCCTGGCGCCGAAATGACCTTCGAACGCGCAGAATTGAGCCGTGGGGCCACGAGCGACGACGGGGACGGCATGACCGGTGGGGGATGGGTGCGCACAGCCAGAAGAACCGCCTGGTTTCGGCCACCGCGGCCACCGGATGCCCGGGAGTGTGAACCGCTCCCTCCGTGACCCCGTCAAGCAGAGTGGTGAGCGTCCGCATTTCGGGCGGTGTCGTGTCCGACGGGTGGGCAACCCGCCGGTAACCCGCTCGGCAATCGCCCGTCAAGGGACGTATCGCAGCACGTCAGGCGGGGTTGGGTTACGTCGGGTAACGGTCCCGGTGCGGGTCACGGCGGGCATGCCGTGACACGGCGGACAGGCCCCGGGTTCGCAACCGTCGGCCCGGCCAGGAACAATCAGCACGCGTACGGCCGTTTCGACACTCCTCGCCGCAGGCGGGGAGACGCTGCACGGGGCAGTGGCTCTCGGCGGCTCGTGGCTATGGAGAGTCTCTTTTACGCCCCACGGGGAGGTGGCAGGCAAGTGGTGGAGCAGCTGACGCAGCTGACGCAGCACGATCCCCGGCGGATCGGCCCGTTCGAGGTGCTCGGCCGTCTCGGGGCCGGCGGCATGGGACTGGTCTATCTGGCGCGTTCCGCGTCCGGCCGGCGCGTGGCGATCAAGACGGTGCGCACCGAGCTCGCCGAGGACCAGCTGTTCCGGGTCCGCTTCACACGCGAGGTCGAGGCGGCCCGCGCGGTCAGCGGCTTCTACACGGCCGCGGTGGTGGACGCCGATCCGCGCGCGGCGGTCCCCTGGCTCGCGACGGCCTATGTCCCCGCGCCCTCCCTCGAGGAAATAGTCAATGAGTGCGGGCCGCTCCCGGCCCAGGCGGTGCGGTGGCTGGCGGCCGGGATCGCCGAGGCGCTGCAGTCCATCCACGGCGCGGGCCTGGTGCACCGCGACCTGAAGCCGTCGAACGTGCTGGTCGTCGAGGACGGCCCCCGGGTGATCGACTTCGGTATCGCCTCCGGGGTGTCCAACACCCGGCTGACGATGACCAACGTCGCCGTGGGCACGCCCGCCTACATGTCGCCCGAGCAGGCCCGTGACTCGCGCAGCGTGACGGGCGCGAGCGATGTCTTCTCCCTCGGCTCGACGCTGGTCTTCGCGGCCACCGGGCATGCGCCGTTCCATGGCGCCAACCCCGTCGAGACCGTCTTCATGCTGCTGCGCGAGGGCCCCGACCTGACCGGGCTGCCGGACGAACTGCGTCCGCTCCTGGAGTCCTGTATGCAGATGGAGGCCGGCCAGCGGCCGTCCCCCGCCGATCTGCAGTCCCAGCTCGCGCCGCACCTCTTCGGCTCCGGCAGCGACGACAGCGGCACCGCCTCGGCGTGGCTGCCGCCCGGCGCGGTCGCCCTCATCGAAGGCCGCCGCGGCGGCCGCTCCACCGTGGCGAACGGCGGCCAGCGGGCCGGCTCCGGGCGCGCCGCCGCCCGTCCGTCGCCCGCCGCGCCGCCGGTCCCGCCCGCGGCGCCCCCGAGGCCCGCACCGCAGCCCGTCCAGGCGCCGCCGCGACCGGAGAGCGCACCGGCGGCCGCGGAGACCGGCTGGCCCGGCCATGTCGGCGCGGGCCCCGGCGCGCACCGCGGCAACGATCCGCGCGGGGGCAACCCCGGCCCGATGCCGCAGCCCGCGGCGCTCGGTCCGGACGCCTCGACGGCCCGGGCGACCCCGGTCTCCGCGGCGCCGCCCACCGCCTCGCCGTCCCCCGCCGCCGCACTCTCCTCCGCCCCGTCGGCCGTCTCGGGCGACGGCGCCGCCGGCCCCGTGCGCCTCGGTGGCTCGCCCGCCCCGATAGGGCCGGGACCGCGCGCCGATGCCCCGGGGCCGCAGCCGCGCGGGCAGGCCGGTGCCGCGACGAACTGGGTACGGCCGCCCGGTGCCGGACCCGCGACCGGTGTACCGCCGCAGGGCCCGACCGGCGGTGCCGCCGCCGGGGAGGTCCCGGCCCGCGGCGAGGCCGCTCCGTCCCCGCCGCCCGAGGCCCCGCCCGCCGAGCCGGGCCGCTGGCGCCCCTGGCGGTTCCGGATGTCGAACGATGTGTGGGGCACCCCCGCCGTCGCCGACGACCTGCTGTACGTCACCTCCTTCGAGGTGCATGCGCTCGATGTGGCCAGCGGGCGCCGCAAGTTCAAGACCCGTGACGTCGCCTGGGCGATGGCGGTCGCGGACGGCCGGATCCATGCCTCGGACGGCCCGAGCCTGTACGCGCTGGACGCCGGCGACGGCACCGAGCGCTGGCGGCTGCACACCGAGGGCTGGGTCTACGCCCTCCAGGTGGACCGCGGGACCGTCGTCACCAGTACCCGGGGCGGCGGCGTCCAGGCGTGGGAGGCCGCCACCGGCGAACTGCTGTGGGAGATCGGCGGTGCCCAGACCGACTTCGAGACGGCCGAGGCCGCACCCGTGGTGCACGACGGCACGGTCTTCGTCTGGGCCGACGCGCGACTGAAGGCGCTGGAGGCACGGACCGGCGCCGAGCGCTGGTCGTACCCGGTCGGGGACGCCGCGTCCTGCGGCGGGGTGCCGGTGCGACTGGTGCCCGCTTCGGACGGTGCGGTCTACGTCGTGGCCGGCACCCGGGTGCTGGCGATCGACATCGCCCGCGGCGATGTGCGCTGGCACTTCGAGGCGCCCGCGGTGTTCCTGAGCCCGCCCGCCTTCGCCCCCGGCCCGGCCGTCACCGGCGGCGGGGTCTACCTGGCGGACTACCTCGGCACGGTCTACGCCCTGGACGCGGCGGACGGCCGCGACCGCTGGCGGATCGCCACCGAGGCACGGCAGTCCACCGAACCGGTGCTGGTCGCGCACGGCGCGGTCCACCTGGGCAGCGGCAAGGCGCTCTACACCCTGGACGCGGTGACCGGCACCCCGCGCTGGCGGTTCCAGGCCGGCGCCGAAGTCGTCGGCGCACCGGTCGTCGCGGAGGGCCGGGTGCACTTCGGCTCGGCCGACCACTGCCTCTACACGCTCGACGCGATGGGCGGCCAGCTGCGCTGGAAGCTGGCGACCGGCGGCGAGATCACCGGTTCACCGGTGGCGGTCGGCGGAGTGGTGTACGCCTGCAGCAAGGACCGCTGTGTGTACGCGCTGGACGCGGCCAAGGGGACGGGGCTGGCGCGGCGGACGTGATACGGGCCGCGGCGCGGGGGGCGTAGCCGTGGTGCTCCGGCGCCGGTCGTAGGGGGCGTGGAGGCGTGCGCCGCAAGACGTGCGCCGCGAGACGTGCGCCGCGAGACGTGCGCCGCGAGACGTGCGCCGCGAGACGTGCGCCGCGAGACGTGCGCCGCAAGATGTGCGCCGCGAGACGTGCGCGGCAAGGCGTGTGCCGTGTCCGCGCGGCCGTCTACTGCCGGTCTTCGGGGGGCGGTTCGGTGCCTTCGGGCCGGCCGGGCTGTCCGGGCTGGTCGGGGCGGCCGGGCTCGCCGGGCTGTCCGGTCCGGCCGGGTTGGCCGGGCTCTCCGGGCTGCGAAGGCGGCGGTTGCCGGTGTTCCCTGGCCCACTCCACGGGAGGGGTGGGGGGCTGTTGATGAGCCGGCTTCGACTGTGACGGTGGCGGCGGTGGCGGTGACTGCTGCGGTTGCTGCGGCTGTTGGGGCCGCTGAGGCTGTTGGGCCGGCTGTGCCTGCTGTTGCTGTTGCTGTTGTTGGGCGGGCGGTGGCGGCGGGGTGACCGGCAGGGGAGCGGTGGGGGTGTCCTCCCGCGGGCCGTGGGCGCCGTGGCCATGTCCGCCGGGCGCCGCCGGGCCACCCGGACCGGGGCCGGTCGGGTACGGCTCGGGGTTCCACTCCTCGGCCCCCGGGCGGCCCGCGTCCCAGGGCTCGGGCGTCCCCGGCGGGTAGGGCGCGTACGGGTCGTGCGGCGCGCGCCTGTCGTAGCGGTCGTCGTGCGCGGTGGGTCCGTAGCGGCCGTCGTCGTACTGCCGGTCGTCCCGGCCGCGGTCGTAGACCCGGCGACCGCGGCCCCGCATGATCAGGGCGCCGAGCAGCAGCAGCGCGCCGCCGCCCAGGGCGCTGGCCACGCCGATCCCGAGACCGCGGGCGCCGGCGGTCAGTTCGCTGGTGGCCTGGCCCTGGCGGACCATCCACAGGATCGTGAAGCCGAGCACCACCAGGCCGGCGACGGTGATCAGCGCCCGGGAGCGCAGGGCCACACCGATCAGGGTCAGCAGGGCGGCGAAGGCCATGGGAAGGAGAACGGAGCCGAAGAGCGCGGCGCTGGTGCGGGTGATGCCGTTGAAGAGGTCCTCGATCCGGATGTCACGGCCGTGACGGCCGTCGTACCAGGGACGGAAGGGGCTCCATACGGCGGCCGCCGCGCCGGCGAGGGCGACCAACGACCCGAGAACGTTGCGCACCACGGGCGTCGCCTCGCTTCGAGTTGTCCGGTCGTCCTCCGTGACCGACGCTACGCCGGACCTCCGTTGCTCGCGAGAGAAGTACGCCCGCCCGCGTTGCCGGGGCCCGTACGGGGTGTCACCGGGCCTTGCTAGGGTGCCGTGCACGCGTCAAGCCAGGGGCTGGCGGGGTTCAGGTGTTTTCACGGGGGACGGACAGCAGAATGATGCAGCGCGCATGCCAGGGCGGCCGCGGGGGCGCCCGTAGGGGTATCAGGGCAGTGGTGGCGACCGGACTGGCGCTGGCCACGGTCGCCACGGTCGGTGGCTGTGCCTTCGGCCGGCCACGCGTCAAGGTGCCGCTGAACCTTCCGAGTCCCTCGTCCAGCAGCAGCTACGACAGCGGCTACGGCGCGTCGAGCGACCCGTCCTCGGCGTACGAGCCCACCTACTCGCCCTCGCCGACCCAGGAGACCTACGACCCGGACGGGCGCTCGGACGTCAGCGGCAGCAACTGCGACTTCTCCAATTCGCTGCGCCAGTTCACCTACACGGTCTCGATCACCAATCCGTCGACGACCGACTCGTTCTCCTACGACATGGCCGTCAACTGGATGAAGGCCAAGCCGGCCGACGGCAAGGCGTACGGGCTGCACGAGCGCTCGATCATCGTCGGCCCCGGGGACACCGAGACGTACACCGCCAAGTACACCGTCAACCAGTCCTCCATCGGGCGGTTCTGGTACACCTGCCAGATCACCCGGGCGCACAAGACACGGATGTAAGGCGCACGAGACGCGGACGTGCGGGTGGGGCGGCTGCGAACGGCGGCTCCGCCGGGTGCGGTGGCTGCGACGCATGTAGGGGTCATCTGACCGGTGGCCGGCCTTCCCGGCCTTCCCGGCCCTCCCGGTCTCCCTTCCGCCCGCTGTCCCGCTCGCCTTCCCGGGCGCCGTTCGTCCCGTCCTCTCGTCCGTCGTTCCGGTCGCCGTGGCGCGGGCGGGCGGCGAACAGCCGGGCCTGGTGGTCCGGGGGCAGGTTGCCCAGTGCGATCAGGTGGGGGGCGTGGGCCAGGGCCGGGGCCCGGGCCGCCTCCTTGGCCGCCCACAGGGCGCGTACGGTGCCCTGGACCGGTCCGGTCGGCTGGGCGGCGAGCACGGCGGCGCGGCGCAGCGCCACCTCGGCCGCGGCGCCGGGTGCGGTCAGCTCGGAGACCAGCCCGATCTCGTACGCGCGGGCCGCGCCCAGCCGCTCCGCGGTCCCCATCAGGGTCATCCGGGCGATCTCCCCCAGGGGCATCCGCTGCGCCATGAGGATGGACTCGTACGCGCTGACCATCCCGTAGGTGGTGTGCGGGTCGAAGAAGGTGGCGCTCTCGGAGGCGATGAGGAACTCGGCCTCGCCCAGGAGATAGAAGGCGCCGCCGCAGGCCATGCCGTCGACGGCGGCGATGACCGGCTTCCACAGGTCGTTGGTCTTCGGGCCGATACGGAGCAGCGGGTCGTCGAGGGAGTAGGGCGAGGGCGGCTGGGGGACCTCGGCGTCGCGGTCGATGCCGGTGCAGAAGGCCCGGCCGCCGGCGCCGGTGAGCACCACCGCCCGTACGGCGTCGTCGAAGCGGAACGCCCGCCAGGTGGCGGCGAGTTGGGCGGCGGTGTCCAGGTCGAGGGCGTTGTGGCGCTCGGGCCGGTCGAGGGTGACCAGGGCGACCCCGTCCTGGATCTCCGTGCGGAGCGTCATGAGCGCTCCAGGAGCCAGCGGGGTACGGTCACGCCTCCCGGCATGGTGTGGAAGGCCGCCTTGACCGGGGCGCCGATGCGCAGCCGCGCCGGATCGACGGAGTTGAGGGGGGCGTCGGCGGCGGTGACGAGGTTGCCGACGAGGCGGATGTGCGGGGCGTCGGCCAGCTCCACGACGATCGCGTTGTAGCCCGGCAGGGCGGCGTACGCGGGCAGCAGCGGCGGGTGCGGGACGACGTAGGACCAGATGCGGCCGCGGCCGCTCATCCGCTGCCAGTGCACGGCGAACGACTGGCAGTGCGGACAGCAGGGCCGGGGCGGGAAGCGCAGTTCGTCGCAGCCGGAGCAGGCCTGGATGCGCAGTTCGCCCCGGGCGGTGTACCCCCAGAAGGGCGCGCCGTCGTCGTCGGCGACGGGAAGCAGCAGGTCGGCACCGCTGCCGGGCCGGTTGTCAGTGGCGGGTGTCACGATCGGGGGCATGGCATCGCGCACGGACTCGGCGGACGTGGCCGAGGGGGCCGACGCGGCGGACGCAGCCGGTTGATCCGGCTCGGCGGAGGGGGCGGACACGGTGGACTCGACGGCTTCACGGGCGCTCATGACGTATCAACTCCTCAGCAGCAGGGCCGAGGTGGGGACGCCCTCGCCCGCGGTGACCAGGCAGGTGGCGGCGTCGGGGACCTGCGCGGTGCTGGTGCCGCGCAGCTGTTTGACGCCTTCGGTGATGAGGTTGAATCCGTGGACGTACGCCTCGGAGAGACCGCCGCCGCCGGTGTTGAGGGGGAGGCGGCCGCCGATCTCCAGCGCGCCGCCCTCGGTGAAGGCCGCGCCCTCGCCGCGCCCGCAGAAGCCGTAGCCCTCCAGCGAGAGGGGGATCAGGGGGGTGAACGCGTCATAGATCTGCGCCACGTCGACGTCCTGCGGTCCGAGGTCGGCGCCCTTCCACAGCCGGCGGGCGGCGGTCCAGGCGGGCCCGGTGAGCGGGTCGTCGTTCCAGTAGTTGACCATGCCGTGGTGCTGGGCGGGCAGGCCCTGGGCGGCGGAGTGGACGTAGACGGGCCGCTGCCGGCAGTCGCGGGCCCGCTCGGCACGGACCACGACACAGGCCAGCGCGCCGTCGGTCTCCAGGCAGTTGTCGAAGAGGCAGAGCGGCTCGCTGATCCAGCGGGCGGTCATGTACATCTCGCGGGTCAGCGGGCGCTCGTACATCATCGCGGCCGGGTTCTGGTTGGCGCGGTTGCGGCAGGCGAGCGCGACGTTGAAGAGGTGGTCGCGGGTGGCGCCGTATTCGTGCATATAACGGCGGGCCAGCATGCCGATCTCGTCGGCGGGGCGCAGCAGCCCGAAGGGCCGGGTCCACTGTCCCGGGGTCGGCAGCTGGACCTGGGTGTTCTTCCAGGGGCGCGGTCCCGAACCGCGCTTGCGGGACCGCCAGGCGACGCCGACGCTCGCCTGGCCGGTGGCGATGGCGGCCGCCAGGTGGGCCACCGTCGCACAGGAACCGCCGCCGCCGTAGCCGACCTTGGAGAAGTGGGTGACGTCCCCGGCGCCGATGGCCTTGGCTATCTCGACCTCGTCGGTCTCCTCCATGGTGTAGGAGGCGAAGGCGTCCACCTCCGAGGCGGCGATCCCGGCGTCGTCCAGCGCCGCGACGATCGCCCGGCAGGCCAACGCCTTCTCGGAGGCGGGGAGGTGTTTGGCGAACGGGGTCTGTCCGATGCCGGCTATCGCCGTAGCGTCCTTGAGGGTCGCCCCCATCGCCACCTCCGCGGTCGGTCGTCAGTGCTGACAGCGGAGGAGGCTACCGCTAATCTGACGGGCAGTCAGCTAGTGGCGCAGGGGCTCTTCGGCGGGAGGCGACGCGATGCGCGACGACCTGGAGGCGCGGGTGGATCCGGCGGCGGGGGATCCGGCGGCGGCGGAGGACCCGGAGACGCGGGCGGATCTGGAGTACGGCGCCATCCCCCGGCTGGTGCGCACGGCCGCCCGGCGGTACGCCTCCCGGGAGGCCGTGGTCGAGGGCCGCACCCGGGTGTCGTACGCCGAGCTCGGCGAGCGGGTGGCCCGGGCGGCGGCCGCCTGCATCGCCGCCGGGGTCGAGCCCGGTGACCGCGTCGCCGTATGGGCGCCCAACACCCTCGACTGGATCGTCTCCGCCCTGGGGTCCGTCACCGCCGGAGCCGTCCTCGTCCCCGTCAACACCCGTTTCAAGGGCACCGAGGCCGCCTACGTCCTGCGCCGCACCCGCGCCAAGCTGCTCTTCGTCACCGGTACCTTCCTCGGCACGTCCTACGTCGCCTCGCTCCGCCGCGCCGCCCAGGAGGGCACCGGCCGCGGCCCGCTGCCCGGACTGCCACAGCTGGAGAAGGTCGTGGTGCTCGCCGAGGACGCCCCCGCCGACTTCGCCACCTGTCAGGAGTTCCTCGCCGGCGGCGCCGCGGTCTCGCCCGAAACGGTCCGGGAGCGGGCCGACGCCCTGCACCCCGACGCCCCCTCCGACATCATCTTCACCTCCGGCACCACCGGCCGCCCCAAGGGCGCGGTGATCACCCATGCCCAGACCCTGCGCGCCTACGACGTGTGGAGCGAACTGGCCGGCCTCCGGGAGGGCGACCGCTATCTGATCGTCAACCCGTTCTTCCACACCTTCGGCTACAAGGCCGGGATCATCGCCTGTCTGCTGCGCGGCGCGACGATGATCCCGCAGCCGGTCTTCGGCGTGGAGACCGCGCTCGCCAACATCGCCGCCGAACGGATCTCCGTGCTCCCCGGCCCGCCCACCCTCCACCAGCAGCTCCTCGACCACCCCGCCCGCGCCCAGCACGACCTCTCCGCGCTGCGCGTGGTGGTCACCGGCGCCGCCGTGGTCCCCCTGGAGCTGGTCGAGCGGCTGCGCAGCGAGCTGAGGATCTCCACCGTGCTGACGGCATACGGCCTTTCGGAGAGCTCGGGCGTGGTCACGATGTGCCGCCGCGGCGATCCGCCCGAGGTCATCGCCACGACCTCGGGCCGCGCCATCCCGGGGACCGAGGTCCGGGTCGTCGACGCCGCGGGCCGCCCGGCGCCGCCCGGCGACCCCGGCGAGGTGCACGTCCGCGGCTACCACGTGATGTCGGGCTACTTCGAGGACCCGGCCGGCACCGCCCGGGCGATCACCCCCGACGGCTGGCTGCGCACCGGCGACGTGGGCGTCCTCGACGCGGCGGGAAACCTCCGGATCACCGACCGCATCAAGGACATGTTCATCGTCGGCGGCTTCAACGCCTATCCCGCAGAAATAGAGCAACTCCTCGGCCGCCACCCGGACATCGCCGACGTCGCCGTCGTCGGCATACCCGACCCCCGCCTCGGCGAGGTCGGCAAGGCCTACGCGGTCCGCCGCGCCGGCTCCCTGCTCACCGCCGAGGACCTGATCGCCTGGTCCCGCCGGGAGATGGCCAACTACAAGGTCCCGCGCGAGGTCGCCTTCGTCACCGAACTCCCGCGCAACGCCGGCGGAAAGGTCCTCAAGACCCTGCTGCGGAACGGGACCCCGGGGCCGGCGCCGGCGTGATCGGGGCCGGCCCCGATGAGGCCGGTTGGCCTGTGCCGAGGTGAGGGGGACGCGCGCCGACGCGGCCGGGCCGTGGGGGCGCGGGGGCGTGCCATGCGGGCGAGGCCCCTGCCCCCGCGGCCCCCTGCGCTCCCTACGCCCCCGGCGGTGCCCAGTCCGGCCGGCGGCCGCTGAGGGCCACCACCTGGTCGAGGAGCGGGGCGTCGGCGGCCACCGCCACGGGCGGGCCGAAGACCGGCACGCGGTCCGAGCTCTCGGCCAGCGGCGCGAGCAGGGCGTACGAGACCCCGAGGCTGGTCGCGTCCGGGGCGTACTCCTGGCCGGTGGCGCGCGCCAGGTCCCAGCCGTGCAGCACCAGCTCGTTCAGCGCGAACCGGCCCGCGATGGCGGCGGGCAGGGTCACCCCGCCCGCCTGGGTCTCGCCCTCCCAGGCCGCCGGATCGTGCCAGGCCCCGGCCATCGAGTCGAGGTTCCGGTCCAGCTCGTCCCGCCACCCGGGCTCGACGTCCGGCACCGAAGCATTCGGCGGGACGCTCGTCATCGGCCCCAGGTCCTTCCGCGCCGTGTGCTGGAACGCCGCGGACAGCCCGACGAGGTGGCCCAGCAGGTGGCGCACCGCGTAGGACGCGCAGGGGGTGGGGGCGTCGAGCTGCTCGTCGGCGGTCCGCGCCGCCAGCCGCGACACCAGCCGGGCCTGCGCCGTGAAGTCGATCGTGTCGGTCATCGTCCGGGTCCTTCCGTCCTGCCGGCGCATGCGGCCGGGGCGTCTGCCGGGTCTCCGACCGGAGGGGGCCGCCCTCCGGTGACGCTCCCAGTGAAGACTCCGCCGGACCCCGGAACTCATCGCCACACCGCCGCGGCGCCCCCGGCTACTCCGTATACCACTCCCGCAGCACCGTCTTGAGCACCTTGTTCAGCGGCCCGCCGCGCGGCAGCTCGCCGACGGTCTCCAGCTGCTCAGGAAGCTTCTGCGTCATCAGCCCGGCCGACCGCAGATGCGCGGTCAGCCCGTCCAGGGTCAGCGGTGGCGCGGCCGGATCGGCGGGCGTGACCACCACGCACACCCGCTCGCCGCGCTCCCGGTCCGGCAGCCCGATCACCGCGGCCTGTGCCACCGCCGGATGGGTGTGCACCAGGTCCTCGATCTCCTGCGCGGAGATGTTCTCGCCCTTGCGGATGATGATGTCCTTGAGCCGCCCGGTCAGCACCAGGTGCCCGTCGGGGCGCAGATACCCCAGGTCACCGGTGCGGAAGTAGCCGTCGGGCGTGAATGCCTCCCGGGTCAGCGCCGGGTCCGTGTACCGCCGGAAGAGCATCGGGCCCTGGAGCGTCACCTCACCGGACTCCCCGGTTCCGGCCTCGCTCCCGTCCGGGCGGGCGATCCGGATCTCCGCCCCCACCACCGGCCTGCCGACCGTCCGCGACAGCTGCTCGTCGCTGTCGTACGGCGTGCCCATCGTGATCATCGGGCACTCGGTCATGCCGTACCCGTGCACGATCGCGCACTCCAGCTCCCGCCCCGCGGCCGTGTACAGCTCCGGAGGCATCGGCGCCCCGCCGCCGGACAGCAGACGCAGCGAGGGAATCAGCCGCCCGGCCTGCGGACTGCGTTCCCGCCGGCGTCGCGACTCATCGAGAAACGCCTGGTAGAAGGCGGTGCTGCCGCCGGCCATGGTCACGCCGTGCCGCCGGTAGACCTCGGCCGCGCGGCCCGGCTCGAAGGCGTCCAGGACGACCGCGGGAAACCCGCCGGCCAGCATGGCGATGACGTAGTCGGGGCCGGCGATATGCGCGTACGGGAAGGCCATCGAGCCGATGTCGTCCGCGGACATGCCGAGCGCGGTGGCCAGCCCGATGCCACCGGCGAGGAGGGTGGCGTCGGTGTGTTCGACGCCCTTGGGCGAGGCGGTGGTGCCCGAGGTGTAGTAGATCCAGGTGGTGCGCCCGGCGTCCCCGCCGCGCTCGCCCGCTCCGGCCGACGCGGCCGGCAGCGCTCCCGGATCCCCCTCCGGCAGCCCGTCCCCGACCGGGACCACCCGCACCCCGTCCCCGGCGAGCCGGTGCACCATCGCGGTGTGGTCGAACCCCCGCCACTCGCCCGGTACGAGCACGAACTCGGCCGCCGACTCCGCCAGGATGAAGCCGACCTCGCGCTCCCGGTGGAGCGGGATGACCGGCGTCTGTACGGCCCCGAGCCGGGCCAGCGCCAGGGAGGCCACCACGGTCTCGATCCGCGTCGGCAACTGCCAGGCAACCCGGGTCCCCGCCGCGACCCCCAGCTCCCGGAACCCGGCCGCCACCCGCAGCGCCTGGTCGCGCACCCCGTCGAAGGTGATGCTCCGTCCGTCCCCGTCGTAGAACATCGGCGCCCCGCGCGAGGCCCGCGCGCGGTACTCGACCAGTTCCCAGAGCGTGCGTACACGGGCGAGTTCGAACACAGCGCCTCCTCGCGGGTCGCGGGTGGCGTGACTGTAGCACCAGCTACTGACGGTTCGTCAGACAGCTGTCACAGTCGATGACTTGGGCCCGGGGCGTCAGGGGGTGTGGCTGTCCAGCGGTATCAGCGGCGTGTGGCTGTCCGGCGGCGACACCGGCAGGTGGTTGTCCAGCACGAAGGCGGTGTGGGGCGGCGTGGGTGTATGGCTGTCGGCAAGGGCCGGTGCGGCGGCGGCGCCGAAGGCGACGAGCGTGAGTGCGCCGACGGCAAAAGCCTTCTTCATATTGGTCATGTCAACTCCTCGATCACAAAAGGGATGTGTCCCCGTGTCATAAAAATAGTGGCTCATGGGGGCAGATGTTCGACTTCTTGCCCCGGAGGTGAATCTGCCGGTCTGTCCTGCCGCAAAAATGCCGCAGGGACCGGTGTCGGTGGCTTCCCCTCCCCGCCATCGACACCGGTCCCTGCGATCCCCCGAGTACCCCCGTTGGTTCAGTGGGTCTTACTGGGGCTTGCCGACGGGCTGGTGGTTGTCCCCCGCGATCCGCTCGCCGGGCGTCGGCTGGTGGTTGTCGTCCGCAGTGGCGTTGACGCCGCTGCCCGCAATGGGCTGGTGGTTGTCGAGGGGCTTGATGACATCGCGGTCCCCCTGGGGCGGCGCCTGAGGCGCGACGCCGGCCCCCGCGATGGGCTGGTGGTTGTCCAGCGGCTTGACGATGTCGCGGTCCCTCAGATGCTGTACCTGCTTCTCGGTGCTCATTGCGATCAACTCCTGTGTGGGCGCTTACTGCCGCGCCCGCCCGGAGACTCCCCCGAGGACCGCCGGACGGGCGCGGCACGGCCGCTCACCTTAACGGGGCGACCTGGTCACCGAGCCGCTTGCCCCCCGAGGCGGCGGATCGGTAAGAAAGAGATTGGCCCTCGGCGATGAACGATCGATAAACGCCCACGATGAGCGCCCGCACCTGCGGTTATGCGACCACCGCGGGAGCCAGCAGCGCCTGGACCGCCGTGCTTTCCGGCGACCCGACGCGCTCGAAGATGGCCAGCGCCTCCTGCCAGCACACCCGGGCCCGGTCGGTGTGCCCTATGTCGTTGAGCGCCCGGCCGAGCGTGGTGAGGACGCCGGCCCGCCGGGCCTCGCCTCCGATGCCGCGCAGGGCGGCCAACGCCTGCTCGGCGTGGTTGGCGGCCGCGGCCGGCCGGCGTGCCGCGAGATCGACCTCGGCGAGCCGGAAATTGGTCATGCCTTCCCAGAACCGCTGACGGCTGTCCTGGAAGATGGTCAGAGCGGCGCGAAGCTGCTCGGTCGCCTCCGTCAGCCGGTTGGCCTGGGTGTATGCCAGCGCGAGGGCGTACATGCCGTTGGCGAGGCGTCGCTTGGCGCCCACCCGCCGGTAGATGGCGATGCCCTCCTCCGCGAGCTGTATGGCGCTGTCGACCCGCCCGGTGTCCAGGTGGACACGGGAGAGGTTGCACAGGGCGCTGGCCTCGGACTGCCAGTTGCGGTCCTCGCGGAAGGCGATCAGGGCCTGCCGCAGATAGGCCTCCGCGTCGGCGTGCCGGTGCTGGGAGTTGGCGATGATGGCCCGGTCGTTGGGCGCGTACGAGGAGGAGAACGGGTCCTCGGCCGCGACGCCGAGCAGCATGGCGGCCTTGGCGTTCTCGTCGGCCTCGTTCAGCCGCCCCGCGAGTGTGCGGGAATAGGTGAGCGAGGTGTGGATCCTCGCCTGCGCATGCTGGTCGCCGATCTCCTGGGCGGCGGCCAGCAAGGAGACGTTGGTCTGCTCGTACTGGAGGGCGTCGGCGCCGGATTCGGCCAGGTCCTTGGTGAGCAGCAGGAGGTCGACGGCGCGCCGCAGGGTCTCCGCTCCGCTGCACTGGCGGGCGCAGGCCAGCAGGCAGCCGGCCTCGCTGAACAGCCATTCCAGGGCGGTGGTGCGGTCGGCGAACTCCAGGCCGGGGTAGGCGGTGGCCGCCCGGTGGTCGACGAGCCGGTCGCCGGGGCGTTCGAGGACGTACATGTTGGCGGCCGTGGCGGAGTAGAAGTCCAGCAGCCGCGACAGCGCGGCGGCCCGCTCGGAGGGCGGCTGCTCGTCGCGTTCGGCGCAGGAGCGCGCGTAGAGCCGCACCAGGTCGTGGTAGCGGTAGCGTCCCGGCGCCGCGGACTCCAGCAGGGAGGTGTCCACGAGGGACTCCAGCAGCTCCTCGGCGTCGTCGGCGTCCAGATCGAGCATGGCGGCCGCCGCCGCCAGGGAGATGTCCGGCCCGTCGGCCAGGCCCAGCAGGCGGAAGGCACGGGCCTGCTGGGGCTCCAGCTGGCCGTAGCCCAGTTCGAAGGTGGCCTTGACGGCGAGGTCGCCGGCGCGGAGTTCGTCCAGCCGGCGGCGCTCGTCGGCGAGCTTGCGGGCCAGGGTCGAGACCGTCCACGTACGGCGGGCGGCCAGCCGGGAGGCGGCGATGCGGATGGCCAGGGGGAGGAAGCCGCAGGCCCCGACGACCGCCATGACGGCCTTGCGTTCGGAGGCGACGCGCTCCTCGCCGACGATCCGGGTGAAGAGGCTCATGGCCTCCTCGGGGCTCATGACGTCGAGGTCGATGAGGTGCGCGCCGGCCAGGTCGATCATGCGTGCGCGGCTGGTGATCAGGGCGGCGCTGCCCTCCGTGCCGGGGAGCAGCGGCCGGATCTGTGCGGCGTCGCGCGCGTTGTCCAGCAGTGCCAGGACGCGGCGGCCGGCGAGGGTGGAGCGGTAGAGGGCGGCACGCTCCTCCAGCCCGTCGGGGATGGAGGAGTCCGGGGTGCCCAGGGAACGCAGGAAGGCGCCGAGCACGGCCTCGGGTTCGCAGGGGGTGTGGCCCGCGCCCTGGAGATCGACGTACAGCTGCCCGTCGGGGAAGTGCTCGCGGGCGGTGTGCGCGACATGGACGGCGAGGGTCGTCTTGCCGACGCCGCCGATGCCGGTGAGCGCGGAGACGGCCATCACGCTGCCCTCGGCGGTGGCGAGTTGCGCACCGAGTTCGGCGACGAAGGCGGTGCGGCCGGTGAAGTCCGCCACGGTGGCGGGCAGCTGCTGGGGGCGCACCACGGCCTGGTCGGCGGAGCCCGGGTCGTCGCTGGTGGCGGGCGGTGCGTCCAGATCGGTGTCGGCGCGGAGAATCCGCTGGTGAAGATCGGAGAGCGAGGCGCAGGGGTCGACGCCCAGCTCATCGGCGAGCAGCCGGCGCGTGTCGGCGTACACCGCGAGCGCCTCGGCCTGCCGTCCGCTGCGGTACAGCGCCAGCATCAGCAGTTCCCGCAGCCGCTCGCGCAGCGGGTGGGCGGCGGTGAGGACGGTCAGTTCGGACACCGCGTCGGCATGGCACCCGGCTTCCAGGATGAGTTCGAGCCGGGTTTCGGTGAGGGAGAGCCGCCACTCGTCGAGGCGGATGCGCTGGGTCTCGGCGTACGGACCGGCGAGTCCGGCCAGCGGCTCGCCGTCCCACAGTGCCAGGGCGCTTTCGAGGAGTTCGCGGGCGCGGCGGCGGTCGCCGGAGGCCTTGGCCTTCTCCGCCTCGGCCGCGTACTGCTCGGCGAGGTCGTGATCGAGGTCCAGGGCGCGGCCGTTGACCGGCCGGATCGCATAGCCGCCGGACTCGCTGACCAGGGCGTCGGCGTCCGCGCCCAGTGCCTTGCGGAGCCGGGAGGCATAGGTGCGCAGCGCGGCGAGCGCGGCATGCGGAGGTTCGTCGCCCCAGAGCGCGTCGACGAGTTCGGGCGCGGTGGCGGTATGTCCACCGCGCAGGAGTAGTGCGGCGAGCAGCGCGCGCTGCTGCGGGGAGCCCGCTGCCAGCGGCGTTGCGCCACGCCAGGCCCGTACGGGACCGAGCACGGTGAAGCGGAGCCGCTCCCGCCCCGGACCGTCGTCCATGGTGTCTCCCTGCTCTCAGTCATGTTGTTCGCACTGTGCGCACCACCTCGCTGTGCGCAACGGTCAGTCTGCCTTGTCGCGCCCTTTTCCGTCAGTAGGGGTCCGGGCCGTCCACAAAGCCTCCTCGGCCGATCGGGGCGGCGGGCGGAGCGATGCACGGCGAGGGGCGCGGAGCCCGTGTTCCTGCGCGCCTCCGCGTCCGTCCGGCCCTTCCGCCATTGCTGACGGATCGTCAGATCGGCGCTACCGTATCCGGCATGGAGACCTTCCCGAAGATCATCTCGGTGGACGACCACACGGTGGAGCCCCCGCACGTCTGGCAGGACCGGCTCCCTTCGAAGTACCGCGACATCGGCCCGCGCATCGTCCGGGCGCCCGTCCGGGAGATGACCTTCGTGGGGGGAAAGTTCGCTCCGAAGATGGGTGCCGCAGGAGAGGACGGGCCGATAGCCGACTGGTGGGTCTATGAAGATCTGCAACGGCCGCTGACCCGCCTCGACACCGCCGTCGGTTGCTCCCGCGACGACATCAAGCTCGAAGGCATCACCTACGAGCAGATGCGCCCCGGCTCCTTCAGCGTGCCCGAACGGCTGGCCGACATGGACGTCAACCACGTCCAGTCCGCCCTGTGCTTCCCCACCTTCCCCCGCTTCTGCGGCCAGACCTTCACCGAAGCGAAGGACCGCGAACTGGGGCTGCTGGGGGTGCGGGCGTACAACGACTGGATGGTGGAGGAGTGGTGCGGCCCGCAGGCGCAGGGCCGGCTGATCCCGCTGACCCTCGTCCCCCTGTGGGACGCGGAGCTGGCGGCCGCGGAGGTGCGGCGCAATGCGGCCCGCGGCGTCCGGGCCGTCTGCTTCAGCGAGATCCCGCCCCATCTGGGGCTGCCCAGCATCCACACCGACTACTGGGACCCCTTCCTGCGGGCCTGCGACGAGACCGGCACGGTCGTCGCCATGCACATCGGCTCCTCGTCGAAGATGCCCTCGACCTCCGCCGACGCCCCGGCCGCCGTCGGCTCCACGATCACCTTCGCCAACTGCTGCTTCTCGATGGTCGACTGGCTGATGAGCGGCAAGTTCGACCGCTTTCCCGGCCTGAAGATCATGTACGCCGAGGGCCAGATCGGCTGGATCCCGTACATCCTCGAACGCGCGGACGTGGTCTGGGAGGAGAACCGCGGCTGGGGCGGCGTCGCCGACAAGGTCCTCCGCCCGCCGTCCGAACTCTTCGCCGACCACGTCTACGGCTGCTTCTTCGACGACGCCTTCGGGTTGCGCAACCTCGACGCGATCGGCGTCGGGAACGTCCTGTACGAGACGGACTACCCGCACTCGGACTCGACCTGGCCCACGTCGCGGGAGGTCGGCGAGTCCCAGATGGGGCACCTCG
>Ga0207426_1001609_pt1 | contig 17914 bp, 14 predicted proteins | sample AraplaMF_Cvi_mMS_FD_184265 | JGI IMG/M metagenome (GOLD analysis project Ga0207426, IMG submission 184265) | Arabidopsis root microbial communities from the University of North Carolina, USA - plate scrape MF_Cvi_mMS (SPAdes) (version 2) | ecosystem: Host-associated > Plants > Roots > Endosphere... | reverse complement strand
TAAGCACGATGACCGAGGACATGTCCCCTGCTGAGCGCTATGCCGCCGCCAAGCTCCGGGCGGCCGAGCAGGCCACCGCACTCGCCCCTTTCCGAGAGATGTACGACTTCGGACTGGACCCGTTCCAGGTCGAGGCGTGCCAGGCCCTGGAGGCCGGCAAGGGCGTGCTGGTCGCGGCCCCTACCGGATCCGGAAAGACGATCGTCGGCGAATTCGCCGTCCACCTGGCCCTGGAGCAGGGCCGAAAATGCTTCTACACCACGCCCATCAAGGCGCTGTCCAACCAGAAGTACCAGGATCTGGTGAGACGTTACGGCGCCGAGAAGGTCGGTCTGCTGACCGGCGACAACAGCGTCAACTCCGAGGCTCCGGTGGTCGTGATGACCACCGAGGTGCTGCGGAACATGCTCTACGCCGGCTCCCAGTCGCTGGTCGGCCTCGGCTATGTGGTGATGGACGAGGTGCACTACCTCTCCGACCGCTTCCGCGGCGCCGTCTGGGAAGAGGTGATCATCCACCTCCCCGAGTCGGTGACCCTGGTGTCCCTGTCGGCGACGGTCTCCAATGCCGAGGAGTTCGGTGACTGGCTGGACACGGTCCGTGGTGACACGGCCGTGATCGTCTCCGAGCACCGCCCGGTGCCGCTGTGGCAGCACGTCCTCGCGGGCCGCCGGATATACGACCTGTTCGAGGAGCGGGACGGGCAGAGCGGCGGCCGCCGCGAGGTCAATCCCGATCTGGAGCGGCTGGCGCGGATGGAGAACAGCCGGCCGACGTTCGGCCGGGACAAGCGGCGGGGCCGCACCATGCGCGAGGCGGACCGCGAGCGGGAGCGGCGTCAGCGCGCCCGGATCTGGACCCCCAGCCGTCCGGAGGTCATCGACCGCCTCGACAACGAGGGGCTGCTGCCCGCGATCACCTTCATCTTCAGCCGCGCCGCCTGCGAGGCCGCCGTCCAGCAGTGCCTGTATTCGGGCCTGCGGCTCAACGACCAGGAGGGCCGCGAGGAGGTCCGCCGCATAGTGGAGGCGCGGACGGCCGGCATCCCGGACGACGACCTCCATGTGCTGGGCTACTTCGAGTGGCTGGAGGGCCTGGAGCGGGGCATCGCGGCGCACCACGCCGGCATGCTGCCGACGTTCAAGGAGGTCGTCGAGGAACTCTTCGTCAAGGGCCTGGTCAAGGCCGTCTTCGCCACCGAGACGCTGGCGCTGGGCATCAACATGCCCGCGCGGTCCGTGGTGTTGGAGAAGCTGGTGAAGTGGAACGGCGAACAGCACGCCGACATCACGCCCGGCGAGTACACCCAGCTGACCGGCCGCGCGGGGCGCCGCGGGATCGACGTCGAGGGCCATGCGGTGGTCCTGTGGCAGCGGGGGATGAACCCGGGCGCGCTGGCCGGGCTCGCCGGGACGCGTACCTATCCGCTGCGGTCCTCCTTCAAGCCGTCGTACAACATGGCGGTCAACCTCGTCTCGCAGTTCGGCAGGCACCGTTCGCGCGAGCTGCTGGAGATGTCCTTCGCGCAGTTCCAGGCCGACAAGTCGGTGGTCGGGATCTCACGGCAGGTGCAGAAGAACGAGGAGGGGCTGGAGGGCTACCGCGGCTCGATGACCTGTCACCTCGGCGACTTCGAGGAGTACTCCCGGCTGCGGCGGGAGTTGAAGGAGCGGGAGACGGAGCTCGCCCGGCAGGGCGCGACGCAGCGGCGGGTGGCGGCAGCGGCGGCGCTGGAGAAGCTGAAGCCCGGCGACGTCATCCATGTGCCGACGGGCAAGTACGCCGGTCTCGCGCTGGTCCTCGACCCCGGTATGCCCTCGGGGCGCACCAACGGCCATCGCGGCTTCGAGGCGCAGGACGGCCCGCGGCCGCTGGTGCTGACCGCCGAGCGGCAGGTCAAGCGGCTGGCGTCGATGGACTTCCCGGTGCCGGTCGAGGCGCTGGACCGGATGCGGATCCCCAAGTCCTTCAACGCCCGCAGCCCGCAGTCGCGCCGCGATCTGGCCTCCGCGCTGCGGACGAAGGCCGGCCACCGGGTGCCGTCGCGGCACCGCAAGCCCCGCTCGGCGGCGGCCGACGACCGCGAGATCGCCCGGCTGCGCACGGAGATCCGGGCGCACCCCTGCCATGGCTGCGCCGAGCGCGAGGACCACGCCCGCTGGGCGGAGCGCTACCACCGGCTGCTGCGGGACACCCGCCAGCTGGAGCGCCGGATCGAGGGGCGGACCAACACCATCGCCCGCACCTTCGACCGGATCTGCGCCCTGCTGACGGAGCTGGACTACCTGGAGGGTGACACCGTCACCGACGAGGGCCGCCGGCTGGCGAGGCTCTACGGCGAGCTGGACCTGCTGGCGAGCGAGTGCCTGCGCGAGGGCGTCTGGGAGGGCCTCGGCCCGGCGGAGCTGGCGGCCTGCGCCTCGGCGCTGGTGTACGAGGCCCGGCAGGCGGACGATGCGGTGGCGCCCAAGCTGCCGGCCGGCAAGGCCAGGGACGCGCTGGGCGAGATGGTCCGCATCTGGGGCCGGCTGGACGCCCTGGAGGAGGACCACAAGATCAACCAGGCGGAGGGCGTCGGCCAGCGCGAGCCGGACCTCGGCTTCGCCTGGGCCGCCTACCGCTGGGCCTCCGGCTTCGGCCTCGACGAGGTGCTCCGGGAGGCGGAGATGCCCGCCGGTGACTTCGTCCGCTGGTGCAAGCAGCTGATCGATGTCCTGGGCCAGATCGCGGCCGCGGCCCCGCCCGGCGGTACGGTCGCCCGGACGGCCCGCAAGGCCATGGACGGTGTGTTGCGCGGCGTGGTGGCGTACTCGTCGGTGGGCTGAGCGGCCGGGCCCGTCCGGCAGAGCGACGGCGCCGCACCCCCGAACTGCGGGGTGCGGCGCCGGCTGCTGCCATCGGGCGGAGGGACGGCGGCTACGACGCCTGCCGGGCGCCGTCGGCGCCCGCCCGCTCCGCGTCGCGCTTGGCGACCTCCTCGCGCACGATCGGGATGACGTACCGGCCGAAGTCGATGGCGTCGTCCAGCAGGTCGTAGCCGCGCGCGGAGAGGATGTCCACGCCCAGGTCGTAGTAGTCGAGCAGGGCCTGTGCGACCGTCTCCGGCGTACCGACGAGGGCGGTGGAGTTTCCGGCGCCGCCGGTCTCCGCGGCGGTCGGGGTCCACAGTGCCCGGTCGTGCCGCTCGCCCTCCGCGGCCACCGCGAGCAGCCGCTGCGACCCGGCGTTCTGAGGGTTCGTCAGCGGATGCCGGCGGCTGAGCGCGCCGCCCGCCTTGCGGGCCTTGATCCGCTCCAGGGTGCGATGGGCCTTCTCCCAGGCCAGCTCCTCGGTGGGGGCGATGATCGGCCGGAACGCGACCTGGATCCTGGGCACATCGGTGCGGCCCGCCGCCTGTGCCGCGGCCCGTACCGAGGCGATCTGCTCGGCGGTCTGCGCCAGCGGTTCGCCCCACAGGCAGTAGATGTCCGCCTCGGCCCCGCCCGCCGCGTACGCCGCCGGCGAGGAGCCCCCGAACGACACCGGAGGGTGCGGCTGTTGGAGGGGGAAGGTGTCCGAGACGAAGTCGTGGAAGCGGTAGTGGGTGCCCTCGTGGTCGAAGGGCTCGTGGGTGGTCCAGATCTTCTTGACGAGGCGGATGTACTCGCGGGTGCGGGCGTAGCGCTCGTCCTTGGTGAGGGTGTCGCCCTCGCGGCCCTGTTCGTGGTCGTTGCCGCCGGTGATGAAGTGCACCGCGAGCCGCCCGTCGCTGATCCGGTCCAGCGTCGCGAAGGTCTTCGCGGCGAAGGTGGGGTACGAGACGTTGGGGCGGTGCGCCACCAGGATCTGCAGGGTTTCGGTACGTGCCGCGACATAGGCGGCGGCCGGTGACGGGTCGGGGGAGCCGGAGCCGTAGGCGAACAGCACCCGGTCCCAGCCGTACTCCTCGTGGGCGCGGGCCAGTTTGAGGGTGTAGTCCTTGTCGAAGGACGCGCCGGAGCGGGGGGTGACTTCGGAACCGTCGTTGGTCGCGGCGATGCCGAGGAACTCGACAGGCATGGGAAGGGCCTCGTCTTCTCGTGGGTCGTGCGCTCAGGGCATGCACAGGAGGCATGCGGACGTACGGCAGGGCCGTACGGCGAGGGGTGGTGCGCTACGGAGAAGTCAGCGGCAACAGGAGGCCGACCACACCCGGCCGAAGTCGATGTGGTCACGGGTGACCAGCCGCTGCTGAGGACGCATGGCCTCAGTGGAACAGGTGGATGTATGTGCCGTCAACCAATTCCTGGGGCGCCGCGAGGAGTTCACGCGGGCCGGACGGCCGGGTGCGGCCGCCGGGCCGGCGGGGAAGGATGCCGCCATGAGTGCGACAGGGGACGAGGGCGCCGCGCCGGTACGGCGGTTCGGGAAGCTCATCAGGCTGCGCCCGGAACACCGCGCGGAGTACCTGCGGCTGCATGCGGAGGTCTGGCCGGAGGTGCTGGCGATGATCACCGCCTGCCGTCTCCGCAACTACTCGATCTTCCTGGAGGGTGAGCTGCTGTTCTCGTACGCCGAGTACGTCGGCGAGGACTACGCCGCCGACATGGCCAGGATGGCGGCCGATCCCGTGACCCGGCGGTGGTGGCAGCTCACCGACCCCTGCCAGGAGCAGACCGGGGGCGCCGTGCCGGGGGAGTGGTGGACTCCGATGCAGGAGGTCTTCCACCACGACTGAACCGGCCGGCGCCGCGGACGAGCGGGGTCAGGAGGCTGTTGCCGCGGCGGATTCCTGCTCGGCCTCGACCTGCTGGTTCCACTCGCGCTTGCCGGCCTGCCAGCCGTCCTCGTCGTGGCCGCTGCGCCAGTAGCCGGAGATGGACAGCGCCTCGCGGGGGATCGCGTGCTCGACGCGGAGCAGGCGGCGCAGCTCCTTCACGAACCCGGCCTCGCCGTGCACGAACGCCTGGACCCGGCCGGCCGGGAACTCCAGCGCCTGCACGGCGGCGACCAGTTCGCGGCCGACCGGCGCGGCGCCGCGGTGGAGCCAGCTGATCTCGGCGCCCGCCGGTGCCTCCAGCTCCTGGTGCTCCTCCGGCCCCGCCACCTCGATGAAGGCGTGCACCGGCACGCCCGCCGGCATCCGGGCCAGGGAGGCCGCGATGGCCGGCAGCGCGCTCTCGTCGCCCGCCAGCAGGTGCCAGTCGGCGCTCGCCTCGGGGACGTAGGCGCCGCCGGGCCCGAGCAGGTGGATCTCGTCGCCGGGCTTCGCCGCGGCCGCCCACGGTCCGGCCAGGCCCTCGTCGCCGTGCACCACGAAGTCCACGGTCAGCTCGCGGGCTGCGGCGTCCCAGGCGCGGACGGTGTAGGTGCGGGTGCTGGGCCACTGGTGGCGCGGGAAGTCCGCGCGGATCTGCGCGATGTCGAACGGCTCGGGGTAGCGGACGCCGGGCTGCGGAAAGACCAGCTTCACGTAGTGGTCGGAGTACTCGCCCGCCGCGAACTCCGCCAGCCCGTCACCGCCCAGCACCACGCGGACCATGTGCGGGGTGAGCTGCTCCGTGCGCTGCACCCGGGCACGGTGCAGGCTGGGCTTGGTGCGGGACGAACGCTCTGCTGCCACGGCAATCTCCCCTGATGCGCAATTAATTAGGTATACCTAACTTAACAGGTGTCAGTGGCGGAGGGTGAGGAGCAGCCGCTGCAGGGCGCCGCCGAGGCCCCATCGGGCGGCCAGTGCCTCCAGGCGCTCGGGGTCGGCCGGTTCGGCCGGCAGGGCGGCGTCGACGGCGGGGACGGGCACGTCGGTGGCCACCTGCACGACCTTCGGGGCGACGGCGACATAGGGGCGCGCCTCCAGCAGCCGCTTGCGCTGGGCGGGGGTCACCTTCGAGGCGGGGTCGTCGGCGGCGGTCATGATGCCCGCCAGGTCGCCGTAGGAGGCCAGCAGTTTGGCGGCGGTCTTCTCGCCGATCCCCGGTACGCCGGGCAGGCCGTCGCTGGGGTCGCCGCGCAGCAGTGCCAGATCGGCGTAACCGGGGCCGTCCACCCCGTACTTCTCGCGCAGCAGCGCCTCGTCGGTCACCTGGAGGGTGCCGACGCCCTTGAGCGGATACAGGATGCGGATGCCGCGCCGGTCGTCGACGAGCTGGAAGAGGTCGCGGTCGCCGGTGACGATGTCCACCGGGCCCTCGGCCCGTGCGGTGAGGGTGCCGATGACGTCGTCGGCCTCGTAGCCGGCCGCCCCGACGCGGGCGATGCCCAGGGCGTCCAGGACCTCCTCGATGACCGGGACCTGGGGCGAGAGGGTGTCGGGGATCTCCTCCTCGTCGGGTCCGGCGGAGCCGGCCGGGGCCTCCTCGGCGACCCGGTGCGCCTTGTACGAGGGGATCAGGTCGACCCGCCACTGGGGGCGCCAGTCGAAGTCCATGCAGGCGACCAGGTCGTCGGGGTGGTGGTCCTGGACGAGCCGGGCGATGAAGTCCAGCAGGCCGCGTACCGCGTTCACCGGCGTGCCGTCGGGAGCCTTGACTGATTCCGGTACCCCGAAATAGGCGCGGAAGTAGAGAGAGGCGGTGTCGAGGAGCATCAGGCGTCGAGTCACATCCCGCATCTTGCCGTATGCCCCATACGTCACGCGGGTGTGAGCTGAATCACTGCATTGTTTGAGCCAGATAAAGAAGGGCAGGCGCGCAGCCGGAGTGGACCCGATCGAGATTCAACTATTCGGGCGGTAAAGGCGGGCGGAACCCGTGCCGCTCCACGACCTGGCTACGGGGGTGGCAGGTCGTCACACGATCAACAAGAGAGGCATATGTGTCCAGGCTGCAAGCCGAGCACCTGTACAAAGTGTTCGGCAGACGACCCGAGGACGCGGTCCGCAGGCTCGAAGCCGGCGCCGGCCGGGAGGAGCTGCGGGCCGAAGGCACCACAGCCGCGGTGATCGACGCCTCCATCGAGGTGGACGAGGGCCAGATATTCGTCGTCATGGGCCTGTCCGGATCGGGCAAGTCCACCCTGCTGCGCACGCTCAACGGGCTGCTGGAGCCGACATCGGGGACCGTCCGCTTCGACGGCCAGGACCTCACCTCGCTCAGCGACAAGGAACTGCGCAAGGTCCGCTCCGAGAAGATCTCCATGGTCTTCCAGCACTTCGCGCTCTTCCCGCACCGCAGCGTGCTGGAGAACGCCGCCTACGGCCTCGAAGTGCAGGGCGTACCGCGCGCCGAGCGCACCGCGCGTGCCACCGAAGCGCTCGAACTCACCGGGCTCAAGGGCTGGGAGAAGTCCTGGCCCGACGAGCTGTCCGGCGGTATGCAGCAGCGTGTGGGCCTGGCCCGGGCGCTGGCCACCAACGCCGACCTGCTGCTGATGGACGAGTCCTTCAGCGCGCTCGACCCGCTGATCCGCCGCGATATGCAGGACCAGCTGCTGGAGCTGCAGAAGTCGCTGAAGAAGACGATCGTCTTCATCACCCACGACCTCAACGAGGCCATGCGGCTCGGTGACCGGATCGCCGTGATGCGCGACGGCCGGATCGTGCAGATCGGCAGTGCCGAGGACATCCTCGTCACACCGGCCAACGACTATGTCGCCTCCTTCACCCAGGACGTGGACCGCACCCGGGTGCTGACCGCGGGCGCGATCATGACCGAGGTCGGGACGGTGCTCGGCGCCACGGCCCCGGACGGCACGAAGCTCACCACCGCGGCGGAGTTCCGGGCCGCGGCGCCCGCCGTTGTCGGGGCCGGCACCCCGCTGGTCGAGCTGTTCACGCCCTGCGCGGCCGGCAGTGTTCCGGTCGCCGTGACCGATGAGCAGGGCTCGCTGGTCGGCGCCGTGACGGCCGAGCGGCTGCTCTCCGTCCTCGGGGAGGCCGCGGAGCAGAGCCCGGCCCCGGCCGGTCCCGTCCCGGCCGAGGCCGACGGCACGGCGGCCGCCGAGCAGACGCCGGCGAAGGCGACATCGGTGGAGAAGACCGCCGCGCACACGTCCGGGGACACGGACACGGACCACGACCCCGAGGACAAGGTGAGCGCCGGTGCCTAGGATTCCGATAGGCAGTTGGGCCGACAGCCTGGTGGAGTGGCTGCGGGACCATGCCGAGTGGCTCTTCCACTTCGTCACGACCGTGCTGGGCGGCTTCTACGACGGGATCCTCGCGGTCCTCTCCGGCCCCGAGCCGCTGCTCCTGACCGGCATCTTCGCAGTGATCGCCTGGTGGCTGCGGGGTCTGCCGGCCGCCGTGCTGACGTTCATCGGCTTCGCGCTGATCGACTCGATCGAGCAGTGGCACCAGACCATGCAGTCGCTCTCGCTGGTGCTCGTGGCCTGCATCATCACCGTCGCGGTCGCCGTACCGCTGGGTGTCTGGGCGGCCCGCAACCGCGCCGTGAGCGGGGCGGTGCGGCCGGTTCTGGACCTGATGCAGACGATGCCGGCGATGGTCTACCTGATCCCCGGCATCCTCTTCTTCGGCCTGGGCGCCGTCCCCGGCATCGTCTCGACCATCGTCTTCTCGATGCCGCCCGCGGTCCGTATGACCGAGCTGGGCATCCGGCAGGTGGACGGCGAACTGGTCGAGGCGGCCGACGCGTTCGGCACTCATCCGCGGCGCACGCTCTTCCGCGTCCAGCTGCCGCTCGCACTGCCGACGATCATGGCCGGTATCAACCAGGTCATCATGCTGGCGCTGTCCATGGTCGTCATCGCCGGCATGGTCGGTGGCGCCGGTCTCGGCGGGACCGTCTACCTCTCGCTCAGCTCGGTCGATGTGAAGCTGGGCGCGGAGGGCGGTCTCGCGGTCGTCATCCTCGCGGTGTACCTGGACCGGATGACCAGCGCGCTCAACCAGCGGGTCTCCCCGCTCGGCCGGCGCGCGCTGGCCAAGGCACAGGCCGCCCTCGGCGGCCTGAAGTTCCTCCAGTGGAAGCCCGCGACCTCCCTGGCGACGGTCGCCGTGGTCGTGCTCGCGCTGGTCGCCGGCGGGATGAGCGTCCTCGGCAAGGACAAGGGCAGCGGCGCGGCGGGCACCGACGGCAACGGCCGGCCCATCAGCCTCGGCTACGTCAACTGGGACGAGGGCAAGGCCACGACCTTCCTCTGGAAGGAGATCCTCGAACAGCGCGGGTACAAGCCCAGGGCCGAGGCCCTGGACGCCGGGCCGCTCTTCACCGGCCAGGCCCGTGGCGACATCGACGTGCAGACCAACGCCTGGCTGCCGACGACCCACGCGGAGTACTGGAAGAAGTACAAGGACAAGCTCGAGGACCTGGGCGCCTGGTACGACAAGACCTCCCTGGAGATCGCGGTCCCGTCCTACATGAAGGGCATCAAGACCCTCGACGACCTCAAGGGCAAGGGCGGCACGTTCGGCGGCAAGATCGTCGGCATCGAGCCGGGCGCGGGCGAGATGAAGCTGCTCAAGGACAAGGTCCTCAAGGACTACGGCCTGGGCGGCGAGTACAAGGTCATGGAGTCGAGCACCTCGTCCATGCTCACCGAGCTGGACCGCTCGATCCACGACAAGAAGCCGATCGCCGTCACGCTGTGGTCGCCGCACTGGGCCTACGACAAGTACAAGCTGACCAAGCTCAAGGACCCCAAGGGCTCCTTCGGCTCCGGGGACAGCCTGCACATGCTGGGCCGCAAGGGCTTCTCGAAGGACGAGCCCCAGGTCGCCAACTGGATGAAGAACTTCCACCTGGACGAGAAGCAGCTCACCAGCCTGGAGAGCGAGGTCAAGAACGCCGGCACCGGGCACGAGCAGGACGGCGTGCGCGCCTGGCTCAAGCAGCACCCGGGCCTGGTCAACAAGCTGGCGCCGTCCGCCAAGGCCGACTACGCCAAGGGCAAGGACGCCGGGAAGACCCCGACCCTGGGCTACCCGGCCTGGGACGAGGGCATCGCCACGACGTACCTGTGGAAGAACATCCTGGAGAAGCGGGGCTACCGGCCCAAGCTCCAGAACCTCGATGTCGGCCCGATGTGGACCGGCTTGTCGACGGGGCAGATCGACGTCGAAACCGACGCCTGGCTCCCGGTGGCGCAGAAGCAGTACTGGGACAAGTACAAGAAGGATCTCGTCGATGTCGGGGCCTGGTACGACAAGACCTCCCTGGAGATCGCCGTACCGTCCTACGTCAAGGGCGTGAAGACCCTGGACGACCTGCGCAAGCACAAGGACACCTTCGGCGGCAAGATCATCGGGATCGAGCCCGGCACCGGTGAGATGAAGCGCCTCAAGAGCGTGGTGTCCCCCGCGTACGGGCTGGACGGCTTCGACGTCACCGAGGCGGGCACCAGCGCCATGCTCACCGAGCTGGAGCGGGCGTACGCCAAGAAGGAGCCCATCGCGGTGGTCCTCTGGTCCCCGCACTGGGCGTACAGCAAGTACCACCTCACCAAGCTCAAGGACCCCCAGGGCACGTGGGGCGCCAACAACCAGATCAAGACGATCGGCAACAAGAGCTTCCCGAAGAAATTCCCGGAGTTCAACGGCTGGTTGAAGAACTGGAAGATGAGCGCTGCGGAGCTCGGCAGCCTGGAGAAGGAGATTCAGGCGGCCGGCAAGGGCAACGAGAACAAGGGCGTCGAGAAGTGGATCGATGCCCACCCGGGCATCGTCGACAAGATGGCACCCGTGAAGTAATCCTCACCGGCGTCCATTTCGCCGCGGCGGGCCCCGCCACCGGATCGTTCGGTGGCGGGGCCCGGCCGTTTTCGGTCCGCGTACGAAGGGCAGGTGCACGGATCAGCGGTCCGGCGGGAGATGCCTCAGAACTTGCGGCACAGGAGCCTGAAGTCCTCGACTTTGGCTCCGTCGAACTTTCCCGGCACGTCCAGCGCATAGATCCGGTATTTCACCGAACGCAGTCCGGTCGGGGTGGGCCGTTCCGAGAGCAGATAGTTCTTGCGGCCGAAGTCCTGGGTCCAGACGTGGTGGCCCTTTCCCGGGATCTTGAACTTGTGCACGATGTGGCCGACGGCCTTGGAGATGATGATGACTTCCTGGCCCTTGCCGCAGCGCTTGTAGCCGCCCTCCTTCTCGGTGGCGTGCGCGGCGCCCGGGGCGAGGAGCAGGGTGGCACCGGCGGCGGCCAGCACCGCAGCGATCTTCTTCATGCGGGGGATCACCGGTTTCCCTTCACGCTGCAGAATCCGTACACCTTCACCAGGGTCTTCTTGGTGCCCCAGACCGAGGTCACCTTCCAGTAGACCTGGTGCCGCCAGGTCGGAATGGCCTTGGACGAGATGCCGGACGGGTCGTTCCAGTACTCCTGGGTGTGCACTTTTCCGCTCGGCACCCGCCAGCTGACCCGGAACTTCGCGGCGCCCTTGACGTAGATGAACGCGGTGTCATAGGCGCCCGGGCATCCCGTGCCGCCCGATTTGGAATGGAATCCCTTGACCGGCGCGGCCTGCGCCGGCGCGCTGAGCGCCAAGGGCGAAACGAGTGCGAGACCCGTGGCCAGCACGCTGAGGAGAGTGCCCTTTCGGCGGTGGCTGTGCATACAGAAAATCTCTCTGTTCTCCCTCGGGGATGTGTGATCGACTCATGTCGACCCTAGGGAGACGAGGACGGTCCCCGCTATTGTCCGAAGGGGAACAACCGCGCCCCGGCGGCGTCGTCTTGCGTACGCTCGCACCATGATGAGCCGCACTCCGCCGCGCCGCGTGGTCTCGCTCGTGCCCTCGCTGACGGAGGCGGTCGCGCGGACCGCGCCCGGCCTGCTGGTGGGGGCCACCGACTGGTGCAGTGAGCCGGCCGGGCTCGATGTCGTGCGCATCGGCGGCACCAAGAACCCGGACACCGAGCGGATCGCCGCCCTCGCCCCCGACCTCGTGATCGCCAACGAGGAGGAGAACCGGGAGCCGGATCTCGCCGCGCTGCGCGCCGCCGGGCTCGCGGTGCTGGTCACCGAAGTGCGGACGCTGCCGCAGGCGTTCGCGGAGCTGGCGCGGGTCCTCGTCGACGGCTGCGGGCTGGCCAGGCCCGCGTGGCTGGACGCCGCCCAGGACGCCTGGCGCGCGCTGCCGGTACGGGCGGCGGAGCGGACGGCCGTGGTGCCGATCTGGCGCCGGCCGTGGATGGTCCTGGGGAGCGACACCTTCGCCGGTGATGTCCTGGCGCGTCTGGGCGTGCGCAATGTCTACGCGGACCACGCCGACCGCTACCCCCGAGTCCCGCTCGACGCACTCCAGGCCTCCGGTGCCGACCTGGTGGTGCTGCCCGACGAGCCGTACCGCTTCAGCGCCGAGGACGGCCCCGAGGCGTTCCCCGGCCTGCCCGCCGCCCTGGTGAGCGGCCGGGACCTGACCTGGTACGGGCCGTCCCTGGTCCGGGCTCCGGCTGTCCTTGCGAAAGCCTTGGCCGCTGCCGGGTGAGGGAGCGGCAAACGGCCTTCAGGTCGTGGCCGGCTGCGGCGGTGCCGGCAGGTTTCCGCGGGCCAGGCCCACGGCGGTGCGGGTGCCGGCCACCGCCACGGCCGCGACGAGGAGCACGAACAGGCCCACCGCGAGAGCGTCGAAGGCGGCCAGGCCGGTGCTCCGGGCCAGGCCCGCCGCCCCGGTGACGCAGGTGCCGAGCGGGAAGGTGAAGCCCCACCAGGTCATCGCGAAACCCATGCCGTTGCGGACGGCGCGCACCACCATCGCGGTCGCGAGCGCCAGCCAGAGGAGCGCGAAGCCCATCACCGGGACGCCGTAGAGCACCGCGAAGGCCCCCATGGCGTGCGCGGCGGAGGCGTCGACGGCGCCCGGTGCGGCATGGGCGAGGTTGGCCAGCGCGGTGGTGGACTGCCCCAGCGGCCCCAGGACCAGGAACAGCGTGGGGGTGAGCGCGAGGGGGAGCGGCCCGTGGTGGATCAGCCGGGACACCACGAGCGGCAGGACGAGCAGCGTGGCCAGCAGCGACATGCCGAACAGGGCGTAACAGGCGAACAGCAGGGCCGCCCGCCACTGGCCGGCCGGCAGATACGGCACCAGGGCCGGGCCCAGCGCCGCCGAGACCATGGGGGCGACCAGCGGCAGCAGCCAGACGGGCGAGGCGCTGCCGGGCTCGATGCGGTGCCGGGTCACCATCAGATACGGGACGGCCACGGCGCACGTGAGGCCGACGAGGGTGCCCAGGACCCACAGCGCGGCGTCGGCGGCCACCGCGGCCGGTTCGCCGATGACCTCCCGGCCCACGGCGAGCGTGCCGCCGCCCACCGCGAGCAGGGCCATCGCCAGACATCCGTAGAACGGCGCGACGGCCGGGTCGAGCAGATGGCGGCGCGCCTGGTCGCCGTGGCGGGCCCAGTGCACGGCCCGCGCGGCCAGCAGCGTCAGCAGCATCAGCGCCGACAGTGCCCAGACGACCCGGTAGGCGACGCCCAGGCCGGGGACGTCGAGCGGCAGCACGGCACCGGCGTTGGCGACGATGGCGGTGCCCATGACGGCGGCGTACCAGTTCGGCCCGAGGTGGCGGACCGAGGGCGCGGTGTCGGGTAGGCGGGGGCCGGTGGCGGCGGTGCTGCGGGAAGGTGCGTGCGCGAGGGTTGCCATGGGACCAGCGTCGTCGCCCCGGACGGCCGCCACCAGGGACCTCGTGTCTATGAGGGCATAAGCTGGGGTTATGTGCAGGGGAACTTATGGGTGAGGAGAACGGGCCGGCCGCCGTGCCGCTGTCGCACCGGGTCCCGGACCTCGGGGCGCTGGAACTGCTGCTCGCGGTCGCCCGGCTCGGCAGTCTGGGGCGCGCCGCCCGGGCGCGGGGCATCTCCCAGCCCGCCGCCAGCAGCCGCATCCGGTCGATGGAGCGGCAGTTGGGGGTGGCGCTGGTCGAACGCTCGCCGCGCGGCTCCCGGCTGACGGACGCCGGTGCGCTGGTGACGGACTGGGCGCGCCGGGTGGTGGAGGCCGCCGAGGCCTTCGACGCCGGTGCGCAGGCGCTGCGGGGGCAGCGCGATTCCCGGCTGCGGGTCGCGGCCAGCATGACCATCGCCGAGTACCTGCTGCCGGGGTGGCTGATCGCCCTGCGCGCCCAGCGGCCCGGCACCGCCGTCTCACTGCTCGCGGGCAATTCCAGCGTGGTGGCCGGGCGGTTGCTGGGCGGCGAGGCGGACCTCGGCTTCGTGGAGGGGCTGGAGGTGCCGGAGGGGCTGGACGGGACGGTCATCGGGCACGACCGGCTGGTGGTGGTCGCCGCCCCGTCCCACCCCTGGGCCCGGCGCCGTACGGAGCTGACCGCCGCCGAACTCGCCGGTACCCCGCTGATCCTGCGCGAGCGGGGCTCGGGGACCCGCCAGGTGCTGGACGCGGCGCTCGCCCGGCACGGCGGGCTGGCCGAACCGCTGCTCGAACTCGCCTCCACCACCGCGGTGAAGGCGGCCGTGGTGAGCGAGGCGGCGCCCTCCGTCCTCAGCGAGCTCGCCGTCGGCGAGGAGCTGACCGCGCGCCGGCTGGTGGAGGTACCGGTGGGCGACCTGCGGCTCGCCCGCGCGCTGCGGGCCGTGTGGCCCACCGGTCAGCGGCCCGTGGGACCGGCCCGCGAACTGCTGGGGCTGACCCGCGCGACGCCGTGACCGTGCCGCCGCGGGCCGCCCGCCGCGCGCCCCGCTGTCACTTGACGGCGGCCGCCTCGCGCGCCGCCGTCACCAGGGCGTCCATCACCCGGGTGTCCTCCCCGGCCTCCGGGTGCCACTGCACCGCCAGGGTGAAGCCGTACGCGCCGGGGAGTTCCAGCGCCTCGATGGTGCCGTCCTCCGCGTAGGCGGACGGCACCAGCCCGCGGCCGATCCGGTCCACCGCCTGGTGGTGGTAGGTCGGCACGGAGACCGGCTCGGGCAGCGTACGGCCCAGCAGTGTCCCGGGGACCGGCTTGATGTCGTGCCGGTCGAAGACGCCGGGGGCCCCGGCGTGCCCGTCGAGGTGCTGGACGAGGGTGCCGCCCAGCACCACGTTCAGCAGTTGCAGCCCGCGGCAGATGCCCAGCAGCGGTACGCCCCCCGCCAACGCCGCCTCGATCAGGGCCAGTTCCCAGGCGTCCCGGTCCAGGGCGGGCGGGCCGGTCCTGGGGTGCGGCTCCGCGCCGTAGCGGGCCGGCTGGACGTCGGCGCCGCCCGCGATCACCAGCCCGTCCAGGCGGGCGACGGCCGCGGCGGCCGCGGCCGGGTCGTCCGGCGGCAGCAGCGCGGCCAGCCCGCCCGCGCGCTGCACCAGCTTCGGGTATCCGGCGGGTACCAGCGCGGCGGGCAGGGTCCACACCCCCCACCGGGCCTCTTCCTGGTACGTGCTGATGCCGATGAGGGGCTGGGACATGGGGTGGGGTCCTCCGTGGGTGGGTGCGGGTGGTGCGGGGACGGGCGCGGGCCGGCCGGGGAGACCCCGGCCGGCCGTCGCGGCGTCCCGAGGGTGCGGGACACTCCCTAGGTGCGTTCGAGCTCCGCCTCGGCCGCCGCCAGCGCGGCGAACTCCTCCTCGGGGGCCGCGGCCACCAGCCGGTGGCGGGAGTAGAAGGCGAAGTAGGCGAGCGCCACGACGTAGACGCCGAGGGCGATGAAGGCGGCTTCCTTGTCGACCAGGAACGTCGCCACCAGCGCCGAGCAGGCCAGCACGAACGCGACGGACGAGGTCAGCATGCCGCCGGGGGTGCGGTAGGGGCGGGGCAGCCCGGGCTCGCGGCGGCGCAGCACGATGTGCGAGAGCGCCATCAGCGCGTAGGAGATGGTGGCGCCGAAGACCGCGACATTGAGCATCCGGGCGCCGTCGCCGGTGGCCGCGGCGAGCGCGAAGCCCAGCGCCCCGGGCACCAGCAGCCCGAGGTAGGGGGCCTTGCGGCGGCTGGTCAGGGAGAGGAAGCGGGGCAGGTAGCCGGCCCGGGAGAGCGCGAAGAGCTGGCGCGAACCGGCGAAGATCAGGGAGAAGAAGGACGCGACCAGGCCCGCGAGACCCGCGTAGTTGACGATCCGGCTGACGGTGGTCGGCGTGCCGTGCGGCTGCAGCGCCTGGACCAGCGGGTCGCCCACCGACTGGATCGCGGCCGAGCCGCGCGCGCCGGTGGCGGCGGTGAAGGTGATCAGCGCCAGCACCAGCAGGATGCCCATCGCGGCGGCCATCGCCTTGGGCAGGGAACGGGCCGGGTCCTTGGTCTCCTCGGCCGCCAGCGGGACGCCCTCGACGCCGAGGAAGAACCACATGCCGAACGGGAAGGCCGCCCAGATCCCCAGGATGCCGAACGGCAGCCAGGAGTTGGCCCCGAAGGCGCCGGCCTGCACGGGGATGTCGTTGAGGGTGTCCACATGGAAGTCGGTCAGCGCGGCGATCGCGAAGACGACGATCGCGGCGACCGCTATGGCGGTGACGATCAGGCTGAAGCGCAGCGCCTCGCCCACGCCCCACAGGTGGATCCCGATGAAGATCGCAAAGCAGGCGAGATAGACCGGCCAGCTGGAGTGCAGGCCGAAGAGGCCGAGCGATTCGACGTAGTCACCGATGAAGATGGAGATCGCGGCGGGTGCCAGCACATATTCGATCAGGATCGCGGTGCCGGTCAGGAAGCCGCCCCAGGTGCCCAGGGCGCGCCGGGCGAAGCCGTAGCCGCCGCCGGCGGTCGGCAGGATCGAGGCCAGCTCCGCCAGGGCGAAGACCAGACAGGTGTACATCAGGCCCATCAGGACGGCGGCGATCGCCAGGCCGCCGAAGCCGCCCTGCGCCAGACCGTTGTTCCATCCCGAGAAGTCGCCGGAGACGACATAGGCGACGCCCAGGCCGGTCAGCAGCAGGGGGCCCGCGCTGCCGCGGCGCAGCGTCCGGCGCTCCAGATAACTCTCGTCGGGCGATGCGCCGCCCGAGGGCCCGGTGGGCGGTGCGGTCTGCGATTCCACGTTGTCGGCCATGAGCCGCTCCTGCCTCGCCGAGGGGATAACGAGCAATGGTTTAGCCGCATACCTTTGCTGGCGGGTCGGCTCAGCGCAAGACCTGGAAGTAAAAGAATGGTGAACGCGCGCTCACGGTCCCCGGGCGGGCGCGCACGGTGACGGAGCGGTCAGGGCGAGGGGGCCGTGAGGAAGCCGCGCAGCAGCGCCGCGGTCCCGCAGCAGTGCTCGCGCATCACCTCGCGCGCACCGTCCGCGTCGCCCTCCAGTACCGCCTCCACCAGCGCGGTGTGCTGGGCCTGGGAGTGCTCCAGGTTCCGCACCAGCAGCGGAATGCAGTCCAGGAGGTCGTTCACGCCCGCCCGCACCGCCGCGTACTGCGCCGCCAGCGAGGGGGACCCGGACAGCTCCGCGAGGGTCAGATGCAGCAGGGTGTCGCGCCGGCGGTAGTCGGCGAGCGGCGCGTCCTGGGTCGCGGCGAGCGCTGCCCGCAGCCGGTCGCTCTGCTGGTCGGAAAGTCCGTGGGCCGCGCACAGCCCGGCCGCGCCCACCTCCAGCACCTCACGGAAGCGGAGGGTGTCCTCGACGTCGATCTTCCCGATCCGGCGGCGCAGCTCCGCCTCGCCCGGGTTCTCGGTGCGCATCCGGACGAACGTGCCGCCGTAGCGCCCGCGCCGGCTCTCCACCAGGCCCTCGTCCTGCAGCACCTTCAGCACCTCGCGCAGGGTGACCCGGCTGATCTGCAGCCGCTCGGCCAACTCGCGCTCGGCGGGCAGCCGTTCGCCCTGGGGCACCAGACCGAGCCGGACGACCTGGAGTATCTGCTCCAGCGCCTCCTCGAAACCGTTGCCCGCCCGTACCGGTCGCAGTACGGGTGCCAGCCGGTCATCAGCGCCGTCCATCGGCACCCCTTCCCAATCAATGGTTCGTGTGCCTACCTTATGACCTCCGGATGCAGTGACAGGAGGCAACACCGTGGCAGACCGCACGCCCCCACTCTCCGTCGAGGAGCTCAGAGTCCTCGTCGACGCCGGGGAGATCGACACTGTCGTCCTCGCCTTCACCGATATGCAAGGCAGGCTCCAGGGCAAGCGGTT